>ORJL011309348.1_pt1 | contig 17056 bp, 12 predicted proteins | sample 1779941 | NCBI WGS metagenome assembly ORJL01 (sample SAMEA104232317, study PRJEB22302) | groundwater metagenome | biome: forest; feature: aquifer; material: groundwater | place: USA | collected 2011-08-07 | depth 5.8 m | reverse complement strand
GAACATCTTGCCGGTGCGGCAGAAGCCGCTCTGCACTTCGTCGGCGAAGAACAGTATCTTGTGGGCGTCGAGGACTTCCTTGATCTTCTTGAAGTAGCCGTCCGGGGGCACGATGATCCCGCCTTCACCCAGAACGGATTCGGCGATAAAGGCGGCGACATCGCTGTAAGTGTTGAACCGGATAACGTCTTCCAGGTACTTGGCGCAGCGCATGCCGCAGGTCTGCGGCTTGAGATTGAAGGCGCAGCGGTAGCAGTAGGGCGCCGGGACGAAGCTGACCCCGGACATGTACGGCCCGCCCCTTTTCTTCCGGGCAGAGTTGCCGGTAATGCTCAGAGTAGCGTAGCTGCGGCCGGGGAACGAGGCCTGCAGGGAGATGAATTCGCGCTTACCGGTATAGGTCTTGGCCATGCGCAGAGCCCCTTCGATGGCTTCCGCCCCGCCGCTGGTGAAGAATGACTTCTTCAGCCTTCCCGGCGTTATCTGGGCCACTTTCTCGGCCAGGTCGGCCATGGGCTTGTTGTAGTAGACGTAGGAACAGCAATGGACGTATTTGTCGATCTGGGCCTTGGCGGCCTTGATCACCGCCGGGTTGCTGTGCCCGGCGTTGGTAACGGCTATCCCGGCGAAGCAGTCCAGGTATTTCTTGCCGTCCTCGCCGAAAACCACCGAGCCCTCGGCGTGGTCAAACACCACCGGAACGATGCCCGCCAGCATGCTGGTGTTGACATACTGGTTGTATTTTTCAACGGTATTCAAAAGAATGCCTCCCGGACACCTGATGTCCTTCAAACTGGTGTTAGTCTCGCGAAATCTTGTGGTCCCGTAGATATCCACGAGATTACACAGATTTTCACAAGATTATCTCTTACTTTTCAAGAGCCGGGGGATACCCGGCGATCGCGATTCTTCTTATTCTTGACGATTCCTTCTCGTGTTAATCTCGTGAAATCTTGTGGTGTTATCCGCCTGCCAGCGACTTCAGCTTTTCCAGTCGGGAGTTCCGCTTCCTGGCCAGCAAAGCGAATATCCTGGAAACGTCGGTCATCAGTGATTTCGATTGAGCGGCCGCGTCGGTATAGAACCTCAAGATACCATCTTCCATCGCGGCAGCCCTCCGCAGGCTGTGGGAGATATTCTCGCCGTCCACCGCCCGCATGTCAAGAGCATACTTATCCGCATCCATGCTGAACGCGAAGCCGCCTTCAAGGGCGTCGGTAATGCCACTGTAGTACGCCTGGTCGATCTGGGCCGCGTTGCGCTTGTTTTCGCCTGCAAACGACAACAGAGTCTCCCGGTCGCCGGGATGCAGCCTGGCCAGACTCTCATAGAACGCCGCGCCATCACCCTCAAGCTTCTTGGCAAAGCTGATGACCTCGGTGGCAGTACCCAGCTTCATTAGAGCCATCTCTGGATGACGACTTTGCACTCGGTGAAGAAACGAATGGCGTCTTTCCCCTGTCCGTGAAGGACGCCGTAGAAAGAGTCCTTCATCCCGCTGAAGGGGAAGAAGGCCATGGGAGCGGCCACCCCGACGTTGATGCCGATGTTGCCGCACTCCACCTGGTACTGGAACTCCCTGGCGGCTTTGCCGCTGGCGGTGAAGATCGAGCTGGCGTTGCCGTAATTGCTGGCGTTTATCATCTTTATAGCTTCGTCCAGCGTACCGGCCTTTATGACGCCGGCCACCGGGCCGAAGATTTCTTCCCTGGCGATGGTCATCCCCGGTGTGACTTTATCAAAAACGGTGGGGCCGATGAAACAGGCATCGGGGTACTTGCCGATGACAGCGGGGTTCCTGCCGTCGAGGATCAGCTTCGCCCCCTCAGCGATGCCTTTCTCGATGTAACCTTTGACGCTGCGTTTGGCGTCAGAACACTGGATGGGGCCCATCTGGACTGACTCATCCAGTCCGTAACCGATCTTAATCTTGGCGGCAGCCTCAACGAAGGCGTCCCGGAACTTATTGTAAAAGGCGTCGCTCTTGCCGCAGATAACCAGATTGGCCCCGGCCAGGCATCTCTGCCCGGTGTTGCCGAAGAACGAGGTCAGCAGGGCCGCTATGGTCCCCTCGACGTTGGCGTCTTCCATCACCACCAGGAAATTTTTGGCGCTTCCCTGGACGATGACCCGCTTGCCGGTCTGGGCGCACTTGGTATAGACCGAGTCTTTGCCTATTTTGCTGGTGCCGACGAAGGTGACTCCCTTGACATCGGGATGGTCCAGCAAGGCGTTGGCGGCATCGGCCCCCCCGTTGACCAAATTGTAGACGCCAGGAGGGATTCCGGCCTCTTCAATCAACTCGGCCAGCTTCACCTGACTGATGGGGTCGCGAGGAGACGGCTTGACGACGAAGGTGTTGCCGGTGGCCAGGGCAAAGGGAGAGAACCACAGCGGGACCATAAAGGGGAAGTTGAAGGGAGCGATATGGGAAAAGACGCCCAGGGGCTGATAAATGGCGTATTCGTCAATGCCGCTGGCGATGTCTTCCAGGTTATATCCCATCATCAGGGAAGGAATGCCGGTAGCCACTTCCACCATCTCGATGCCGCGGCGGGTTTCACCTCGGGACTCGTCAATGGTCTTCCCGTGTTCCTGGGTCTGGATGCGGCTGAGCTCCTCGAAATGCTCTTCCAGCAGTCCTTTCAGCCTGAAAAGGCATCTCACCCTGGCCAGCGGGGTAGTCCGCCTCCATTCCGGGAAGGCATCCTTCGCCGCCTTTACGGCCGCGTCCACTTCACGTTTGGGGGACATGGGGACCCTGGCGATAACTTTTTGAGTCGCCGGGTTGATAACGTCGGAAATTTGCTTAGCTTCAGACTCAACCCATTCCCCGTTGATGTAGTTCTTAAGGTGCAATGGTTCTTTGATGGGTTCGTCTAGAATAGCCACGTGTCTGTACTCCTTATGTTGAATTAGATGATATGACGTGTGCGGCAGGGGTTCGCGTTTGCAAGCTACAAATATAGCTGCGGCCAATATATCATACGGTAAGAAAATGTGTCAATCATATTGAAGCCCCGGTTCCCACGAGAGGGTTTTGGCATCTGCCGGTTCGGGATGCGAGGTGGCCTAAGCCGGATGGTCGGTTCTCTATCCGCGTTGGGGTAACGTGGCGTACATCCTGTCGCCGACATCATTGGGGTCAAGCAACTCCTTTATCTTTCGCTGGAAGCGGAACACGATAGGTTGGCGCGCCTTCGAGTATGCGTCGTAAAGCTGCTCATCAGTCATCCCCACCTGAAGAAAATCGTTTTCCTTCCCCGGCGCCATGCCGTGTCCAATGGCATCCTTCGAGGCGTTGCGCATGTGCTGGATTGCCGCCTTCACCGAATCCCGGTCGGACGGGTCGTAAAAGATGAATTGCTCCCAGCCCATGAAGCCCCCGCCGCCCGTGGAGGCCCCGGACCCCATCATTGAGTCGCCGCCGCATTGGACGAGTAGACCGGACTTCTGGTCCCTCGTCAGCCCCGCTTCGGCTACCGGCTGGTACCTCATAACAAAGTCCGGCGGCCCCCCCTGGGTATAGCTTCCCAGATAGCCGCCGGCGTAGACGAAATTCAGGTTCTTGTGGCCCAGCCTGTTGAGGTACAGATGGGTGAAGTCGGCAAAATCAGGCTCGGCCATCCTGGCCACTTTCCAGCCCCCGGTCTGCGCCAATATCTGGTCCAGGACTTTTTCCTGGAACTCGATGTCTCTGAGAGATCGGCCGGCCAGAGTAAGCTGGAAAGAGTGTCTCATTTCCTCGGTGAGCTTCTGTACCTCCGGCCTCTTTTCGATTTCCTCAATATCGTTGATGGTTTTGGTGGGATCGTTATACATCGTCCAGAAAGCGGGCGCCAGGTCTCCGCCCAGCTTATTGAATTGCCGGTGGAAGATGTAACCTATTTCGTTTTCGTATATCTTGAAATAGGCCTGGCCGACAGCGGCAAATGACGGGAAAGCCAGGGTGTAGGCCCTGAAGTTCGCGGGCATAGGCGACCGATATGCCGGTATGGTTCCTTCTATCGGTAGCACCGGCGGGCCCGGCCAGTGGGTTAGCTTGATGGCGCACTTGGTGTAGACACCCATCCCCCCCCGGGCCCCTCTCACCCCTCGGCACACGCCCCTCAGACTCGGTCCGGGCCCTTCGCCGCAGAACCAACCGGCGCCGGAGCCGAGGGAACCGGTCCTCAAGATGTCGCCCCTGGGCGTTACCCATTCCAGCGCCAACAAGTTCTCGGCGTTGCTGCCCATCCAGAACGAGCTGGGCCCCGAGCCCATGTAAGAGGTGGCGCTGGCCAGAGGAGAAGTGCCCGCGCCGGCCCCGATCACGTTGATGTTCAAGCCCAGCTTCATCGCTTCGGCCTGAAGCGTGGCGCAAATGACGTAGGGCTCGATCACCGCGAACATGTTCTTCTCGTCTATTTCCAGGATACGGTCCATTCTCCGCAGGTCCAGTTGGACGGTGTCGTCCCCGTCCTTTTGAGGGGCGCCGTAGAAATACCAGCCTGTCGAATATGGCTTAACTTTGACTTTGTGACGGTTGCAGGCCCTGACGATGGACTGAATCTCTTCGGCTGTGCCCGGCATCAGAGCGGCCACGGGGCGGGGCATGAAGTGGCTTTGGTCAGGTCGAGCGGTCTCGGCCAGCCATTGGAAGGCGTAGGAATCGCACAGGGCCGTGTCGTCTGAGATGTTCTCCGGCCCAACGATGTCCTCCAGGGCTCGATATAGTTCTCTGGAAAGTGACATATCTTATGGCTCCTCTGCTAAATCGCCTGCCCGGCGAGCTCCAGGATGTCGTACACCTTCATCTTCTTTCCTCCGGCGTTAGCGGCGTCGGTCAAGTTCCTTTCGCACCAGGGGCAGGCAGTGACTATCGCTTCAGCCCCGGTAGATCGTGCTTCCTCGATCCTCTCCCCCGCCGTCCAGGAAGAGAAGTCCGGATAGGCGTCGGCCACTCCACCACCGGCGCCGCAGCACCATGAGTATTCGCGGACCCGCTCCATCTCGACCAGGTCTAAGCCGGGAATGGCCTTCAGAACATTCCGGGGAGGAGTGTATATGCCCGCAGCGCCGTTGTACCGGGGCTTCGGAGGATCATAGATTACCAGTTGACCTCTGATCTTTTTCTCCACACCCTTCCACGGGACGTACGGCTCTCCCTGTCTTCCGAGGTGGCACGGGTCATGGTAAGTGACCTTCATCGGGACCTTCCGGGTGAACGCCACTTCGCCTTCCTTGATAAGGCGGTCCATGAATTCCACCATGTGGACGACTTCGAAGCCTGACCCTGCCTCCGGATACAATCGCTTGAATGTGTGGTAGCAGTCGGAGCAGGCGGTCACCACCGTCTTGACGCCGGCATTCGTCCAGGCATCGATGTTATTCTGGGCGTACTTGGTGAATTCGCCCCGGTACCCCAGGTGAAAAGCCCGTCCTCCGCAACAGGCCTCGTCTTTGCCCATGACGCCGAAGTCCACGCCTGCCCGGTTGAGGAAGCCCACCGCGGTCCTGGCGACTTTGCTCAACTCCTCGTCGTAGCTGAGCCGGCATCCCGCGTGGAAGACGACAGCGGCCTTCTCGCGTGTGATATCCTTGACTTTGAGTCCGTCCGACCACTTGCCGCGCTCGGCCTTGGGTTTCATCATCATGTTGTCTTCCCGGCGCAGGCCTTCCATGGTCGCCATGTGCTCGGGGAGCAGTTGCCCATCTTCGACTAGCCGGTTTCTCAGTTCGTGCATGGCCTCGAGGGGCTCCATGTTGTAGCGGCAGACCTTACACGAAACGTCGCACGATCCGCAAAGCAGGCAATTGAAAGTTATGTCCACGAACCGGTCGGTGTAGGTGCTCCTACCCTCCAGGAGGGAAAGAGCGGCCGCCAACCGGCCGCCGGCCGAATATGGCTGGAACTTGTTGTACTCCACGCTGGGGCATCCCTTGGCAAATCTCCAGCTCTTTATCTGATCGAATGGAATCCACTTGCACGATGAGCAACGCGTGCACCTTAGCATGTCAGCCTTATAGTCTTCGAGTGGCAATTTACAGTAGCTCCTTTGTGCCTGCCACGTTTAGAAGCAAAGCTTCCCGGGATTGAGCACGTGGTTCGGATCGAAAATCTCTTTTATCTCTTTCAGAAGGTTCGCGCCCTGCGCATTTCTGGAGTAGACCATCTTCGCCCACAGACCGTAGGGCCGCGAGAAGAAGGCGCCCTGGTCGATCATCCGCTCGCTGGCCCGGGCGAACAGCTCTTTCACCCTGGCCGCTTCCCCGGCGTCACCCGGGGCGAACGGCAAGACGAATTCACAATGGCAGGCTACGCCCTGATGCTGCGGTTGCAGGTAAATGCCGGTATCTTCCGGGGGATAACCCAATTCCCCGGCGACGGCGCGCATTGTCCTGATAAACCCCGGAGTCTTGTCTAGGGTAGTCAGGAAGAATATGTCCTGAGACCCGCCTTTGTAATCAAGCTTCCAGTAAGGCTGCCGCGACGGGCGAAGCAGCGTCTTCAGCATGTCCGTGCCCGAGACGTCGGGAATCGAGGGAACCATGCGAAGGCCGAACTGCCGTACGACATCTTCGGCGTCTTTTGCCTGCATTTCGACTTTCTCTTCGGGAAGTATGTCACGCCCGGCGAATGCCACGATGATTACCCATGGCGGGAGGGATTTCTTCAGCGATTTGATACGGGCGGGACCTTCCCCGATGACCGATGCCAGAAGGGAACCGTTCAAGAGGAGAAACTCATCGCCTAATCTGAGCCGCACCAGTCGGTAGGCGCAATCGATGAGGCTGGGCAGGTCTTCGGCAGGGATGAAGAAGAGTTTGTGGACTTTGGGGAGCAGTTCACACTTCAGTGACGCCCAGGTTACGATGCCCATGGAACCCTGCGCCGCCGAGACAAGCCTGTGCCAATCGGTCGCGTCCGGCCCCATGGGGCTCATTTGCGCGAATCCCGCTTCCCACTGCTTTTCCAGCGAGTGGACCTTCAGTCCCGCTTCACCGGTCCACATGCTTTCACCGTTTCCCCAGGTGATCTCCAGGCACCGTAGCGGCTCGGGCAAGGTCCAATTGTACTTGGGAACTAACGTGGGTTGCCGTTCGAGCAGGCTGGCAACCACCGACTTGCTGGCCCGCGGGAGCAGTGGTGTGGATACGGACAACCCCTGTCCGGCCAACTCCTGCTGCAACTGCCCGTAGGTCACTCCCGGTTCAATGACGGCCATTCTGTTCTTCCGGTCGATTCTCCTGATCCGGTTCATGCCTGCGAGGTCCACCATAACCGCCCGCGCCGCTCCGGGGACCGTACCGCCGTGAAAGTGTGGCGGGCCGGAGCTCACCGGGACCAGCGGCGTTCGGGTCTCATTAGCCCACTTGATTATCTCCTGCACCTCGGCCACGTCCCTGGGCCTGACCAGGCACTGGGGAAGCATCGGGGCGACGAAGCTCTGATCGGCCTCATAAGCCTTCAGAGTTTTCTCGTCGTAGAGAACATTGTCCCTCCCAACCACCGCAACGAGCCTATCGCTGGCAGAATTCATATCTTGTACTCCCGGGGTAGCCATTCAGGCCAATTTCAAAACCTTTCCCCACTTCGCCTTCACCTTGTCCGTCAATCCGGAACTTATTCTTATTTCCTGGGGGAACTCGTTAATCCATTCAAAGGGCTTGCAGGCGTCTATGATCGCCCTTGAATTGAAGTAGGCATCCGTCGGTTTCCGGATGGTCGGGTCCAGCGGGGAGCTCCAGCATCGCCGCAGGATATCGATGTCTTTCTCTGGGTCGGAGCGGGTGCAGATTGCCCACAACACCTCCTGCGTGTTCGAGGGGTCGATGTCTTCGTCGACGACGACAACGTATCTCCCCCGGTAGGCGCCGCCGCTCCTCAACTGAGAGGCGATCAGAGCAGCTTGCCGGGCGTGCCCGGCGTACCTTTGTTTGACGGACACGACGATGAGTTGCACCGTCATCATCTGGAGGCCGACCCAGACTCCTCTGACGTCCGGTATGCCCGCCGCGACAAGGTCCGTATGGAGCTCGGCGCTCCTCATCAAGGTGCTGTAATACACCGAATCACTGGGGGGTATCGCGTTGTGGGAGCCCACCAGAATGGGATTGTTCCTATGGTAGACGCGCTTTATGTCTATGTATGGCGCCGGTCTTTCTCCGCTGGCATAGTAACCGGTCCATTCACCGAAGGGGCCTTCTTTCCTGGTCTTCCCTGGCGGTGAGAACCCGGCAATGACTATCTCGCTGTCGGCAGGAATCGGGAGTCCTGTAACCTCTTCCTCGATGAGCTTGGCCGGCTCGCCGGCAACCGCCCCCAGGAACGAGAACTCTGAACCGGCCGGGAGAGGCATCATGGAGACTGCGAAGAAGAGCGGGTGATGCCCCAGGGAAATGACCACGGGACAGGGCTTGCCCATGGCATGCCACTTCTCGCGATGGACCCGGCCATGCTTTCCAGGGGAGATATAGAAACCCGCGGTCTTTTCATCATGGACCATTACCCTGTAGGTTCCCATGTTGATCTGGCCGGTCTCCGGGTCCCTGGTGATGACCCCGTCCCCCGTGCCGATGTATCTTCCCCCGTCCAGTTCATGCCATTTGGGGGCCGGAAACTCTAGCAGGTTGACCTCTTCGTCCCGGTGTACGTTCTCCAGAACCGGTCCTGATTTCACCATTTCCGGTGCGTACTTCGCTACAGCCTCACTCCAACACGGCAGTTTTTCACGAAGAGTTTGCAGAAGACCCAGGTCCGACATTCCCGCGGGAAGATTGAGAGTAGCGGCAACATTGTCGGAAGTGGACAGGCAACTGGTGAGCAACCTGTATCCGGCAGGATATTGGGCGATGTTATCGAACAGCAGAGCCGGCGGTTTCGCCTGCCTCAAATTGAGGTCGGCTATGCAGCCAATCTCGTTGTCCCAATCGGCGCCATCGATTCCGGTGATTTGGCCCAGTTTCTCGATCTTACTCAGCCAGCCTCTGAGGTCGTCCATGTTCGAAACTCCTTGCCTTCTAGACGCCGAAAGTGTAGGCCTTGCGGGATCGCCGCCTCAGCCCCAGCAGGTAATTGTAGATGTCTTCACCCGAACGGAAGCGGGAATGGTCATATTCTTCATAGTGTACGAGCTCGGACAATTTGCGCCGGTAGGGCGGAGCTGGCTTCGTTTCCCGATAGCCGATGGGGACCAGCGTGGGAATAGCCAGCTCTTCCGGCACCTTGAGAAGGGTCTTCAAAGGACCTTCCCAGCCGTCGTTGGTGCTGCACCACTGGGCTCCCAGACCCAGGGCTGCCGCGGCGAGACACAAGAGTTGCGTCGCATTGCCCATGTTCTTAAAGTAGCAGGCCCCCGGTCCTCCTTCGCCGAAAATGAACCTGGAATACAGCACGCTAGCCTGCAGCGTCCTCCGGTCGCCAACAACGGCGATGATGACCGGGGCAGTCCTCAAAGGCGGCACCTGAGTGGGTGGCCTGCGAAAAGCCGGCTGCCTCAACTTGTCCATCCGGGTCCGCTCCACCTGGAAGGTCCGCTCGTGGTCCTCCATGAGCAACTCGGCTATTCTGTCCTTGGTCTTTTGCTCCCTGATAACGATGAATTCCCAGGGCTGGCCGTTGGCCCCGGACATGGCCCAGCGTCCGGCTTCGAGTATCTTCTGTACCGATTCGTCGGGTACCGGGTCCGGCAGGAACTTGCGGCAACTTCTTCTTCTCCTGACGAGGTCTAGAAACTCATCGATGGGCAATGTTTCGGCCATTTTGTGCTCCTTGATAACCAGCTTCGGACCTGCCGCCGGATTACCGCGCGGCAAGCTTATGAACGATTACCTCGTCTCCGTCAACGGTCAGACCGGTCCCCAGTTCTTTGCACCAGCGCTCCGCGTAGCTCACTACTTCGTTGAACCTCGGGTCGCTGGGCGCCATGAACTCGGGCTCCGCCAGACGATTAATGTATACGGGAAGGAACGATATCTTCTCTACTCCGTTCTTGCCGGCAAGACATTTGACCAGCATGGAGTACCGCCTTTCCTTTGCGCCGGGGTTCCGTTCCCACCCTGGCTCGGCCCCACGCGATTTCATGTACAGAGTCGAGGGCCCGCTGGAATGAAGGCCGCGAGGAGGTTGCGGATTGTGCGGCCTCTCGACGGCAAAGTGGGCCAGGCTGTAGAAGATGGGCTTCCCTTTGTAGAATTCTATCCCCTTGAGGAGCGCGCCGTGGTGCCCGACAACAATGTCTGCGCCCGCATCGATGGCCTTGTGACCGACGACGGGCTGGTACATGGCCAGCGTTCCAGGCTCGTGAGTTCCCCAGTGCATCGAAACAACCACCACGTCTACCTGTTTGCGCAACTTGCTGACGTCCTCTTCCATGGCTCGAACGTCACCCTCATTGGGAATGGTTATGATCCTGGGTGGAGAGCCAGGATTGGCGTCCTGGACTTCGTAATAGGTGGCGACCCGCAAAGGCGTGCACCCGGGCTTACCCTCCCTGGCCTCGTATTCCATGTTCACCACGCAGCAGTAGGAGAGGAATCCGACCTTGACCCCTTTCTTGTCAAAGACCGCCGGTGTCCTGGCTTCGGCGATGTCTTTCCCCGCCCCGACAACCTTAATGTTGTTGCTTCGGAGGACCTGCAGGGTTTCCAGCAGGGCTTCGGGGCCGTAGTCAAAGCAATTGTTTGAGGCATGGCACACCACATCAAAGCCCGCAAAGGTCAATGACTTGACGTTTTCCTTAGCCTGCCGCTCGTAATTCGTGATGTGGTTGCGGTACTGCAGATGCCCCTGGGTTCCCAGCGAGTGCGGCACATGGCAGAACCGGATGTCTCCCTCTTTCATTTTCGCCTGCACTAGGGCGAAGAGAGACTCAGGCGGTTCACCGAACTCCACGCGTCTGGGGCTGACGTCCCCACCCAGGAGAATCGTTACGGCGTCTTTTGAACCCGATTGTTTATCCACTTAGAACTCCTTCTTTCAATTTCCTGTTATGAGGACTTCATCGCCTTCACGGGAGAACTGCGTCTCCAGATGCTGGTCTTTGCAGATCTGCCCCACATATTCGATGACCTCGGCGCTCCTCCTGTCGGACCCGGAGAGGACTTCCGGCTGCAACTGCTTGTTGGCGATGACCGGCAAGTATGATACTCTGCTGACCTTCTTATCGGAAATCAGGCACTTGGCCAGGACGGCCTTCCTGGAAACCAGCGGGTAGGCGTAGTCCGGCGGGCCGGGGTCCATTTCCCATTGGAGAAGTTTCCAGAGAGAGTCATCGTTGCGCACCATTTCGACCGGCCGGCTGTCAACGGCAAAGTTTCCCAGGCCGTAGAAGATCACCTTTCCCTTGTAGATTTCGATGCCCTTCAAGAGGAGGGGATGGTGACCCAGGATGAGGTCAGCCCCCGCGTCAATGGCGGCGTAGGCTAGCTCCTTCTGGTACATGGCGATGGTCGAAGGAACGTAGTGGAGCCCCCAATGCATAGAGAGCACGAGGATGTCGGCCATCGCCCTGGCCTTCCTGATGTCGGCTATCATAGCGTCCAGGTCTTGTTTGTCGGCCCACGAGAGTACTCGAGGAGGCATGCCGGCTTGCCAGTCGATCTGCTGGTACGATGTATAGGCCCTCATCGGGGCAAGGCCGGCCTTGTTTGCCTTCGCTTCATACCCCTTCGGCACTACACTGCAGTAGCCCAGAAAGGCTATTCTGGCCCCTTTTCGTTCGATAATCGCCGGACGGCGCGCCTCGGCGATATTCCTGCCGGCGCCGATTACTGAGATGCCGTTCCCGGCCAGGAGATCGAGGGAATCCAGAAAGCAGTTTTCACCATAGTCCAAGCCATGGTTGCTGGCAAAGGAAATGACGTTAAAACCGGCCTTCTTTAATGCCGCTACGCTGCGCGGAGCGGAAGGGCGGCCGCCGGAGATGTGCATTTGCGGCGCCTTGGAGGAGGCTACAAAATCCATGTGGCCGAACAGGACGTCAGGCTCATGGAGAGTGGCCGCGGCACGGGCAAAGATAGAACTCCTGGTATGGGGACGGAGGAGGATGTCTCCGGCGCAATATAGCGATACCTGTTTACTCATGCCATTCATATTTCGCGCGCCACCCGGGAACCGGCGCGGATCGCCTGGAGAATCCCCACCGGCTCGGCGCAATCGCCGATGAGGTGAACCTTGAACGGCTTCCCGGCCAGCGCCTGCGACAGGGCCAGGCTCGGCTTGTATTCGGAGGCAAACATTATGGTATCCGCTTCGAGCGTCCGGGTCTGATCGCCTTTGTCGATTATCGTCAGCCCCTTGCCGGTGATTTCCTGAATCTTCACCCCGGCCAGTTTCACTACACCGTGTTCCGCCAGCCTCGTGTTGAAGAACGTTCTCAACACCGGCATCGGGGGTTCATCCGGAGATATCTTCTCGCGCTCATCCACGATGGTAACGGTCTTGCCTCTTTGGACCAGAAAATCGGCAAGTTCAACCCCGGGCAATCCCATGCCGACAATAACAACTTGTTTCCCAACCGGGACCCAGAGTCTGAGGATGCGCCTCATAGCGGACGGGCCGAGCAGCCTGAGAGGGATAAGCCCCAACCGCCACAGGCCCCTTCTGAGGCTGGCTTTCCTGACTGTGTTTGCTGACCCGCGCTGCCCGCCGACCATGGCCTGGACATCGGAGGAGGTAAGCACTTTGCCGGATTCGATACCGGGAATGTCGGGCGTTGAGGAGGTAGCTCCGACCGCCAGAATGACAGCATCAGGCCTGGCGTCGGCGACCAACGCCGAGTCCGCTTCCACCCCCAGGTGCACTTCCACGCCGAGTTTCTTGATCTGCCGGCCAAGATACCGGATCAGGGCCTCGTTCTCTTCCCTTAAGACTGATGCGAGCACCACCTGGCCGCCCAGGCGTTTCTCTTTCTCGAAGAGGGAGACCCTGTGGCCGCGAAGCGCGGCGACCCTGGCTGCCTCCAATCCGGCGGGACCGCCCCCAACGATGACGACGTGTTTCGGTTTCCCGGTCCGGGCGATGGCGTACGGACTCTCTTTTTTGTAGGCCGCATTTACGGCGCATTCCTCCCCCCCTGCCGGTGTGCAGCAATTACACCGCAGACAGGGAGCGATGTCATCGAGTCTCCCTTCTGCAACTTTGGAGGTCCACTCCGGGTCGGCGATGAGACTCCGGCCTATGCCGATGAAGTCTGCTTTTTTTTCGCGCAAGGCCTTCTCGCCAAGCCTGGCGTCAAGGACCCCCACCGCCATAACCGGTTTGTTGAACACCTGCTTTATCAGCCCGGCCGGCTCGATATTGTGACCCGGGGCGTAGCCGGGCGAATATGAGACATTGACGGACAGGTCAATAGCGTCGACGGCGGCTCCATTTAGCAGAGCGGCCAGTTGCCTGGCCAGCTCAGGAGTGATACCGCCTTTAACGTCACGTTCTTCGCTGTTGATCCGGCACAGGACCGGGAACTGGGAACCAACGGCTTGCCTGATGGAGGCGATGATTTCCAGCAGGAACCTTGCCCGCCCGTTAATGTCTCCGCCGTACTCGTCTTTGCGCTGGTTCCAGAAGGGAGACAAGAAGCTGTTGATAAGGTAGCGGTGCGCCGCTTGAATCTCCACGCCGTCAAAGCCGGCGTCTTTCGAGCGCGCGGCCGCTCCGGCGAAACGGGCGGCAATGGCTTTTATTTCTCCTGCGGACAACTCCCTGGGCTCCAGGAAGCTGGTCTGGCTTGCCTCGGGATGGGTGATATCGGGAGGCCGCAAAATCGCTGAAGCAGCCACCGGCTGCATGTGCGTCACGCTCTTTCGCGCGCCGGGGCCAAGGTGGCAAAGTTGCGTTACCGCTTTCACCCCATGCCGGTGGATGACTTCAGCCAGCGAGCGCAATCCCGGCAAGAACCTGTCGTCATCTATTCTTATGAGGCTGGGGTCGCCGCCGCCTTCAGGGAAATCCACGATCATGGCTTCCAGAATAATCAGGCCGACGCCGGCTTTGGCCCTTGCCTCATAGTAGTCTTTCATTACCTCGGTGACTGATTCCTTCTTGCCTGTGTGACTGCCCATCGAGGACATCACAATCCGGTTGGCCACGGCCATCCCGCCTATCCGGCCAGGTTCGAACAGCCGCTTGAAAGAGGCGCTGCTACCCATTCGAGGTCTCCGAAGAACGGTCAGGGACAAGCATCAGCCGGAAAAGGGGGCCCAATGAGTCCAACCGGTCCACGTTCCACAACTGGTCAAGCAACTCGCGCGCTCGCCTGGAAGTCATGGATGGCTCCACCTGGTTCAAGAACTTGTCTTCAATGTCTTTATCGCTCATGGGATTGGCCGGGTGGCCCTTGGGATTGACCTGGTGCGCGGAAGTTCGTTTTCCCGACGTCAGGGTTGCTTCTATGCGGCAGTGGACGTTGCTTGGGGCGGCCCTGGTATATTCCGGGTCCTCCGCGGTGCGGATCTTCCCGGCCAGTGAAACGATCGCTGGGTCGTGGAAACATTCGGGTGTCAGCGTTCTATCTGCTACTTCCCCATCGACGAGGGCGGCTGCTATCAGGTAGGGACCGCTGTGGTCGGCGGTCTCCCGAGTGGTGGGATCGCACCGGTTGGCGCTATAGCTTTCGTTAGTGGCTGAACGCTTCTCCAGATACACCGTTATAGATTCGATGTCCTCAACCCTGAGTTTGCTGCGAAGCTCGAGGGCGGTCAAGACGGGCAGTTGCAGGGAGTACATGATGGGCAGATACTTGAAGCAAGTGCCCTCGACTTTGAAGGGCACGCCTCGGCCACCCAGGGCGCCCACCTCGAACGGGACCGCCATCTGCTTCATGAGGCCGGATTTTCCTTCGAACGGCTCAGGAGGGCCGGTGATTCCTTCCCTGGCCAGCAGCGCGGCGAAGACGCCGTTGCGGGCTCCGTTGGGTCCGCTGCAGCCCTTCCAGTGTGAAATCTCCCCTATCCGTGTCTGGAAGAGGCAGAGGTTGGAGACGACGGCGATCGATACCGCGTTGGCCAATTGTTCTTGGGTTAATCCCAGGGCCTTGCCTGCGCCCAACGAGGCGCCGATGGCGGTCAATTCGCCGTAGTCCCATCCTTTGAGCCGACGCATTTGTCCGCAGACTTCATAGGCCAGGGCGATGCCGAGTAACAAGTCCTTGCCTCCGCCGCCGGCGGACTCGGTAGCGGCGAGCACTCCCCCGAGGGTGTCGCTGGGATGGGGACTGCCATCTCCTTCGGTGTCACCGAAGTAGTCGTCACTGAAGTCCAGGTAGCGCACCATGAGGCCGTTGGCAAATGCAGCCAGGTCGGGGGATGTCCTGATCTGAGTTCCGATGAGCGTTGCGGGCTCTGAAGAACTGACCCGTGAAACCAAGCGGCAAACAGCCTTCACCGGTTCGGCGTCGCGTGCCCAGTAGGCGCAGCCGACGGAATCCACCAGGCTCCGTTTCGCGGCGTGGACCGCCTGGGGAGTAAGATCGGCATAGGAAATAGAGGCGGCATAGGCACTCAATTTCTCTGTCGTTTTATCCATGGTCGGTGTCTCTGGCTCCTCGTTCTAGCTCTTGGTGGAGGTATCGAATACGACCACTTCATCCCCCTCGACCACTACCCTGGTGCCGAGGCTCTTGCACCAGGGCTCGACGTAATCCAGGACTTCCTGAAAGCGGGGATCTTTTCGAGACAGGAATTCGGGTTCCGACCGGTCGTTGACCCAGGCAGGGAAGAACGACACTTTCCGAATGCCGTTCCTGGTGACGTCGGCCCTCGCCATCATGGTGTATCGCCGGTTCCTGGCTCCGGGGTTTCGTCCGGATTCCGGTTCCTTGTCCGCTTTCGAATCCGAGCCGGGGAGATCCCTGGTCCGCGTTCCAATGGCCGCGGGCTTGAAGGAATGGGCCCTGTCCTGGGCGAAAGTGCCCAGGCAGTAGAAGATGAAGCCCTTCTTGTATACTTCCACGCCCCTGATGGTGGAGCCATGGGAACCGAAGATGAGGTCGGCACCGGCCTCGATGGCCCGGCGGCCGATAGCCGGTTGGTACTCGAGGACGCCCCCGGGTACGGCCGATAGCCCCCAATGAACTGAAAGAGCTAAAACGTCCACCTGACCTCGCAGCTTGCGAATATCTTCCTCCATGTCGGCAACGTCACTCTCCCTGGCGATGGTGATCACCTTCGGGGGGGTCCCTGGCTGGTACCCCTGAGACTGGAAATAGGTGGACACTCGAATGGGGGCGCAACCGGGTTTCCCTTCGCGCGCTTCGTATTCATCGGGTAACACGCAATTGTATCCCAGCAGCCCGGCCCTGATGCCGTTCCGCTCAAGTATGGCTGGTTTTCTTGCTTCGGCGATGTCTTTTCCTGCTCCGATCACCTGCATCCCATTACCGCGGAGGACATCAATGGATTCAAGCAATGCATCCGGACCATAGTCAAAGCAGCGATTGCTGGCGTGAGATATGACGTCGAATCCTGCCAGAGCGATGGCTCTGGCGTTGCCGGGGTCAGCCTTTGAGTCCCATGTAACGTGGTCCCGGTATTGCAGAGAATCTCCCGTGGTAAAGAGCATTTCCAGGTTGCAGAGAGATATATCTGCTTCCTTGATCCGCTTGTAAGCCATGCCGAAAAGGGATTCGATGGGTTCCCTGTATTCCACCCTTCTCGGGCCTACATTTCCCACAGCGTGAAATACAATTGAGTCTCTTGACACCGTCTGGTCAATCACTCTTCTCTCCTGCCTGATAATCCAGGGCAAACGAGCATCTGCTAGCCGAGCCTCACGAACTGACGCGTTGGCATCAATTCCGGCCGGGCTTTCTGAGTCCTGACTGCTCAGGACGAAGAATCCTCTGGTCTCAGGTGCTATTTCAACAGTGATCCGAATATGTCTTGTATCAATCCTTTTCTATTCTCGTCCATCATCATGATGAACTCCTCGACGTCGCGGTTCACGTACTTAACCGCTGGATCGCGCAACTTTTCAGGAGGCAAATGGTCCGTGGGTACATCCAGTCTGGCTGACTGCACCAGGGTAACGCGGCTCTGGACCGCGCTTCCTTCTTTGCTCAGATACCAGTTGGCAAAT
>ORJL010326810.1_pt1 | contig 17062 bp, 17 predicted proteins | sample 1779941 | NCBI WGS metagenome assembly ORJL01 (sample SAMEA104232317, study PRJEB22302) | groundwater metagenome | biome: forest; feature: aquifer; material: groundwater | place: USA | collected 2011-08-07 | depth 5.8 m | reverse complement strand
TATTTACTCTTACAATTCTAATGAGAAAAAATAATATTTATACTATTATAACAGAAAACGAAAAAGATTTTAAAAAAATTCCATGGCTTAAAGTTATAAATCCATTTAAAATTATTAAGAAAAAAGAAGATTGAAAGTTATTTAAATGTATTCTGTTTAAGAGTTGGATGAGAAAAGAGGAAATAGTTGTTTTGGCTCATATTTTAACGGTCATGAAAGAAGGTGCCGAAAAATTAGAGAGACTTGAGAAAGAAAGAGATTTAGAACAAATCAATAACATCAAGAGTGAGATTCTGGGGCTGCAAAGAAAATTAAAAGAGATGTTGAAAAATGATAGATGAATTAAAAAAAAGCATTGATATTGAAATAGAAATCCTAAGAGAGATTTCAAATTACACTAGAGCAATGGAATTTTCTCAAGGAGAAGAAGTTTTGCTTTTGAAGGGGGCAATAAAATCTCTGAAGGAAGCGTTGTTTATATTGAACGAATCTATACCAATGATAATACAAGAAAAAGGCTCGGATAGAGTAAAAATTCCTAAATTGCCTCAACTGCCCAATAAACTAAGAAAAGAAATTCCTGAAAAAAAACCGATTTTGGAAGAGGTAGAGTTTGTAAGAAATAATTCAAGTTTCAATGTTTTACTGCATAGAAAGGATAAAGAAAAATTTTTAAAAGAACTAGTTATAAGCGAGGATTTTATCAAGAAAATAAAGAAGAGAAAATTAAACAAAAAAGAAGATTTTGTGGAGTTTAAAAGTTCTAGAGGCTATCTGAAATTAGCAAATAGGATTTTTCTTGGCCAATCTGCCAAGTGGCTGAAAAAAGGATATTTCAAGTCTTTGCCAATGGAGCTGAGAAAAGCAAATATGGATATTTTGCTTGAAGTTTATGTTGCAATGATTTTTCTAAGCGTCGCTCTGTCAATCGCATTCTCTTTAGTTTTATTTATAGTTCTTATTTTTATTGACGTAACTTCAAGTTTCCCTTTTCTTAGTGCTTATCATGGAGAGCTTTTAACTAGAGTTGTAAGAATAATATGGATTCCAATTTTTATTCCAATTTTTACTTTTTTAGGATTGTATTACTACCCTATGACTGAGAAAAAGACAATTGGCAGAAAAATAGACCAAGAACTTCCTTTTGCAGTAATACATATGAGTGCTATCTCTGGATCGGGTATTGCACCTGTAGAGATATTTAAAATAATAGGGCTTGGAAAGGAGTACCCTATTTTAAGAAAAGAGTTTAGAAAAGTTCTCAATCAAATTAATTTGTTTGGATATGATTTGATAACTGCGTTAAATAATTCTGCAAAAACTGCTCCGAGCGAGAAATTATCTGAATTATTTTCTGGACTTTCTACAAGCATTACTTCAGGAGCTGACTTGAAAGAATTCTTTGAAAAAAGGTCTGAAACGCTTTTATTGAATTATCGGATTGAAAGAGAGAAATATACTCGGACTGTTGAAACCTTTTTGGATATTTATATAAGTATAGTGGTTGCTGCCCCAATGATATTTATGTTATTGCTTGTAATGATTCTAATTTCTGGGGTGGATATTCAATTAACTTCATTTCAGATTAGTTTAATTTTCGTATTTGGCGTAGCGTTGCTAAATGTAGTGTTTCTAATCTTTTTACAAACTAAACAGCCGGCATATTAAAATGAAAACAAAAAAAGGGCAAATATTGGTAGAAACTGTAATATATGTTTTGATAGGCCTGACTCTGATTGGCATTGTTTTATTTGCAGTAAAGCCGAAAATAGATTCTGGCAGGGATAAAGTAATTATAGAGCAGTCAATCAACTCTTTAAAAAATTTTGATGATAAAATTAAAGAATCGATTGACGATGGCAAAGGAAATGTAAGAAATGTAAATGATTTTTCATTGAAAAAGGGAGAATTGAGCATAAATGGAGAAAGTGATGAAATTACATTTTCTTTGAAAGATCTGTCGAAACCTTTTTCAGAGCTTGGAACAAATATAAAGTATGGGTATGTTGGATTGGTTAGCAAAGCTGAAAATAAAAAATACAGCGTTTATCTTAACCTGAATTATTCGAATATGGTGAATTTAACTATAAATGGCAGAGATATTGAAAAGACATTCAACCCTAGTTCCGAGCCTTATAGATTTTCAATTTCCAATGAAGGAGGAGACAGAACGAAGTTATTGGTTATAGATATAGAACAAACTTAAAAAGTTAAGAGAGTTTAGATAGGGGAGGAGATTAAGATGAAATTAAAAAAGATGCATTGGGTGGGGCTGATTTCAGCTATGATAATAATAATCCTGGATATTATTTTCTTTCTGAACAACTCGAGAATGTTATATTTTTTAATTGGAATTGGGCTTGGAACTGTTGCATTACCTTTTGTCATTAGTTTTACTCTTGAAAACAAAAAAGAGCAGAAAATTAACGAGATGTTTCTGGAATTCTCAAGAAATTTGGCGGAAAGTGTTGCTACAGGCACTCCGATAAATAAGAGCATTGCAAATATGAAGAAAAAGAACTATGGAGAGTTAAATCCTTATATAGAAAAATTATCCAATCAAATTGAGTTAGGAGTTCCAATTAATAAGGCTCTAGAAAACTTTGCAGAGGATATAAACAGCCCTGTTGTGAAAAGAGCTACTGCATTAATAAGAGAAGCTGAAAAGGCAGGCGGGGAAATTGAACAGATTCTGGATTCTACGGCAAAATCTGTTTCTGAAATAGAGAAGTTAAAGAAAGAAAGAAAGTCTGCGATTTACAGTCTTGTTGTTCAGGGGTATATAATCTTCTTTATATTTATCGCAATAGTTATTGTTGTTGAGTTTCAAATTCTTCCGCTAACTGTTGGAACAGGAGGGTTTGCAAATTTTAATGGAGACATAAATAACATAAATTCTGCTAACGCAAACAGCAAACCAAGTACAATAAACCCTGAAGAGCTTACTAGCCCGTTTATATTTTTGCTATTGACGCAAGGATTTTTTGTGGGATTAGTCATAGGAAAATTGACTGAAGGCAGCATAAAGGCGGGATTAAAACATTCATTTATATTGATGATGGCTGCATTCATAGTTTCAAATGGGGCAAAACTGATTTTAAGCCCCGTAAAGGTTTGAGGGCAGTTCAATTATAGAGAATTCGGTAATTGGGTTATTAAAAAATAGAAATTCTCTAACAGGGCAATTTGCAAAAAGAAGTAACCTATAGTGAGAGACGCAAATAATTCCCCAAAAAATGTGCGTCTCTCCCTTGATAGTCAAGGCGTAAAACGGGGAAATCTGAACGTCCTTGACTATAATCAAGCAAATTGCCCATAATCAAATTCTTTTGATTAAATAAAATATCTCGTTGGGAATTGAAAAGGTTTCAAATTCAAGTTTATTTCTAATGAGAATATTTTCAAACCATTTCCTTTTGGGATGATTCATTGATTTTCCTGAAAGTTTCTTAGTTGGGAAACTTATGAGAATGTATTTAGAAGGCAGCGATAAAATAATTTTTTCCGATAGTTTGTGTTTTTTATCAATGACGTCTAGAACTTTAAATAAAATACAAAGGTCTGTTTTTGGTAAATTAATAAGAGGTTTTCTTAAATCGAGAACAAAAGTCTTTCCATTTATTTTGTTTTCCTTGAAAAATTGTTCAATTAAAAAAAGCTCGTCTTCTTTTATGTCTGAAGCAAAATAAATCAAATCGTGAGAAGCTAAAGCAATTGGATTTAGGCCGCATCCCAAATCTAAAACAGATTTTATTTTTAACTCTTGAATTTTGCTTTTTATTAAAGGATAGAATCCTAACCTTTCCGAAGTTGAAGAGTGTGTATTGAGCAATTCTTTTAGATTATTCTTTTTTAAAAGTTTGGGCCTATCTTTAAAGCTTTTCTGATACTGGCCGGAAAGAAACCTTAGTTCTGCTCTTACTTCCTTTATAATTAGTCTTGAATCTTGTTTGGCCAGCTTATTAGGGGATATTCTGTGCTTTTCAAGATAATCCATCAGGCACTCTTTCACCAACTGGCCAGATAAACTAGATAGTTCTTTTTTCTCCTTTATTCCTTTAATAAGATACAGAGAATTATTATAAGGATTTCTATTTTTTTTCTCAATTCTCTGTCTGGACAATTGCAAACAAATTAAGCATAAATAATACAATTGCCCATAAAACAATTCTGCCATCAATAAACGATTATGGTAACTTATATAAATCTAGTTATTCATTTTTTAGTATGAAAAAGAGAGGATTGAGCCATATAGAGGTAATTTTATCTTTTATTATATTTATCGGAGCGGTTGGATTTGCACTTTATTTTTTCAGTCCGACAAATAGTTCGAGATTGGTAGATACTTCGCTGGATTATGTTAATAGGGAAATTTCAAAGAATATAACTGTAAATCTGAAGACTTATTCTATCAGCATAAATAATAGCGGAAATCAAGTAAATGATGCTCATGTTTTAGCGGTTAATATATCTGGAATTTGCGAGAATGCTAACGGAATAGTTAAGGCTGTAAATCTTTCTGGATATAATTTCTCGTCTGGAGTGGGAAATGGAAATAATAAATGTAACTCTCAACATGAAGACATCGTGCTTATAAAAAATGAAAATTGGGCGGCAGAAGACTTTGTTTATCTAAAATTAAGCGAGGATTTTGATGAAAGTTCTGGAAATGTTGGGGGCGACCCCCGCCCCAACCCTGATTTTTATAAATTATCTACGGTAAACTCTGAAGATTTATTTTCCGAAAAAAGAATATTAAATTTGAATAAAACTTATTACGAAGATTATTATGGATTGAAAAAACAATTTAATCTGCCAGGGAGAGTAAATTTTGGTTTTAGTTTTTCTTTCACTAATGATGATGAGATTAAGGTTGAAAATCCTGTACCCTCAGGATTAGAGGTATTTTCTAAAGTTGATAGGGTCGAAGTCTTAAGAAAGAATGGAAAAGTAGAGTATGCTGATTTTACAATGAAAGTATGGTAGGGAAAAAAGGTTTTTTAAGAATAGTTGAAGCTACAATGGCAGTTTTGATAATTCTGGGAGCGTTATTTGTAATTTCTTCAAAGAGAGAAATAGATAACCGGGGTGATTTGACGAGTATTTTAAGAAAATTACTCGACGAGGTTGCAAAAAATCAGGAGATGAGGCAGAAAGTTGTGAATTACAACACAAGTGAAAATATAACAGATGCAGAGAATAAGCAAATATTGGAGGATATTGGAGGATTTTTAGATGCGAGAATAAATAACCCGATTTTAGATTATTCGATAAGCATTTGCAAATCTAATGTGACTTGCCCAATTTATGATCAATATCCTGTTGATTCTCCTTCAGATATTTATGCTGCAGAAAGGATAATAACTGCTGAAGATATAAAAAAGATAAAGATATTTATGTGGAGAGTCGTTTGAGGGCTATAAAAATGGTAATAAAAATTTTCTAATAAAGTTGATTAAGTTTTTTCCATGATGAAAGAAGAAACAAATATTGTAAAAAATTTAAGAAGATTTAAAGAAGATTTAAAGAAGATTTAAAGAAGAACATTGTAGTAGAAAAAATAATATTTTTTGGTTCTCGAGCAAGCGGAAAACCAAAAATAGACAGCGATATAAATTTAATAGTTGTTTCAAAGAATTTTGAAGGCAAGGCATTTATAGTGAAAGACATAAAAAATCTACCAAGCTTTTATGTCTTCCCCTTGATAGTCAAGGCACATTTGGTAAATTGCTTGTGTCCTTGACTATAGATACAGGCCAATAGGATTTTACGAAAACTGGAGTTTAGACTACCCTGTTGATTTTTTATGTTATACTCCTGAAGAATTTAAAAAATTAAAAAAACAAATTACGATAGTTAGAGAAGCTGTAAGAAAGGGTATTGAAATTTAGTTTCGCATCTTTTATAGGAAAAGAAATTAAGTTTCCTACATGTGGAAATAATTTAGCATAATTTTGCTTCTTGAAATGTGCTGTGTTTTATTTAGTCAATCATACAACACAGCAATTAAGAGATAACCTTTAATAATGTTAAATTGGTAATATGTATTGAAAAATGCTGATGAAAAAAGAGGTTTGTGGGGGGGAAGAAGGATGAAGTTAGAAATAAATTGTTAATTCTATTTGCTATGGTGTTTTTATGTGTTCTGTTACGTCGGAACATCTTTAATATAATTGTTCTGTTATATCGAAACATTTAAATATCCAATATTTCTTAAATAATTATGATAAACGCTCTTTCTGAATGGAACGAATGGTGGAATGGAAAAGAAGTAGAAAGTGAACTGATAGGCAGAAGAAGAACTAAAATTATCAAAGAATTGATAGAGCTAATGGATATTAGGGAAATAAAACTTGTTACTGGAATAAGAAGAAGTGGAAAATCTACTTTGTTTTATCAATTAATAGATTTTTTATTGAAGAGCGGTGTTGATTCAAAAGAAATATTGTTAATAAATTTTGAAGATGATATATTGGCTGGAAAAAAATTAAGAGAGTTATTTGATGTATATCAATCTAATATAAACTCTGATAAAAAACCATATTTATTTTTAGATGAAATACATCGGTGCCAAGATTGGGTGCTTTTTCTGAGAAAGTTATATGACTTGAAAAAACTAAAACAAATTTTTATAACGGATTCTTCATCTAAGTTTATCAAACCAGAATATTCAGGAGTTGTTACTGGAAGAAATGTTGCTTTTAATGTTTTTCCACTATCTTTTAAAGAGTATTTGGAATGGAAAAACATTGAATTTAATCTGAAAATTATAGGGGGGGAGGAAATAAATAAAATAAAGAAGATTTTATTGGAATATTTAAGGTGGGGGGGATTTCCTGAAATCTTTTCAAAACAAGGCATTACTAAAAAGAGATTATTGTTGGAATATTTTAGTGATATAATTCACAAAGACATTGTAGAAAGATATAATGTAAGTTATTCAAAAATTAAAATGTTGGCTAACTTTCTTGTTTCAAATTGTGCTACTGTTTTTAGTCCTAGGAATTATGCTAAGACTTATGGGCTATCTCTCGATAGTATAAATAGTTACAATCAATATTTTGGGGAAGTATTTTTATTCTTTTTTTTAGCAAAATTCTCTTATTCTATAAATGAGCAACAAATAAGCCAGAAAAAGATTTATGTATGTGATAACGGTTTTTTTAACAATGCAGGGTTTAAATTCAACCAAGATATTGGAAGGTTGTATGAGAATGAAGTCTTTCTGGAATTGAACAGGAGGAATAAAGAAATTTACTATTGGAAAGATAAATATGAATGCGATTTTCTGATTAAAGAAGGGCTAAAAATTACTGAAGCCATACAAGTGTGCTACGAAATTAATGAGAAGAATAAAAAAAGAGAAGTAGAGGGATTACTTGGAGCTTTAGAAAAATTTAAATTAAAAAAGGGCGTGATAATTACAGACAATAAAGAAGGTTCGGAAAATATCAAAGGTAAAAAGATAATTTATAAGCCGTTGTGGAAATTCCTGCTGGAAGATGAATTTAAAAGTATAAAAAGGTAGATTTATTAATAAAAAAAACCATATAACAGAAGGAGATAAATAAAGATGGTGATGAAAAAAGAGGTTTGTGGAAGAAGAAGAAACAGAAGGAATGTTAATTTGGTTAGGAATAGATTGTTAATTTTATTTTTTATTGGAGTTTTTGTTTTGATAGTAACAGGGGGGAGTGTTGAAGGTGCTTGTACTGAAACCGACGGAGGTAATGTTCTGTCTGTTGGTGGAAGTACGACATGTAGCAACTACATTGCTTGTAGTCCTAATCCTAACACTCAATATGATGGTTGTACTGATAGTACCCATATTAGAGAATATCGCTGTGATACTCTTGGATTTAGACAGAATACTGTGTATCAGTGTCTGGAAGATAAACCTTTTTGTTTAGCTGTTATGGGTGCTGGAGATAAATGTGTTCAATGCACATCTGATTCGCAATGTTCAAGCACCCCCAATAATTTAGGTTCATTATACGGATGTAGTTCAACTTATGTGTGCACGCAAAAATGGTCTAGGCTAAAGGTCAATGTTACGGTTCAAGGAACTAATACTAAAATAGTTGGTGCATTAGTTAGATTTGAACAGGGGAGCTCTTTCCAAGAGGAATCAACAGGAAACAATGGTTTAACTGCTGAGATGACTGTCAGAGTTGGACAAAATACTATTACAATTGGCAAACCAGGATATAATACTTATAGTGTTACGACTAATGTTCCTGCTTATACGAGTACACAAATATGGACTAGACAACTAACACCTTCTTGCACAAACGAATGTTCTCCTCTCAATGCAAAAGACTGTGCTCGTAATGGAAGTGCTGTTTTTTATGGGTTATGTGGAAATCATGATACTGATTCTTGTTTAGAATGGGATAGCCTTCTTGACCATAGTTGCCCTGCTACTGAGCTTGTTTGTTTTCAAGGGGCTTGTGTAGATGGAAGAAAGGTCGTGGTTAATGTTAAAAATCAAAGTGGTAGCCCGATAAATGAAGCAAAAGTAATTTACGCCGCTGCTGAAGTTGGTGTTATCGACTTTGAGCTTAACACTCTTATAACTGGACTAACTCCCCAAAGCGAAATTAAAATAGGGACATGGGCATTTACAGCTTCAAAAGCTGGATATACGACTAAAACAGAGACTCTGTCTATTCCTGAAGCCAGCGGTACGCGCAATATAGAAATCGTTTTACAAAAAACTACTTCCCAGACTTGCACGGATGGTATACAAAATCAAGGAGAGATAGGAGTAGATTGTGGAGGACCTTGTTCTGCATGTCCAACTTGCACAGATAATGATCGAGATGGATGGAATTCTACATCAAGCGTAATTGCCAATCAAGCTCTTTGCGGGCAGGCTGCCGATTGTGATGAGAGCAATGCTAATATAAACCCTGGAAAATCTCCGACATGGGGAAATTGTTTTAGTGGTTGTGATGCTGATGGAAAAAGATGGTGCAAAGATTCGACAAGTTGTCAAGTAGACCAACTTGTTCCACGACTTGAAGATTGCACTACTAATCCTCCTGGACCTACCTGCGGAGATGCAGTTTGCTCTACCGGAGAGACCTGCCCATCGGATAATGGCTCTTGTAATGATAATAATGCTTGCACTACTGATTCTTGTAGTGGGAGTTGTCAACATACTAATGTTGCTGAAGGCACAACCTGCCCAGGTGGGACTTGCAATGCAAATGGCGTGTGTGTTCCTACTGGGAGTGGTGGAAATATATGCGGAGATGGACAGATAACGGGAAGCGAGATGTGTGATGGAACTAACTTAAGCGGTAAAAGTTGCAGCGACTTCCTAGGATTTTCTGGAAGTGGATTGAGTTGTAATGCGGATTGTTTAGGTTTTAATACTACTACTTGCACACCTACTTCTAGTGAATGTTCTTATGATCAGTGTCGAGATATTGTTTTAAGTAAACATGAATGCGAAACTAAATGTGGCCCTTCTGTTTCTATAAATCAGAATCAGATAGATGGATTGGGTAAAGTTAATCCTATTAAATGTGAATGGACAAATAATGAGTGTGTTTTCAGGGGAACCGATCCCAGAACAGGAGAGTTATGCACGGTAGAAACACTCTCATACTCATGCCCTGCGGGGCAAATAACTACTACAATAAATTATAAGGATAGTTGTAACCCTCGATGCGACGGAAAGGGAACTGATGATATTGAAGGCGGTTGCACAAAAGAAAATGTTCCTTGCCCGCAATTTGTTGAATTACCTTTCTTTGGAGAATTTGGATTTATCTTAAGCGTAATTGTGATTGCTGGAATTTATGCTTTTTTAATTTTTAGGAAAAGAGAATAAAGATGTATGAAATATATCCTGCCAATAAAAAGATTGAAAAGACTCTAGAAAAATTAATAGAAAAAAGAAGAGACATTGTTGAGAAATTAAAGAGGTTACAAGAAGATCCTAGGAAAAATCTTGATGCTCATCCATTACATGGCCCGTTAGCTGGAAAATGGTCTTGCTGGTTAGGTTCAAATTTGAGAATAATTTATATTATTGATGATGAAAATAAGAGAATTGAGATAGAAGGGGCTGGCAGCCATAAAATATATTAGATATCTAACTTCTTGAATTTTATTCCTTTTTTACGGTTTTCTTCACTTTCTTTAATTTGGCTCATCAATTCTTCATCTTGTAATATCTCTATTGTTTCTTTCATTCCTTCATATTCTTTCTTTGAAATTATAAGTGTTTCTTGCTCCATAATTTTATGATGTTTTCTCTTATATTTAATATTTTCGGTTGCCATGTTTTAATAAAACTTTTCTTGGGGAAACGATAAATAAATTGCTAAAGGTAAAGAGATAATTTATAAGTCATTATGGAGATGGTGCTTGAAGGCAAGATTTAATAATGCTAAATCAATAATAATTATAGAAAATGAAAGAGAGAAAAGAGCTGATTGTTTTAATTGTGACTTTATTATTAATCGTAAGTCTAAATATTAATTTGGTTTATGCAGAATCTACGTTTTATAAAAACTCTTCATCCGTTGAAAAAAACTATGTAGAGAACGATTATGTAAGGGGAACAATAAATATGAGTTTTATTAATCATGAAAATAAGAATTTTATAAGCAATTTTAATGGGGGAATAAGCCTATATGATCTGCTAAAAAATTTAAGCTTGAGTTTCGTGTGCAATCCTAAAAACTGTAAAGACACTTATAGCGCTTTATCTGGGACGGCAACAAAAAGCTTTAATGCATTAAATAATAAGTTGTTGGGGTTTGTTGTTTCTGGAGGAAGTGTAAGCAGTATTGAGGGATTTAAGTTTAATATTACTGATTCAACAGGGCAGAGCAGCTGTAATAACCAGCTCAATGTAGATTTATTTAATGACGGAACAATTGATTTTTATAATACTCAAAGTTCTGGAGAAGTTTGCGGCTCTAAAGGATATGGATGTTTTGATGTAAGCAAGAGCAGTGGAAATTCGAACATTGGAAAGACTCTTTATTGTGAAAAGATAAATGTTAGTGCTGCTCCCGGATATTTTATTGGAGCAAATGTTAAGAAAGAGTCTTCAAATGGTGGAGAGATAAAGTTTACGTTGTATGATTTATCCAAGAGCCAACTAATCCCTTGTTCAGCAACTCCTGACCAAGCAGTTGGAGAGTCAAAAGAAATTGGGTGCAATGTAAATTATTCTGCGTTAAAACCTTTCCAGGCATTTATTTGTGTGCAAGACAATACAAATTATGCTGAAGGAGAAGTAGGATATAAAATTAAAATGGAATCTGACCAGCCTTGTGGAGGAACTGGCGAGCCTAAATCTACATACAATTTAACAAATGACTTTGAAATTTTCGCACAGCCGTTAAAGTATGCTCCAGTGGGAACGTTAGAATTTAATTCAGACTTGTACAAAAATCTGAATAATAGAGATTTAAAGACTGATGTAAAAAATTATCTTAACAATATTTATGGCCTCGACTGCAAAGACAACTGCATTGTGCCAATAAGCATAAATGGAAGTTCGACAAGCGTGCAAGTTGATTCTGGAAAGATAAATTACAAATTAACAAGCGGGATTTCTTCAGACAGCCCGGATATTTACGATTTGACAAAAAAACCCTTTGAGATAACTATGAACTCTACCTTCTTAAATATTGAAAAGATGAAATTCTTGGTCCCAAGTATAAACGGAATTCATGCTTTCTATTTGTGTTTTGATAAAGATGCCTGTAACGGCAATAATAATTTAATATCTGAAAGCGTAAATGTAAAAGTAGGTTTTGACTTTTCTATGGGGCCGATGTCCATACTTATTGGGCAGAGAACGATATTTGTTGCACAAAGTTCAAAAAACATTACTTCTAGTGTTTGGAAATTTGGAGATAATTCAACTGCCGTTAACTCGAACGACAATAAAGCAGAACATATTTATGAAAAAGGAGGAGAATTTTTAGTTGAAGTAACTGCAAATACAAAAAACGGAGAGAGTTCAACTAAAAAGTTTAAAATAAATGTGGGGGATGCAAAAAGATCTGCTAATCTAACGATAAACAAATATAAACAGAGAGTTGTCGATGTGGCTAATGACCTGAAGCTATTGCCCGAATGGGAGAAGAATAAAATTGAAGCAGATTTTACGACTACGGCAGAAGAATTTAAAAAAATAAGCAACGATTATCAGAATCTTGGAGGTAGTGCAAACAACAGCGATTATGTTGCGATTGTGAGCAGGTTATTAGATCTAAAAATGCCCCATGAAATAAAAACGACAGAAAAAGGAAGCTTCCCCATGGCAGTAGGATTCAACAATATTAATCCTATCTATGTAAATGAAATTTCTGGAGACGAGTCCGTTGACGAAGGAACTTTAAAACAAAGCATTATTTCTTGGGTTGGTAAGAACTATGACGCGGATATAGAATTTGAGACCATTTCTGCTTTATATGATGGGGGTAAGATAAGATTATTAACGAAGTATAAAGTAGATCTGCTTATAAAAATCAGCGCAGAAGAAAAAATGTCTTACCTGTTTATTGGATATCCTTCAAGCAGTATAAAACTAAAACAGTCTTATGATGAAAAATCGGTAAAGGATGAAAGTGCAGTTTATATCCCGATTGATGCTGAAGGAAAACCAGCCAGTATAGAATTTTTAATTCAAGGAGAAAATTTGCCTGGTGTTGAAGAACTTGGAATATTTATTTCTCCTGAAATTAGAGACTTAAACTTGGGGGGCGAGGACAAGCCTATTTCTCCATATCCTTGGGTGAAAGAAGGAAAAATATTGTGGGGGAGATTATTGATTTCGTTGGTGATGTTATTTATGGCGGTTTTAGGAGTTTATCTATTTTTACAACATTGGTACAAAAAGAATTATGAAAGACATTTGTTCAAGAATCCCGATGATTTGTACAACTTAACCAACTTTATTTATAACTCGAGAAAAATAGAGTTAAATGATGAGGATTCGAGGAAGAAATTGGAAGAAAAAGGATGGAAGAAAGAGCAATTAACCTATGCTTTCAAAAGAATAGATGGAAAAAGGACAGGAATGTTTGAAATACCAATATTTAAATCCCTTGAAAACAAAAAAGTAAAGCAAGAAATTGAAAAGAGGCAGGGAAAACCGCTGGACGCAAGGTTTATTAAAATATAAAACGGAGGAAAAGAATGTTAAAGATATTAAGAAGTTTTTCGAAGAGAATTTTAGGAAGTTTGTTTAAGAGCAGGAAAACTATGAAAATAGGATTTTATGGCCCTCCTAACGCTGGAAAAACGTCGCTCGCAAACAGAATCTGCAAGGACTGGACGGGAGAGGAATTGGGAATCGTTAGTGCTATTCCTCACGAAACAAGGCATGTGCAAATGAAGGAAGAGGTAAAAATAAAATATAAAGGAAGAACACTTGGCTTTAAGATTGTAGATACGCCTGGAATTGCAACTAGAATAGATTATGAGGATTTTCTTAGATATGGATTGAACAAAGGCAACGCAAAAAAAAGGGCTAAAGAAGCCACCCAGGGAATTATAGAATCAATTCAATGGCTAGATGATATGGATGCTGTAATTGTTGTTTTAGACTCAACTCAAAATCCTTACTCTCAGGTAAATATCACTATCATTGGAAATCTTGTTGCAAGAAAAATCCCAATTTTAATTGCGGCAAATAAAATTGATGCAAAAAAAGCAGACATGAAAAAAATCGAATCGACTTTTCCGGAATACGATGTTGTAGGCATATCTGCAAAGGAAGGAACGAATATGGATGAATTTTATGAATCTTTATTTAAATTGACTAAGAGAATATAAAAATGAAAAAGACAGCAAAAAAGATAAGGGGATTGAGTCTTCATGTAATTCCGTTCTCGGAAGTGAGGAACTTAACTATATCTGAAAGGGTTAAAAAAATATTAAACCTTGTTCTAGGGAATAAAATTGTAATTTTACATGGAAGACTTAGGCCTGAAGAAGAAGCGAGGCTTATAGAGGACACTATGGCTCTGGTAGACCATATAAAAGATTTTAGAGGCATTGAACTTGCGGTAATTGAACCTAATTTAAAGGGAGAAAATGTCCTTGTTAAAATGAGATATAATTTAGCAAAGAAGCTTGTGGGAGATAATAGCGCTTTAACTATTGTTGGGCCTGCGACAGTTATAAAAGAAATAAAAAGAGACCCTAGAAAATTAGAGTTATTGTTGGGATAGACTTGTTGAGTAAATTTGGCATAGTGAACGTTTAACCGAATAATACCTATTATTATGGCATAGTAAATGTTTATTAATCTTTGAGAACTTATAATGAAATGGCTTACAAATGTGTTCATTGCTCAAAGATTTATGAAGATGGTTCATCACAGGTTCTTACAGGATGTGATAACTGCCAGCATAAATTCTTTTTCTATATAAGGAAAGAGCAGTTCGAGAGAATAAAAGAAGTTGAAAATGATAGTATAGAACTAACTAATGCAGAAAAGAAACAAATAGAAAAAGATGTTAGAGATATTGCTGGAATAAGCGATGAAGAAACTCCCGTCTTTCTGGATTTTGAAAGCATCAAGATAATAAAGCCTGGAAAGTATGCGGTGGATTTGGGCAATTTGTTTTCTGTAAATAAACCAAGAATATATAAAATTGAAGAGGGGAGATATGTTGTAGACCTTTCTTCCTTGAGGGGATATAAGAAAGAGGATTAGGAAATAAGATATTTGCTATAATTTAAAAGCTAAATAATCTAAGATATTTTATGAAAATGAAAGAGGTTATGAAAAAACTGGATTTTTTCCTGGAAAAAGAAGAACTGAAAGATATAAATAGCAAAGTTAAAGATTTCACAGAAGCTTTAAGGAAAAATATAAAGAAAAAAGGAATTAATGCCGAAGTGTTTATTGGAGGGAGTTTTGCAAAAGGGACTCTGGCAAAATCGGAAGAATATGATGTTGATGTATTTGTTAGATTTGACTGGAAATATGAAGATTTAGCTTATGAGCTTGAAGGCATTTTAAATAAATTAGCAAAAGAAAAAAATATGAAACTATATAGGATGCACGGAAGCAGAGACTATTTTAGAATTTATAGAGACAAAAAATTAACTTTTGAGATTGTGCCTGTTGTAAAAATAAAAAAGAACAGCGAAGCGAGAAATGTGACTGATTTGAGCTATTTTCATGTTAACTATGCAAGAAGAAACCTTAATGAAAGAATGAGGAAAGAAGTTCTTTTATTAAAGAAGTTTTTCAAAGCTGCAAAGGTTTATGGCGCTGAATCTTATATAAACGGGTTTTCAGGCTATGGAGCAGAATGTTTGATAATTAACTACAAAGGCTTTGAAAAGACATTGAAAGAACTGTTAAAGATAAAAGAGGGAGAGAGAATAATCCTTGATCCTGCAAGGCATTATAAAAATAAAAATGAGGTTTTTATTAAGGTAAATGAAAATAAAATGCGCGGGCCTGTAATTTTAATTGACCCAACCTGGAAAGAAAGGAACGTATTATCTGCTTTAAATTGGGAGACGTTTAAAGTATTTCAGGAGAGGGCAGCTGCTTTCTTAAAAAGCCCTTCTGAAAAGTATTTTTATCTGGAGGGATTTGACAAAGACAAATTAAAAGAGCTTGCGAAGAAAAAAAATGCTGATTTTTTAAGAATAAATATAGAAACAGACAGACAAGAAGGAGACATAGCTGGGACAAAGTTAAAGAAATTCTCGAAGTTTTTGCTAAATGAGACAAGAAAGTATTTCGATATTTTAGGAGAAGAGTTTGTATATGAAGGCAATAAGGATGCTAATCTTTACGTTGTCTGCAAGTCGAAAAAAGAATATATAAAAATTGGCCCGCCTTTAGAAAGAAAAGATGATGTTAAGGCTTTTAAAAAGGTGAATAATAATACATTTGAAAAAAATGGATTTGTACATTCATTGATGAAAGTTGATTTCAGCGCTGAAGATTTTCTAAAAATATTTGTGAAAAAAGAAAAAGATAAAAAGCTTAAGGAAATGGGCGTTACTGGAATGAGAGTTGAGAAATAGAGATTTATTTATTTCCGTTGGTGATGCTAATGGTATTTTTAAGATTGTTCTCTACAATCAAGGATAAGGAATTTGCAAAGAACTGAGAATTCAACCAGATTCCGACTTCTTCATCTGAACTTTCAGAGGTAATCATGAATAATGCTTCTTGTTTGTCTGAAATAAATAATCTTGCTTCTGAATTAGTTGGCAACACTTTAAGATTGAATTTAGCAGTTATTTTCTTAATTCTATCGGGCTGACCTGAAAGAGCAAGTTTTACTTTAACATTATTTTTAATGGCTTGTTCGATTGCTGGGACTAATACTCTGCTTTTATCTTCAAAATCTGCAGCAGAGGTTGTTATAAAAACTTCTTTCTTCGCATTTTGTATTAATTCTCTTATTCGAGATATTACATTAGAGCGACCTTTTAATGAGCCGGTTATTTCATGAGTTTTTATAGGGGAAATCCCAGTATTATGGAGCTTTTCAAGTTCTTCATATTCGACAGTTTCCTTCAAGGTTGATAAGTTCTTTACTTTATCCTGAGCGTCCTGCATTGTCTTTAATTTCATTTTTTCAAGAACTTCAACAGGTTTTACGGCGATATATTTTACAGGCTTGCCTATCTTAGTTATCGCAAATCCTCTCTTCTCTAAAGACTCTAGGACATCATAGGTTCTTGATCTTGGGACTCCAGAGATAGTTGCAATTTCTCCTGCAGAGGCTATTCCTCTAGAAAGCAACGCCATCCAGACTTTAGTCTCGTAGATATTCAAATTAAAATATTCTTTGATTCTCTTGACCATTTCTTGTTTTATTATCATGTAGTTACGACAAACAAGGGGTATTTAAATCTTTCGGTCATGTTGTAACTATGAGATGACATATAAAATAATCTATTTAAATTGTAAGTATATAGTTCCTCGATAATTAGTTTTTTATTACATTTAATAATTCATTGTATGGATATTTTCCATTATGCAACCATGTCTGTCTGTGGGTTTGTATTATTGCATATTGTTTTGCCCCTTCACTTGTTTTATGAC
>ORJL011852575.1_pt1 | contig 17067 bp, 18 predicted proteins | sample 1779941 | NCBI WGS metagenome assembly ORJL01 (sample SAMEA104232317, study PRJEB22302) | groundwater metagenome | biome: forest; feature: aquifer; material: groundwater | place: USA | collected 2011-08-07 | depth 5.8 m | reverse complement strand
GGGCGACTACGCGCCGTACAATCCGGTCAACACGGCGGTGTTTGCAGTTGCGGCGCTCGTCGCGGCCTACTTCATCTTCGCCGGCTTAAGGCGCGCCGGAGTCAAGGCTGACTGGCGGTTCGCCCTGGCGGTAATGCCGTTTGCGGCACTCGGCGCGATTGCCCGCGTGCTTTCCGACGCTGAGGTACTGCCGCGAAAAGTCGTTCTTTCGGGAGTCGCGCTTTACCCGTTCATCACGCCCGGCATTTACATCGTCACGTTCCTGGTGTTCGCAGCAGCGCTTGCCCTTTGCCTCAAGTTCTCGCGCAACTGGCAGGATGACCTTGCCAAGGCGGGGGTTGTCCTCTCGATTGCCGCGCTGCTGCCCCTCGTGCCGCTCGTCAAGGAATTCACCGCCCTTGCGCTGGTTGGCGGGCTGCTGGCAATCGCGCTTGGCGCGTACTGGCTTGCCGCGAGGGCAGGCGTTTTCCCCCAAAGCAACTTCGGCTGGCTCGTCGTTTTGGGCCAGGGCCTTGACGGCGCGGCGACGTTCACGGGCGTGAGCCTGTACGGCTACGGCGAGCAGCACGTGCTGGCAAACGCGATTTTCTCAGCTGGCACGCCGCTGGCGTTCTTTGCAGTCAAAATTGCCTTTGCCCTCGCAGTTGCTTACGCGGCCAGCAGGGAAAAGGACGGGGACGAGAAGAACTTCGTCATGCTGCTGATTGCGGTGATGGGATTCGCACCCGGCCTTAGGGACGCGCTTCGGGTAGCTGCCGGAGTCTAGAGCACTATTGGGCGTTTAGGCGGGGGGTTTACCGGGCCGCGTGGCTTCCGCGGCCTGTCTTCAGCGCGTCAAGCGCGGACAGCACTTTCAGCTTGTCAGTGTTGGCGGCCGTGACTGCCACGTAAGACGAGCGGATGTAATTGTCGAACGCGATTGCGCAGCCTGTGGGGATGGTGACGTTGCTGCCAGTGTAGAAGCCCCCGCTGCCAAGGTAATAGAAGCACCCGAAGCTGTTCAAGTCCTTGTAAGCCGCGACAGACTTGGCTATCGACTCGTTGGTGGAAACGGATTCGAGGGCGGCCTGCGCGGCTGCAAATGAATCCGACTGGTTCTGCGAAAGCGCCTGCGCCTTTTCCTGCTCGAGCTCGGAGTAGCAAGCGGCCTTGCCCGCATTGGCAGCGTCAAGGGAAGACGCAAGCTTGCTGCTGGCATCATCGGCAGCGTCACACTTGGCCTGAATCAACTGGACTTTTGACTCGAGTTCGGCAAGCTTCGGGTCCGGGCCGCCTGAAGAAAGGCAGCCGGACAGGATTGAAGCGGCAATCAGGGCGAGCAACAGTTTTTCCATCACAAACACCAGAAGCCTTAGCGGCGGCGGGCTTTTAATCCTTGCGCGCCGAAAGAGAGTCCGGTGCTAACCCGTCCAATGCCAAAAGCCCTTGTGCTGTACTCCGCCGGACCGGGGGCCATTGAGCAAGTGGCGAAAGAAATTTGCGCGGGGGCGGCCCAAACCGGCCTTGACACCGCGCTTTCCAGCGCCGGGGCGGCGCCTGCGCTCGCCGAGTACGACCTCGTGTTTGCAGGCAGCGGCGTCTACGGCCTTGGCGGATTTGACAAAAGGGTAGTCGAACTCCTGGCCAAGGCCGACTGGCAGGGAAAACGCGCGTGCATTTTCGCAACCCACGCGGGGCGCGGAAAAACGCACGTAGAGGCGGTTGCCGGCGAGCTTGGGAAAAAAGGGGCCAAAGTGGCCGGCACCATCTCAATCCAGCTGCAGGGCCTCGGGGCGTTAATCGGCAGGGGCAAGCCCACTGAAACAGACTTGGTGCGCGCTTACGCTTTTGGAGAACGCCAGGCTTACGACCTGCTCGGCAGGCGGCCGGCAAAAGAACAGGAAAAGCGCCGCATCAAGGGCTACCGGAAGTAAGCCGTGCCTCAAGGCCTTTTGGAAAACAAGCTGCGCCAAGTCCTTTGGAAAAAAAGGCGCGGCGGCTTTGGCCGGCGGCCGCGCCCGAGTTTCCCCCCGCGTTCAGCGCAGGGCCTTGACGTCGCGGTAGCACGTGACTGCCAGGCGCCAGGCGAATAATGAGACTAGGCCAAAGGCCAGGGTGGTCCAAAGCTCCATTTTCACGCGCTCTTTGCAATCTCGTAAATATCGCTTTTAGTGAAACTACGGCGGCAGCGGGGGCGATGACCGCCACGAAGTAGGCGAGTATGGCAGGAAGCGCCGGGCCGAACCACGCAAAGCCCACTGCGGCCTCAAGCCCGGCAATGACGCCGGAGAAGCTGCCTGCGGCGAGACGGTAAATGCAATTGCGGCGACGAGAAACTCGACTGTTTCCCTGCCTGAGACGTTGACAACGCCGATTACCAGGCCGATTGCTCCAAGCACGAGGGTAATCATCGGGTCCTGCGGGGCGAAAACCCCGGCGCCGATTGCAAGCACGAGCCCGATGAAGAACGCCCACGCCCCGAAAAGAGGCGCCACGTGCTGTTGGTCTTAGACATTGAAAATCCCCCGAACCCCCGGGATTAATGCTTTGCTTCTTCCTGGCCGGGCGGTTCGCCGACCGGAATCTCCACGAAACGCACCTGGTCCTCGCCGGCCGTGTAAATCACGCGGACGACGCCCGAAACCAGCTGCGCGTCAGTAAGCTTGTCAACAAAAGCGAGAGTAGTGTCTTCCTTCACGCCAATGGCGCCCTCGAAGACCGCGTCAACCGGCGTGAAACCAGCGTTTTTGAGCGCCTCGATTACTTTTAGCACTTCGTCCTTAACGCTTCCCACCCTAGAACACCTTCACAACCCTATTACCCAAACGCGATTTAAAAACCCGATTGTCCAGCAAGCAAACCTATTTATATTCGCTTCAGGTCATTTGTCTTGCCTGTGCATCAAAACAAGGTGATTTGGAATGGTTAAGTACGCAATTGCAAAACAACTTGCTGGAAAGCGCATCATCACGACCGACGGGGAAGAACTCGGCCGCGTGATCGACCTCTACATGAACGAGCTTAACGGAAAGATTGAGCGCGTGATTGTAGAGCCCAACCCCGACTCGTCACTCGCACAGCGCGCGGACACCGAGTCAGGCGGAATGATTACCATCCCCTACTCAAGCGTGCTTGACGTCAAGGACGTCATGGTCGTTGACAGGCGCGAGCTCACGGGCTAAACTCCGAGCTCGATTTCCTTCTCCTTGGAACCACTAGCCTTGGCCAGGGTTTCCTCGACTTTCTCGAAGTTCTCGAAAATCAGTTCCCCCGCGCGCCTGGCGGACGCCTCTTCCTCCCCCAGTTCAACGAGACGCTTCTTCTGCTCCTCAAGAGAGTGCCTTAGTTTTGCAACCTGCTTGCCCGCGTCACCCGACGGCGCCTTCTTGGGCTCGACAAAATCCTTGTAGTAGCTGTCCAGCGCTTCGCTAAAGGTCGTAAAATGCTTTGGCGCGCCTGATGCGCCGGCCTTGGCGGACGGCTCTGCTGCAAAAGAAAGCGCCCCGCCGTTCGCGTCATAGTAAACAACTGGCTTCGGCTGCTTGACCGCCCACTCGCTTACTGCAGAGGCAATCTTGTCCGCGCCGTCGCCCTGGGCGGGAGGCTCGTAAACGGCGCCGGCGTGCAGCTTTCTGCCCCCAAGCTCGATTGAGCGCATTTGGCGGATTACTTTGCCGTTCTCGTCAAGCAACATCGCGTTGCCCTTGCCAAACTGCTCGAAAAGAAGGTCACGCCTGCCGGCCTTGGCCGAAAAACGGAAGGCGACGAGCCTGTCGGCTTGCAGCTGCTCGGTCGCGTCAAGGACTGCATTGTCAAGCTCGCGGCGCACTGCCTCGACGAAGCTCGAGGGCTTCTCCTGGGGCGCGCGGAAGTGGCGGCTCAAGTGCAGCCTCACGCCGGGCTCTATAATGACGTTGAACTCGTTGCCCTGCTTGCGCAGGCGCAGGCGCACGCACTTGCCGGCGTCGTAAGCGTTGTCAAACCTGCTGCCTGCCGCCTCGGCAAGCTCGGCCACTGCGAGGAAATAGTCAACCGCCTTCATTGATTGCATGAGGAGAATAAGGGGTGTGACGCTAATTCATTAATTCAACTATTTGCGCCAAAACTCAGGCGTACCTGGCGCCGCTGATGACGCGGAGGGGAATGACTTGCTTCTCGAACTCGAGGAAGGCAAGCGGCACGGCGCCGATGATGCCCTCGGGAACTTTCACGAGGGGCGGGGCGCCCATTGACAGCTGGAGCGCTCGGGCCCCGATTACGCGGGCGCGCTCGTATTGCGTCAGGTGCTTTTCTGCCTTGGCCATTTTAGTTCACTGTGAAATTAGAATCCGGCCAACTACTTAGGCCGGGGAAGCTTTTTAGCCCTTGTGGTCAGCTTGCCTGCCTGCAGGGTCGGTTGGCTTGCCTGCCAAAACCATGTGCGCAAGGAGCGCCTCGAGCTGGATGCGCGGGTCGGCGCCCTGGCTCATGCGAAAGTCGTACTCGCCAATCCTATCGATGAGCTCGACTTTCTTGCGGTCGTCAACGTCGAGGTTGTTCACCTCGCGGTGCACTTGGGAAATGACGTCCTCCCCGCTCATGCCGTACCTCACCATCAGCTCGTCAAGCTGCTTGCGCGCGTCGGTAAAGCGTCCCGAAAGCGCAAGCTTCACCATCTCGGCGACTTCGGACGGACGCGCGCGGGAACTGACTGCAAGAATGTCGTCTTCCTTCAAGTGCTTGCCCATCGCAGAGGCGCCCTGCAGGACGTTGACAGCCTTTCGCGCGTCGCCTGCGGCGACGTAGACGACGGCGGCTCTCGCCTTCTCGTCCAGCTTCAGGCCCTCGTGGTGGGCAATGTTGTCGACAATCCGCCCCACGTCATCATCGCCAAGGGGCTTGAAGCGGAAGACCGCGCAGCGGCTCTGGATTGGCTCGATTATCTTGCTCGAGTAGTTGCAGGAGAGGCAAAAGCGCGTGTTGCTCGAGTACTTCTCCATCGTGCGGCGAAGCGCCTGCTGCGCGTCGTCGGTGAGGTTGTCGGCCTCATCGAGCAAAATGATTTTGAACTGCACGTCGCTCATGGGGAGCGTCCTGGCAAAGTCCTTGATGTGGCCGCGCACGACGTCAATGCCACGCTCGTCGCTAGCATTCAACTCGGCGAAGCACTCGCGCACGTTGTCGCCGTAAAGCTCGTGCGCCATTGCTAGGATGCAGGAGGTATTGTGCACGATTATCCCCGGCGAAACGACGAAATTTGAGTTTCGGCTCATGGTCAAATCGTAAACCATTTCATCAGTCTCTTGAACGGAAGCCGACCTCACCCTGTCCCAGAAAATATCGGATGAAACGATTGCTTCCAGCCGTTCCAACGACGCTATATTATGCGGACTTACCTGCGCGAAAGCCTCTGCGGCGAGCTCTTCGATTTCGTAGGTATGTTCAGCGATTGAAAAATCTCGGGAGTACTTGAACGCATAGCTGGTTCCAGAAATGCCAGCGGTTGAACTTAATTCGTTCATGCTTGTCCGAAGCGTTCGAGCGCAGTCCAGAACGAGGGCCCGGATGGACTCGCTCTCATCGAAATCGCCCTTTGCCTGCTCAAAATCAGAATAACCCATTTCCGCCAATGAGTCGGCGAGTCTTGAAACATTCGATTTAAAGGTTTCGTGGGTGCCGAGCCTTAGCCTGCGAAGCGTCTCCTGTGAAACCCCGGAACGCCTTGAAAGCTCGCTCTTGTTGACGGCGCCCATCACCGCCTTGATTTTTCCAACGACCGACTCCCTGCTTTCGTTGCGCTTATTCAAGACGAAAAGAAGCTTGGACAACACCCCCGCCCGATTTTCCATTTCAGAGCGCAGCTTGGCTACGGCTTTTTGAGCCGTTTCCATGCCCATGCATTTGCCGCTTGCGTAACCGGCTAAGTCGTTCCCGCCGAAATCCCTTCCGTATAAGTGAAGCTCGTCTGCCAAGCGCATGATTTCATGGTGAAAAACCGGCGGAAGCAAGTCAACATTGGTGTTTGTTTCGCCTTTTGCGGCCTCAAGGCGCGCTTTTTTGCCCAACGCAAGGAAATTAATGCTATTGCGATAGGCGTCAAGATTAGGTAAACCAGTTATTGAAAGCCGGTAATAAGGCCTTCCGGAAACTACTTTTGTGGACAGCCTCGCCTTTACGCCATACCTTAACAAAAGCAAACCCATTTTCTCGGCTAATACCGGGCTTGCCGTACAGTATTCCAAATTCTTTCCGCTAATGGAACCGTCGCAGTCAAACAAGGCACGCAAGTACACGGCCAGCTCAGCATCGGCGTGCATTGAAACTAAGTTCGGCACGTCAACTATCCTCGCCTTGTTTCCGCAAGGTATGCCCAAAGCGATGATGAACTTGGCCAGAACCTTGGATCCCACGTGCAGGACCAGCAGCCTTTGGCGGCGGGGGTCTTTTTTCACGGACGTTTTCAAGCCGAACAAAATTGAGACAATTTGCGAAAACCTGTCGACCAACTCGGGCTTTTCAGTGAAAAACGAAATTCCGCTCGCGTTTTTTGGAACGTGCCCGTCCCCGGTCAGAAAGCCCAATAGTTCGAGTAGTTCCTTGCTGGATGAAGTTGGAAGGCGTAAGTGCTTTGACCTTTTACTTATTGGCTCGAGCACAATGAAGCCTTCGCTTTCTTTGGCCTCGTATTCTTTGTGCGAATAGAGTTTCTCCCAATCTACCGGCAGTTTCAGAACAGAAACGCCCTGAACGTTTATTCTCCGGGGGCAAGCGACAAAATCGCCTTGCTTCAAGTCGCTGGCCCTGATTTCGGAAATACTATTGTCTTTCGGGGTGAAAAACGGGTGTTCGGGAGTCACTCGCACTTTTTTGCCACTTTCAAGCGTAATTTCGACAATCTCTTTTGCTGGAAAACGGCAGTAAGCAAAAATTTCCGATTGGCTCATCCTTATGCTTGCCTTGTCCAGGCTACACGCTGGCCTTGGCTTGCCGATTACCGCCTCGCCATCCAAATACTTGAATGACGGCCTTGACTCAAACTCCCTGTCGACAACATCTTTTACACGCTCAAGGCAGCCATCGGCCATGGCGACTAAAGTATCAGCGCTAACACACTTTCCAATGCCGGCGGGGCCAGCCAAAAGAAGGTGCGGCAGGTTGCGGTTCTTCACATAAGCCTGCAGGCGTTCGATGGCGTCCTTGTGGCCGATGACGTCGCTTAACTTTTTGGGCCGGTACTTCTCAAGCCACGGCTGGAATTCCTCGTTCTTCACGAAGAGATGATGCGCGGCAAGACTTTTTAACCCCGCTAAATGAGCGGCTACGAATGGTCGATAGGCCGCCTGAATGGCGCCATGATAGTTTCGTAACTCTCCTTTGGCGATATTCCACGCATCCCGCGGCCCGCCAGTGCCTTGACAAAGGACTCCAAGAAAGCGTGGCCGGGTTCACTGCGTGATTCGAAAGATACAAGGGGCGGCTCTTGGGCGGCCTTGCTGATGTCGCCGCTTGCTGGCTTTAGGCCGATGGTTACGTCGAATTTCCCCCGCGTCTTCTCAGCAGACTTGAAGCCCAAGCCGATGAATTCCGGAAGGTAAGTTTCAACCAGCCGGTTGTGCACGCCAAAGGCATTGCCGTGCAGGTGTTTTAAAATAAGCGCCTTTAATTGGCGGCCATATTCTGCTTGCAGGCCGGCTTGGCTTGTTTCCGGAGTGATTAGAATATTGGCCAAGGTGGGCATTGATTCAGGCGCAAAGAACAGGCCAAGTTCGTGCCTTCCAGCTTTGACTTCGTGAGTGTAATGAATCAAGCGCTGCCCGTGGACGAAACCGAGCAGCTTCTCCATTGGGTTCATGCACTGCCTTTGCCGATTGTGGTTTAAAAGAATGAGTGAAACCGCCGTCGATTTGCGCTTCCAGCGTGGTCAGGCGCCCAAACAAGGCTGTTTGAAGCCTGCGCAGCACGCGCCTATCCGGCCGGATCGCGGTCCCCCCACGCATCCCATCACAAACGAAGCGCGGTTAGGCGCAACAGCCTGACGGCTGGTAGTGCTATGACGGGTTGCACGGAAAAACCGCAAGCCACGCTGAAGGTACGCTCGCGGCGGTTTCTGTTGCAGAATTGCTCCGTGGGTCGAAGCACAAGAATTACGCAGCCCGGCTTTTAAACGTTCCAATTCCAGTAATCGAAAATCGGCGTGCCGTTGGCTAATTTTCGGCCGGTTGTTTTTTATACAAGAATTCGCAAGATTCTAACCGGGTGCCTCGGCTATGCCGGCAGAAACGGGAGAATTGCTCGGAAGTTTTGTGCGCAGGGAAATGCTTAATGCAATCGCGAAGTTTGGGCTTAACAGGCGCCGGATAAAAATCACCCAAACTCCCAACAGGGCCGGGGGCGCACATACTTTTGCCGTCGGGTTTGATTCGCAGCCCTACGGCTTAGGCGGAACTCAAACGACAATGGGGGGAGAATTCCACTCGGTTACCATCCCAGGCGGAGGCAGCGTGAACCAGTCAAGCAAGTCTCTTGAAGCGGTTATTGCTTGGTTTAACGAATTGAAGCCGAAGATTGCGGCCAAGGCAAGAGAATTGGCAGTGGAGCGGGGCCTGAAAAGGCCGGAGATAATGCAGAGCAAGAACGCGATTAAAGTGACGCTCCGCAGGGGCGAGTAGGGCAAAGATTGTTTTAGGCCGCTAACTCTAGGCGCTGAGGAACTTCTTGCGTTTCTTGATGTCGCCCCAGCAGTCCTTGCATATTACGAGCCGCTTGGTCTTGCTTGCGGTCAAGGAAGACTTTTGGCAGTCGCGGCACACGAACCGTGCGCACCCCGTGCATGCCTCCATGTAGTAAGCGTCTTTTCCGCATCGTCCGCACTTAGTTGTCATGTCGTAAAATCACTCCTTGCCAACCGATTAAAAGAAACCGGCGCAAATGTATTGGGCAAGAAAATGCTTATTAAAACAACCGGATGGCGCTTTGCGGCAGTGGCCCTCGTTGCGATGGCCGTCCTTGGCGTTACAGTCCCCAACGCCGCGGCAGCCAACAGCCTCGTGTCGCTTGACTGCCCCCTGCTTGCCGGAAGCGCCGTGACTGCCCAATACTACGAGAACGGCGCTGCAACGTGCGGGCAACTCAGGCTGCAAGTCACTGCTCCGGACGGCTCGGTGCAATCGTTTTCCCCCTCGTCGTGCAAGGACGGGGCACACGCTTTCCCCCGCTACGGCGCCAGAGAACGGGGCGGCTATGCAATCAAGGCGATTGCGCCGCAGGCGGAAGCCAATTGCTCGGCAGTCGGAGTGGCGATAGAGCGGCGCAGGGTGCCGGAACTAAACCCGCTTGCGGCAATTGCGGTCGGCCTGGCGGCCGTCCTGCTGGCCCGCCGGCATGGTTTATAAGCAACTGATGCAACTTCTAGTTGGGTGTTTTGATGAACCGCATTCTCTCAAACGCGTTTGAGGCCTACTGGTCCAACCGCAAGCTGATTGCCCTCTTCAGCATTCCCTTCCTCATTGCACTGCCGCTTGCGCTGCTCTTGCCCAACTACACTGCGCTTAGCGGGATTTTCCTGCGCCTCGGCAGCCTCGGTTCCGACGTGTCGCTACCCGAAACGCTCGCGATGATTGGCGTGCTGCTCGTCTCGCTCCTGCTCTTTTCGTTCGCGCTCGTCGCGGTTAATTCCGACGTCAAGGCCCAGCGCTCGTACAACAAGCTCAAGCACGCCGATTTCGAGAGGATGGAAGAGGCGACGTTCAAGCTCTTTGCAGTGCTGCTCATCGCGTTCCTTGCGACTTTCGCGTTCAACCTGCTGCTCTACCAGTCGGGCGGCTTTAGCGAGGCCGAAAGAGTGCTTCTAAACTCGCTCTTTGCGACAGCCGTGTCACTCGTCGTGCTCTTCGCGCCGCAGGCGATAGTGCTTGACAACGCGAGTGTCGAACACGCATTCACCTTGAGCCTCGGGCTGACGGCCAGGCGGCCGGCGCAAGTCGCGCTCCTCGTCATCCTATCGGCCGCACTCGTTGTTGCGACTACCTTTGCGTTCTCGCTCTTGCCCCTCCAGGTTGCCCCGCTTTTGGCAATCGCAGTCAACTCGCTCCTCTTCGTCCCGTTCCTCGAAGTCGTCAAAGTCCAAATCTACTTAAGCAAGTACAACCTGCTTTGAGATAGCAAAGTGACCAACCCGCCACTCCTCGTTTACGGCCTCCTTCACTTAGATAGGCCTGAAGAAAACATTCTGGAGCCACTGTTCGAAGACCTAAAGCGAAACGGAGTGACCCGTCTGGGGGCGGAACACGTCCACGACGAGAAATCGTTTAAGACGAATGACTCCATTGACCAGTTTTGGAAGAAATTCTCAGAACATGCGGCGGAAAACGGAATCGAGCTGGTCCACTTGGAGAACGACCTCCGGAGCTCTGCCCTCGTCGTCGTACACCAGCTCCTCTTGAGCGCAGATAGCCGAAAACAAAGCGGGGCAGTCCTTGCAAAAACGGCGCAATTGTTACGAGTGGACATGCGCAAAAACGCCCTCAATTACGACCGCATTGGGATTACGAAGAATGGCCTAAACAAGGCACTTGAAGTAATCGACGAAATAGCAAAATACGCCAAAACGCCGGAAGCTGTTTCAGAAATCTTCGATTGCCTCACACTACCCAGGTCAAACACACTCCACCAGAACGGTCGCAAGGAAAAGGTGCAGGCTATTGCAGTCGGATCAGTCCACGCCTACCACATAGAAAAGAACTTCGGCACTCCCACAAAATACTTCCCCCGTTTGGAGAGACTGAAGGAAATTGGGGGCAAGGAAATCGAGAACCGACTTGACATGAAACGCGTATCGGCCCTGACCCAAAAACACCACCAACTGATAAGAAAAGTGAACGTCATCCTAGACAGGCGCTGAATTAAAGAGCAGATTGCTCCAAAGGTAACAACCATGGATGGCTACACCCTCGTTATTGCTGAAAAGCCCAGCAGCGCGCAGAAGATTGCAGCCGCGCTAGCGGATGGCAGCGTGACGCGAAAAGCCAATGGCAAGGTCTCCTACTACGAGCTTAGCCGCAACGGGGAGAACATCGTCGTAGTGCCAGCAGTGGGCCACCTCTACGGCCTGCACGCCGAGCAGACGGGTTATCCGGTCTTTGATGTGGCGTGGAAGCCCTCGCACGAGGTCTCGAAAGCGTCTGCATTCACCAAGCCCTATCTCCAGCTCATCCAAACGCTTGCGAAAAAAGCCAAGCGCTTCATCGCCGCGACCGACTTTGACGTCGAAGGCGAAGTCATTGCGGCGAACTTGATGGACTTCGCGTGCAAGGCAAAGCAATCGCACCGCATGAAATTCTCCACTCTCACGAAAGAGGATTTGGTCAAGGCGTTTGAGCACGCCCTGCCGTCGCTCGACAAGGGCATGGTGGCCGCCGGCAGGACGAGGCACGCGCTCGACTTCTACTGGGGCGTCTCGCTCTCACGCGCCCTCATGCACGCGATAAAGAGCGCCGGAATGTTCAAGGTCATGAGCATCGGGAGAGTGCAGGGCCCGGCACTCGCGCTGCTTGCCAAGCGCGAGAAGGAAATCCTCGCCTTTGTTCCAACTCCCTACTGGGTGGTGCTTGCGTCAATAGGGAACACTTTCTGGAATAAACAAGGACAGGAAAAGTTGGCAAAGACCCCGGAAATACAGCTTAAAGTCGCGGAAGCGATGCAGATTGACTACGGCAAGCGAGTCGTAAGAATCGACAGCACGGCACGCAAGCTACTCGCGCTTACAACCGGCGACATCGTCGAAATCATGGGAAAGAAGACAACCGCCGCAATCGTCCTCCCCGCCAACCCGGCGGACGAGGGTCTCAACCTCATCCACATGGATGACCATATGCGCCAAAACGCCTCTCTCGGCCTCGGCGACCGCGTGAAAATCAGGAAGCCCATTGACTTCAAGCACGAAAAAAACCCGTTCCATGACCAAGCGCCGCCAACACCATTTGATTTGACCACGCTTCAAACTGAGGCGGACCTGCGCTTTAGTTTCTCTCCAGCACGCACGCTCGAAGTTGCGCAAAAGCTCTACGAACAGGCATTCATCAGCTACCCGCGCACCTCGTCACAGAAACTGCCCGCCCAGCTTGACTTGCCGCGCATCATCTCAAAACTCGCTAACCAATCAGCATACTCCAAGCTCGCCGGCGAACTGATTACCAAAAAGCGCTTTTTACCCAACGAGGGAGAGAACAGCGACCCCGCCAACCCCGCGATTTATCCGACCGGCGAGACGCCCTCACGCCTGCTTGCGCCCGAGTCTCAGTTATACGACCTGATCGTAAAGCGGTTCTTGGGCACCTTCGCTGAGCCCTTGGTGCGCCAGCATGCCGCTGCAAAGCAAGCGCTTATCAAGGCAGGAACAGACGGCACGATAGTAAGCGTGAAGAAAAGCGAGTACAGCCAGGCGCCGCCGACGCCGTTTGACCTGACGACACTCCAGACCGAGGCGCACAGGTGCTTTGGCTTCTCGCCCGCGCGCACGCTTGAAGTCGCGCAAAAGCTCTACGAACAGGCGTTCATCAGCTACCCGCGCACCTCGTCGCAGAAGCTGCCCGAACAGCTTGACTTGCCCAAAATCATCTCAAAGCTCGGACAGCAGCCGGCTTATTCCAAGCTCGCCGGCGAACTCTTGGCGAAAAAGCGCTTTACACCCAACGAGGGAAAGAACAGCGACCCCGCCCACCCCGCAATCTACCCGACCGGCGAGGCGCCAAGGAGCCTCGCGCCGCCGGAACACCAGCTCTACGACCTGATTGCAAAGCGCTTCCTCGCAACTTTCGCCGAGCCCTCTGTGCGCGAGAAACTCTTGGTTGAGGCCAAGCTTGGCACTGAAGTCTTCAAAGCCGACGGCGTGCGCACGATTGTGAATGGGTGGCTCGAGTTCTACGAGCCTTACTCAAAGCAGCAGGAGATTCTGCTGCCTGACTTCACCGAAGGCGATGCCGTGAAGGCAATCCAAGTCACGTGCGACGAACGCCAGACCACGCCGCCCGACCGGTTCTCCGAAGCGTCGCTTGTCCGCAAGCTAGAGGAAGAGGATTTGGGAACGAAAGCGACGCGCTCTGCAGTCATCCAGACGCTCTTTGACCGCGGCTATGTCAAAGGGAAGAGCATCGAAGTCACGGCATTCGGAATGTCGGTCAACAATTCCCTCTCCAAGTATTCCCCGCAGGTGCTAAGCGAGCAACTCACCCGCGATTTTGAAAAAGACATGGAAAACATCCAGGCCGGCGAGAAGAAGTCGGAGGAAGTGCTTGAGAAGGGAAAGGCCACCCTCACCGGAATCATCGGCGAATTCAAGGACCATGAAGTCGCGGTTGGAAAGGAATTGCTCTCTTCATTCAACACCACCCAGCGCGTGCAAAACACGCTCGGCAAGTGCAATTCCTGCACTGCCGGCAGCCTCGTCATCCGGCGGGGCAAGTTCGGCCAGTTCGTCGGCTGCTCGGCATACCCAAACTGCCGCAACACCTTCCCGCTCCCTGGCGATGCGGTTGTCAAGGCTTCCAGCAAAGCCTGCGACAAGTGCGGCACGCCCATTGTGTTGGTCCGCCGCAAGGGCAAGCGGCCTTGGAACATGTGCCTCTCGCCAGTGTGCGAGACAAAGAAGGACTGGGGCAAGCCAAAGGAAGGCACGGCGCAAGCAAGCGAAACTAAAGACGAGACAAAAGAAGCGGCCGCCTGAGCAGTTAAAATCCCTCGAGCAACCAAACTTATTTTAATGAAAATCAAGCTCGACCCGAAAAAGTCGCTTCGCGAGAACGCGGCCGCCTACTTCGAGAGGGCGAAAAAGGCGAGGCAAAAGCGCGAGTCGCTTGTCGTTGCCATGAAGGAAATGGAGGCGAAGATTGCGGAAGCGGAAAAGGGTGCGGCGGCGGAGAGGGCCGAAAGCGCTCCCAAGATGATTGAGAAATCAGATGAAAAGAAAGCTTGGTTCGAGAGATTCCATTATTTCACCACATCGGGCGGAAGGCTGTGCCTTGCCGGCCACGACGCGAGCCAGAATGAAATCCTCGTCAAGCACCACTTTGAGGAAAACGACTTGTTCTTCCATGCGGATGTGCAGGGGGCGGCGGCCACCATCTTGAAGGATGGCGTAAATGCGGGAGATGAAGAGAAAAAGGAAGCTGCACAGTTCGCCGCCTCTTACAGCAAGGCCTGGAAGGGCGGCTTTAGCACCGTCGACGTCTACGCGGTCGGCCGCGACCAGGTGAGCAAGAGCGCGCAAAGCGGCGAGTACGTCTCCAAGGGCGGCTTCATCATCAGGGGCAAGCGAGAGTGGTTCAAGAACACGGAACTGGCGATTGCGATGGGAGTTGGCGGGGACGGAAAGCCGTTCGTAGTGCCTAACTTGCTAAAGCAAACGCTGCAAAAACAAGTCACCATCAACCCCGCGGAAAAGAAGGACAACGCGGAAAAGGCGCTCAAGGCGCTCGGCCTGCCGACGACAAGGCGGGATGAAGTAATGCGGCTACTTCCGTGAGCGGGGCACTAGGCTGAACGACTTGAGGCTGTTGGGACGTGCCGGCTTGCGCAGGCCCTTCATTCGCAACCCGAGCTGCCGGCACGCTATGACGAGGTCGCATTCGAACTGCGTGCGCCGCTTTGGGTTTTGGCGCTCGAACAGCCCGTGAAGCAGTTCCGGGACCACGCGCACGCGATCGGCGTGCTGAAATGCCTCCGCAAGCGCGACCCGCAGGCACCTCACGCGCCAGCCGTGGTAGTAGTTGGACAAGCCCGCAGGCAACGCAAGCCGATCCTGTTCAGGAGCATACCCGTGCCATGCCTTGTTTTTGGATTTCGGCGTCCTGATTGAACGGTAGAATCCCTGTACGCGCTTGAGCGTTAACTCCTGCGGGATGGGCGGTGAAGGCAGCCGGTCTGCGCAAGCCAATTGCACTATGCCAAGCCCCGACTCGTAGGCAGGGGAATAGCGATTCGGAATCAGCGAACGGCGCGCAAGGTTCAGCGCGTCCATGTGCTCGGGTTTGGGCCACGCTACCGCGGTTATTTCGTGCTGCACGAACTCATATTCGGGGTCAACGCGCCTGTTGTTTTCGACGATGACTACCATCTTTTTGTCCTTGTGGGCCGTTGTCCGCCGGCCGTTTCCCTCGCTGACGATACTGGCGCCTTCCGGCGCTTCCCTCCAAAGCGATTCGGCCAATTCCCTGTGCATGCTTATACGAGCGCATTATGGCTTGAGGGAAAGAAAAACCTGCTGCCAATGATGCCCACTAAACCAAATGCTTAAAAGCGTGCATTTTGCATAGTTTTGCCATGGATGTGCAGCGCGTTTACATCCGCGTGTCGAAGAGCCACGGGTTCAAGCCGCCGATTTTGAGGGAAATCGTGTTCCTCCGCGGCCGGGGGCTCAACAACCTGGAGATAGCGGAGGAGACGGGCATTTCGCGCAACACGGTCGCCACCTACATCGAGAAGATGCGCGAGATGCAGGGGGAGGAGGTGGCCGAGCTCATGTCGCTTGTCGCCATGCTTGAGGCCCACAACAGAAGAAGGCTTGCACAAATGCTTAAAGAACTTGAGTGAGACAAAACACAAACGAGGGAAACGAAAATGGCTCCTGAAATCCAGCTCAAAGTCGCGGAAGCGATGCAGATTGACTACGGCAAGCGCGTCGTGCGAATCGACAGCACGGCACGCAAGCTCCTCTCGCTTACAACCGGCGACATTGTCGAGATTAGCGGCAAGAAGATGACTGCCGCAATAGTCTTGCCCGCCCACCCGGCCGACGAGGGCCTGAACCTCATCCGCATGGACGGCATCCTCCGCCAGAACGCTTCAGTCGGCCTGGGCGACCGCGTGAAAATACGCAAGGCCGAAATCAAGCCGGCGAAGAAAATCACGCTCGCGCCCAACCAGCCCACGCGCTACGCGCCCGGCTTCGACCAGTACGTGAAGAAGAACTTGATCGGCAAGCCCCTGCAGAGGGGCGACGTGCTCAGCGTGAACGTCTTCGGCACCGCGTTTCCCTTCGCAGTCGCCCAGACCGTCCCCGGCGGGCTCATCATAGTCACCGAAGAGACGCTCGTCGAGCTCAAGGAAGAGCCGCTCAAGGAACTCGGGCGCATATCCACAATCACTTACGAGGACATTGGCGGCCTGCGCGAGGAAATCAAGAAAGTGCGGGAAATGATCGAGTTGCCAATCCGCCATCCCGAGCTCTTCGAGCGGCTTGGCATCGAGCCGCCGAAAGGCGTTTTGCTCTACGGCACGCCGGGAACGGGCAAGACGCTGCTCGCAAAGGCGGTTGCAAACGAGAGCGAGGCGAACTTCGTCACAATAGCCGGCCCTGAAATTATTTCCAAGTTCGTCGGCGAGGCCGAAGAAAGACTTCGCCAAATCTTTGCCGATGCAGAGGAAAACGCGCCGACAATAATCTTCATCGACGAGCTTGACGCAATCGCGCCCAAACGCGAGGAAGTCGTCGGCGAGGTTGAGAAGCGCGTCGTCAGCCAGCTGCTCACGCTCATGGACGGGCTGAAGAGCCGCGGGCAAGTCATTGTCCTCGGCGCCACCAACAGGCCCAACTCCCTTGACCCGGCACTGCGGAGGCCCGGCAGGTTCGACAGGGAAATCGAGATTGGCGTGCCAGACAAGGCGGGCAGGCGGGAAATACTGCAAATCCACACGCGGGGCATGCCACTTGACTTGACGCCCTACCGCGATGCCGCAGGCCGCGCGGTCGCACGCGAGCCCAAGAATTTTGACGACGAGAAGGTCAACGACAAGGCCCGCTCGATGTTCCTCGACGACCTGGCCGCGGTGACGCACGGCTTTGTCGGCGCGGACCTGCAGATGCTGGGCAAGGAGGCCGCCTTCAAGGTGCTCCGCAGGCTGTTGCCGAAAATCGACCCGCAAAAGGAAATCCCGGAGGCACTCCTTGACGAGCTCCGCGTCACCAAAGAAGATTTTTCGGACGCGCTCCGCGAAGTCCAGCCTAGCGCGCTCCGCGAAGTCTACATCGAAGTGCCGAACGTCAAGTGGGAGCAGATTGGCGGGCTTGACGAAGTCAAGCGCGAGCTGCGCGAGGCGGTCGAGCTGCCGCTCAAG
>ORJL011303686.1_pt1 | contig 17068 bp, 13 predicted proteins | sample 1779941 | NCBI WGS metagenome assembly ORJL01 (sample SAMEA104232317, study PRJEB22302) | groundwater metagenome | biome: forest; feature: aquifer; material: groundwater | place: USA | collected 2011-08-07 | depth 5.8 m | reverse complement strand
CGATTGCGGCACCGCCCCGTGCTGGAAGACGTTGAAGACCGGGTTTGCCTACAAGAAAAAAGAAGGGACGACGGAAGGCGTTGCCGGCTTCTCGATCAAGGTCGGCGCCGATGGAATCGCGTCGCTGAAGTTGAAGGCGAAGGGAGATCGACTCGACCTACCCACACTCCCGCTCGCGCAGGCGCCACAGCCAGTTCGTGTGATGATGATCAATAATCAAAACGGTCTGTGCTTGAGCGCGAGCTACAGCGACCCACCGGCAAGGACGGTGGAAAGCACGGAGAAGTGGAAGGATAAGAGCGATTGAGGTCGCGCCGGCGCTCGCTTCGGCCGCGACAGGACGGTTGAAATCACGGATGAACGCCGATGGCCGCGAATGCTAGCCGACGCTCGCGGTCTACTGTGCCGACATGCCGTCGACGCGATACAGCGGCGGGCCGCGCAGAAGGTAGCGCTCGCTCGGGCGCAGGAAGCTGTTCTTGGGTTGGTGATCGAGCGCCGCGGCGAACTGATGAAGAGCCGCTTCGTTTTCGAATCCAAAGACCGAGAGGACGACGTTGCTCTGGTCGCGGCGTCCGGCGTACGTGTGGATGCTGACGAGGCCCGGATAGTCGCGGAAGCCTTGGCGCTCGAACCAGTCGTAGAAGGTGTCGAGCTTGTCGCCGCTGACCTCGTAGGCTTGGCTGAAGAACACCACCGCGCCGTTTCCCTTCGGCGCAGCGCAGTGCGCGCTGCCGCCGGCCTCGGTGCCCTTCAGGCTGCTGAGGTAGGCCACGAGGTTGGTCAGCTGTGCGACGCTCATGCTCGGATAGCTCGGCATGATCGAGCTACCGTCGGCTGCCAGGTAGCCCTTTCCTTCGATGCGCACCGCATTGGGGTTGAGGATCGATTCGGTGAAGTACTCGGGGGGATGGTGGCTGCCCATTCCCGTGAGCTCGGGCCCCGCTTGTACGGCCTCTTCCTGTGGCTTCGGAAACGACTCGCCCTGCACGACGTGACAGCTATGGCAGCCGAGATCGATGAACGCCTGGCGTCCGGCGGCAGCATCGCCCGGCGGCGGTGCAAACCTCCAACCCGGCGGCACGCCGCCGAACTTGTGCAGGTCGTTCATCGAGATCGCCGGCTTGGTGCGCGGCGGTTCGGCCTCGGCACGAGTCGAGGGTAGGAGCATCAGCGCGGCGCACAGGACCGTGAAGCGTGATGCGTGAAGCGTGAAGCGTGAAGGGCGAGGTGCTTGCTCCGACGAGATACGAGATACGAGATACGAGATGCGCGGCAGCCGTGAGGTATGTCCGAGATACGTTGGAATCATTACCCGTCCATCATCTCCGCCGCCGCACCTCGAATCAACAGAGAACGTTGGGAACGGTCACGCCTGTGACCTCAAAGGCTGATCTCATGGCTCACAGCGAAGAGCAGGTTCCAATCGCTGACCAGTTGGATGCCGTTCACACGGCGTAGGACCGGTACCTGAAAATAGCTGGAGAGCGAGGTTGCTTCGGCCAGCCAGACGCGGAAGCCGGGACTCAGGTGTAAGGTCTCGCCACCGCTATGTTCGCGCGCCACGCCCGGCGCGTCGCCAACGTGATCGCGATCCTTGTAACGGAAGTTGATCTGCCCGAGGAGATCGAGACGCTTGGTGAGCGGATAGGCAGTGCCGGCCGAGACGATCGCCTCGAGCCCGGGGCGATAGCCGAAGCGTCCGTCCGAGCCGGGGGTGTGCAACGAGACGGCGGCGAAGATCGGGATCCGCGATCCATCACCGCGCAGATCGTGAGAAGCAATGGATCGCTGGACGAAGAAACCGAGGAGCGGATCGACTGACCCGGTGCCGGGCTGCAGTGGGATCTCCGCTTCGACGCCGGAGTCGTTGCGGACGTGGGTTCTGCCGCTCGGCAGCTTCAGACCGGCAAACACACTCAACCACCAGTCCTGCAGAGCATTCGCGCCCGCGAGCGAGTAGCGCACGGTGGCTTCGAGATCGCCGAGCTCGGTGTAGTTCCAGCGCTCGGGAGCACCGGTGGCGTTGCCGATGGTGATGGGCTCGGCGGCCGCGGTCGCGTGTACGGCCGGCATCTCCTCGTCATGATCATGGGACGCCGAGGTCAGATGCAGATGCTCGCGGTGAACGATCGGCAGGGCGAGTCCAAGGCTCCAGCGCTCATCCACGGCGAGCTCGGCGCGCAGCTTCCACGTCAGGTTGGTGGTCTCCACCTCCTGATGGTCGGGACGCGGCAGATCGCCGACCGGTACCGAGTGGTAGCCTACCCAAGGCTGGTCCTGCTCGATGTATTCCATCTGGCCATCCAGACGCAGCTGCCATGGCATCTGCGGCCGCAGGCTCGATGGGTTCGCTTCAACCGTACAAAAGGCCTGACCGCAACTTGCCTGCGCCAGCCGCGGCGAAGGCACGCTCACGAGGATGGCGCTTGCCAGCAGTAGCGCCTGCCATCCCTTCTCGTTGAAAAACATAGAATCTCTCCTCGGTCGCCGCCCGCCTCGGGCGTTTTGCGACGCGCGCTTGCAGCTCGAACCGAGGCGGGAGCCACCCGAGGAATGCCGCGCTTCCAAAAGCACAAGCGTGCCCCCAGGGTGGCGGCCCGGCTCTTTCCGAACTGTGATTCATCTCCAAGTCGGTGGAACCATCGGACCGTCGTCAACAAACGCGTCTGTGCGCCGCGACCACGAGGGCGCGGTGCTCGCGTTCTTCAACAGTCTACGATGGGAACAGCCGAGCGCGTGACGGAGGAGGATGCAAGGGAGGCTCGCCGAAGCCGGGTCGGATCGATCCGACAGGTAGCGGCGGCGTGGGCCCGCTGCACAGCGGCGCCGTCAAGACGGGTGCGACTGAGGGTAGAGAGGGCGGCTCGGCGGCGGTGAATCCATCCGCGCGCGACTTGCATCCGCTCGGATAAACGCCTGGTGCTTTGGCCGTGCGCCGTTGGCAGTGATCACCCTTCCCGACCTTACCGTGGCACTTGGGTTTGCCCTTGTGCATCGGACAGTCCGGTGGGCAGCGGGCGCACGTCGAAGGCTTGAAGGCGGTCGCAGCATGGGATGCGTTGAGCGCGAAGCAGAGAACGAAAGCGAACGTAAAGACGCGCAGCAGTTTGGACGACCGCGTCGGCACGCGCGCCACGTAGCAGCGTGGTCGTGGGCACGCCAGAGTGGCGGCGCGCGAACAGCAAGTAGCCGCCGTCGCGCACCCTGTCCTCCGAAGCCGGTGGCGAAGGAGGAAGACGGTGGTCGCCGGGTGAACCCGCAGGCCGAACACTGACTACTGTCCCCTGACCACTGAGCACCGACCACTGACCACTGGCCACTGGCCACTGCCCCCTGGCCCCTGGCCCCTGGCCACTGTCCCCCTGATCCCAGCAGCTCTGGTCTTTCGCTCTTGACGCCTTGGACCGACTGGGCCAGATTAGAATCGTAGTAATCGTGCATAAGGAGATTTGCCAATGAAGAAGCTGCGCGACATCATGCGGGAAGGGTTCTTGTTTGCGGTGCGCCGCAACGCGACGGTGGCGGAAGCGGTGCGGACGATGTGCGAGCGCAACGTCGGCATCGTCGCGGTTCTCGAAGACGACCGGCTCATCGGCGTGTTCTCCGAACGCGACGTTGTGCGCAGACTCATTGACCGTGGGCGCGACCCGAAGACGACGACGGTGGAACAGGTCATGACTCACGATCTGGTCATCGCCGCCGAGGATGAGGACTACCAAACCGCCATGCGCACGATGGACCAAGCCAACATCCGCCACCTCCCGGTCGTTCGTGGCTCACAACTCGTTTCCATGCTTTCGATTCGGGACCTGCTGCGCGTCGACATGCAGCGCATGGGCGAGGAGCTGCGGTCGCTGCAGGAGTATCTCTACACCGTGCCGCCGGACGTCAGCGAAACACCGCCTGCACCGTAGGCAGGTGTCGGGTGTTGGGTAGGTGTCAGATTCGGTAATCTTGCCTCCTCCGGCCCCCGGCCCCTGACACCCGACACCCAGCGAATATTCCTCACTCTCCCCATTGGGAGAGGGCGATCGGGTTTCGAAGCTCCTCTGCGAGCTTGCGACTCAGCGCGTCCGTCGATTCACCTTGTGAAGGCCGACCACCTCTCATAGAAACTTCCGAGGAGGACGGTGTGCGGCGGCTTATGAGATGGCGCGGTTGGTCGGTTCTGGTTCTATTGATTTCAGCCTTCGGCGCCGCCCGTGGCGCTGCACAGAATCATCCCTTTGCGACCCATCCGCTGTCCTACGCGGCGGGATCGATTCTTCCCGGTCACGTCGCGCAAGCTGTGCTCGATCAGGCCGTGCGCAGCTTCTACGACGCCTGGAAGCACGAGTTCCTCAGCCTCGAGTGTGGGGCGGGACGCTACGTGGTTCTTGCGGGGGTGAGTGGTAGTAACCTCACCGTCTCCGAGGCGCACGGCTATGGGATGATCCTGGCGGCCTTCATGGCCGGCCACGATCCGGATGCGCGCGCCATCTTCGACGGCATGTATGCGTACTTCCGCGAGCACCCGACGGCCAGCCACGCCAACCTGATGTCCTGGAATCAGTCGCAGTCGTGTTCCGACGCCGACGGGCAAGACAGCGCCTCCGACGGCGATCTCGACATCGCTTACGCTCTGCTGCTGGCAGACAAGCAGTGGGGCAGTTGCGGTCCGATCAATTATCTGAATGAAGCGCTGAGCGTACTTGCCGACATCAAGGCCGGAGCGCTCGACGCGACGGCGCAGTACGTTCTGCTCGGTGACTGGGTTCTGCCGGACGATGCGCCGTACTATGCGTCGACACGCTCCTCTGATTTCATGCCGGACCACTATCGCAGCTTCCATGCCGCGAGCAGCGACGCGGCATGGGAGGGCCTGCGCGCCCGGACCTATCAAATCGTCAACGAGCTTCAGACCAACTACAGTCCGGTCTCGGGTTTAATTCCCGACTTCATCATCAACCCGCTTACGGCCGCGGCGCCGGCGCCGCCACAATTCCTCGAGGGTGGCAACGACGGTGCGTACGACTACAACGCCTGTCGCGATCCCTGGCGCCTAGCCACGGACTTCCTGGTCTCGGGAGAGCCGTTAGCGCAGGCCGCGGTGCAGACGATCAATACGTGGATCCGCGCCGCGACTGCCAATGCCCCGGCCAATATCCGCAGCGGCTATCAACTCGACGGCAGCGCCTCGCCCGGGTCGGATTATCTGTCGATGGCGTTCGTCGCGCCGTTTGGTGTCGGGGCCATGGTCGACAGCTCCAATCAGGCGTGGCTCGACTCCATCTGGGACTTGATGGTCGCCACTCCGATCGCCGCCGAGGGCTACTACGAGAACACGCTCAAGCTGCTGAGCATGGTCGTCATGTCGGGCAACTGGTGGGCGCCGCAATCGGTGAGCGGCGGCTGCGTTGATTACGGCAATTCGATCTGTACCAACGGCGGATACATCTCCGGCGTCAAGCTGAGACTCTCGGGTTTGGGCAAGGGGTCCGGACGGCAGGGCCTGAACCTACGTGGCGGCATTCTCTTCCCGGTCGCAACGCCGGTGCTGTCATTCGCCGACGGTGCCCAGATTCTGGTGGAAGACATGGGTTCGGGAGGTTCGGCGGTGTACGAGCTCTCGTCGCTGACGACGCCGGTGCCGCGATCGACGCAGGCGGGTTGCGATCCGAACAAGGACATCTGGAAGATCATGTCGCACTCGACGGTCTACAAGAATCGTTCTGGTGCGCTCGATGCGCCGACGTGTACGGCGGGCTCGGCGGCCGGTCTGCGCAGGATCAAGTACATTCCCGGCACCAGCCGCGATCTGAGATTCGATATCCAGGCGAAGCGGACGACCTTCGCGAGCCCCACCGGTCCCCTGCGCGTGACCGTGGTCCTGGGCGATTCCGCCGCCGCCGGCGCCGCCGGCGATTGCGCCATGAGCGCGACGCTTGCGTGCACCGTGAGGTCGAGCGCCATGCTCTGCGAGTAGCCGGAAGCCGAAGAGACACGGCAGGCCGTGCCTCTTCCATCGTAAACGCCATCGTTGGGTGGTGTATCAGTTTGATCCTTGGCCCCTATGTCATTCCGAGCGACAGCGAGGAATCTAGTGGAGGCCAGAGTCTTAACGTAGCGAGCCGCAGAAGATTCCTCGCCACGGAGGTGTGGATGGCTCGGAATGACAATCAAACTGACCCACTACGCATCGTTGCTGCCGTTAGCATGCGGGCAGATTACGCGCGATTCTGCCCGCATGATTGCATGCCGCTTGGCACCGCTCCTGGCGCGTTCGACCAAGAGCATCTTCTTGCTTGGCCCGCGCCAGACAGGGAAGTCGACGCTGGCGGCGCAGCTGTCTCCCGATGTGGTGATCAACCTATTCCACGAGCCGACGTATCTCGAGTTTGCGCGCAACCCGCGCGAGTTGGAAGAACGGCTTGCCCCCTTGCCCAGCGAAGGCCGCCATTCGACGATTCTCATTGATGAGGTTCAACGCTTACCCAGTCTGCTGAATACCGTGCAGGTCTTGCTTGATCGGGCCGGCCCCAAGCCGCGTTTTCTGCTGACCGGGTCGAGCGCGCGAAAATTGCGGCGCGGGCAGGCGAACCTCCTGCCCGGGCGCGTGCACACGTACTACCTCGGCCCGATTTGTGCCGCAGAGATGGGGTACCGTTTGGATACGCGTCAGGCGCTGGCGACCGGGACGCTTCCGGGCGTGCTGATAGAGAGAGATCCACAGGAGCGCCACAAGACCCTGCGATCGTACGCCGCGACGTACCTGAAAGAAGAGGTTCAAGCCGAAAGCCTGAGCCGCAACCTGGAGGGGTTCGCACGCTTCCTTGGTATCGCGGCCGATTGGGCGGGACACCATCTCGATCTCTCGAAGCTGGCCGCGGCGGCACAGGTTCCGCGGCAGTCGGCGACTCGTTACTTCGAGATCCTCGAAGATACGCTTGTGGTACAGCGCACGAGTCCGTTCACCCGCAGTTCGGGGCGACGTCTCGTCCAGCATCCAAAGTACTACTTCTTCGATGTGGGAGTGAGAAACGGCTTGCTTGGCAGCTTCGACGTGTCGAGCGATCGAATCGGATCGTTGTTCGAGCAGCTCTTCGCCGCGCAGCTGGCCGCGGGCGCCGCCGCCGCCGACACCGAGATCCGCATTTCGTCGTACCGCACCGAGCACGGCGCCGAGGTCGACTTCATCGTCGAGCGCGGTCGCGACCTCTGGGCGATCGAGCTCAAAGCCTCTCGTCAGGTCAACTCCGGTGACCTTCGTGGACTGCGTTCGTTTGCCGAGTACTACGGCAAGAAGCACGCCGCGCTGGTGTTGTACCTCTCTGAAGAAGCCCGGCGCGTCGACGGTACTGACGTGCTCCCCTGGCAGCAGGGCTTGCGCAGCATGGGGTTGTAGGGCGGATGGTCCGCAGGTCGCCACGCATTCACGCCGGCGGTGCCCGCCCAGGCTGCCGGCGTTCGGCCCCATGCCCTCAGCATCGGCGATGTGGTAGACATGACGTCACGCGAGACTCGATATAGGGTCGTGCTAGGCGTGCCGCCGATCAACAGCGCATGGAACGCGGTGCAGGCCGCCGTCGTGGGGGGAGTGGCGCAAGAAGTAGGAGCACTGAGCCAACGCGGTCGTCTCAAAACCCACCGAAGAGGGTGCGCCGCCGCGCGCCCCTACAAGAACACCGAGGAAAACCGCGAGGCGTAGGGGCGCGCGGCGGCGCGCCCTGCCAGTTGTGAGACAGCCTCCAACGCGTTCAGCCTCAAGACCGAACGCATCAGATCTAGTTACCTGCAAGGCATGCTTCGAAGGCCAACCGCGCGGAAGAATCATTCTGCTACTTCTGCGATGCCAGCCTTTTGGGTGGTGGGACGTCCAGGCCGCGAATCGAACGGCCGCGTGGGAAACGACCAAAATCGCCGCCATTTATTCCGACGGACGCCAAGGTCGGGTTGGCCTCCGGGTTGTCCGCCTCCTTCATCATCTACCTGATCCTCTGCATTTTTGAATGGCAGGACGCCCGCTGGGTGAATTGGCTCTGCTTGATGGCTTTTATCTTCGTCTCGCAGCTCGCCAGTGCTTTGGCGCGCACGAAGAGGAAATCAGATTAGGACAGTACTCAACTCGGCCAGTCGTAGTCCTTGAAGCGTTCGCGCAGGTCGCGTTTGGCGATCTTGCCGACGCTGGTCTTCGGCAGGGCGTCGATGAAGACGACGTCGCCGGGCAACCACCACTTCGCTACGCGCGCCTGTAGATGGTCCATGACTTCTTCCTTCGTCATCTGCTGCCCGGGCTTGACGACGACGCAGGCGAGCGGTCGCTCCTGCCAGCGCGGATGCGCCAAGCCGACGACTCCCGCCTCTAGGACCTTTGGGTGCGCCATGATTTCGTTCTCGAGCTCGACGCTGGAGATCCACTCGCCGCCGCTCTTGATGACGTCCTTGAGGCGATCGGTGATCTGAATGAACCCGTTGGCGTCGACGGTGCAGATGTCGCCGGTGCGAAACCAGCCGTCTTGGAAGGAGGCCGGCGAACGCTCGTCCTTGTAGTACTCGCCGACCACCCACGGGCCGCGCACCTGCAGCTGGCCTACCGACTTGCCGTCCCACGGCAGCTCCTTACCGGCCTCGTCGACGATGCGCAGCTCGATGCCGGTCACCGCCGGTCCTTGCTTGGCACGCGCCGCGCGCCGCTGCGCGGCGGTCCAGTCGCGCATCGAGCTGCGCGGTTGCGACACGGTGGCGAGCGGCGCCGTCTCGGTCATGCCCCACGCTTGCACGACGGTGACGCCGAGACGGTCGTAACGTTCGAGCAAGCTCTCGGGCACTGCCGAGCCGCCGCAGGGTACGCAGCGCAAGCTCGACAGATCGAACTTCTCCTGCTCCATGGCGGCGAGCAGACCGATGAGCACTGTCGGTACCCCGCCGGTGACGGTGACGCGCAGCTCCTGCACCAGACGTCCGATATCCGCCGGCGTCGGCTGCACTCCCGGATACACCTGCGTGGCGCCGACCATCGTCGACGAGTAGGGCAGCCCCCAGGCGTTGGCGTGAAACATCGGCACGACCGGAAACACGACGTCGGCCTCGCACAGCCCGAAAGAGTCGGCGGCGGCCTGTGACAGGCTCTGCAGGAAGAGGGCGCGGTGACTGTAGACGACACCCTTCGGATTGCCGGTGGTGCCTGAGGTGTAACACATCACCGCGGCGCTGTTCTCGTCGAGCTTGGGAAACGCGTACTCGGGCCCGGCCGCGGCGAGCAGGTCTTCGTAACGCAGAAGCGGCTTCAGGGACGTGGTCGGCAACGGCCCGTCGCCCATCGCGACATAGGCGCGTACCGACTTGAACTTCGGCGCCAGGGGCTCGAGCGCGGCGATGAGCGAATCGTCGACGAAGATCACCGCATCTTCGGCGTGATTGACGATGAACTCGATCTGCTCCGGAAACAGCCGGATGTTGAGTGTGTGCAGCACCGCACCGCTGCACGGCACCGCGAAGTAGAGCTCGAAGTGCCGGTACGTGTTCCAGGCAAAAGTCGCGACACGATCGCCGGGCTTGATGCCGAGGTCGCATAGCGCGTTGGCCAGCCGCGAAATGCGTTCGTAGGCTTCGGCATACGAGTACCGGTGCAGCCCGCCGGGGTTGCGCGAGATGATTTCTTTGCCGGAAAAGAGCCGTTGCGCTCGTGCCAGAAAGTGGGTGAGGGTCAGGGGGTAGTCCATCATCAAGCCGCGCATAGGAGTCCTCCACCGAGATCTTGATCGGGTAGGGTTACCGCGACGCGCCGAGGCGGACAAGTCCGATTGCGAGGGAAGTTTTCAGTCTTCAGTTTTCGGTGTTCAGGCTGAGAACTGAACACTGAAAACCGAACACTGAACACTGAACAACACCGAACAGGTTCTCGATCTAGCCCGGGTCGATGTCGTGACGCAGGCTCTTCAACAGCGTCCGTGCCACCTGCGTCTGCGGCTGCTCCAAGACCTCTTCCGGCGTTCCGGTCTCGGCGATCTTGCCGTCGGCGAGGACGACGACACGATGGGCGACGCGGCGCGCGAACGACATCTCGTGCGTCGCGATCAGCATCGTCTGGCCGCTGGCGGCGACATCGCCGATCACCGCGAGAACTTCGGAAACCAGCGCCGGGTCGAGCGCCGATGTCGGTTCGTCGAGCAGCAGAACCTCCGGCTCCATCGCCAGCGCGCGGGCGATGGCGACGCGCTGCTGCTGGCCGCCGGAAAGGGTTTGCGGATAGACGCTCTCGTAGGCGGACAGGCCGACGCGGGCGAGGAGGTGGCGCGCACGCAGGGCGGCGGCGTCGCGGTCGAGGCCGAGCACACGCATGGGTGCTTCGATGAGATTCCCGAGCACGTTGAAATGCGGGAACAGGTGGAAGCTCTGAAACACCATGCCGACGCGCAGACGCGCGGCGTGCAGGGTGCGCGCATCGCGCCGTTCGTCCAGCCCGGGCTGCAATTGGCATCCGGCCACTTCGACCGTGCCGGCCGTAAACGGGGTCAGGTAGTTGAGGGCGCGCAGCAGAGTCGTCTTGCCGCCACCCGACGGGCCGATGACGGCGACTACTTCGCGACGGTCGATGCTGAGGTCGATGCCGCGCAGGATGTCGGTGCTGCCGACACGAGTATGCAGCCCGCGTATGTTGATGATCGGAGTCATCGGAGCTCCGGGCTCAAGTGGCGCTCGAGGCGGCGAGCCAGGAGGGAAAGGGGATAGCTGAGCGCGAGGGACATGGCGGCGCAGACCAGGCCCGGCACCAGCCAACCGCGCACGTCGACGGCTGTGATCGTCATCTGCTTGGTGAGCTCGACGACCGTGATCACGGATACGAGCGACGAGTCTTTGAGCAGAGCGATGAAGTCGTTGGCCACGCCGGGAAGAGCGATGCGGACGGCTTGGGGCAGAATGATGCGCCGCATGGTCGTCCAGCGCGGCATTCCAAGTGCCAGCGCGGCTTCGGTTTGAGCCGCCGGGACCGCTTGAAGGCCGGCACGGTAGATCTCGGCCTCGTACGCGGCATAGTTCAACCCGAGGCCGATCACCGCGGCGCTGAAGGCGCTCAACGTCAACCACGGTGCCAGGCCGTAGTAGAGGACGTAGAGCTGTAACAGCACGGGGGTGCCGCGGAAGAGCTCGACGTACGCCGTCGCCACGCCGCGTGCGAGCGGGCTGCCATAGTGGCGGGTGACGCTGAGACCGAGCCCTCCGCCTACCGCCAGCGCCATGGCCAAGGTCGAGATGACCACCGTGAAGCCGGCGCCACGCAGGAACAACTGCAGCTGACCCGAGGTGAAGGTGCCCGCTTTTGGCGCCGCCGTCGCTGCCGATGGCGCTGCCGCCGCTACCGCTGTCGGCCGCCTGGTAAGCAGCTGCACTTGGCGCGCGTCCCATAGCTTCCAGCGCGTCAGGATCGCGCCGAGCTCGCCGTCGCGGATCATGGCGTCGAGCCCGGCGTTGATCGCATCGAGAAGGTCGCCGTCGCGGCGCCGCACGCCGATGACGTACACACCGCTGCCGACCGTGGCGGCGCGGCGCAGTGTCGAACGCACCAGGCCGTAGCGCTCGGCGATGATGTGATCGAGGACGACGCCGTCGAGACGTCCCTGCTCGAGATCGATGTACGGTTCTTCGACGCCTTCGTAGAGCACCGTCTCGATGCCGGCGGTGGCGGCGAGGATGTCGTAGGCCAGCGATCCGTTCAGAGTTCCAACGCGCTTGCCGGCTAGGTCCGCAAGCGCGTGAATCGAGGTCTCCTCGCGCCGCACCACCAGCGTTTCCTCGAACCCATAGTATGGCCGCGACAGGGCGATCTGGTCTTGCCGCGCCGGCGTGGCTTCGAGGCCGTTCAGGATGATGTCGAAGTCGCCGCGTTGCAGCGAGGCGACGAGATGCTGCCAATCGTTCTGGACCAGCTCCTGGCGCACGCCGAGGCGGCGCGCCAGGCTCTCCGCAATCTCCACCTCGAAGCCGACCAGGCGCGAGGTGTCCTGCGGGTCGCGAAACACGTAGGGCTCTCCGCCCTGGATGTCCGCACCGCAGCGTAAGACGCCACGTCGTTGGACTTCGTGCAGCGTGCTCGTGGAGGCCGCGCCCGTCCGTGACCACAGCGCGGCGATCGCTAAGAGAATGAGGAAGGTAGAAGCACGACATGCCGTGCTCCTACGATTCGAGATCGATCCACGATCTCGCTTTGGCGCTCTTCCCTTGGTCATGGGTCGTCGTGGTATACCAGACCCTTCCATGCCCATGCACGCCGCCGACGCCGGGGCGAACAAACGCCTGCAAGCTGCCTTCGCGGAGGAGGAGTACGCCGCCCTGCGCCTGGTGACCCGCGCGCACCAAGGTTCGGCGAGGGTGCCCGGTCTATTCTGTTACCCATGTCCCCGCTTGCACCGACCACGACGAACGATGGGGGGAAGGAGACCTTGGGATGACTAGCAACCTGACGAAGCAGATCGACGAACCGGCGCGAACCATCCCCGTACTGGCGGAGACGGATGTGCTGGTTGTAGGCAGCGGCCCGGGCGGTCTTGCGGCGGCCATCGCGGCGGCGCGCGAAGGCGTGCAGACGATGCTTCTCGAACGCTGGGGCTCATTCGGCGGGAACATCACCCAAGGGCTCGTCGGCTCCATTGCCTGGTATCGCTACCAGAGAACGGAGGAAGCGGGAGGAATCGGCCCCGAGTTCGAACGCCGCGCCGAAGAAATGGGCGCTAGCCTGCCTTCAGACCTGGTCCAATATCTCGATCAGGACACGATCCAGCTCGTTGTCCCGCAACTCGCGCAGTCGCCGAATCCGCCGCCGGCCTCAGCCTCGCTCGATACCGACCTCTTCAAGTACGTGGCCGACACCATGGTGCAGGAAGCGGGAGTGGTTCCGATCCTGCACTGCCTGGCCGCCGACGCGATCATGGACGGCGACACGATCAAGGGAGTCATCACCGAGAGCAAATCCGGGCGCCAAGCGATTCTGGCCAAGCGGGTCATTGATGCCAGCGGCGACGCCGACGTCGCCCATCATGCCGGCGCACCCTACCGCAAGTCTCCGAAGGATGAGCTGATGGAGGTCGCGATGAACTTCGGTTGCAGCGGCGTGGACCCGCACGAGTTCATCCGTGACGCCGCGAAGCATCTCCGGTACATCCGCGACTGGGCCAAGGAGACGTCTGGGAAAGAGGACAACGAGCTCACCACCCACATGGTGGCGCCGTTCGACGCGGCCAAAGAGGCCGGAGAGATTCCAAAAGATATCCCGCTGCAAAGCTTCTGGACCACGGTCACGCCGCTCGGGGAAGTCAGGAATCTAAATGCGGTCGATATGGCGGGGATCGATGGGACCGACGTTCGCGATCTCACCCGAGCCGAGATCCAGGGCCGTCAGCGGGTGATGTGGGCCATCAACGCGCTACGGAAATACCAGCCCGGTTTCAAGAACGCACGACTGCGGACCTTCGCGACGTGCGTGGGCGTGAGGGAAACGCGCAAGATCGTCGGCGCCTACAATCTCACCGGCCACGACGTGAAGAACCAGGCCCGCTTCGAGGATTCCATCGGAATCTTCCCGGAGTTCCTGGATGCGTATGGTGTGGTGATCCTGCCGACCACGGGAAGGTATTTCCAGGTTCCCTACGGCATCATCCTACCGCAGAAGGTCGACAACCTTCTGGTGGCCGGGCGCTGCGTCGCTGGCGATAAGCAATCGCACGCGGCCACTCGGGAGATGCTTTGTTGCGCCGTCACTGGCCAGGGAGCCGGCGTCGCTGCTGCCGTGTCGATCAAAGACAACGTCACCTGCCGTCAGGTCAATATTTCCAGCGTCCAGAAGGCGCTGAAGAAGCAAGGCGTCAGGATTCAATAGCGGGAGCAGCCGTAGAGGGCGCGCCGCCACGTGCCCCTACGCGTTTCCCCAGCCTCGTCGTAGGGGCGCGCGGCGGCGCGCCCTGTGTGCCTCGAGCCCGGGGCGCACGCGCTTGACGACCGACGAAGGGATATTGGGACTGGCTCAACTTGCTCTGCGATAAGTCCGAGAACGGAAACCGGACGAGGACTATCGCACCTGTTGTAGGTGCGACCACGCTTCATCCTCCTCGGGCCGGTTCCAGTCTTCGGCGAGGGCCGCCTCACTGAGCAGGGCGCTCTCAGGCACCCTGCGGCCGGGCTCTCTTCTAAGATCGTTTGCTCCAGGGTGGGGTTTCAAGCAAACCTCGCTGCGTTCTGCATCAAGCGAGATACGAGATACGCTTCACGAGATACGATCTTCAATAGTCCAGTGCCGCCAGCTCCTTGCCCACAGCTTTGCTGAGCGCGGCGATGGCGACGTTGTAGTCGTGCACGGCGCGCATGTAGTCGGTGCTGGTCTCGGTGTACATGCCGAGGCCTTTGAACAGCTCTTCGGCTTCACCGATGCCGAGATCGAAGTTGCTCACCGACAAGATCAATAAACCGCGCCCGGCTTTGCGGCCTTCTTCGGCTGCCTTCATCGTATCGCGCGCCTGCGCCACTTCTCCGTAGGACTTGCGGATCTCCAGCTGCAGCCCGGTTGTCGCGTCGCGCTGCAGGGCCTGCAGGCGGTGTAGATCGGCGCGGGCTTCGTCGATCTTGGCGCTGGTGCCGAGGAAATTCAGATCCCAACGCAGACCCAGGACCCCGACCGGGCGCAGGTAGTTGAACTCGTCGTTGGCGAACGGACTGCTCTGCTCGGTGCGATTCCCGGCGCGCGCGAACTGTAGCCCCGTGGTCAGAAACACAGTTGGGTAGTAGGACGCTTCTTCGAGATCGACCTTGGCGGTTTGCGCGGCGATGCCGGTTTGCAGCTGTCGCGCTTCCGGTCGCTGCGCCGGCGCTTGGGCGAGGTAATCGTCCAACGGGTCGACGCTCGCCGCAACGACCTCCAGCCGGCGGTCGCGAATATCAAAGTCTGGCGTGACGGGCACGCCGATCGCCCGCGCCAGCGCCGCGCGCGTGAGCTCCATGGCGGCGTCGACCTCGTACACGCCCTTCGCAAACTTCGCGCGTCCGACCTTGAGCTTGAGGAGATCGAGCTCGCTCACCGCCGCCGATCCACCCTGCAGGCGCTGCTCGGATTTCTTCACGGCCTTGTCCATGTTGTCTTGCATGTCATGCAGGATGGCCGACAGCTGGCGGGTGAGCAGAAGGCTGTAGTACAGCTGCTTGGTGCCGAAGATGACCTCGGCACGGCGCCGTTCGGCGTTGGCGGCTTGGCTCTCCATCCCCTCCTGCGCGGCACGCAAGGCGGCGTCGAGCTTGCCGAAGGTCCACAGCGGGATGTTGACGAAGAGATCGAAGCGGGTGAATGCCCCAAGGTTGTTGAAGAAGTCGTTCTTGTCGGTGTCGGAAACGACGGCGTTGCCGGTGGCTCCGTTCACCAACCCGAGCAGGTGGGTGTACTCGGCCTGGCCGTAGCGGCCGGCCTGCGCTTGCGACAGCTTGGCGCGCGCGCCAGCCAGCTCAGCCGCCGCCGCCTCCAAGTCGGGGCTGTTCGCCAAAGCCGTCCTCACGCACGTCGCCAGGTCGTAGGTTGGCGGCTCTGCCCATGTGGTCGTTGTCGTCGTTGCCATCCACGCAAGCCCAGCGATTAGAAAGCGGCTCCGCATCGCGATCTCCCTTCCATACGCGTGCACCCTTCAATCATGCTCTGATGCCTCACGAAGCTCTGTCAAGGCAAGGGGCACCAGGAAGGGGTCGAGGGTTCGAGGGTTCATCGGGAAGGGTTCGAGGGTTCAAGGGTTCAAGGGGCAGGCTCTCTCGACCCCTTGACCCCTTGAACCCTCGATCCGGCTTTGCCCAAAAGCTCACGCTCGTGTTCCCTTGCCCCAGCCCGAGCCCCTGCCCCTGCCCGAATTTATTGGGTATTCCGCCGGCCAATCAACGGGCTGGGGCTGGGGCTGGGGCAAGGGCTGGGGCTGGGCTTTTGGGCAAAGCCCCCCGAACCCTTGAACCCTCGATCCCTTCTTCCATCCTTCCGTCTGGCGCACAAATCTGCTTCAAAGAAGATCTGGCTGATAAGGGACCAACGACGGAATGACGACTCCAGGTGCAGGCGCCTTATCCCGTTCGGCGGTGCCAAGCGAATCACGGCCACGTGCCGACGCGAGTGCCACCGCGTCAAAGTCGATGCAGCCGGTTGCCGTGCGCGTCTCCGATTTGCGCAAGCGCTACGAGACCATCGAGGCCGTGCGCGGTATCAGCTTCGAGATTCATCAAGGAGAAGTCTTCGGACTGCTCGGACCGAACGGCGCCGGCAAGACGTCGACGATCTCGATGCTCTCCACGCAGATGCGTCCGACCGCCGGTGATGCCACGGTGTTCGACCACAGCGTCACCTCGGACGTCGTCGCGGTGCGCCGGGTGATCGGGGTGGTGCCGCAGGATCTGGCTCTCTATCCGAAGCTGACCGCTGCCGAGAATATGCGTTTCTTCGGTCGCATGTATCAGGTCCCCAAGCACGAGCTCGAGAAACGCCTCGACGAGCTGCTGGGTTTGGTCGGTCTCGATACACGCCGCGACGAATACGTGAGCAACTTTTCGGGCGGCATGAAGCGTCGCTTGAACATCGCCGTCAGCCTGGTGCACGAGCCGAAGCTGATTCTGTTCGACGAGCCGACGGTCGGTGTCGACCCGCAGTCGCGCGAGCACATCTTCACGATCGTCAGTCGCCTGCGCGCCGGTGGCGCCGCGATTCTGTACACTACGCACTATATGGAAGAGGCGGAACGGCTCTGTGACCGTCTAGGAATCATGAACGAAGGCAAGATCATTGCCATGGGGGCGCTCGACGAGCTGCTGGCGAACGCCGGCTGCTCGGAAGTGATCGAGCTGCGGGGGCTGCCCCCGGTGGCTGATCTCGGGCGCCTGCAGAACGCTCCCGGCGTGTGTCGCGTCGAGCATCACGACGGCGCCACGCACCTCTACGTGAACGATGCGGCCAGCCTGCTGGCGCCGCTGCAGCAGGCGATCGGTCGCTATGGATCGGCGGGGTCGCTGCAGATTGCGCCGCTCCGGCTCGACAAGTTGTTCCTGCAGCTCACCGGGAAGGAGCTGCGCGACTGAT
>ORJL010602893.1_pt1 | contig 17070 bp, 9 predicted proteins | sample 1779941 | NCBI WGS metagenome assembly ORJL01 (sample SAMEA104232317, study PRJEB22302) | groundwater metagenome | biome: forest; feature: aquifer; material: groundwater | place: USA | collected 2011-08-07 | depth 5.8 m | reverse complement strand
TCTCCAATCCAAGTATCTCGATCAACTGTTCCTGAATCTCATCTCGTTTGGTCAGCACCTGCTGTTTGGTGACCGGTTGGGCGGCGCGTCGGGCCGGATACACGTTGATGACCTGCTTGATCTGACCGAGCTTTTCCAGCAAACGTGCCATGGATAAGTGCAACCCGGCTTGCCGTGCTCGCCGCCACAGCAGAGCCCGGAGCAGCACCGCAATCGTGCAGTAGAGCCCGTGGACATGGATTTTGCTCTCCGTCCAGTGGTGCAGCGGCCACCAGGTGCCGATGTGGCGGTCCTTCATTTCGTGAAAAATCTCCTCGATCACAAACTGGCTCCGGTAGGCCCGGATCACTTGAGCGTCGGACCATTGGTGATGACTGGTAATCAGTATCGTCTTGCCCAGATACGTGTCGGCTAACCTGTCCTGGGCGTCGGAGTCAGCCTCGTAAGCCAGGTGGACCATGCCCTCCTCGGTCTGGGTGAGACTGATTTGAACCAGTTGACGCAGATGTTGGCGGTGGAGAATCGCGTCGCATTTGCGCTGCACCGATTCCACGCTGGGCTTGATTCCCCCTTTTGTGAGACCCGCCGCCCGGTTTTGAAGCTGTTGCCGCACCGTGGCCAACTGGCTCAGCGCGTGGGCCAGATCGTTCTGCACCGTCGCCCACTGACTGGAGAACAAGTGCTCGTTGTAGGTCACCACCAGGGTGCGCTCCTTCCCATAGACTCCCTGCTGGGCACGCCAACTCTTGGTCCCTTCCAGACCCGGGTCGGTGGCGGCCTGCCAACAAGCGTCCCGGTTGGAAACCGCCATCAGGTCGGGGTGTTCGTCCAGTTTGACCGAGCCCACGTAGGGCAGTTCCAGTTTGTCGATCAGCTCGAAGTTGTCCTCGGAGTTGTTGCCTTTGTCGAAAACCAGCGTCGGTTTGATCGTGGCCCAAGTGGAGCCAGCCCGTTCAACCAGCCAGCGTTGGAACTTCTCGAGCACCCGCGGAAACTCCTTGGCGTCGTTGCGGTTACCCTCGTAGACGTCGTAAAAGAGCGGCAACTGTCCGTCCGTCGAGCAGAACAACGCATAGCTCACCTGCCGCAGGTTACACCGGCCTTGCTTGTTCTTGCCTCGTTTGGCGATCGGGCATTTGAGGTTGAAGGTGTCGATGAACGTGTAAAAATTGGTGCCGTCGTAGCAAATCTGCGAGAGCTCTATCTGCTCCCGCTGCAAGACTCCGGCGATGAGTTGCTGCCAGATCGCCCGCGCGGTATCCGGCTCGATCCGGTCCATGTGATCCCAGAAACGCTGTGAAGTCAGTTGCGCCTCCGAGGCTTGGGTCCACACTCGCGGCAGACAAGTGCGGGAGAACCAATCCCACATCGCCTGCTTGCTGACGGGGTTGTAGGCGCGGTTGATGGCGGCCAGTCGAATGTAGTCGCCAGTGCTCAGACCCTGGGCGCGCTTTGGGCAGAGTCGGTTGACCTGTTCGACGACCTGGGCTCGGCCGGCTTCCTGCCAGAGGGCCATCGGCAGGCCCCAGTCCCGGACTTCCGCGTAGAGGGGAGCAGGGGCGAGACCATGGACGGCTTGGGCGATGTCCTGGGCCTTGCCGAGATACTTTTGGGAGAGGCGGCGGCACTTGCCCTTTACCCAACCCCAGTTGGAAAAGTAATAGTAGGTGTGGCCGTGAATGGTCTTGCCTTCGAGCCGTTGCATAATACGTCATTGAGGTGACGCATTATTTAGGGCACAGCCAAGTCGGTATGTCAAGCCGAATAGCCATATTATAAGCACATTATGAGGTTATTGATGAATTCGATTTTAGGGCATAGCCAACAGGACGCGCAAACTCTTGAACAAGAGCAGGTTAATCAAAATCGGCTAGCCTAACTCGTAAACTGGGGCTAGAGGGTGCGTAGGCGGTAGAAACGGGAGGGATAATCCGCCCACTGGGGTTCGCTGAAAAAGGAGACTCCGCCGCCGCCAGAGAATACGAGAAACAGCCAAATGAACCCCCGACTGAGAATGGAGGTGGATCGTTGGCGCGATGGTGAGTGCGAAACAGCAGAGTTGGAAGTCTGCGCTACGGTATGGTGGATAGCTTGCCCGTCTCCCGTATCGGATCGCATGCCCCCACGCGGCCTATAGCGGACGGGCGGAGTCTCCATTCCCTATAGGCCGGGTCCCCTGACCCGACGAGTTTTCAAACGGGCCTTATGGCCCGGTGGCAATGGCTCCCCCCTTGGAGGTCCACTCGACCCAGGAACCATCGTAAAGGCGAACGTTTTCGTAACCCAACTGGTGCAGAACGAACAGGCTAAACGCGCCATAGTAGCCGCCCCCACAGTAGGTGATGACTTGTTTGTCCGGCGTCAGGCCGGCGGCCTGATACAGTGCGGCGAGCGTTTCTGGCGGCAGGCGGAGCACCCAGTTGGCCGGGTCCAGGTTCGACTGAGCCGGCACGTTTTTTGCCGACGGGATGTGGCCGGCGGGCAGACTAGGCATATCGGAGCTGGTTCCGTTGTGGTGGCTGACCGAAAGCGCATCCAGGATGATTACATTGGTATTGCCGATGGCAGCCTTGACCTCGGCCATGGTGGCTCGCAGTTCCGTATGAACCTGGGCCTTAAAAGTGGCGGCATTGGGGCTGGTGACTTGTGTCTCCGTCGGGCGTTTCTCGCTCTGCCACTTGCGCAAGCCGCCGTGGAGCAACTTCACCGGCTGGTGTCCGTAGTAGCGAAGCGCCCACCAGAGCCGGGCGCACCATAGGCCGCCATCGGTGTCGTACACCACCACCGTCGTGTTGGTGCTGATTCCCAGCCGGCCCATCAGCGCTTCGAATTGCGCGACGGAGGGCACCAGATACAGGGGACTTCGCGTCGGGTCCGCCAGATCCGTAGCCGGGTCCACTTTCACCGCCCCAGGAATATGGCCGCTCCGAAACGCCTCCTGGCTTTGTGGATAGCGGGCGTCCACGATTCGGAGATCGGGATCGGCCAGGTGGTGCTCGAGCCATTGGCTTGAAACCAGGTCTTCAGGGTGGGCGAAATCGGGCGTCCGCACCACCGCCCGATAGAACTGGGCCCCGCCAGGTGCGGTTTGGCTGGATGCCCAGTCGCTCATTCCCGCGGAAGCGGTGAGGTAGCCGACGCGACGCCAGCACCGCAGATCCTCGCTAGCCTCGACGCAGATGGGCAGGCCGGCCCGGGCAGTGATCCCCAGTCGGAACAGGTCAGGAGGCCTGGGGGGGACGGGCTCGACGTTGAGCTGCGGGAACCCGGAGGCGGACGCTTGGCAAAGGGGCGCGCGGCCATCGCTCTGCTCCGGATCGCACGGGATGAGGCATTCCAAGGTGGCCGTACCCTGGAGATTTGTCCGCAGGTTCGGCGGCTGAGCCCAGTCGTTCCAGTGCAAAAAGTAACTGATTTCGGCCGTGCCGGCCCGATAGGCGGACTTCTGGCTTCGCACCTGAAAAGCACATGAATACGGCAGCGGCTCCTGGCGTGTTCCATCATGCTCCCACCGGAGAAGTGCATCGAGTTGTGGGCCGACCGGAAAACCCGGTGCTTCCGTCCAGTCCACTGGCTCCTTCAGCGCGCTGGAGAACCCGAGGAAGGAGACCTGGAAACGCGTCAGCCCGTTGCATTCAAGATACGGCTTCCCGGAAAACGTGAGCCGATATTCGAGAATGCCATCACTCAGGCATTGGCTGTCCAACGTCAGCAATGGGTTCGCGTGGCCCGGCCACCAGCCGACGAGGGCGGCCAGAATTGACAAACCGCCGACTGCTTTGGTGATCGTCCTTCGGAAATAGCAATCAAGGTTCATGGGCGGGAAGGTGTTGGACTCTCACATATTCGATGATTCTTTGCTTAAAGTATGGAGCAGACCGGTCCTGAAAACCGTGGTCATCATGTCCATCACCACCAACTACTGACTCGCACCTCAATGCCCTCACCCGTACCAAGGAGTCGTTTGAACGTGGTTTCAGCGCCAGGACTGCGATGGTAAGGATAGACCACTTTGGGGCGGAATTGTCGGACCGCAGCCACGGCTTGGGAGGGATCCATCGTTGCGGGGCTGCCGATGATGGGGATGAAGGCGATGTCAATGTCACGGAGGGCCAACATTTCAGGGATAGCGTCGGTATCGCCGCTGAAGTAGAGCCGCCGGCCGCCGAGCGTGACCAAGTAACCGCTGTAATGCGCGGCCCGCGGGTGATAGAGGGAAGACACGTTGTAAGAGGGTATGGCTTGGATGCCAATGCCCATCACCTGAGTGGTGGCCCCATTGGTCAGGACTGTCACTCCGTTCAGGCCTTTCAGAATGTTGGTTTTGGGGTACTGCGGATCCTGGGTGCTGTAGAAGGCATTAAACGCGCCTAATGAGCAGATGATCACAGAATTGGTGGTCAGCAGACGCCTAAGCACCGGCGCTGAGTATTGCTCCAGGTGATCCGGATGGTCATGGGTGATCAAGACGAGATCGGCCTTGGGCAGGCCGGCAAAATTGGAGAGAGGGGCTATTCCGAGATTGTCCTGGCAAATATCGACATAAATATACTTGCCTTCCCAGGCCAGCAGCAGCGTGGCAAGACTCAACTGTCGGACGACGACTTCTCCCTCCGCTGTCAGGAAGTGATCGCCGAGCGGCACGTTGGTCTCCGGCAGGGAGAGCAGTCGGTAGAAGCGCTGGCCGCAGAAGGGGGCGACGGGATCGGTGTAGTCGACAACGGCTCGGGTAGGCAACCAAGTGACAGCGCGTTGCCAGGTCGCCAGGTTGGTGGAAACCTCCAGGCGACAAACCTGGCCGGTTAGGGCGCTGAATTGCAGGCTTACCTCCCGGTTGGTCTGAGGGCGACAGGAGGTAAACTCCAGGTTGCTCTGCCCGAACACAGCCGTGGTGATGGTCGAAATAACACTCAAAAACAGGTTGGCGCTGATCTTCTTCATAGGACTTGGCTTTCCGTCAACGACTCGTCACTTAAGGTATGAAGAAAGCCGGGCCCGGAGTGGCAGGTTTTTTTTATGGGAGAGGTACCCATCAGCCCAATCAGCGTCCTTTGAGCGTGCGTTTCTCGGTCGCTTCGATCTCGGCCCAGGAGGGGGCTCGCCAGAGGTGAACGACCTGCTGTTCGTTCACCGCCACGAGGATGTTTCCATCCGGAGAAAAGCCGGTGAAACCAAAGAGACTCCCCTCTCCCTCCAAGGTCAGCAGACCCTGGCGAGTCGCCACGTCCCAAAGCCGCACCGCTTCGTTGGGGCGGGTGCCGCCTGATGCCAGTCGCCGGCCATCCGGAGAAGCGGCCAGGTAATGCACCGCCGAAACCTGGCCGCGAAAGGCCGCTATTTCGTGGTGTCGAGGCACATCCCACAGCCGGATGAAGCCGTCCAGGCTGCCGGTTGCCAGCACCGCGCCACCGGATAGCAACGCAACACCCCGCACCGCCGCAAACGTATTCGCCTGGAGCGAGAAGGACTTTCTGGCGGAAAGGTCGCTGACTGTTGTGAGACCATCGATCTCCGCAACGGCGGCCCAGCGGCAGTCGGGCGTCACGTTCCAAGCCAGGGCCAGTTTGGCTGCCGACATGGAACTTAACTTGCGCCAAGAAGGCACCTCCCAGCAATCCAGCGTTACGCCGCCGACAGTAAACGCCAGCGAAAGCAACCGCTGGTTGCCGTGGTCAAAAGCCAGACCGACGAAGAAGGTGCCAGTGGGAATGTTCGTCACAGCGCGGTCCTTGAGCAGATCCCAGACCTTCAGACTGCCCTCCATATCTCCCACAGCCAGCAGTTGGCCATCGGGCGAGACAGCCAGACACGAATTATTGGTTCCCAATGCCGGGCATGGCCACTTCTCCTGGCCGGTGAGCGGATCCCAGGCTTTGATGGGAAAGCTCCTCATCCCGGCAGAGTCCGTTACCCCGTAGAGTGTCTTGCTGTCGGGGGCGAACGCCATACCCAGCCGCCAGACGGTTTCCGGCAAAGTGATCCACGACGCTGATGAGGGTTCGACTGCGGGATCCCACGCGCGAACCGACCCGTCTTTGCCACCACTCAGCAGGTGGGTCCCATCGGGGGCAAAAGCCACGGACCAGACCTCATGAGTATGACCCTTGAGCGTCTTCAATGGCCTCCGCTGGGGCAGGTCCCAAAGCCGGATGGTTTGATCACCGCTGGCGGAAGCCAGGATCTCGCCCTTGGGGGAGAAGGCCAGTGCGGAGACCCAGGCCTTATGCCCCGCCAATTCTCCGGCGTTCTTCAACGTATCCACATCCCATAGGCGAACCGTGGCGTCGGCATAGCCGTAGCCCGCAACCAGGAGTTTTCCATCCGGTGAGAAAGCCAGGGCCGTGACGGCATTGCCCACCAGCGGTTCCGGAATCCATCGCTGCCTCCCAGTAGCCCACTCCCACAGTTGGATGCGACCTTGCGATTCCCCAATGGCGAGAATCGCGCCGTCCTTGGAAAAGGCGAGGGCTCCCCGGCCCTCGTCGTCCCCATATCCCGAGCGTTTGACCCACGTAAAGCCCGGAGCCTGGTTCGTGGCCATGACACGATTGAGCTGGGAATCCCACAACTTGATCGCACCCGAGTTTTGCATGGTAGCCAGCTTCCCGTCGGGTGCAAAGGCCATGAGCAGGATTCCGTACTCGTAAACCAGTTGCGACACTTGCCTTTGCGTCGAAACCTCCCATAGATTCACGAAGGCGCGGGTCGAGTTCGCCTCCTCATCCTCGATGGCTATGAGTTTGCCATCGGGCGAGAATGCCAGGGCCCGACGGTATCCAAGACAAGGCCAAGTGGCGATTTCGTGCCGCGCGGCCAGATCCCAAAGCACGGCTTGCTTTCCTTGGCGGACAGCCAGGAACTTTCCATCGGGAGAAAGAGCCAGGGTCCCGATCGCGTTGCTATAGCGGCACAGGGTGGACTGCTCATCGCCCTGGCAGAGCTTCCAAAGATAGCGCCATTCCCAGCCCCGCAGGTCGATCGTGGACTGCGGATTGGGACGGTTGTAGTTCAGTAGCTCCACCGCGCGTCCAAGGTCGTTTTCCTGCAGAGCTCGCTGCGCCAGGTTCATCTCGGCGGCGTAGGCATTCTGCCGGGCCAGGAGCTCGTTGGCACGGGCGGTTTTCGACTGCCAGAGCACCCCGGTCAGTCCCAGCAGGAAGACCATCACCAAAGCCCCAATCAAACCCGCCCGCACCGGCTGCCGACGACACCAGCGCCAGAGCTTCTCCGCGCCGCTGGCCGGCCGGGCCTGGATCGGTTCGTCCCCGAGAAAACGCCCCAGTTCTTCGGCCAACTCCCGGGCAGTTCCATACCGCCGCCCCGGTTCCTTCTCCAGGCACTTGAGACAAATCGTCTCCAAGTCCCGGGGTATGTTGGGGTCCAAGAACTGCGGCGCCACGGGCTCGGCTTCTACAACCTGCTTCAGGAGGGACGTCAGCGTCTCGGCTTGGAAGGGAGGCCGGCCGGTGATCAGGTGGTACAACAACGCTCCCAGAGAATAAACGTCACTGGCGGGTCCGACCGCGTTGGACCGCCCCTCGGCCTGCTCCGGAGGCATGAAATTGGGCGAACCCACTGCCTGGCCCGTCAACGTCAGGTCGGACTCCACCGATAGACGTTTGGCCAAGCCGAAATCCAGTATCCGCGGCTGGTCAGACCCATCGATCAACACGTTGGAAGGCTTGAGGTCACGGTGGAGAATGGCCCGCTGATGCGCGTGCTGGACCGCCTCGGCGATGGTCTTCAAGTAGCCTGCCGCCTGCCGAGCCGGCAGGGGATGCTCCCGAACTACCTCCGCCAGGCTCCGGCCCTGAACATAGTCCATGGAGAAGAACTGATGGCCGTCACACTCGCCCACTTCATGAATGGCCACGATATTCGGGTGCTGCAGACTGGCCGCCGCTTCGGCTTCGGCGCGGAATCGGCGGATGGCTTCCGTCGAGGCCAACCCGCCCGCCAGGATCATTTTGACCGCCACGATGCGGTTCAGGCTGATCTGCCGGGCCTTGTACACGGCTCCCATCCCGCCCCGGGCGATTTCTTCGAGGAGTTCGAAATCGCCGAACGTCTTGCGGCCGGGGAGGGGCACCTCGGGCGATGCCTCCGAGAGGGCCTCCCGGTCGTCATCCACCGCGAGCCAGAGGAGGCACTGAGGACAGCGGCTGTCCAGCATGCTACTGGCCAGTTTCGCGCCGCATTGAGAGCAAGTGGCCGTCATAAACAACGGGTCAAGCGAGCGAGCGTCGTGGCAACGCGCGCATAGTCTTTAACTCGTACTGAAGCAAAATCGGCCTGTCGTGGCAGAAAACCTTCAACATCAACCTGTGCGCCGTGAATTCCGTCCAGCAATCCTGCGGGCTTCCCGCTTTGCCCCTCAAAGAGTCCGAGCCAGGACGGCAATCAGGTAGCGTAATTCTTCTTCAATCTCGCCAGGCGTAGCCACAGTCTGGGCAACTTCGTGGCGCACGAGTTCGCGGTAGCGTTTGCGCAACCGATACACCTCGGACCGCACCGCTTCCTCGGTCAAGCCCAGCAACTGCGCGGTCTCCGCATAACTCAGGGGGCTCGCCTCCCCCGGTAGGAACCGTAACCACTGGTCAAACTGCGGGCCCTTGCCGGCTCGGGTGTACTCGTCGCAGAGCCGATGCCGCACCTGTTCCAGCAACGCCAGAGCCCAGCTCTGGTCGTAGGTCTCCTCGGGCGTCCGTTCCTGGACCGAGACCGCCCGATAGAGATTCTCGGCGCTGAGTTCCTCCAACGGGATGGGAGACTGGCCGGCGCCGCGTTTGGCCGCGCGCGCCTTGTCCCATTCGTTCGCCAGGAAGTGCTGCATCGCGGTGAGCAGGAATCCGCGGAAACTGCCCCGGCCCGGCTCCACAGTTTGCAGGTAGTTCTTCGACAGAAACCGCGCAAAGAATTCCTGGGTCAAATCCTGGGCGTCTTCGGGATGGTAATTGCGGCGGCGCACATAGGTGTAGAGCGGAGCCCAATACGTGCGGCAGAGCTTCTCCAAGGACGCCCGGGCAGAGTCGGACTCCGCCCGGCCCGCGGCAAGCACCACGCTCCAGTGGGTCGTCACGAACCAAGGCGCTCGTGCCCCGGAGTCATCCGCATGGTCCTGAGCGCCAACCATTGCCGGAAGGTAGATGACGCCGTGTGTGCTTGTCACGCCCAAACGGACGACCGGGGGCTCCGGGCCACGGCTGATTCATCTGGTTTTGGGGAGGTTCTTGAGTTGCCTCTATCCAATAGCACGCCGCAGGCGGCCTCAATCCTCCGACACCAATACTCCCAACAACCGAGCCGTACCGGATTGGACCGCCCGATCACGCAAACGCCATGGCCGCAGTGTTGGCATATCAGGCCGCACTCCCAGTCGCGGAGCGACAAATCGATGGTAGCCGTGGGTTTTAACCCACGGTCTTATGCACCCACCTTAAGCGTCGCGTCGCGACGCCCGACCGCCCCGACGTTCCCGCGCATCAATCGTCGCTACGCGACGAAACCGCACCCCGCCACCCTACCGTGGATTGAAATCCACGGCTACCAGCAGCACCTCGCTACGCGAGGGAGCGCCCAGGAGTGTCGTCTATCCCACCGCTTGGGCCGTAAGTTAACGGGGATGCGGCACGCCCTGCCAGACCCAGTCGCCCTTGTCGTCTTGCCACTCGGGTTTGCCGTTTTTGTTGAGTGGCATCTGGCCCTGATCGTCCTTCGAGTTCCAGCCGATCGAATAGAGCAGGTATCGGCCATCGTCCGTTCGGTGGTAGCGCAGCGGTTGGCCGTCGAAGAGGTCGTGCGGCAACCTGGCCGCGAATGCGGGCACGAGAGCATCAAGTGTGTGCGGGTATTCCCCTTTGGCGGCCCGGCAACGTTCCAAGGCGCAGGCGAGGTAGGCCTGATCCATCAAGGTTTGGTTCTTTGCCGTTGTCTGATATGCCCTGGCAGCGTCCGGAATGGCGATCGCGGCCAGGTAGTAATAAGGGCGGGGGGCACCCTCGCGCAAGTCCTCCGAAAACCGTATTCTGCCAGCCTCGATGGCGCGCGCATCCACAAGCCCCTTGGCGAGATCCAAACCCTCCAGTTGGAATTGGTGCATTCGCGCGAAGTTGGCGCAGTTTTGGTCAATCCAGCCCTGGGGCAGGATCAGCCTCTGCAGCGTCCGTTCGATGTGCCAAGCACGGTTGGTGTTGCCTTGGTCGGAAGACAAATCCTGCCATCCTCCCTCCGCCGCCAGGCCCCGGACATACTGCAGCACCCCGGCCCTCTCCTCGCGCAGCGAACGGGCGACACTCGATAGCACATCCATTCCCGTGCCGAGGCGTTGCACCGGCTCCAGGTGCGATTTGGCCCACAGGCCCGCCGCCAGCGTTTCTTCCAGCGTCTGAGCGTACAGTTCGCTAATGGCGACCCGGACCATGGCTTCCAAGAGAAACGGGGGGTCCTTGGCCAGCACGGCGTCCATCAAGCGGCGCATGATCCGCAGGTCTTTCAAAGCGGCATCGGCGTCGCCCGCCACGAGATGGACTTTGCAGAGGTTGGCATACACCTGGGCGGCCAGGCGAAAAGAGACGAAATTCGGTCGAGGTATCTCCGGGAGTTTGCGCGGATCACCGCTCAACTGCGATTGGGGCCGTTGCAGGGCCTCTTCCAACTGCGCGAAATCGCGGCCGTAGCCCGCATACCAATCGAGGATGCCTTGCAGCGAGGGAGCGGCGTTCGGCTCGAACTTCTGACCAGCGACTGTGGTAATTGGTTCTGGCCGACGGGGCAACTTCTGGAGCGCAGCCAAGGAGTAGGGAACATTTTCGATCTCATAGGGCGGATTAGAGATGGGCATGGCCTTTGTTCCATATATGAAATACTGTTTCATGTAAGGGTGCGCCATCACATTCTCCGCGTCAGGGACCGGCGGCTTGAGGAAGGAGGCGGAATCCAGCGATTCACCTTTGGCAGCCAACTCCGCCTTCACCCGCACCCATTCACGCCGTCCGCGCCAGTTTTCCACGACGTGAAAAAGAACGAACAGCGCAATGAACAACGCCACGCCGCGGAGGGCGTCCAACCACGGGTTGCCGGGAAAGCGGAGACGCTCGCCCGTTGGAGACGTGTCCCGTCCTCGGAAGAAGAACAGCCCCGACAATGTGAGGATGGCACTGAGCAGAGAGCAGCCGAACAAGCCGGCAATCAATCGGGGATGCAAGGCTGCCACTCCAAGCGCAAACGCAAACAGAGCCAGCGCCAGCGGCGCGAACACGAACGTGAACAAGCGGAGACGCTTTCGAACTACCCACGCCAACAGCGCCGCCACCGCGATGCTCAGAAGCATGCCGATGACGCCGATGACCAGGTTCAGGCCCCTGGCGTTCAGAACCAAGTGAAAAAACAAAAAACCCATGCACGCCAGGCACCATGCCGCGAACAAGAGCCAAAGAGCGAAACCGACCAGCTTGAACACCGACCACCGTCGCGCCTCGTCTGCCAACTGCCGCTCCAGCGTCTTGTCCACCGTGCTCCGGAAGCGCGACGTCTCGTGCATCCCCACCGCCTCCCAAACCATGCGGAAGGCGATCCAGTTCAATGCCAGCGCGCAGACCGTACTCGTCAGTTCCAGCATGAAAATGTGCGTCGGGGAGGTCAACCAGACCCAGGAGCGGATTTGAAGCAGCAGGTAAACTATGCCGAAGGCTGCGCCAATCGCGCCCAAGCCACCGTGAACGAGAAGGCGCCAGCCGGACAGCGGCGTGCCGCTCTCCGCCCGCCGGCGATAGGCCTTCCGATAGGTCTTGCCGGCAAAATAGAGCAGGAAGAAGACCCCAGGGAACAGGTTCAAGAACAGCAGCGCCGGCGATCCGCCCTTGGGCAGGTGCGCCTCTTTGCCGGTCGGCGTCACCATCGTCAAACCCCAGGGCCGCCACGGCGGTTCCATCTGAGGCGGCAGCGCTTCTTTGCCGGTCTCCAATCGCCAGGCGAGGAAGCGCGATTTCTCCCAAAATCCATATGCGACGCACGCGAGCAAAAGCACCACCAGGCCGCACCCCGCCGCCAGCACCCACGGGTTCTGCTGTGACCAACTCCACGTCTTGCGCAGTCTGCCGGCAGGACGGGCGAGGATTGGCTCGAAGTTGAGAAAACGCTCCAACTCCTCCTCCAACGCCCGCGCCGAATGGTAACGCCGCTCCGGACGCTTCTCCAGGCATTTGAGGCAGATCGTCTCCAGGTCGGCGGGCACGTTCGGGTTCCATCGCCGCGGCGGCGCCGGATCGGCCTCGATCACCTGCCTCAACACCTCCGCCATCGTCCCGCCCGTGAACGGCGCGCGCCCCGTGATCGCTTCATAGAGGACCGCCCCCAGCGCATAAACGTCGCTGGCCGGCCCCACCTCGCCCCCGCGTCCCGCGGCTTGCTCCGGTGGCATGTAACTCGGAGTGCCCATCACGTCTCCGGTGCACGTCAAGCCCGCCTCTCCCTCGATCGGCCGCGCCAGCCCGAAGTCCAGGATGTGCGGCTGGCTGTCCGCGCTGATGAGGATGTTGCTCGGTTTCAAGTCCCGGTGCAGCGTGCCGCGCTGGTGCGCGTAATGGACGGCTTCGGCCAGTGTCTTCACCAACGTGCCGGCCCGCGCGGGCGGCAGCTTGCCTTCCCGCAACACGGCAGCCAGCGTCCGCCCTTCGATGAAGTCCATCGAGAAATAACTGCGCCCCTGGTGTTCCCCCACTTCGTGAATGGCCACGATGTTCGGGTGCCGCAACTGCGCCGCCGCCTCGGCCTCACGCTGGAAGCGCTGCCGCTGGGCTGTCCCGGCGAACTGGCCGGACAGGATCATCTTCACCGCCACGGTGCGATTGAGGCTGACTTGCCGGGCGCGATAGACCACACCCATGCCGCCGCGCGCAATCTCCTCCTGCAATTCGTAGTCGCCGAAGTAGCGCAGCGTGGCGGCGAGCGCGGGTTGAGCGGTGGACGCGGCGTCCGCCCCAGTTACGACGATGGTGTTATCTTTACCCGGTTCGGAGCCAAAGGCGACCAGCGCCAGGCAATCGGGGCATAAGCCACTGAGCACCGCGCCCGTGAGCGCGGCGCCACATTTCGGACATTTGGCGGTAGAAGAGTTATTCATAACGAGTTTTCAGTCTTCACCCCTTCTACGGAATGGCGCGGCGGTTATTACCAACTTTCCGCGCGGTCACGTTTCACCGCGCAGCGCCATCAGCAGATGGCGCAATTCCTCTTCCATGTCGCCGGGTGTGGCCACCGTGGACGCGACTTCCTCGCGCACGCAATCGCGGAAACGCTGGCGCAGCCGATGCACCCCCACCGCCACCGCATTGGCCGAAAGGCCCGTTAACGCCGCCGTTTCGCCGTAATCGCCTCCGTCCGTCACGCCAGTGAGGAACCGCTGCAACGCCTCAAATTCACGTCCACGACCCGCCGCAACTTGCTCCTCCCGCAACCGTGCCAACGCGCGTTCCATGATTGTTAGCGCCCAGTGCCTATCGAACAGGCGGTCCGGAGTTTCCTGATGCGCCGGTTCCAACGCATAACGGCGGTCCGCCCCGCTCATGTCCAGCGCCCAGCCCGCCTGGCCTCCCCCGCGGCGTTGAGCGCGCGCCTTGTCGCGTTCATCCGCCACGTAGTGGTTTAGGCAGGCGAGCAGGAACGAGCGGAAACGCCCCCGATCCGGATCGGCCCGTCCCAGGACGCCGCGTTCCAGCAGGTGCAAGAAGAAGCCTTGCGTGAAATCCTCCGCGTCCGCCGGCGGAATGCCGCGCCGCCGCAGGAACGCATACACGGGATACCAATAGGCATGGCAAAGCGCTTCCAGTGCCGGCCTGGCCACGGTGTCCCCGGCGTGGCCCGCGGCCAGCACCACGCTCCAATGAGTGGTGGCAAACACCGCGCCGGCGCGCTCGCCATCCGCCACCGTGGGTGTCGCGTCCGGGTCTGGGTTGTTGGGTTGGTTCATGACCGTATTGTAGCGGCCGCAGAGCGAGAAGCGAGCCGGGATTCTCGAGTTTGGCGCCTGAGGGTGATGGCAGCCGACCCGAGCCCCCTGCGCCATGAATCGCCCGAGACGCGCGGCGTCCAAAGGGCAATGACAGAAAATGTTGACCCAGGACAAAAAAGGCCCGGCAAAGGACTTGCCGAATCGCCGTCCTGTGCTAGGTTCAAGGTCTGAATAGATGCAGATTATTTCGCAAATACCTATGAAGAGCAGAGTTGCAGTGGTAATCGCTGGCGCGATCGCGTGTTCCGTCTCCATGGTTTCTGCCGCGGAAATCAGCGGCAAAGTGACCTTTAAGGGCACGCCCCCACCCGAGAAGAAAGTCGAATTCGAGGCGACATGCGGTCCCTTGCACACAACGGACGCATTCACCCGCCACTACGTGGTCGGGGCGGACGGGGGCTTGGCCAATGTGTTCGTCTATCTGAAGGCCGGCCCAGCGGGAAAGACATACACTCCCCCCACAGAGACGCCCGTGCTGGACCAGGTCAATTGCTTTTATGAGCCTTACGTGATGGGCGTGATGACCAACCAGAAGTTCAAAATTCGCAACTCGGACGCGTTGATGCATAACGTCCACGCCCTGCCCAAACCCGGCACATCCAACAAGGAGTTCAACGTCGGCCAACCGGTGAAAGGGATGGAGAAGGAGCAAGCATTTCCAAGCCGCGAGGTCATGGTTAAATTCAAATGTGACGTGCACCCTTGGATGTTCGCCTACGTGGGTGTGATGGATCACCCTTACTTCGCGGTCACCGATAAGAACGGGAACTTCAAGCTGCCGGCCGACCTGCCCGCGGGAACCTATACCCTGGTCGCGTACCACCTCAAAGCCGGCGAGCAGACCCAGGAGATTACCGTAGCTGACGCCGACAAGAAGACGGCAAACTTCGTAATGGAGGCGAAGCCCCAGCCATAGACTTTTTGAGTCGTCTGTCTCCAACCGCTGCGCTCCTTTCCGGACGCGGCGGTTATTCCGTTTGAAGCGTCCGCGTACTTTACTCCCCCGTTGTGCCATCTCGGCGCGTGAGGAACTGAGGAGGACCGGTGCTCGCCGTTGTGGAATGGAGAGCATCGAACCCGCATGATCCGAACCACGTACAATCCATGGCTCACCCGGTTTGCCTGGCTGACCGCCGCGGCAACGCTGGTTCTGATCTCCGTTGGGGGCTTGGTCACCAGCCATGAGGCGGGTATGTCCGTGCCGGATTGGCCGAACAGCTACGGCTACAACATGTTCTTCTTTCCCGTTTCCAAATGGGTGGGGGGCATCTTCTATGAGCATACGCACCGGCTTGTGGCCTCGGGCGTGGGGCTGCTGACGACGGTGCTTGCGGCCTGGCTTTGGGTCAAAGAATCGCGTCCATGGATGCGGTGGCTTGGTGTCGTGGCCTTTGTGAGCGTGGTCGTCCAGGGCGTCCTGGGGGGGCTCCGGGTGACGCTTCTGAAGGATGAACTTGGGATATTCCATGCCGCTATCGCCCAGCTCTTTTTCTGTTTGACCGTTGCGATTGCGCTCTTTAGCGGACGCTGGTGGCAATCGCTACGAGCCGGCTTGGCTCCCGACCGCCGCCTGAGCAGGTCTCTTTGGCTGACGGTGGGGATTATTCTTGGGCAGTTGATCCTCGGCGCGACGATGCGCCATCAGCACGCGGGGTTGGCGATTCCCGATTTCCCGCTCGCTTATGGGCGGTGGTGGCCGGCCATGGACCCTCAGGCTGTCTCCACCTACAACCAAAACCGCATGGAAACGGGGGGAGAGGCGCCCGTTACGCCGTTCCAGGTGGGTCTGCAAATGATTCACCGGCTGGTCGCACTCGCGATCGTGGTCCTGGTGAGCTCCATTGCCTGGCTGGCCCGCAGCCGACCGGGCTCCAGTGGGATCCTGGCCCGGGGCACCACCGTCTGGTGGGTCCTGATCGTAGTCCAGGCTGGACTGGGGGCTGCCACAATCTGGACCGGAAAATCCGCGGACGTGGCCACCGCCCACGTCACCGTGGGCGCCCTGTCACTCGCAACCGGGATCTGGCTGGCCTTGACGGCCTCGCGGTTGCGCCGGTTGGCCGCGTCCAGAATTGGGGGGAAGAATCGCGCGACACAACCCCATTCCATTTCACCGCGGAGTTTTCTTCCTGAAGCATCATGAAAGTCTCGGCCTCCTCCATCGATCAAACCGCAATGGCGGAGCAATCGTGGGTCTCCGTCTTCAGCCAGCTCGTCAAGGCACGGCTGACGCTGCTGGTGTTGCTCACCGCGATGGTTGGTTTCTACGCGGGGAGTCACGGACGCGTGGACTACCTCCTGTTGTGCCACACGCTGTTTGGGACGGCGTTGCTGGCCAGCGGGGCCTCGGCCCTGAACCAGTGGATCGAGCGGGATCTGGACGCCCTCATGAGCCGAACTCAAGACCGTCCGCTCCCCTCAGGTCGTTTGCGGCCCCGAACCGTGCTGGTGTTCGGTATCGCCTGTTCGGTGATCGGCATTGGCTACCTGGGCTGGGTCGTGAACCCTCTTTCCGGACTGCTCGGCACCGCCACTCTCTTTCTCTATGTGGCGGTTTACACCCCACTCAAGCGGGTAACCTCGCTCAACACGGTGATCGGCGCCATCCCGGGCGCCATCCCTCCGGTGCTGGGTTGGGCGGCCGCCTCGGGCGAGATTTCCGGGGGCGGGTGGGCGCTCTTCGCCATCCAGTTTTTCTGGCAGATACCTCACTTTCTGGCCATTTCATGGCTTTATCGCGAGGACTACGCGCGCGCCGGATTCAAGATGCTGGCGGTCACCGATACCGACGGCGGACAGACGGGACACCAAGCGGTGAGCCATGCATTGGGTTTGCTGGCGGTGAGCCTCTGTCCTTTCGTATTTGGAGTTGCCGGGCCGGTTTACCTCATGGGCGCGCTGGTACTGGGTGTCCTGTTCCTCTGGTTTTCTGTCCGGTTTGCCCGCGGCTTGAGGAGGGAGAACGCCCGTTTACTGTTCTTGGTCTCGATTATCTATCTACCTCTTGGGCTTGGGCTTATAGTCATGGATAAGGTGGGATGAAGAGTGAGGGAATGGTGCGG
>ORJL011938818.1_pt1 | contig 17074 bp, 13 predicted proteins | sample 1779941 | NCBI WGS metagenome assembly ORJL01 (sample SAMEA104232317, study PRJEB22302) | groundwater metagenome | biome: forest; feature: aquifer; material: groundwater | place: USA | collected 2011-08-07 | depth 5.8 m | reverse complement strand
TTTCTCTTAAAAAGAAGTAGGATATGTGTCCCACACTCGATGTAGCCGATAGATTTAAATATACCTAAAAATGAAAGGCAATATGGTTAATGGAATAGAAAGACCCCTTGATTTACTCAATGCATCAAAAGGAAAGGAAGTTTTAGTGCAATTGAAAGGGGAGAAGCAGTTTGTCGGCACTCTTTTAGCTTTCGATATTCATATAAATGTGGTATTGGATAATGCAAAAGAAGTCCAAGAGGGTGAAGTTAAGAAAAATATAGGATTAACATTTTTGAGAGGAGATACAATAATATTTATTTCGCCTGCTTCAACGAGTTTGAAGCAGTAAATTTTGTTGTTGGGATTGTTATATTTTTTAATAAAAATTATTAGGAGATTTATTTCTATATTGTATTTTATATAATTAATTAATCAGGGAATTTCAAATTTATTAATAGAATATTAAAAAAATAGAGATTTTGTTAAAAGAAAGATATTTAAATCGTTAATGTTCATTTAAATTCATGAATCTTGGAAGAAAAATAACTGGCGGAAAGTATCATAAGCTTAGAAAGAGAAAACTATTTGAAAGAAAAGGCCAAGAGCGTCACGTGATTTTGGGTGAAACTAAACGAAAAATTCAGCGAATAAGAGGAGGAGGAATACAGACTAGCTTATTAAAAGCTAATGTAGTTAATATTTCTATAAAAGGCAAAGCAAAGGAAGCAGCGATAAAGAACGTTGAAGAAACGCCTCAAAACAAATTTCTGGCTCGTCAGAATCGGCTTATTAAGGGAGCTATAATAGAAACATCTTTAGGTCGTGCTAGAATAACTAATAGACCTTCTCAAGAAGGGTGTGTTAATGCTATTTTAATTGAGAGATAAGAATATCATCTTGCGGGCAAATATGTCTAGCTGTAGAAAATCTAGGGGAATTTTAGATAAGTGATAAAGAAGCATTTGATTCTCGATTGGCTCGACGATAAACAATTTTACTAATAGAAAGGTTTAAATACTCACCTAACAGTAAGTTTTTTAAACCTTTCCTTTAAAAATTCCAATGAGTTATGTAAAAAGATGTCCAGAGTGCAGTAGTGTTGATCTTACATATGATGATCAGCGCGGTGAGATTATTTGCAATGAATGCGGATTGATTGTTGAAGAAAAAATGGTAGATACTGGTCAAGATGTGGGCGGGCAATTCGATAAATCAGATAAAAAAGGAAGGGGTGGAGCGCCTATGTCTCTGCAAAAATTTGATAAAGGACTAACTACTAATGTAGGAGAAATATCCGATATTTATAAGCTGGAGGCTGGACAGACCAGGAAATTTTTAAGATTAAAGAAATGGCAGGAGAGAGTTTCAACTTCCATTGAACGCAATTTACGTTTGGCTATGGCTGAGTTAAGGAGAGTGGCCAGTTTTCTTACTCTTCCATCAGTTGTAAGAGATGAAGCATCAAGAGTTTATAATTTTGTTTTGCAGAGAGGTCTTGTTCGTGGAAGATCGATGGAATCGGTTATTGCAGCATGCATATATGCCGCCTGCCGTTCATATAACATTCCTCGTACTTTAGATGAAATAGCATCTGCATCGGATGTTGAGAGAAAGGAAATAGGCAGAACGTACAGATTCATTGTTCGAAAATTAAAGATAAAAGTAACACCAAGTTCACCAAAAGATTACATATCCCGTTTTTCTTCTATTCTTCATTTGTCTCCCAAGGCGCAAAATCATGCGTTAAAAATTCTTAAGAAAGCAGATGTCTCAGAGCTTACATCCGGCAGAGGACCAGCAGGTGTGGCTGCGGCTGCTCTTTATGTAGCTGCTCTAATAAATGATGAGAAAAAGACGCAGAGAGAGGTGGCAGATGTGGCTGGAATTACAGAAGTAACAATAAGAAATAGATACAAGGAACTTATAGATCGTTTAGATTTAGAAGATAAACTTAAAGCTAAGGTTCTGGCTGCTGAAAAGAAGAGCGGGAAGTAGTTCTTTTTAAATTAGATTACAATCGATTTATTGCTGTTCATATAATTAATATGGTCAGTTGATATTTAAAGTAATAAATGACTGTTTTTTTCATAGTTTTTTTAACATTATATTTTTATACTGAAAATTCATTGTCTCCATGTGCGGGAGTGCCAGAGTGGTCTAATGGGACGGATTTAGGCTCCGTTGGCTCAGTGCCTTCCTAGGTTCGAATCCTAGCTCCCGCATTTACATATGGTATTTTATTGGAGCAGTAAATATAGGGGATTTTGAAAAACCCCTATAAATCCTCTAAGAATCGCTTTGAAAACTATTTGAAAACAAGAGTTATTCAAAGCTCTTTATATAAAAAAGCAATTCCTGAGGATTACTATGAAAACAATAACAATAAAACTGCCTGAAGAAGCAAAAGAGCTTGAAGGATTTATAAGGAAGAATAATTATTTAATTAAAAAGACAGGTTTAAATATTAGTTATACGTGTATAATTTATACTATATAATGGAACAAATAAATGTAAGGGTAAAGAAATGGGGTAATTCGTTTGGAGTAGTTTTACCTATCAGAATTGTTGAAAAAGAAAAATTAAAGGAAGGAAGTGAAATTATGCTTACAATGCAATCCAAGAAAAAGATGACTGTTGGAGACTTAATGAAAATTTCAAGAGAACTAGGATTAGATAAAGCACTTAAAAATATGAATACTAAAAAAGCACTAAGAGAGGTTGATAAGGCATTCTGGCCAAAAAACGAATGAGTTATTTTTTTGATACGTATGCATTAGTAGAAATAATAAAAACCAATGAAAATTATGAGCAGTATATAGATTTTCCGATAATAACAACTACTCTGAACTTATCAGAGTTTTATTTCTATCTTTTATCTAATTTTAGCGAGGAAAAAGCTAACGAGGCCTTAAGCAAATTTATCTTTTCTTTTGTCGAAGTTAATGAAGATGTAGCTAAAGAAGCTGCTAAATTCAGAAAAGACAATTACAAAAGAAAATTAAGCTATATAGATTGTATAGGATATATTTTGTCGAAAAATATCGGTTTTAAATTTTTAACAGGAGAGGATTTTTTTAAAGGCATGGATAATGTTGAGTTTGTTAGATAATCTTTTTAAGGATTATAATTTCAGCCATTATTTCCTGCCTCAACATTTTACATTTTTTTTAAAATAACAAGATTTAAATATTGTTTAAACAATGTTTAAATATGAGAGTTCAAATGGAACAAGTACTTCAAACTAGAAAGTGGGGGAATAGCGGAGGAGTATTATTGCCGAAAGAATGGATTGGAAAACAAGTAAAAGTCATATTGATAGATAGGACAGAAGAAATAAAGAAAGAAGTTTTTGATATTCTTTCCCCTTATCTTGCAGATATTCAAGGTATTTATTTAGTAGGAAGTTTTGCTAGAAATGAACATGAAGATGATTCAGATATAGATATCATTGCTATTTCAAATAATACTAAAATAACTATATCTTCTGGAAAATATAATATTCAGATTTATACTCTTCAGGGTGTAAAAAATACTTTACAAAATTATCCAATTTCAATTTATTCCAGCCTTTTAGAAGCTAAGGTTATTATGAATAGCTTATTATTAGAAGAACTTAAAAAAATTAAAATAACGTTAAATTCGTTTGCGTTTTATTTAGAAGAATGCAAGAGAGTTTTGAATATTAATAAAAAAATAATAGATTTTGAGAGCAAAAATGGCAATTATTTAAAATCGACAAAGGTTATTTATTCATCGTTATTGAGATTGAGAGGGCTATATATTATGAATGCTATTTTGGAGAAGAGCGCGCATTCAAAAAAAAAGTTTTATGAATGGGCTATTAAGAATACTAATTTATCTAAAGAATCTTGGGAAATAGCGCTTACTATTTACAATGCAGTTCGTGATAATAAAAAAGTTAAAGCAAAATATCTCATTGAGGATGCATTAAAAATACTAGATTTGTTTAAAAAAGAATTAAAAAAATATGACGAAGCGCAAAAAAAGATTGCAAAAAGGAATTGAATCTCTGGAAGAACAAATTAAGATTCACGAAGAAAAAAGAATGAATGCAATAGAAGAGGGAAAAATAGAACTGGCAGATTATTACGTCAAAGAGGTTTTATCGATGAAAAATGTCAGAAAAAAGAAGATTTTTCTGAGAGATAGAAATTTATAAATTTTGTCTTAATTATCTAATAGTAACAAAACCGAAAGATTTAAATACCCTTTTTTTCTATAATTGATATGAAAAACACATTAACTTCAATGATTTTGGCAGGAGCAGTTGTTCTATCTGGAGCATCAGTGGGATGCAAAAGAGATAAATCAACAAAGGTGAGATCTAATCTTCCACAAACCTCTCAATCTCAGGCTTACACTTCAAAATATGGAGTTTCAGCAGGCCCATTGGCTTTGGAGAATACAAATGTAACAATAAATGCTTCACACATAACTAGAAAAGACCTAACTTATTTGGTTGAAACAAATAAATATGCTAAAACTAATGAATTGAATTGGGTGCTTAGACCTGCAAACGCAGTTAATTTGCATCCTTATTCTGAAGTAAGTGGAGCCAAGACATTTAGAGCAGATGGCCTATATTTAATACCTACATTAAAGACAAATGCTAATGGCAGTCCTGTAGAGGGATTTACACTTGCAAATTCTCAATTTAGTGTAGATTACGTTAAAGAACAAAAACTAAAAGATCAGTTTTATGGAGATAAAATAAATGTTCGTATAGAAGATCCTTTAGTTAAAGTTCCGGTGCTTGGAACTAATTATTATACGCCTGATGCAGTTGATGGGAATGGCAATATGTCAGTAAGAGTAATTCAAGCTAAAGATGATCAAAGATTCGATAAATATGGCAGAAGATTCCTTCCAGGTCCTGTTTATGAACTGAATTTAGTTTCACAGAATGATTATTTGCTAAGAAGCCTTTATTTTAATGCACCAAAGACAAACGCTCTAGTTCAGCCAAAACCGGTAAATTTCGGTTCTGGCCAAGATTCTGATTAATTATTAGAAGGTGCATCGCTATCAAATCCTACTCCAAAATTAGGCTCTTGTTTTTTTGGTTCTTCTGTTGCAATTCCTAGCCTCTTTTTAATTTCTTGCAGAGTTATATCTTGAAATTCTTCATTTCCACTTTGAACTGCTGAATCACTTTCATCTTTTGGGAAATAAACATAAGCATTTCTATCTTTTTTATTACTTATGCTATAAATTCTTAAAACAAGTCCCTCTAAGTTCTTAGAACTCATAATAGATAGAACATCTGCTTTCTCATAGTTATAAATTCCTAGATTCTCTCTAAATTCTTGAATTTCTTCTGGATTTTTAGTCCATTCAGAAGGAGATCCAGTAGGCAGAAGACCTCCTTTAATATACATTTTAACTTCAACATGATCATTTATCCATTTGAAAGCAAAATAATCGTCGTAACCAGAGGTATAATGCAAACCTATTATTTGAGGAGGAGTATTTGAACTAGATATTGTTGATGTTGAAGAAGATTCCTCAATAAGAGTAATATCTGATTTAGTAACGATAGAAGTAAGTCCGCTTTCCTCTTCTTTAATGGTAATTTCATTATTATTAACATTGGTTATTATTGCTTTGTTTTCAAAATGTAAAACTTTGTCTCCAACATTGAAATTGAAATCTCTTGCTAATTTTTCACTATCTGTTCCTGATCCTGTTTCAGGACCAGGAATTGTTTCTGAAGTTCCTTCGTTTGGCAGAAAAGGTAATTGATTGTTGGGAATTGATGCAGTTTTAGCAATGTCTTTCTTGCCTATCTTCAAAAAGGCGAGGGAGAGAGCATTCTTCAACTGTGCTTTCATTAAAAGCACAGAGGCTTTATGATGATTGAAGAAAAGCATTTCGAGCTTTTCTCCAAAGACAGAATTTATTTTATTTAATTCTGCATTAACATCGGCATTTAATGAATTAATATTATCTGCTCCTTCATAGTCTGGAGCGATGATAAGGGCAACTTCTCTTCTAAATTGATCAATCTGCAGATTTGCCTGATCTTGAGGTAGAATGGCTCCTTTATCTTCAAGAGCTTTTCTCTGAATATTATCTATTTCAGATAGAGTTTTATTTTGCAAATATTTATTATTTTCCGTGATAGCATTTTTTATGCTGTTTTTGTCGAGCCAGCATTTCATTTTTGGATCATCACAATAACCTACTTCTGCAAAACGAGCAGGTTCTGTCGCACTTCCAGGATTATTTGAAGCGCAAATTCTCACAATTCCTCGATTGTAGATTTCTGGAAGCGCTGCTTCCTCAGCAGCAAATTGAGGATTGCTATTTGCTAATACTGCCCCCAGGCTTGCTTGTCCGCTAACGCATTCTTTTTCTGAAATAATATTTTTTGCTTCGATTTGTTCTTTTGCATATTGATCTCTTAAATTATTAACTGCAAAAGAGGTTGATACTTCCTGAAATCCGCATTTTTCTTCTCCATTTATATCGACGCATAATTCTTTGTAGCCTTCAGGTGCAGTGAAATCTTTCGTTTCTGATTTGTATTCGCCTCTGGTGATAAATCCAGATGCGATATGTAAAATAGGAGCAGTATAGTAATATGAACCTTCAGGAGCTCCCTTTAGATATACTCTGAACTGGATTCCAGAGTCTTTACCAGCGAATATATGATAGAAGACTTTATATTGTGCAGTGGCAGGCACTGTTGCATCGCTATGCTTGATTGAAGAAAACCATGCATGGAATTGAGGAGGACTATCAGGTTCAATAAGGCTCTTAAATGCTGTTGGTGCTTTTGCTGAAACAAATGCTTTACAGAATGGAGTACCTGCTTCTTCTATGGAACGGAGCTGGAATGCTTTGAGGGAATTTACTGCATAAGTGTTAGTGAAGTAATTTATGGATTTTTGCGTGTTTTGCCAGGCACCTGCAACTGTTGCGTATTCTCCTCCTCCTTTAGGTACTGAGCCACCATAAGCTGTTTCGACTAATTTAGGCAATAAGACGTTAGCTACTGGAGCTACTTGCCTCCAGAAGAATTCACAGGCGTAAATAGAATATATTTGATCACATATTCCGACAGTTCTTCCTGTTGCAAGATTTTCCTGCAGGCAATCTCTATGATTTTTAAGTATGGATACATAGCCATCAACACCCGCATGTATTCCTGTAAGACATACAGGAATAATTATTTTTTCTTTAATATTAGGAAGACACAAAAGAGTAGAGCCAACAATTCCTGTTTGAATTACATCTGCAACAGGATATCTTCCACCGAAATCACATCTTGAGGCAGGACAAATGACTGGATCGCAGACATTGAACATTATGTAGCAATCTTTGGGATCCATAAAATCCTGGCATTGTGCTGCTGGAATGTTTAAAGCTGGCTTGCCAACTTTAAAATTCTCTCCTTGAATTTTAACAATGCTGTTTTTGTATTGATTAGCAGCTTCAGTTAGAGCATTAATAGCTCGACCTACAAGTGCGCGGGCTTGCGTTTCATCAAGACCATGGAATTGTGTTAAAGGCTGTCCAGTATTTAAGTTTATTAGCTCGCAAATGTCATCTCCATATCCTTCCTGGAATTGCTCTCTTTTATTTTCTCCTACATTGCATAAATGAAAGCTGGCGACTCTTCCGCTTGATTCGAAAGCGCCTATGCCTCCGAAAACAGGCATATTTTGTTTTGTAGCAGCATACCATCCTCTTAGTGTATCGAATGGGACGATGGCAGGCATTCCTTTGTAAGGCTCTGTTTCAAAATATTTAACTTCAGGATTTTCGTATCTGTTGTTGTAGCTGACTGAATCTTGAGATACGATTGTTCCTACTCCATTTTCTGTCAAAAGCTTACTCAGATCAGCTCCTATTTTAGTTTCTGAAGGTTTATCTTTATTAACTGCTATTTGTGTAGAGTATAAATTATTTTGTGTTGATTTTGCTAGGCCTAAAACGTATGTACCAGATGATGTAATAAGTGTTGTTGTATCAGTAACTTTATCACCTAGTGCTGTTTTAATAGCAGAGTCTTGCAATTTTTCTTTTGGAATTACTTCGGCATATTTAGTAGTTGTTCCGAGTCTGGCATTTTCTCCTAAAATAGGAGAAGCAAAACCCATACTTCTTAATTTTTTTACATCTTCAACTTTCTGTATACTTTCTTTATTTATTTCTATTCTTTCAGATGCTTTTTTTGCTTCTAAATTATAGTTTTCTTTAATGATGTCTGAAGCGCCGCTTCCCTGCACTTTTAGATAGAGTTCATATTGTTTTAATTGATCGTAGGTATATTCTCCTTTGTCATAGCCATCTTTAGTTATAATATTTTCGATTGGAATGGGATTTCCATATTTATCAGGAACTTTTTGTCCTTTGTATGTGTTTAGTAAATAATCTGCATAAGCTTTTGCGGATGCAGTTCTATCAATGCTGCTTTCTAAACCTAAAGCTCCAAAAACACCTGAAGATTTCTTCATAGGATTTTCTATTTCTTTTATTTTATCATTAATTCCTTTAATTGCTTCTGATGTTGCTTTTACATCAGCGTTTATTTGTGCAGAATTTTTCAAGAAGCATTCATTTAAGTTAGCTGCTTGTCCTTTACTAATTAATTCTTGGCATTTTATGTTCCATCCTTTTTCTCCCCTCATAACCATTTGTCTTGAGACTCCATCTCCGCTTAATCCAGATAAGAAAGTTTTGGCTTGCAATACTGCTGCTGTGGCAAAGCAGGCTGCTTTCATTCCTGTTACTGCTTTTTCTAATCCTTTAGATATGGATTCCCATTTTTCAACACTTTTATTAAGATTTTCAATCATTTCTTCTGTTTTATCTGGAGAGAGTTTTAAGGCTCTTTTTTCGATTCCAATTCTTACTGTTAAGTTGACTTCTGAATCAGCCCCCCTTACCAGAGGTTCAAGTCTAATTTTGGCAACTTCACTTACGTTTATTTTTTCTAAAGAAACAATTTGTCCGCAAATACTTTTTCCAGATTCTGAAATTCTTAGAGTTTGAGAAGATTCTGGCGTGCTTACTTTATCTTTTTCAGTTTTACAATAAGTAGTTATTCTAACTTCATCAGAATCTAGATAATCCAGTCTAATTTTATCCAGTCTTTCATTTGTTTTTGGAGGCAGAGAGGTTTCGCTTTTTTGCTCAACTCTAATTAGAGTTGGATTTCCAGATATGGCAAATTCAGCATACGCCTTTTTTATTGGATCAAATAAATCAATTAATCTTATGTTTCTGTACTTATTATCAATATACAAAATGTTAGAGGCTAAACTGGAATCTACGAAATAGATTTCATTGAGTCTTTTTTTATGACTATCTATATTTTCAGAGTATGGATAAAGGTCGATTAGTTTATTCAAGAGTTTTGCTTCTGTATCTGTTTTGCCATATATTTGAGATAACTTTATTGCTGCATCTAAAGCTTTTTCTCCATATGTCTCTTGTGTTAGGGGATTAACTTTTTCAGAAGGATAATTATTTGCAACTTCTTCATATGCATTTATTGCATTTTGAAAAGCAATTTCTGCTTCTGGGCTTTCAAGAAGTTTTTCATTTGGTGGAGAGATAAATTTAATTTGCGACGGATCTACTTCAATTGGATTATCTTTGGAATCAGTAATCTGGATAACATATTTGCCTTTTTGAGTACTTTGAATTATTGCTTTTTCTTCTTTATTATTATGAATGTAATTAACTTCTTTTCCTATAACGGAATTTCCTTCTTTTAGCTGTAAAATTATTCTATCTTTATACCCGCAGTTTATGTAAACTTTACCGGTTTTTTCAATTCCAACATTATTGAGAGGTTTTAAACTTTCTCCACTAATAGTTTGTTTTTTGCCTTTTATGTCTATTTCATATCTATCGTTATCAAGAATTTGTAAAATTTTTACTTTTTCTTCTTTTCCATCATGAACATAGTAAATTTCATCGCCAATATTTCCTTTAGAGATATCTATTCTTTCAACAACACATTTGCCATTTAAGATTCTGCTTCCTCTGAATACATCGATAGTTTCTGAACCCTTATCGTCGCTAATTTCTAACTTTGCTCTTCTTTCTTCAGCAACAAAGCCATCGTAGCTGGCTCTTAAACCTGCCTGGCAATATGATCCGGGGAGATAAATTTCGTTAGATGTTTTTCCTTTTTCAACTCTTATTGTGGAAACTTTGTTATCTCCGTTATATATAGATATATCAGCAGTATTAGGGTCGGCTCTTTCCAATCTTAGATAATAACGCCCATTCCAGAAACTCTGTCTGTCTTTTTCCATCAGCCATATTTCTTCATCCTGTTCAGTAAGGATGAATTCGGATCTTCCGATTCCTAATGGGTTTGCTGCCTCATATTCAATTTTTCCTGATAGATTTACTGATACAAAATCTGGAATTTCAGTTTCTTTCTCGTTTTTCTTTAAGATTATTACAGCATATCCGATGTTATCAATTAAAGGTGATCCTAAAAGTTTATCTCTTGTTCTTAATGCAGCTCTGGCAGGATGAAATCCCGCACTTATTACATCTTTTGGATATTTTCCTATAAATCTGACATAGTTTATTTCTTCAATATTAATTAAGGGATTTAGTTTTAATGCGTTAATTTGACAGAAAACAGGTACATTCTGTTCTGCTAGCAAGTCTGAACGGACTACGGCTGGCTGGCATCCTGCTGGAGCAACCTGTAAAATTAAATCCTGTCTTGCTTTACAGCTGTCTTTATCATTTAAAACTGGCCAATAGGTTTGTATGTCTGAGCTGGAGTAGTATGTTTGATAATTTGGTCTATATAATGCTGGAGAAGTATATGAAGCACTTGTTGTGATTCCATTAAAATCTTGAGCGGCTAATACTGAATTAATTAAAAGGATAAAGATTGAAGAGATTATAAGAAATTCTATAAATTTGATACTGAGAAAATTAAATTTGTGCAAACTCCCTACTTCAGTTCGCGAGCAAGCAAATTTAATTTTCGAGGTGCTCAAGAACCCTAACACGCCCCGGACGTTAGTCCGAGGGTTATTGACATTTCTTTTATTTGAGAAAATGTTATTTTTGTTTTTCATGGTTATATTTAGAACTCTACATCAACCCCCATTTTATCGAATAGTTCGTAGTTATACTGTAATTTTTCAAGTGAGTTTGGCTTTTCAAGTTCAGAAACTTTAATTTTTATTTTTCTTTTTTCAAGATCATTTGCAATGAAATAATGCTCTCCGATTCCTCCTCCAATTAAAGCGTATTCTATTTTGGTTTCAGGGATTTTTATGTCAAAGCACTGTTCTTTTGTGGCTCCAAATAATCCTCCAATTCCTCCCTTGCTTACTTCAGTGCATTGAGTTTTGGTGCTTTCAGGTATTATAACGCTTGAATTACCATAAACGTAAACACTTATATTGTATAATCCTTCAGATAATTTTATACTTTTAGTTTCAGGAAGACTAATAGTTTTACTTATTTCTCCATTAAATGAAACAATTGCTGTACTGGTTAAAAGTTTTTCTCCAACTAACAAGTCAATTTCGATATCATATTCATAATCGAGAATAAGGTCCGTGCTTATTTCAGAATTAGATGAGAATATTTGTTTCTTTTCGGCAAAACCCTCTGCTTTGGCTGTTATATATCCATTGACACAAGCAGGCGATTTTCCTGAAAATGCTCCATTTTCTGTTTTTCCAAGTCTACAAGACTGATCAAAACATTCATAACTTATATCTGCATTATCAATCTTTTTTAGATTGATGTCGTAAACATTTACATTTATATTTTGAGTTTTAAATGTGCAAATATCCATATTTTCTCCTTCATCTATTTTAGAAAATATTGCGTTTCTTGGAACATTGTTATCTATTATAACTCCTATTGGAAATTGAAATATCTCGCTGCTGTCGAGGATTTGGATTAATACTGGAAAACTAATATCATAAACAAAATGGTAAGGAGCGTAGCAGAACCCCATTGCTCCGAGGCCAGCTTGGTTTCCTATAGGGTTAGCTATCATCAATTCATCATCTGCTCCCACAACTTCGATCTTTGAAGGCCATTCTTTGTTATAAACAAAGTTTATCTGTTCGTCTGTTTCTTTGTCAACAACGAAATATTCATCTTTTTTATCTTTGAGATTATAATAATTTCCTTTTAATTTTAGTTTTGCAATGTTATTTTCTAAACCTGATTTAAGATCATTTATTACTTCAGATGTTTTCCAGATTTTCGGACTGCAGCTTATCTCAGCTCCATCGACAGGAGCATACAATCTTAAAACATCAACAGCATATTCTTCTAAAAATGCATTGTTCTTTTCTTTATCATATATTTCTTTGGCTAAATTATAAAATTTTCCTAGTTTACTGTCTAATTCTATTTTATATTCATTTTTTGCGGCACTTTGAGATTCTTTTTTAACAACAACATCCTGCTGAACATCAACTTTGATTTTTTGATTATCTAGATTTACATTAATATTCTTTTCCCCAAATTCTATTGTAAAACCTTGCCTATAAAAAGGTTCAAAATCACAATCTGAAATTTTTTCTTTAACATATGTTCCAATATCTTTTTCTATATCGTTTTTGGATGGAATTTGCTCTTTGATAATACCATTTCCTGCCACGTAATACCAATATGGAACATTGAATCCGAGGAAATAAAGCTGTGATGAAAATGGCGCAAATTCACTGCCTATTTCATATTGAGAAAGATATATTCTGCCTCCTTGGCTTCCTGCTAGATCGATGGCTGCTCTTGACGCATCTTCTATACAAGAGGAATAATAATTGAATACAGGAACGAATTCAGGATTTTGGATTTCAGTACTAATCTTTTCTCTTAAAACTAAGTATATCACTAATCCGAGAACTATTACTATTGCAATAATTACAAAAATTGCAAGCTGGCCTTTTTTATTTTGAAACATAGATTTATTTCTTTCCTCCTTTGTTTTTTACTTTTTCTTTTATCATTTCGAGAATTTCGCTATTGATATCATTATCTATGGTTTCTTTAAATTTTCCCCAGAGTTCTTCGTCTTCTATCAGAAGAAGGTATTTTTTCATCTTTATTGCCTCTTTTTTTTCTTTCCCTGCTTTTTTCAGGAAATTTAGGTATAAAAATCTTTCTTATTTAATAAATTAGTTAGTAAGTTAGTTAGTAATAAAAATAGTAGTAATTGATTAGCAAATAATTTCTCAATGAGATATAGATAGAATTTAAATTATCTTTTTGCCTACTATAAAAAATTGAATGGCCTGACGAAGAATCGAACTTCGAACTCCTCCACGTCAAAGAGGCGTTTTGCCATTGAACTATCAGGCCAACATGAAAAAAGATTCACTAAAGGCATATATAAATTCTTTTGTTTTTGTATAAGAAAGAGATTATTTATTTTCTTCTTTTTTTAACGAAATAAATTAATTATTGCCAATAATTCTTCTCCAGCTTTGACAGTATGAAATTTTTGCGGTACAGATATTTTAACATCAAAAAGTGCTTTTTTTGAAGATATATCGAGGGAGATTAATATTTCTTTTTGCTCATCTTCAGATGACAAAATTATTTTGCCAACATATACATCAGGATGAATATCTTCTTTCGCAATAAAATCTATTATGATTTTTTTTGAAGATTTTGGTTCTATTTCTATGTATTTTTCTCTAAGGTCTACTAAACTGTCTAGATCTTTTTGTGAAATATTGAGAAGAAGATTATCTTCTCCATTATTAGTTATAGTAATTTCAGACAGGGCAGTTTCTCCTGTCTTAAGGCGGGCTTTTAATATTTCTGGCTTGACTATAAAAGAAGGAGCAGATTTCTTTTTTTTAGAATAGAAATAAGATATGCCTCCTCCGCCTCCTCCAGAAGAACTGCTTGTTCCAGATGAGCTTCCTGAAGATGAACTATTATCCTCTATTGTTGAATAAGCTGTAAAGTGAGTAACATTGAATATTAATATTCCATTGCTATAACTTTGTATTGTGCATATTGTGTCTGGACAGATATATCCATCGAAAGTTATTATAGGATTGATTAATGTTAGATTGTAAAAAGTCAATGTTGCGGATTTATTGAAATTAGGCAGCATTCGGCTGTCAATTTCTATTCTATTTGAAGTAATGTTGATGTAACTTGATATATCAAAGATTCCGCTGGTAAAATTCGCAACTGCTGTAACATTGATAATTTCCGGGAAAAAGATTTTTCCATAAGTAGTCTGCTCAAAGATTATGTTGCTAAGATTCTGAAGCTCTTCAAAGCCATATACATGTAAATCTGTGGAATTGCCCCTGTATTGATAAAGGGAAGAGCTTTCATTCCAATAATCATTCTTCATTTTCCATTGCGTTTTATTTACATAAAATGTAACATTTCTGTTGACTAAGTGTCCGACGCTGTTATTTGCGTAAAGGAAAAATCTATGATTTCCTTCTGAAACGTCAATATATATGGGGTGATTTATTGTTATATTTGTGTTGTTATCTAATTTATACCAAACATAACTTGCACCACTGACAGAATAGTTAATAAATATCCTGTCAATATATGTAACATTTTTTGGGCTTATTAAGACTAAAGATGGCAGGCCAATAACAAAGACAGAAACGCCAAGAGTTTGGCTTGTTGCTTCTCCTGTTATTGCCTCTCCTGTAACTGCTTTGCCTGTTATTGCCTTGTTTTCAGTATCTTGATCTATATTTTGACCATTTACACTTGTGCTTTCTATTATAAGGAATAGAAGAAATAAGCTTGCAAATACCCAGAGAAGAATATTACACCTCATTAAAAGCAGAAATTTATAAACTATTTAAAATTTTAGGTTAGCTGTTTCTTTTAATTAGCTTTTTTATAGCTCGATTATGAATTGTCCAGATATTTCTTTGGTCTCTTTTCAACATCAGGGCAATTTCGCTATATCTCATATTAAGATTTTTCAAATAAGATATTGTTGACTCCAGAATAGTTAGATTTCTATTTCCAAGTATATTAAGAGGGATAATTATAGAACTTTCTTCAGCGTCTAGCAGAGATGGAAGTTTTTTCTTTGCTTTTCTATACGCAGACCACACTGTGCGTTGATCTCTTTTCAACATCAGGGCAATTTCGCTATATCTCATATTAAGATTTTCTTTCAAGTATTTGCATAGAGCTTCTAGACCTCCCAACTCTTTTCTAAATATTGTTATTGGAATAGCTCCTTCCTGCACTTTTCTTTCAGATTCTATGAGTTCTAAAGCCTCTTTTCTTGAAATCTGATATTTAATAGTTATTTCTTTTAATAGTGCGTATAAAGCTTCTTTTTTATTTTGAGAGTATTGAACCTGCAATTCTTCAGCAATTAAATTAATTGCAATGAACAATTTATCTTTTTTAATTTCCTTCTTTTTCCTTAAGACTCTGAGAGATAGAGCAACAATAGCAATCTTAATTGTCCATGCTCCTTGATTAGATGTTGAATAAGATTGCGCAGACAATTCATTGCCTACAAATTGAATGCAGACATAAAGCTGTTCTTGTCCGCTTGTTTCATTTGCATAATTTAAGGAGTTGTTCCCTCTTGATAATGATGTGAGATTCACTATAGAGTATTTAGAAGTCAGCATAAGACTTGCGTTGTTATTTCCAGTAAAGTCACATTCTGCATTCGCAGGAAGAGTGTTATTTGCAATTGTTATATTTCCAGCATAAATTGCTCTTGTATTGTCAGTTTCTCCTTTCAAATCAGTGGCATTGACTTGTATGCTTCCTACTGCAATTACAACATTGCCTGTATTATTCAACAAAACAGGATCATTGTTTGCTGTTGTGTTTGTTGAACCAGGATTTATAGAAACAAAGGTAACTGAAGTTGGAGCCATTTTGAAAGCGGTTAATGTGTTGAATGTGAAATTTTTTGTTGAATTAATAGCCACAGAGTTGCTCGTATCGTTAATTGCTACAGAAATATTCCATGTCCCAGCAAAATCGAAATACCACATTGGAATTATGCAGGTATAATTTGCATAATTAACCGGAGAGCCAAAAGTATTTAATTTTGTGCAAGTGTTATTTTGCCTTACTGGTAGGCCAGAGCCAGTGAAGTTTGCTCGAGCAGTTGTGTCGACTAGATCACTAGTACCGTTAGGATCGTAGACTGTGAAGTTAAACATTATATTCACAAAAGTATCTTCGGCAGGATTTATTGTGTTGTCAAGACTAACGTTTGTGACATATAGAATAGTAGGCGCGCTGCTGTTCACACTACTAATCATACTTCCACAGCCATTGCCTGTAATATCACTCCAATTTGATTGAGGAATGCCGAAATAATCTAAAACAGTTGGAGCTAATTCACATTGCTCTCTTACATTATCATTATTCCCATAAACCTCTACTAAACTCGCATTATTTGTAACTAAAGGCAGAACAATTGTGTCTGCATTTGCAGTTGAATGCCCTGTTGTTCCTTCATTCCATCCATGATCTGATGTTGTAAGAATCTGTGTTGAGTCATTTATCCCATTATCTCTTAGTGATTTTAGCAAGATACCAAGCCCGTCATCAACATTGATGAAGGAATTATTGTAATTTACAGAATTGTCGCCTGCTACATGCCCTGAACAATCTGGGACTCCGAAATAAACAAAAAGATAAAAAGACGAATTGCTGTAATTTCCTATAAATTCAGTTGCTTTTGTTGCAACATCTTTGCTATTATCACAAGCTGTTCCATCTGACCATGCAGTTGGGCTATATGTTGTTCTATTTTGCCACCAATTTACTTGGGCTTTTGTATTTAACAAAATCTCGTCAGGAAGGTAGCATGTTTCTTTTCCATAAATGCTTCCTGTCGCAATGCTCGAATTCCATAACTTCAATCTTTCGAATGTGCTATTGTTGTCTGGAAGAGCAACATCGCAGGTATTATCAACAATTCCTGTTAAAGTGCTGTTCAGTCCTGTGTGAAATTCTGCATTTCCAGGAGCTGTTACTGTTTGTGCATGCCCCGTTATATTATGTGTGCCATTCCACCCCCTATTATTTACCATACTGGAGAAATTAGTTAATTGATTATTCTGAAGCATATCAACATAATGCT
>ORJL011349039.1_pt1 | contig 17092 bp, 14 predicted proteins | sample 1779941 | NCBI WGS metagenome assembly ORJL01 (sample SAMEA104232317, study PRJEB22302) | groundwater metagenome | biome: forest; feature: aquifer; material: groundwater | place: USA | collected 2011-08-07 | depth 5.8 m | reverse complement strand
TTGGTTTTCCTATTTTCATAATTACAAAGCCTTTTTTTTCAAGGCTTTCAAGAACATCATAGCTTCTGCTTCTTGGAACATTTGCTATATCTGATAATTCTCCTGCTGTTGCAACACCTCTTGAAAGCAAAGCAGTCCATAGCTTTGCTTCATAACTATTTAACCCAAAATCTTTTATCTTATTGAGAAATTCTTTTTGAATTATCATTTTATCTCCTTAAAAAGTATTTATTACTCTTGAGTAGTGTTTATTTATAAAGGTGTTGCTTTTAAATAGTGTGCTTATATGTGAAACATGTTTAGATAATTGATTGTAGACCCCTTGATTTCGTATGGAAGTTTTTGTATTTTTTTTGTTGTTTATTTGTTGTTTTTATATTTTATGTTGGTTTTTTAGTTTTTTTTGATGTTTTGAAGTTTTTATTATTATCTATATAGAAAATAAATATATAATATAATAATATAATAATATAATAATATAATAATAAAATAATAAAATAATAAGACAAAAAAAAGATATAAAAGATAATAAAAGACAGTATAATAAGATAATAACAGAATAAATGAATAATAAGAATAAAACTGTTAATTAATAATATCAGTAATTATTAAATTTAAAACAAAAATAAAATAAATAAAATTATAAAAATCAATAAATATTAAAAAACTGAATAATTTTAGTAAAATAATAACATTTTAAATAACCTGATAAATTTAAAAAACAACCTTTTTTTTTAAAAAACCAGATTTTCCACATGAAATGATGGGGTGTAAATATATTTTAAAAAACACAAAAACTTAAATACCTTTGTTTCGTTTGGAAATTTGATGAAAGAGAGGGGATTGTTTAACTTTTTTGAAAATTATTTAACAAATTCTATAATATTTAAAGATAAAATAGCATTACAATCAAATTATACTCCAAACCAAATATTTCACAGAGACGAACAAATAGAACAAGTGGCAAATATACTAGCACCTTGTCTTCATGGAGATAAACCATCAAACTTGTTTATTTATGGAAAAACAGGAACAGGAAAAACATTATCTGTAAAATATGTAACCAGCCAATTAATAAAAATATCAGAAGAAAAAAATTTAAAAATAAAAATAATATACTTAAATTGTAAATTAAGAAGAGTTGCAGACACAGAATACAGATTAATTGCACAATTAACTAAATTTTTTGGAAAAGAAGTTGCGCCAACAGGCCTTCCAACAGATGAAGTGTATTCCATCTTTTTTAATATTATTGATAAAGAAAAACAAATAATAATACTTGTTTTGGACGAAATAGATCAATTAATAAGTAAAATAGGGGATGATATATTATATAATCTTACAAGAATAAATTCTGAATTAAAACAATCTCAAATATCTTTAGTTGGAATATCAAACAACTTAATGTTCACAGATACACTTGACCCAAGAGTAAAGAGTTCATTATCTGAAGAAGAACTGCTGTTTCCACCATACAATGCACTTCAAATACAAGAAATATTACATCAAAGATCAAAATTAGCATTTAATGAAGGAATAATAGAACAAGGAGTAATAGAAAAATGCTCTGCATATGCAGCACGCGAGCATGGAGACGCGAGAAGAGCATTAGAATTACTAAGAGTAGCAGGAGAGCTTGCAGAAAGAGAAAGAGCAGAAAGAGTAGCACTAAAATATCTAGACCAAGCAGAAGATAAAATAGAAAAAGATAGGGTTATTGACATAATAAAAAATCAACCAAAACAATATCAGGCAGTGCTTTTTTCAATATTTAAACAAACAAAAAAAGACTCGATGCTATTTACTGGCGAAGTATATGATTATTATCAAGAATTATGCAAACCTTGCGGATTAAGACCACTAACACAAAGAAGAGTTTCTGATATAATTGGAGAATTTGATTTGCTTGGAATAGTAAACGCAAAAGTAATATCAAAAGGAAGATATGGAAGAACAAGAGAAATTTCCTTAGCAAGCCAAATAGCATTACACGACCAAATACAAAAACTTTTGCAAGATGAACTTGGAATAGGAGAATAAATGCTTCAAGTAACAGACACAATATCTAAAAAAAAAGCAATAGTTAACTTTTTTATAACAAAAAATATTTTAATAAATTCAACAATACTTGAAAAATTAAATGATGAAAAAACAGTATCTCGCATATATGAAACAATAAACACAGAAAACACATCAAATGCACAAATACAAAATAATTTATCAGATTTATTAAAACAAGACCAAGAACAACAAAACTTGAAAATAGGGCAAGAAAAACAAGAAAAAGTAAAAGTGATATTTGATTATTTAGATAAAAACAAGAAAAAAAGTTACCAAGATTTTGTCGGGTTATTTCATTCAAGGTTTAAACAAATAGAAAAAATGCTGCAAACAAGACAAGAATTGCAGAATTTATCATCTATTAATAGACTAACACAAAGAAAAGAAGAAAAAATATCAATAATAGGGATGGTTTTAGATAAACAATTAACGAAAAACGAAAATATAATGCTTGTTCTTGAAGATGACACTGGAATAATAAAAGCAGTAATAACAAAATCAAAACAAGAATTATACACACAAGCAAAAGACATAGTGCTTGACGAAGTGATTGGGTTATCAGGCGCACTAGGAGAAAATATTATTTTTGCAAACGCAATAGTTTTTCCTGATATTCCACTTGTGCACGAATTCAAAAAAGCAGCAGATGAAGCATGTGCATTAATATTATCAGATGTGCATATAGGTTCAAATTACTTTCTTGAAGAAGAATTTAAAAAATTTATTAGTTGGATAAAAGGAGAAACAGGAACAGAAGAACAAATAGCAATAGCAAAAAAAGTAAAATATTTATTTGTTGTGGGGGATTTGGTTGACGGGGTTGGAATTTATCCTAATCAAGAAAAAGAACTCAAAATAAAAGATATTTATCAACAATATGCTGCATTTTCAAAAGAAATACAACAAGTTCCACAAAGAATACAAATAATTATTTCAACAGGAAACCATGACGCGGTGCGGCTTGCAGAACCACAACCAAAAATAACAAAAGAATTATGCCCTGAAATTTGGCAAATGCCAAACGTAACAATTGTTGGAAATCCCGCAATAGTAAATATTCATTCATCAGATGAATTTCCTGGATTTGATGTTCTCATGTATCATGGGTACAGCTATGATCATTATAGTGATGTTGTAGAATCAATAAAAATATCTGGAAGACATATATCAGATAGAAATGATTTAATTATGAAATTTTTGCTGCAAAAAAGACATTTAGCGCCAACTTATGGCTCAACACCATATCTTCCTGACGGAACTTGTGATCCGTTGGTAATAGAAAAAATACCCGATATATTTTTGTCAGGCCACGTACACAAATCAACAGTTGGGTCATATAGGGGGGTTCAAATTGTTTCAGGCAGCTGTTTTCAGGCAAAAACTGCATTTCAAGAAAAAGTAGGCCACGAACCTGAACCTTGCAGAGTGCCATTAATTGACTTAAAAACAAGACAAGTAAAAATGTTAAGATTTGATATACAAAAAGAAACACTTGATTCAAAAGGTGAACAAAAGTGATTCACGCAAGCGAGCAAATACTAAAATATTTTGAAAAAATAGATATTCAAGTAAATTATGCGCACAGTGTTGCAACAGAGGCAAGAAAAAAAAGCCTCGATCCAGAAGATACTGTTGAAATCTCACTTGCAAAAAACATGGCAGAGCGAGTAGTTGGGCTAATTTCAGTAATTGCACCTCAAATAGTAGGAACAGGAGTAGTTGAAAGAATAATAGAACTAGAAAAACAATATGCTGCACTTGATTGGCGAGTAGCGCTTAAAATCGCAGAAGAAATCGCGCAAGAAAAATTTTGTAAATTCAAAGACAGAAAAGAAGCAATTGATGTCGGAATAAGAACAGGATTTGCATATGTTACTGTTGGTGTCGTATCTTCTCCACTTGATGGAATTGTTAGCATTGACATAAAAAAAAGAATGGACAACCGAGGAGAATATTTTTGCATAAATTTTGCAGGGCCAATTAGAAATGCAGGGGGAACTGCTGCCGCAGTATCTGTTATTATCACAGATTATGTGAGAAAAGTTTTTGGATATGATGTATATGATGCAACTGATGATGAAATAAAGCGTGCAATGACTGAAATGCAAGATTATCGCGACAAAGTTGCACCAAGGCAATATTTTCCAAGCTGGGAAGAACACGACTTTTTAATGAAACACTTGCCTGTTGAAATTGGCGGTGAGCCATCAGAACAAATAGAAGTATCAAATTATAAAGATCTCCCAAGAGTGCCAACAAATTTTATTAGAAGCGGCTTTGCATTGCTAACAACAGAATGCTTGCCCTTAAAAGCACCAAAATTGTGGAAACAAATAGCCGCATGGGGCAAAGAATTCAAATTAGATGAGTGGTTTTTTCTTGAAGAATTTTTAAAAATTCAAAAAATACAAAAAGCAAAAGGAGACACTGGAAAAAAAGAAGCAAGCAACAAATTGTCTCCTGACTTTACTTTTTTGCACGATCTTGTTGCGGGCAGGCCAGTTTTTTCGCACCCACTTCGACACGGGGGAATGAGACTTCGATATGGCAGAAGCAGAACATCTGGATTTTCAAGCTGCGCAATACACCCCGCATCAATGTCTGTTGTAAATAATTATTTAGCAACAGGAACACAAATAAAAATAGAGCGGCCAAGCAAAGGAAGTGCAATAACTTCTTGCGACTTAATAGAAGGCCCTACAGTGAAGTTAAAAGATGGTTCAGTTTTATTGCTTGACACACTAAAAAAAGCAAGAGAAAATCAAGACCAAATACAAGAAATAATTTATTTTGGAGATTTTTTGGTAAGTTATGGTGACTTTTTTAATCGTGCGCATGCACTCGTTCCTGCAGGATATTGCGAAGAATGGTGGGCAAAAGAATTAGAAAAAGCAATAACACTCGCCCCAGAATTAATAAAAAAATTAGCAGAACAGCAAATAAGCGAAGAAAGAATCAAACAAATAATCAAAAACCCAATTGAAACAAAAATAAGTGCACAAGACGCAATTAAAATATCACAACAAACAGAAATTCCTTTGCATCCGCGCCACATTTTTTATTGGAGCGCAATAACTTTCGAACAATTCCTGGCATTGCTTGATGCAATATCTAAAGGAAAAATAATTCAAGAACAGGCAAAAACAGAAAAAATAATCCTACAACCAACACCTGACGCGAAAAGAGCGCTTGAATTACTTGCAGTTGAACACAAAGTAATTTTGCAAGAAAATGTAGTAATAGAAAAAGAACAAGCACAAGCAATTTGGGCAAATTTAGGATTGCACAAACAAACAGTTGAAGAATTAAAAAATAAAGTAATTGAATACAAAGAGTTTCAAGCACTTGAGATAATAAATCTTGTTTGCGGATTAAAAATAAAAGACAAAGGCGGAACATTTATTGGCGCAAGAATGGGCAGGCCAGAAAAAGCAAAAATGCGCAAATTAACTGGCAGTCCGCACACGCTTTTTCCAATAGGTGATGAAGGGGGAAAATATCGCTGCTTTCAAAGCGCTCTTGAAAAAGGAAAAGTAGTTGCAGAATTTCCAAATCATCACTGCGAAAATTGCAAGAAAGACACAGTTTTTCGCGCATGTGAGACTTGCTATCAAAAAACAAAAAAACAGTATTACTGCAAAAAGTGCGGTTGGATAAATGAAAAAATTTGCAAAGAACATGCAATTGCAAGCACGCACTTAGAAAGAGAAATTGATATAAATAAAATATTTGCAGCAACAACACAAAAACTATCGATGAAAACATATCCTGATTTAATAAAAGGAGTCAGAGGAACGTCAAATAAAGACCACATGCCAGAACATCTTGCAAAAGGAATTTTGCGTGCAAAACATGACATTTACGTAAATAAAGACGGAACAACAAGATATGATATGACCCAATTGCCAATCACACATTTTAAGCCAAAAGAAGTGGGCACAAGTGTTCAAAAATTAATAGAGTTAGGATATGAAAAAGATATTTCTGGAAATTTGCTTACTTGTGAAAATCAAATACTTGAAATAAAGCCTCAAGATGTTGTGCTTCCAGGATGTGATCAATTAGGAGAAGAAGGAGCAAATAAAATACTACTAAAAACTGCAAATTTTGTTGATGATTTATTAGTAAATTTTTATGGATTAAAATCTTTTTATAATTTTAAAAATGACACTGCTTCTGTTGGGCATTTAGTTGTTTGCCTTGCCCCGCATACGTCTGCTGCAATGATTGGAAGAATTGTTGGATACAGTAAAACACAAGGGTTGTTTATGCACCCCTTAATGCATGCAGCAACAAGGCGAGATTGTGATGGAGATGAGGCTTGTGTTATTTTACTAATGGATGCATTTTTGAATTTTTCAAAACAATTTTTGCCAAATAGCAGGGGAGGCACAATGGATGCGCCACTTGTTCTCACAACAGTTCTAACACCTGCAGAAGTTGATGATATGGCATTTGATTTAGACATTGGCTGGAGCTATCCTTTGGAATTTTATGATGCTGCGACAAATTACAAAATGCCGTGGGATGTAAAAATAAAACAGTTAAAATCTACATTAAACACTCCTGCACAATATGAGTGCATGGGGTTTACGCATGATTTTGATGATATGAATGAAGCAATTATGTGTTCTGCATACAAGAGCCTGCCTAGCATGGAAGAAAAGCTAAAAGGACAAATGGATATTGCAGAAAAATTAAGAGCAGTTGAAACTGGAGATGTTGCACGTCTTGTAATAGAAAAACACTTTTTAAAAGACACAAAAGGCAATTTAAGAAAATTTTCTTCACAAGAATTTAGGTGTGTTAATTGCAATGAAAAATACAGAAGGCCACCTCTTGTTGGGCATTGTACAAAATGCAAAGGCAAAGTAATATTTACTATTGCAGAAGGCAGTGTTTTAAAATATTTGCAACCAACAATAAGTCTTGCAAAAAAATATAACGTATCACCTTACTTAAAACAAACAATAGATATTTTACAAACACAAGTAGAAAGTGTTTTTGGCCGTGACAAAGAAAAACAAACAGGCCTTGGGGCGTGGTTTGGATAAATTATTCATGAACAATAATTGCTTGTGCGTGTGGAATACCTTGAACGTGAATAATTTGTGATTCTTCAATTACTCCTTCTTCAATTCCTATTTTTATTGACTCTTCACCAACAAGATTTACCATGTCTGCATTTCTTATCAAATCGCCAGTTTCTAAATTAGAGCGAATGTCTCCTTTATAAAAATCGCCAGACAAGTCAATTTGCTTTCCATTTTCTTCAAATGTTTTTCCAAGCAAGCTATCGTCGCAAACTGCAACAAGAGTTTTTCCATCCCGCTTATGTATTTTTACAATCATTTTATATTTTTGATTTCACAGAATTTTTAGCGCCACAAGCACTGCATTTAAGAAATGCGAAATCGCCCTCCTTTTTAATTTCTGTATCTGGTTTTCCGCAGTTTTGGCACAAAACAAATTCGTGCGCATATTGCTTGATTTTATCATTAATTCGTGATGCTGCAATCTTGCTGCCTAAAACAAGAAGACCATATTTTATTTCACCAGGTGCTGCGAGCTCTTTTTGAACATATTTTAACAAATGGTCAACTTCACGCCTAAGAACTTTTGCAATTTGCAAAAAATTGCTAATAATTGTTTTATTGCCTTCAATATGGCCTTTAACAGAAGGGATATCAAATCTAACTTTTTCAAGAACAGAAGCAGGCATTCTTTGCCTTGCGCGCTTGAGCAATAATTCATATTCCATATTGTCTAAAAATAGCGTGAATGCTTTATAAATTTAATTGTTTTTTTGGCCACCAAACAAAAAATTTAAATACCCATAGCCAGTTATTTCTAATAAAGGAGTAACATAAAGGTGTAACATGCCAGAAGAAGACAAAAAATTCTCAAAACAGCTTGTTGGAAAAACAGTAGTAAGTAAATCAGGGAAAAAATTTGGAGAAGTCAAAGACATAATATTTGAAACAAAATCTGGAGAATTAATACACTTAGTAATTAAAAACCCAACACCATTTATCGCAAAATTAGAACTTGAAAAAAACAAAGAAGGAGATATTCTAATACCATATCATTCAGTAATTGCAACAGGCGACTTTATGGTTGTTGCAGAAGAAGATTTAATTTAATATGGTATTACCCCTGAGTTTAGATACTTTTTGTTCTGATTCAAAAACACGCTTAACAAAAATAATTGATGGCTATTTAATTATCAATGAACCGGTTTTAATAGTGCCAATACCAAGCAAAGAAACATTGTTGGAAAAATACTTTGAAGAAAACAAGTACGCCGCAAAAAAAATACGCTGCCAGTTAGAAGGAGAATGTTTTCAGGCATTTAGAATGGACAAATTAGCAAAAGAACAGTACGAGAGCTTAATTCTGACCCCTTATGTGTATGGTGTATTAACACTTGAAGGGCTGCCTTGGAGTTTTTTTGGCACAAAACCATTTTAGCGCGCAGATACTTTTTTAAACACCCCACTTATTCTCACAATACATGAATGAAGAACACATAATTTGGACAGAAAAATATCGTCCCAAAGTGTTTTCTGAAATAAAAGGACAAGAAGAAATAGTTTCAAAAGTAAAAGCATTTGTCGAACAAAAAAATTTACCTCATTTGTTGTTCGCAGGCCCTGCAGGAGTTGGAAAATCATCTCTTTGCCTGGTTACTGCAAGGCAATTATTCGGCGAAAATTGGCGAGACAATTTTTTAGAATTAAACGCATCAGATGAAAGAGGAATTGATATTGTACGCGTAAAAGTAAAGGATTTTGCAAGAACAAAAGCAATAGGGGACGTCCCATTTAAAATCATTTTTTTAGATGAATGCGATGCACTTACAAAAGAAGCACAACAAGCATTGCGCAGAACAATGGAAAATTACACGAGCACGTGCAGGTTTATCCTTGCTGCGAACTATAGCTCAAAAATAATAGACCCAATACAGAGCAGATGTGTAGTATTTAGGTTCAAACCACTAGCAGAAGAACAAATGTTTGCAATAATTGACTCTATTGCACTACAAGAGAACATAAAAATAACGCAAGATGCAAAAAAAGCATTGCTTGATGCATCAGAAGGTGATTGCAGAAAAATGGAAAATATACTGCAGAGCTGTGCTGTAATGACTGCTGAAGTAACACAAGAAATGATTTATTCACTCGCATCAATGGCAAAACCACAAGATATCAAAAAAGTGCTTGAACTTGCAGCTAAAGGCAGTTTTCATGAATCAAAATCTTTGTTATTTGAAATAATGAATAAATATGGATTAACAGGCACAGATATGATAAAACAAATACAAAAAGAAATTTGGGGCCTTGATGTTAGTTCTGCAAAAAAAGTGGCGTTAATTAACAAATGCGGCGAAATAGAGTTCAGGTTAGTAGAAGGAAGCGACCAATTCATACAATTAGAAGCATTGCTTGCACAAATTTATTTTGAAGCAAGCCAAAATTGAATTAAAAAAAACAGTTAATTGCTAAGTAATTATCTTTTAAGAAGAATTTGTGTTTTCTCCAGAATTTTTAACAGTAATTGTTGTTTGCTTTAAGTCATCATAATCATAGACGGCTTCAATACTTATTGCCTGCTCAAAATCATTTTTTGAACTAATTGTTTGCTTGCAAGTAATTGTTTGAGCGCCATCAAATAAACTAACAAAACCCTGTGCGATTGCGCCTGAACTTGTTAAACCAGTGCAAGATAAGCCATTAATTTTACTGTCAACTTTTACATAAACTCTGTTTTCTTTATTTCTTTGAGTTGTATCACATCCGCTGTCTTTTTCATAAACATAACCAGTGCCTGCTTTTTTGATTGTGAAAACAAATCCTAATTTATCTTTTCCATATGTTGATTCAATAAAATTTTCAAATTGAATTGGGCCGCTTGAACTAAAAAAGGGCTTGTTTTCATTAATTTGACAAATTCCGCCTTCAGCAGGATTTAAAATATTTGAGCGCACACATAACTTGCTTACTCCGATTGTTTTGTAATTATAACAAACATCAGCACGAACAATAAGCTCTGAGGTCGCACCAACAATTGGGCTGATATGATTTAATTCAGTAAAATCAACAGTAACAATTGGGCTATTAATGAGTGTTCCTTGCGCATCTTTTTTCATCCCAGACAAATCTTCAGAAGGCGTTTTTGATAATTGTTCATCTAGCTTTCCTAGCGCCGCAGGATTAAATCCTGAAAGTTTTACGTGAACTTTGCTGGCAGCAACATCAAATTCCCCTTTATTTTGCAATTTTACATTAATTTCAAAAGGGTCTCTTCCGCCATCATAAATTTCACTTCTTAAATTTTGAAAATCAACATCAATTCCAGATACACCGCCAATAAAAGGATTTTTTAAATCAAGCGGTTTTTCTTGTGCAGTGCATGAAGACAACAAAAATAATGAAATAACCCCAATAAAAAAATATTTTGTATTCATATCTTATTTCATTCATAAGGCATTATATAAATTTTTCTGTAATCTAAGAAGAGGAATAAATATCCATATTTTTAAGTAAAGTAGTTTCGTAGCCATATCTTAACTTTACAATTAAAGGAGTTTGGTATGCTGAAGCTCCCCGGACACGATCAAATTCACACCAAAAAACTCCTTGGCCATTAACTAGACGCAAATGATTGCCATCTAAAGGCTTGCAAGAGTTTTTAATTGACACGCCAGATAAAGTGACATCTTGGACTTCAACATAATCCAAATCATTAAAGTTCAGCCAATCACCAGAATATGGGCTGCATTTTGTTAACGCAGACAAGCCAGACCTAAAAACTCTGCCGCCACCAATGTTATTGACATAAATTTTAAATTTAGTATTTCCAGGAGAGGGCAGTACATCAATGGAATTAACAGAAATTGGTGCGCCTTGTGTTCCTGCGCTAACAGATTGCGCAGAACAAACTTTTTGCTTCATGGTAGGTGCAAATGGATTTGGGTCTATACACACTTGAGGACTTGCAATAGTTTCATAAGAATAACAAGCAGTAAGCAATAATTTAACTGGCAATTGAACCATTCCAATGCCCTTTAAGAGGGCAATTCTTCCTTTGAATGAAACAGTTGTTAAATCTGTTTGAGTTGGCACTCTTGGGTCTTTGCCACGTAAAGGCGGAACTTGCGCACCAAAAGTTGAAATTCCTGTAATTTTTGAAGGATCAAACCCTGAAATGTAAATTTTATCACCAGGACCTCCAACTGCAGCAGCACCTTGATTTTCAATTTGAATGATTGCATTAAATTCTTCATTGTCAAATAAGCGCAAAGGCGGTAAATTTTCCAAAAAAGAAACTTTTATGCCTTGGCTACCTGTAATTGAAGTAAAAAATTGTGATTCTTTTGTTTGAGGGCTATTTTGACAGCCAAATAATAAAATTAATAACACTGTTAAAAAATAAACACTCTTTTTCATTTTAGTATTTCAATAACAATTTATCCTTTTAAGCCTTTCTAATTTGAACCACAGTATTATCGCAAGCAGCATAATTAACTATGATAATCTGAATTTATAATATATTAATTAGGATACTTATTGAGGCGCACGATTGATAAAAATTTGCTTTGTTTTGCGAGTAAGATATCCATAATCTAAATTGACACTTAAAACACTTTGATGGCTGCCAAGGGCTTTTTCGAGACCACTTGTTGCTGTGCAAACAATTGTGTTATCTGCAGCATTTAAGCGCAAAATTGAAGGTGCACACTCAAGAGGGCTGTCTTCAAGACTGCCGGTAATTTGTACAACATTAAAAATATCCTGCCCGCTTTTTTGAGAACAAGCATCAGCATACTTTTGCTTTAAAACAACAAAACCTGTGCCTAGATTTTGAACATGCAGCACAATTTGAAATTTTATTAACGAAGGATTTTCGTGAGGCAAAATAATTGGCGCGTCAATTTTTGTAATTGCAACAGGTGAACCTTGACCTGAAAAACTCTGTGAGCTAGGAGTGCAAACTTTTGTTGGCTTTGAATTAACGCTTGACTCTGGATTAATGCAAACAAGAGAGCTAAATTTTGTTTGATAGGGATAACAAACATCAATGCTAATTCCAGATATTACTCTTTCAAGCTGCGGGCCAAGTTCTGTGCCTTGGGCACGCAATGAAAAATATTTAGATTCTCCAAAAGGATAAAATAAAGATTTGCCTTTTAAGTTAAATCTTCCATAAAACGGATCATTTGTTTGAAAATCAGAAGGAATGCCTGCAACATAAATACTGTTGAGTGCGTCACTGCCTCCTTGATTTTCAACTCTAAAACCAATATCAAAAAGTTGTGTTTCAAAAACATTTTGAGGCGGCGAATTTTCTGAAAAAAAAACTTCAAGTCCTTTGTATCCGGTTATTTGCGGTGTTGAAATACTTTGCTTTGAAGTTGGCTGCAAAACATTGCAACCAAATAAAAACACAAAAAACACTGCAAACAATATTATTTTTTTCATTTATTCCTCTTAAGTTATAATGGGCGCGCGAATACTAAAACTTTTTTCTTGAGCAATTTGGTAATCATATTCTACTGCTGCACGAATTTTTTTTGGAAGAATAGTTGCGCCACCACTAAGCAAAGTGCCATAATCGCTAATCTTTGTTTGAAGTCTAAAATTTGAAAAGTCATACGGATTTTTGATTTCTGCAATTGCTTGTTCTGAAGGAGTAATAATATAAATTTCCATGAATTTGTCATCACATCCTTTTTGCTCAATTTCACTTAAGTCAAAACAACTAATTTTGTTTGAAATATCTTGTTTGCCATTAACACTAACAACAGAAAGCCCTTTTGGAAGCATAACTATAATATTTTTTATGTTTTGAACATTTCCTTTGTGAATATTTTGAATACTAACTCCAACTGTTGGGCCTGTTGCTGAAGGTGAAATTCCAACAATTGATTTTCCTGCAGATAACCCGATTTTTATTGGCCCGCTTGTTGTTATTGCAGAAATTGCACTTGGCAGCAAGTTTGATTGCATTTGTGATAAAAGATTTCTTCGCTCCAAATCTTTGAGTTTTTGATTGTCAATAAAATAAACATCCAAATATGCACGTGTTGCAAAATTAAAATTTCCAATAATTTTAACAGTGTGCGAGCCTTGCTTTAATTTTATTGAGTCTTTATCTGAGAGAATACAATCCACGTCTGAATAATCATATGAATCTTCTTCAGATGCTGCTTTTGCAAAAAATTCTGCAGTTTCTGGAGTGACTTTGCCTTGCATATCATCAATTTTGCATGCGAGCTTTAAATTAACTGGAAAATCTAAAGATTGTGCTTTTATTTTAGTGTAAAAATCAAGACTTTCACCTGCAATAAAAACTGCAGGCTTTCTTGTTGTTTCAATTTCTGAGGGAAAAATTCCAAGAGTTTTTTTTGCGCCCGAGTCAACAACTGAATCAGGCATTCCGCCTGCTAAAGCAATATCTCTTTTAACAGATGCAGTAACTCGCTCTATTGCACTTTTTATTTCTTTTATCATGTTTGTTTTTCCAAAACTTATTGGCTCTAAAGTTTGTCCAAGACCAGTACTTGCAAATGCTTCGCTGTTTACATATTGATACCCTATTGGCATTAACACGAGAAAAACAAGCAATAACTGCAAGCCAACTTTTTTGTCTTTTGTAATAATTAAGATAATGAATGCAAAATCCCCTAAAAGTGCAAGTAGAGGATTTGTGACTTTTGCGTAAACAATTAATGCGAATGGAATGATTACAAGAAGCGCACAGTAAGTTAAAAAAAGCAAAAATTTGCCAAAAGACTCCGGCTTTTTATAAATAAAAAAAGCAACAATTGCAAGAATAATGTATAAATAAATTCCTGAAGTTCCCAAAAAATAACCAAGATAAAATGCGCCAATTATCAAACCAATAATTAATAAAAGTTTGAGAATTTTTGACAAGTCAAAAGAAGATTTTTCGTTATTGCTTATGTTTTTTGTGTCTTGTTTTTTTTCTGGCGCGGATATTGTGGATGCAACTTTTGTTGCAGTGTTTATGGCAGCCGCCACTTTTGCTGTTGAGATTCCTTGTGCTGAAGGGTTGAATTTAGCAAAATTTGTAAATTTGCCACTTTTTATAGCAGTTGCCATAAGACCATCATTCTAAAGTTACCTTTAATCCAACAACATTTAATTCTGTTCTTGGGGTAATTGCTAAATAATTATTGCCTTCACGCACTTTTGAAGTAATATCTTTTTCATAATGGCTTGTTTTCTGATCAATAGTTTGTAAGACTCCATTAATGTTTAGGTCTGCTGTTTTTTGAATAGCATCATCAACAAAATCAAGCTTAATCCAAATCTTTGATTGTCTTGAACTAATTTTTTTTGTAAGCGTGCTGTTTATGTTAAAATAATCAATATAGCTTTTTGTTGGCTTTAATTTTGTTTTTACAACAACGCTATCAAGCCTTGCTTTACCTGTTGGCATATTAAATTCAACTGTGTTGCGTTCCTCATTAAAATCACTTGCAACAGTTTCAATTCTATTTATTGAATTGCAATTTGGAACTGCAGATGAGAGTACTTTTCCATTAAGATTAATTGTTAGTGCACCTGCAAGATCGCGATTGCAAACTGCATAAAACGAAACGTGGCCTGATGCTAGATTTGCTTTTTCTTCAGGAGAAATTATGAACGGCAAAGATGCAAACTTTCTTGTTATATCAACAACATCACCAATAATTTTGAAATCAGTAATTTCATAAACACTTGCAAAAATAAATCCGCCGTATGCTTCAAACTCAATGGTGTTGATTTTTTGCAATAACTCTTTTTTTAAAGAAATAACTTGAATTGCGCCAACTTTAACACTCGCATCAAAAATTTCAACATCATTTAGTTTTATTTTCAAATTGCCATTTTTTTTGGCAACATTAAAATTAAGCAAAACGTTCTGGGTTGCTTCTGGCTTTTCAATGCTAAAGGCGATTTGTTTTGATTTTGAGCTAAACCAACCTGTTTGAACAGTAAATGGAGCTGCTTGAGAAATAAGGTCTGCAGTACTTCTATCTTCGATTAAAATAGATGGTAGAGTGTGCTCTATTTCTTTTTCTTTAACATAACTTAAAGTGCCAACATCAGATGAAAGCAAATTTATTGGACTTGTGCTTGTTAAAGTGCTAGAAATTGAAGTTGTGTTGTCTTCTAAAATTTTTATGCGTTCGGACTCTGGCAAAAAAATAATGTAAAAAACAATTAAAATCATTATTAATAAAATCAAAGTTGCAGCTTGGCCTTTTTTGTTCATAAAAAACACCTTTTTTCTCAAATTAATATACTTTAAAGAAAGAACAATAAGTATATATAAATGTAACGAATTTATATTTAATATGATATTTTAGCATATATTTAGAATATTATGTTTAATATCATTTTTAGAATATTTGTAATAACGCACTCGTAAATGAAAGCTCCAGCTCATGAAAATACTTGCTTCAAACTTAAAAAAAGGATTTGTAAAATTAAAAATAGACAACAGCGAAGACCTTTGGTACTTGAGCAATATAATCCAAGAAGGAGACACAATAAAAGGAAGCACAGTTAGAAAAATAAAAGTAGGCGGTGAAGAAAAATCAGAGTCATTCAAAAAAAGAATATTTATTTCTCTTAACACAGAAAAAATAGAGTTTTCACAAAGTGCGGATGCACTAAGAATAACAGGCACAATAACTGAAGCACCTGAAGAAATATCCAGAGGAAGCCACCACACTTTACAAGTTGAAATAAATGACACGATTGTTATTGAAAAACAAAAATGGCTTTCTTATCAAATAGAAAAATTGCGCGAAGCATCTGAAACAAAAACGCCACTAATATTGTTGTGCATTTTTGATCGTGAAGAGGCATTTTTTGCACAAATGGCAAGACAAGGATACAAAACACTTGCGCACATTAAAGGCGATGTTGCAAAAAAACGAACAGAACACAGGCCAACTGGAGATTTTTACAAACAAATAATTGAAAAAATAAAAGAATATGACCAAAGAATGCAGGCTGAAAAAATAATACTTGCAAGCCCTTCATTTTGGAAAGAAGAACTGCTAAAAATTTTAGGATCTGACGCTCTTCGAAACAAATTAATACTTGCCACTTGTTCGTCAGCAGATGAAAATGCATTTAATGAAGTGCTAAAAAGAGAAGAAACACAAGAAGCATTAAGGCAAGATCGCACCGCACAAGAAATAAAAATAGTTGACCAAATTCTTTTAGAAATAGGAAAAGAAGGAAAAGCAGCATATGGGCTTTCACAAGTAGGCGACGCAACAAATGCGGGTGCTGTTAGAATACTTGCGATAACTGATGGCATAATAAAAGATGCGCGCGAACAAAACAAATATTTTGTATTGGATAAAATAATGCGTGCAACAGATTTAGCAAAAGGAGAAATAAAAATAATTCACAGCGAAAATTCCGCCGGGAAAAAATTAGATGGCATCGGCGGAATTGCTGCATTGCTGCGCTACAAAATATAATTCTTTGAACACAAATACTTAAATACTAAATGTGAACAAATAATTTTTTAGACAAAGAAATAAAAATATTTTTGTTTTAAACACGACAAAACTAAAAGGATTATGAAAGTGTAATCACGCAAAAGTCACTAAAACACAAACATATTAATAGTAGTAATAATTTTTGTTTTGTTGTAAAATAGCAAAAAAACACAAATTTAAAAACAAGGCAGTAGTGTTTTTTAATAATTAAAAAATAAAAGACAACTTTTTTAATATTTTGTCTTTTTTCAAAGTCAAAAAATCGCGTTTGAAAAAGGGGGGAAGACACAATGATTGTCAAAGAAGAATTTTTGAGTAAACTCAGAAGATATTTCCTGTTAAATTTATATGAAGTAAAAGTATGGACTGCTTTGCTTTCAAGAGGTGTTGCAACAGCAGGAGAATTATCAGATATAGCAAATGTTCCAAGAAGCAGAAGCTATGATGTTCTTGAAAGCCTTGAAAAAAAAGGCTTTGTAATTATGAAAATAGGAAAACCAA
>ORJL010504688.1_pt1 | contig 17096 bp, 11 predicted proteins | sample 1779941 | NCBI WGS metagenome assembly ORJL01 (sample SAMEA104232317, study PRJEB22302) | groundwater metagenome | biome: forest; feature: aquifer; material: groundwater | place: USA | collected 2011-08-07 | depth 5.8 m | reverse complement strand
CCTGACTGGGCAACCCTGGTTAACAATAACACCCAGCTCAGGTTGGAACCACCATTTAGTTTTGTCAGCGGAGCAGCCTCACGGGATTCGATCTTCACTATCTACGCGACTGACGACGGACGGCCCGAAGCGCGCTATGATTCGATCAGGTTTAGAGTTACTGTTAATAATGTCAACCGCCCCCCGGAAATTGTCGATGTTCCCGACACAGCGACGGTGAGGGAGAGCGATGTTCAAGTTATCGACCTTCAAGCCACCGATCCTGATCAAGGTGATGCTGTCAGCTTCTCATTGAGGGAGAATCCTGACTGGGCAACCCTGGTTAACAATAACACCCAGCTCAGGTTGGAACCACCATTTAGTTTTGTCAGCGGAGCAGCCTCACAGGATGCGATCTTCACTATCTACGCGACTGACGACGGACGGCCCGAAGCGCGCTATGATTCGATCAGGTTTAGAGTTACTGTTAATAATGTCAATCGACCCCCATCCTTCGTCAGTATCAACGGAAGAAATGTCGACGGGAGGGACTTGATGGTTTTCAATGTCAATCGCAACGATCAAATTAATTACCTGATAGTCTGCCGAGAACTGGACGGCGATAATATCACCCTCTTAGTCACCTCCAGCGATCTTGATAATACACGGTTGAACCCAGTAGCGAACCAACCGCTTCAGCGAAGGCTGAGGGGAGATGTTCCCGATGCAGACGGTGATTACGATGTCGTCCTAAGTTTGACTGATAATGGGCAGCCTGCAGTGGATCCTGTTCGCTTGCGAGTCCGCTTTCATACCGAGCGCCAGCAATAACCGATTCTAACCTTCAGGAGATCAAGTTTATCATGATATTAGAATCAAAAGTAATCGCAGGAGGTTCTACATGCTCCCGTCGATAGTCTTTTACCGCTATGTTATTACTGTTCTGCTGGCAGCCATTGTAATGCACGGGCCGCCAGACCGGGCTCATGCGTTCGAACTTTCCGATACGTTATACCTTGTTTCAGACCCTAAACTTGGCACAGCGCACAACGCCAAGCCTGAGAACGTGCTAACCAGCTCAAAGGTAATCCGCATCGCATCCTCAGGCCCGATGATCTCAACTGACCAGCTTGCAATTGAAAATGTAATCCTGCTGGTGAAATTTCAGCTTCAACCGGATGAATTACTCAACCTTACGAGCCTAAGGCTTTACGTCAATGATCAGTCGTTCCCGGAAATACTTCAGTCAACTCATTTCACTACAACGGGTATATTGGTTCCGCTGAATAAAATTCTGCGTGAGGGAATGAACGGGATAGAAGTAGCTTTGGGCCCACAGGAAGGCGAAACGGTCACCCAAAAGTGGTCATTTAGAGTAATTTCCAAGATCGGACCGGTTAAGCTTAACCTTAAGAATCTGACAATTATCAAAGAAGGAATGTGTCGGAACCCGGTGATCTCGCCTGATGGGAAGTGGGTTGCCTATGAACTCCTTAACTCCTATCAGGAATGCCAGATCGCTGTGATGGATATCAATGGGGAACATACGCGGATACTTCCATTTCAGGCTCAACAGACTGTTGTCGATAGTTTCAGTCTGTCAGAGGATGATGACGATTTCAAATATGCTTTCGGTATAAGCTGGACTCCCGACAGCCGCGATCTGGTTGCCACGGTGAACTTCGATCTGTTTATTGTTGACCTGACAACTAATCCAATGAAAAAGACCCAATTGACCAAAGGAGAGGCAAAGGACTCCCAGCCCGACTGCAATCCTATGACCGGCGAAATCGCCTTTATTAGCAATCGCGGTGGAAGTCCGGCAATTTATTTAATTGATCCCGACAAGCCCCTGACGGAACCGCGCAAGTTGACCACCAAGAGCGGGCTCTTCTTTTCACCAAGATGGTCGCCCGACGGGAGGTCGATCGCTTATCACTTCCGGGATATAAAAGGCGCACCCTACGATATTGGCGAGATGGGGGCCGATGGCACCAACACTCGAAACATTACTGAAAATACTACTAAAACAGAAGATTGTTATCCTACATGGTCACCGGACGGATCGAAAATTGCCTTTCATTCCAACAGGGACATTAAAGTCTATTCAAAGCTGTCTAACCAGACAATCCTTGTGGCCACCTCAGTAGAATTGCCGCATCGATACGGTCCGGCCTGGTCGCCGGATGGCACTCGCATCGTGTTCACTGCGAACCAGGATTTCCGACCACTCTATATTGCAGATTTGAAAGAAGGTGAAAGTGGTGAGCTGACGGCTGATTTCTATCCCTATGTAACCAAGGATGTCGCCGCTCAGAATTTTGAATGCGTCTGGTCGCCCGATGGGAAACAGATCATTTTCCAATCCTTTCAATCCCGCAAGTATGATCTTTGGGCATGTGAGGTTTCTGTTCCGACCCGTGTCGGCAGATTGCGCATCGCCGCTCCCTACCACTCGAAGATTCATCTGCAAAACGATCTCGTCGGCTACGCACCGGAAATTAAAGGCCCGGGGACATACTTCGGCGGCGACAGTCTCCGTATCGCTCCATACTCTTATCGAATTATACCGGATCGCGGTCGCGAGGAGTCAGGCCTCATCTGGCTGAAAGCCATTAGACGCGAAGACATAGTGTACCACTCAAAGGTAAAAACAGGAGTCGATCTCGGATCGGGTGCAGGAATTTTGTTGCCCGGATTTCCTCAATATCGACGCAATCAATTCTTCTCATCGGCGCTGTTCGGCGGGAGCGCAGCGGGATTGGCCGGATTATCGCTTTTCTTCGCGAGCATGAAACAATCGGAATATAAGCGGTACCAGAAAGCAAACAACTACCCAGATATGGCTGATGCAAACACCAAAATGTACGCTTGGGAAGCTCGCCAGAAAAGTTCGGGATTGGTAGCGGCTGGTATTTATGCTGCCTGTGTTGGAGACGCTCTACTCAAGCCGAAGTATCTTGTTTATGATAGCCCCAACGATGCGGCGTCAAAACGGAGACTTCCCTGGAAGTCTGTTCGCACAAGTCTTTGGGGAGATGACTTGGAAAAAGGCGCTCTCGGAATCGTCACCTGGGATGACCGCGCAGAGGTTTGGATCAGAAAGTCCACTGAAGCCGTGCCAATGTTCTTCGGACGGACGGCTCCCGGCTATACCGATAAGATCAGTTTCACCGTGACGCTGAATCCTGGAAGGTATGAAGTTACTATCAAGGTTCCGGGGCGAAAACAGCAGAAATCGGTGATCAATATTGAACCACTGAAGAAGACAACCTGGTTTGTGGACCGGGCCGAACCCTCAACCAGCCTGACAACACGAGTCTTGACCGGGCTTGTTCCCGGACTGAACCAAGCTCTTATCCAGAAGGACTGGCGACGGGCGGTTGAGATGGTGTCCCTTTTCGGGATAGGCGTTATTGGCTGGCAGATAAACGAAATTCAATTCAACGCCAATAAGACCGATTATCAAGACGCCCTGACCTCGGCTGACGCACTCCATTACCGGAGTGAGGCAGACAAGAATGGGGCGTGGCGTGACGGTTTTATCGGATTAACCTTTGGTGCTTATTTTATCAATATGCAAGATGCAATTCGAGGTCCTCGCTAATGAAAATCTATCGGCAAACGGCCGTCTTAATAATGGCTACACTTTTTATGGCAGGTCTCAGCGGCTTTGAAGCAATTGCCGCATCCAAGGCTGAGGTTGATAAGTTGCTGTTATCTGCTGAGCGTGGTTATCCGCAAAAGGGGGCGAAGTTAGAGGAGGGGCGGTCGATCGTCGAAACCGCCTATCGAGCGCCAGGTGCTTCCAATGAGCAAAAGGCTTACGCTCTCTACCTCTGGGCGTTTTATTCATACAAGCAGAATGCACTGGGCAGAGCAGACTCCCTTTTTGGTGCGCTGCTGAAGGCGAGTGCCAAACTTGACACATTAGAACAACACCAGCTTGCGACCAGGATCAACGACGCCGGTCCAAACATCTCCTTCACAGTCTCCAGTCAAAACATCAGAAAGCTTGCCGTCTCCATGCTCGACCAGCTATGGGCAACTTTTCAGAAACGGGCTGAGTTTTTGCAGCGGATCGACGCCCGACCGCAAATGCAATCGCTCCTTGGATTAAGTGGAGCGCTTCTGTCGAGCTGCCACGTAAGAATGACTCAGGATAATGACAAGTCAATTGATTATGACAAGTATCAACGATTCGACGAGTCGATCCGTAATCGTGCAGATATCTTACGAGATACTGCCACCGGAGTAAAGACAAATAATTAAACCAAAAATGGAATATGAAAACCAGAACGTCTCATCCTTCATCCAGATTATTCCTTCTTTCAGTAATATTTTTAACGACGATTTTCTGCGCTGCTGAAGCGCATTGTCAAAAACTCCGCTTTGCCGAAGCCAAGCTGCCGCGCAGTTATATCCCAATGTATATGGAAGGCGACGTGCAGGGAACCGAGGTCGCCAGTCTGATATTCAGCGGCTTGATTTACATCAATAAAGAAGGTCGTCCTGATAATGACTTGGCATCGAAAATCGATCGTCAATCACTTCCCGGTGGAAGAGAGAAATATATCGTAGTGCTCGAACCAGACGCCCGTTTTCATGGGAAGCTCGGCCCCGTCACAGCGGACGATATCGTTTTTACTTATAATGCACTGCTCGATCCGGCCAATCCAAATAGCGTTAGAACCTACCTGTCGAACCTTGACGAAGTGCGAAAAATCGATGACTCCCGGGCCGAGTTCTACTTTAATCGAGAATTGCCGCGGAATATCTTTCTATTGAGATATCCAATCATTCCGGCCAAAGCCTTTGAGGGAGATACACAAGTCCCAATTCAGCCTCTTGAAAAAACGCTCCCGTTCAAATTCCTGGAGAAACCCCTTGGAACCGGTCCGTTCAAAGTGATTATTATCAACTCGACCGATGGGATCTCATTCCAATCAAATGAGTCGTATTATGCGGGAAAACCCAAATTGCAATTCATCCAGATGATGCTCCGAGAAAATGTTGTGAGTATCGTCGATGAGTTGGTCATGAAGGAGCTCGATTTCATGCGTGAAGTACCTTTCGACGAATTTGGGCGTGTCCGGACATCTCTGGAATTTACTCTCTACCCTTATGAATCTCTTAATTACACCTGTGTCGTCCTGAACTGCAAAAATCCGGTATTGAGCAAACTCGAAGTCAGGCAGGCACTCGATTACGCCATTGATAAAACTGCTATTAATGACAATATCTTCAATGGAAACGTTACGCCGATTTCCGGGCCCTATCCTGTTAACAGCTGGGGATATAACAGCACGGTTCTGGTTCGCGAACCTGATCTTGAAAAAGCGAAGGAACTATTGAAACAGGCCGGAGTCACAAACAAGAACTTCAGGTTATCCTACAGTAAAAGTAAGAAATTTAACGATAATATCGCCCTGACCATAAAATCGAATCTCGAAGCAATCGGGATCACGCTAAGCCTCGAGCCCTTAGATCCGGCACAACTCACTGAGAAGTGCCGCTTTAATCATGATTTTGACATGGCGCTTCAAACCTTCATTTTTGAAATGGACCCCGATCGATACGAAATGTTCCATTCGAGCCAGAACGAACCGGGGCAGTGGAATTTCGCAGGATTTTCTGATCCGGAAGTCGATCGCATCCTTGAAGAGGGGCGCATGATCAATGAGTATGAAACGCGACGGCAGCTCTATAATAAATTTCACCGACTTGTCCATGATGAGACGCCATTTATCTTTTTATTCTCCGAGACCTACACGGCAGCGGTCAGCAATTCCATCAAGGACTGGGAGGTGACCTCAAGCAATCCGTTCTACAAAATCGCCAGGTGGAATAACGAGTGAATCTTTACGGATTCTTTTTTCATCCTTTGGTCAGGCTAATATCCGGTTCAATCTTGCAAGGCGTGCTCTCGGTCTTGGGAATCATTGCCCTCGTGATCATCCTCCTTAAAGTGTCTCCTGCTGATCCCACAAGCGGGATGGGCGCCAATTCGGTCGAGAGGCGTCAGCAGATAGCCGAGCAGCTTGGGATCGACCAGCCGGTTTATGTTATGTTCTGGCGCTGGATTGAACGGGCTGCTCGTGGAGACCTTGGAACTCCCTACAGCGAGTCGAATACGACAGTGGTCAAAATGCTTCGACTTAGAGCGCTTCCGACGGTCTATCTTCTTTTATTGACTTATTTTATTATCATTGCTATCGCGATACCGCTCGGCATTTATCTTGGGTTGCCACGCAAGGCGAAACTGAACAATCTCCTTAACAGTTGTCTCGATTTTCTGGGAGCCCTGCCAGACTTCTGGCTGGCGAGCGTGTTGGCATTGATATTTGCCCTAAATCTAAGATGGCTTCCCCGAAGTTCGAATAATGCCGCATTGTCAATAAATGTGATGATAATGCCTGCGCTTGCGTTGATCTTCGGCAGTGGCAGGCTGGCGGTATTTGTTCGCTATACACGGGAAGAGATATCCATGGTTTTATCGAATAAGTTCATTGAATTGGCTTTTGCCAAAGGGATCGGCAGATTTAAAGTGCTTTGGCGGCACGCGTTGCCCAATGCAATCATTCCAATTTTCAGCTATGGAATTGGCAGCGTTCCGGTGTTTATCGGTGCGACAATTGTTGTAGAGAGTATCTTTACTTATCCGGGGCTTGGCTTGCTTATCTATAAGGCCAGCAAAGATAGTGATTATCCAATGATCATCGGTGCTACGTTGATACTTGCCTTGCTCGTTTCGCTTTTGAATTTGTTTCAACGCCTGTTCATCTATGCTGTCGATCCGCGTGTCCGTGAATCATGATGAAGCTAAAAACCTTGACTCGACACCCAATATTCGAGCGCGCAGGGAAAAAACTCAAAACAGGAATTTTCGGCTTATCAGCATTGCTGATCCTCAGCCTGTTTGCCAATTTCATCCTATACCAACGAGCAGTGGAGCTTACCGTAAAGAACCAACCACCTTCGCTGGGCAGAAATAAAGTCTATATCCGTAACTCTGGAAAAGATCCATTAATTGTTGATCAGATAATTTTGAGTTCTGAGGATCAATATCATCCTGAGAACAAGAAACAATTTGTTATATCACACAATTTCGACCTTCCGGCAGGACAGACGGTTATCCGCTCGGTCACAATTAATGGTCTGAATATTGCGAAAAATCGCCTATTAATTCGTTTGAAAGAGCCCGAATCATCAAGTTCCACGGTTCTGGTGAAATTTAATGAACCGTTCGACGTGTCAGAGGGTGTCGAATTTAATTTGGAGGCAACAGAGAGTTACTGTCAGATAGAGATCGCAGAAGGATCGTCCGAAGCAGCTGCGAATATCTCGTCATTTCTTCTTCATGGAGAGAGCAAGGGTGGAGAGGAAATCAAGGCTCGTATATATGCCCGCCATCTCCTCGGCACCGACTGCAACGGATTTGACATTTTCAGTCGGGTCCTGGTTGCCTCACGTCCCGCCTTTGTAATCGCAGGTTTTTCCGTGATCTTAATGCTGCTGGTAAGCCTGCCGTTGGGGATTTGCGCCGGTTTTTTCGGTAATATGATAGAGGTGGGGATTCTGCGATTAGCTGATGCCTGTAGCGCGATCCCCCGCTTTTTGCTGATCCTTATCATCACAATGTTGTGGGGACGCACTCTCCCGGTTATCGCTTTTGCCATCGGAGTAACAAGCTGGATGGAACCGACTCGTGTCTTCCATTCCAAAACCAAGATAATCATGCAGCAGGATTATATTACTTCTGCAATATCAACGGGCCGCTCACAAGTCCACATCATGATCTATGATATCATGCCGAATCTTCTGCCCCATATTATCGTCTCGGTTGCCGCCGGAATGAGTGCGGCGATAATTTTCGAGTCTGCTTTAAGCTTCCTTGGATTGGGAATCATCAAGACTACTCCCAGTTGGGGCAATATCCTCGCCGATTCTTTGAACGGTCGTATTCGCAGTTGGCAGGTTTTTTTTCCGAGTGTTGCTCTGATCTGGGTCATCCTTTCCTTAAATGCATTCGCGGACGGCATACAAACTGCAATAAACCGTCATAGGAGGCGATAAATCACTTCGGAACTCAAAAAACAGCATCTCCTTGAACTTAAAAAGTTTAACTTTTCATATTCCTTCATAGGGCGGGAAGTCAAGATATTATCAGACATCGACCTTTACATCCGTCCGGGGGAGATTGTTGGACTGGTCGGTGAATCTGGTTCAGGGAAGACTGCATTGGCACGAGCAGTTCTCCGGCTGCAGGAATTTCATTACAATGTTCGTTATTCTGGAGATTGTCTTTTCGAAGGCGACGATCTGCTACACAAATGTGATGCCGAAATGAATGGGATCAGGGGGAAGCAAATTTCGATTGCATTTCAAGATCCGTTAAGTTATCTGAACCCTCTACAGACTGTTCGGTCTCAAATGCGAGAAGTTCTGTTTCAACATATGGCTTGTGACAGTACTTCCGCCGATTTGTTGATTCAGGAAGTGCTTACCGAAATGCAGTTTGCCAATCCGAAAGAGGTGATGCTAAAGTATCCCTTTCAAATGTCTGGCGGAATGCGGCAAAGAGTCATTATCGGGATGGCATTGCTTACCAAACCATCGCTATTGATCGCCGATGAAATAACTGCTTCTCTCGATGCCCGTGTAGAACGGGAAGTGCTCGATTGCATCGACCGTCTTCGACATAAACAGAACATGGCGGTTTTACTGATAAGTCATAATCTTTCAGTCATCGAAAGATACGCTGACCGAATTGCATTTCTTTATGCTGGAACGCTTGTAGAGATGATGCCCAAAGGCGATGCATTACCTCATCATCCCTATTCGAGAGCGTTGCTTAACTGCAGTAAATTAGGCGACCGGGAGGTTGGATTTCCTTTCATCGAACCAGCGCCTGTTGAGTTAGAAAAATCGAAAGATGGCTGCCCGTTCCGCCATCGTGGCTGTTCTCGAATGATGGACATCTGTCATACATCAACCCCCGATTTACGAGAATTGCCGAACAGTCTGGCAAGATGCCATAATCCGATAATGACGACATGAACTGCCAGGAAGACTATCTCGTTCGGGTAAAGAACATCAGCAAAACTTTCAAACCGCCGGTCGGACATAAACCACGACCGTCTCTTAAACAGATTTCGTTTGATGTTCAGCGTTCGACTATTTTCGGGATCATCGGAGAAACCGGCTCAGGAAAAACTACGATTGCCAAAACAATCATGCGTTTGATCGCGCCTGACTGTGGAGAAGTCTGGTTTAATGGCGTGGAGTTGACCACCCTTTCACGCAGCCGGTTGAAAAGCCTCCGCCCGACGTTTCAGATGATCTATCAGAATCCAATTTCAGCACTGAATCCAGCCCAGTCGGTGAGGACGATAATAAGCAATCCTCTGCGATTAACGAGTAATTATTCACGAAAGGAAGCTTTCCTCGAGGTTGATCGCCTACTTGAAGCAGTTCAGCTTGAACCAAAAATCGCCAGTTATTATCCACATGAGTTGTCAGGAGGACAAGCACAGCGAATTGATATCGTCAGAGCCTTGACGCTGAAACCAAAGCTTCTGATTGCTGACGAACCAGTTTCTTCAATCGATGCCTCGATTCGCGGTCAGATACTCAATCTGATTCTCAAGATGAAAAAAAATCAGGATTTTACTCTGATTTTCATCTCGCACGATCTCGATCTGGTTAAGAGACTTTGCGATGAGGTCATCATTCTCCAAAACGGCGAAATTGTCGAAAAAGGCTCTGTCAATTCCATTTTCAATAACCCCCATCACCCATACACCCAAGACCTGATTGGATTAATGGGCAGAAAATGAAGAAAGTCATCACCAGTCGTTGCTGGCTGCGACTAGCGTTCATAGGAGGTATGGCGCTCATCCACCTTGCCGGGTGTGCAGGAAAACTACAGATGAAGCATCTGGACACCTTTTATGAAAAATATCAAAAAGGTGACAGAAAACAGTGTCTGAAATTAGCGCAACGGTTTGAAACACTCCCCGAGGATTTCCGAATTCCAGCGCTGGAAATTTTCCGTCAGATGGCTGATACTTCGGTTATACCCTACTTTGAGAAATGGGTGACGATGTTCGATGCAAATACTGCTGAAACCATCGTCACCATCGCCGCATCAATCGGTAAGCAAAAGGCCATCCCGGTTGTAAGGAAATATCTGGAAGCGACTCGCATCAGCCGAGACCCGGTCGCCCTCGCAGCCTATATTACGATTTGTCGTCAGAGCAGTTCCGACTTATGTCGGGATCTCGGCAGTGAATTTGGGCGGGGGCAATCGTTGATAGTATCGGCTTTTGTGACGGTGGGAGTACCGGCTATTCCGGCGTTAAGCAATGCTTATGCTGAGTCACCGAATCCGGCCAAGCGAGAGGCAATATTCAAGATTTTGAAAAATATAGGCCAAGGTGCATATCCATCCCTGATAGAGATGTTATCTCGTCCACAAAAATTCTCACTGGGAGAAGGCGTTTTAATCAGTCAGGGTTCAGATGCCGTTCCAATTCTACTCGATAGTCTTAACGAAATTGACCATGACCATGACGAACGTATTTGTAACATAATATCAAAGATAGGTCCCAGTGCAGTTCCCGAACTAAAAAAAGGCCTAAATATGCCAAAATTGAGCGTTGATCGACGGCTCAAGATAGCCACAACGCTCAGTGAAATCAAAGGCAGCGCGGCGACTGATGCTCTACTCTCGGGTTCTCAATCTCAGGATGTTGTTCTTACCGTCTATTGCCTGAACTACCTTTCCGGTCGAGCTGACGCATCGCATTCTACCACACTCTTCGATTTGATGGTTCACCATCCGCGCGATGACGTGAAAGCGATTTGTCAGAGACTTCTAATTGAAATTGGAAGCTCGACAGAACCTCTTGTTCTAAACGCTTTAAAAGATTCAAGCAGTTATATTCGCAACCTTGCCTACTCGATTCTAAATCAGATCGGGTCTGGTAAAAGTCTCGAAATTTATCGCCAGAGTCTTTCCGATAGCGAACCAGTCATACGCCTTCAAGCAGTTGATCGGTTAAGCTGGGCTCTCGGTGATGACGGCATGAGAGCAGTATTAAGACTTATGGAGGATCCTGATGCTGGTGTTCGTAACTCGGTTTTTGCGGTTGTCAAACGATTCCCTGAACTCGCTTTTCCTCTCCTCGACTCGCTCCTGAGGTCTGAGCATCTTTCCGATCCACAACTACAAAGTGACTATCGTATAGGAGTTTTGGTAGGGGCGCTGGGCTTTACCGGCAAGGTTGAGGCATTATCGGCAATATTTACGAATTGGCCCAAGTATGGACCGATCTCCCGAAATTCGGCAATTTGGGCTACAATTCTACTCAGTCAATCAGCAAGCGGATCGCAAGTTCTGGTAGATCAACTGAGATCTGGCGGCGAACCGGAACTTATTTGCGGAATCCTCAGCAGCATGTGTGTTACAAAACAAAAACCTGCGCCAGTCATTCGGGACTTGATTGCTCACAAAAATCCCAATGTGCGCAGCCATGCGGCGCGATATGTGTTACAGGTTGCTGATGCTGGTTTTTCATCGGCGATTGCCGCTCAATTATCTATCGAAACTTATTATCCGGCTCTATTGTTCCAGCTAATGGCGCTGGCGGTCATCGGAGATGGTTTGGCAGCCAAGGCAGTAGCACCGGTTATGATTTCTTTTGATGATAAGCTTGGAGAGACTGCCGTTGCAGCATTCGATTCAATTCTCGCACGCAACGGAAAATCTTCCATTAGTGACACATCTTTGCAATTTAGAGCGGCATATAGCGTCAAGTGTGGAGATTTCGAAACGGCAGATAGCCTTTATCTGATTATGATCGAACTCAACAGCGGTAATAAATCATACCCCGAGGAGCGAAGATTAGTGAGATCTCAGGCAGACCTGAAAAGGCTGCGTTCCTACGGTTTGCAAGGAGATTTCGGGCGCCTGTGGGAACGGTATTGGCGGCTCGTAAGTCCCGACATTGTTTATCCGCGACTCAGCACAGTGGGCGACGCCGCCGCAGCCGATGATTCTGATTTTGCCCTTGTCCAACCTCTGCCCGGCCTGACAAAACCACCGAAGAGTCTTCTCTTAGATGGATTTGATGTCTCGCTAAGAGAAAAAAACTGCGTAAAAAAGGTCTCATCCGGCGAAATTATCTGCGAGTCGAGCGACAGCCTGCTTGTTATCGATATCGAACTACGGAATATTTCATCGACTGATCGGTGGCTTAATACCGATCTGATTTTTGCCGTGACGGAGACAGGATTTCTACCGATCAATCCCGAGGCGTTACGAGTCAAATCGCTCGGTCATACCGCGACTGAAAAAGATGACAAGATTCGACCAGGAGGAATGTCTGTCCGCAGACAGATATACTCCGTTCGAAAAGGCGTGGATGTAGAACAGATTCTAATCCTTAGTTCAGACTGCAATCTAATTTCACCATCACTTCTGGGCATCAATTAGGTGAATATAAATGAAAGTACTCTTAAGTAGTTTGCATAGAATATTGATGGTTCTCCCTGTGCTTGCCATCACCACGGGAACAGCAATAGCTTCCGATAATGAATGGTTCCAACGGATGAAGGATGAGTTTCCGAGCGATAGATACATTAATGGTTCCGGTATTTATTCCGGTTCGAAGACAGACGTTGCCAGCAGGAATAAGGCAATCGAATATGCCAAAAAGGAGCTGGTCGAATCGATTCGAACATCAATCAAGTCTGAAGCAATTTCAACGTCGAAACGCACTGCAACCTTCGCCGGCAGCAATTTTGTGGCAGAAGTTCGTTCGCTTAGCGATATCAAAGACTTGGAAGGACTCGAATCAGAGCAGGAATATGATTCTGATGCCAAGGCATGGATGTCCTTTGCCCATCTCGACCGCAAAAAGGCAATAAATGGATATAGCGCTAAAATTACAAGAATCCGCTCTGAAATTACTGAACTAAGGAATAAGGGCGAATCGGAACGTGACGACAAAAACAGTGTTCAAGCCTTGCAGGATTTTCAAGCATGCCGGATAAAACTACAGGAACTTGTTGAGCTGAAGTGGTTTCTTGTATCTTTCGTTGGATCGTTCGACACTGCAGATAAATTGATAAATTTTGATAACGATAATATAGAACGTCAGTTGATCACCATATTCATTGATGAAATGATGGCCTATGAAATCGTTGAAATGGATGATTTTGCCGACTATATCGTTAATTCGCTGCGCTGTTCTCCCAAAGCAGGAACCGGGATTTCCATCCTGATCGAACCGATTGTCCCAAATGGACAGGAATATATTTGCGGTTCGGCGGAGCAATTGCGGAAAAAGATAGAGAATCGGATAATCAATCTGCCAGATTGGAAAGTCTCAGCATCAAGTTCGAAAAATATTAATGGTTCCGAATATATAACCGATACCCGTCGTAAAGAGTCTGGAGCTTCACATGTGCTTGTCGGCTCCTATGCTGTGTTTGAAAATAGTGTCGAATTTGAATTTCGATTAAAGTCTATTATAAGTAATGAGATCGATGCTCAGGTCCCCAAAACGATAATGCTTGAACTTTTTAACAAATGGAAATTTGATCTGCAACCGAATAATGCCGATCGTATCGCCGATTTGCAGGGTGGAAATGACACTCAGGAACCCTCCCTGATGAACTTGATAGTCTGGACTAACCAAGGCGACCAAAAAGTGATTTTTCGGGAGGGAGAAGCGATGCAGGTATTTGCCCGCGTCAATTTTCCTGCATATCTTCGCGTGATATATTGCCAGGCCAATGGTAAAATGTTGCTGATCACTGATGTTAAGACTGGAAAGGATTACTACATTCCCACCGATTCGGTTGAAAAGGACATCATGTTAATGAACATTGCCTGCAGCGAGCCATTCGGTGCGGAACTTATTCAAGTTTTCGCTTCAAAAACAGAGTTTCCTGAGTGGCACGGACAGCCATATAAGCAAGCAACGGAATTGCCATCGAATATTATGACGCAGATTAGAGAATTAAGGAATACATCAGCGGCAGTCCGAGGGCAGATTGTCCTGACTTCTGTTTCTGCAGAGTAAGGCTAATGAAAGAAAAGCACCAAAGAAGTTACCTTGAACGGGAGTTCAAGTGATAAAGGGGTTGTAAAATGCCTTCTGATTATCAATTTCCGTCACAACCAGAAAACCACCAAGATCAAACAACCGCTCGACTGCATTTCAGCATAATGTCGTGTAATATATTGTTAATTCTTGGTTTAACTACGATTCTGCCTGCGATTGCCGTCGCCGGATGGGACGGACACGTTCCATTAGGGGAAGACGGCGCCCAGGTACGGTTCTACGATCAGAGTCTGGCGATTTGCATTGGTATATCTTATGCAAATAATCCGGACTGGGCACAGCTCGATCAAGCCCCGGTCGATGCTCGTGATTTTGCGGAGGTATTAAGGTCCGATTCGAATGGTCATGGGTTTGATAAGGTTGTTCTATTGGTGGAAGAGCCAACAAAAACGGAGATTATTGATGCGATGCGGAATATCTCCAAACTTTGCACCCCGGAAACAAGGCTGGTTGTCTTTTATTCCGGTCACGGCGACACAGCGATACTCGCCAATGGTGAACGAGCCGCCTATATCATTCCTTCGAACGCTCCCCAGACGTCAGGTGATCCCGATGAGTTGGAACAGCATGCCATCAATCTGGATTACTTCCGCAGTAACGCCAAGATCATAAAGGCAAGACACGTTTTCTACATTTTGGATTGCTGCTATTCCGGGAATCTTGTATTTTCGATGGTCAACAGAAGTAGAACCGCAGTTGAAGTCCCCAAGAGACTAACAGAGCGTATGAGTGGAGACTGCCGTCAATTTCTCACCTCAGGCAGCGACATTCAGCAAACGGGTAACAGGAGCGATTTCGCCGGATACTTGATTACCGGTCTTCAAGGGTATGCCGATATCGACGACGACGGTTGGATTTTGGGCAGCGAATTGGCAGCTTATGTCAAGGACAATGTCGGCAATTCTTCACTGGGACGGATTCAGTATCCGCAATACACCAAGAGCAATGAACCTAATTTGGGTTTGGGTGATATGATATTCAAATGCCCCGATTTTATAGGAAAAACAATGCAGTCGATTGGAAACGCTTATCTGGAAATAAAGAGCAATATTCCCGACCTCAAAGTCCTCTTGAACTATATCGAACAGACCGAAAAGACGCCATGCAAGATTCCGTTAGCTCCCGGTGAATACAAGATAGAACTACAACACTCCGATGAAGAGTATTATATTCCCTACATCACTCATGTCAATCTTGTTTCAGGACATACTACTACGGTAAGTGGCGCCGTCTCGCGACGGAACGGACTCGGCATTTTAAAAGTGATTTCCAAATTATCAGGAACAGTCTATATCGATGATGAAATAGTCGGGAACGTGCGCGAGGAAATACAGGGCATTGAGGCAGGCTCGCATAGTTTAAAAGTCGATCCCTATGTTAAGAGCTACAACGATTTCGAGCAGATCATTGTCATTAAAGAGGATTTTGTTAATGAAATTCCTGTCCGATTCCCCGGGGAAGACACAAGCTCGCTGATTTCATGCAAATTCACCTCGGCGCCCCCCGGGGCTGTGATCCGGGTGAATGGAACCAGATTGGGAATTACTCCCGACACCTTCTCACTACCTTCGGGAACTATCGAACTGGAATTGGATCACCCCGATTGCAAGCTTTATCAGGAAACGGTCGAAGTGGCTCCGCAAGTCCACCGCAAACTCGAGGAATTATTGGGGATATTGACTCTATCCTGCGTGGATAACATGGGCAATGTGACTATTGACGACATTCCGCAACAGGTAAAGGTGAGGAAAGACCCTCTCGATTTTCCACTTTCGAAGGGTTATCACCGTATTCGCGTCGAACCGACCTACAGAAAAGATGAATTGAGAGTCTGGGAGAAGACTATCGAAGTCAATCCAAGACGGCCGACTTCGTTTGTCATAGTTTTCAGCGCAAAATAAAAGACTTATTCTTTCGATTAAAGATATAAGAATAGTCCGTAATCAGTGGCTGCGGTAAAAGCGCCAAAGCCGATCAATCAACTTCAATTTCGAGGGAAAAATGAAATTCACCAATCAGTTGGCAGCCATTCTCGTCCTTGGCATAATCGCCGGTTGCTCTGGCACCAAGCCACCCGCAAGGCCCGAATGGGTAAATTCAATGCCTGCATACCGTGATGCTTATGCCCAAGTCGGCGTTAGCACAAGCACAGGTATCGACTCGCCGGCCGAGAATCGGATGGCGGCCGAAATAGACGGCAAACAGAAAATTGCCGGTATTATCAAAACTAAAGTTCAGGCATTAACTGAGCAATGGTCTCAACGTAATCTCGCAAAGTCTCCAGACGCGAATGACTCACGTTTAAAGAGTATGACCGAGAATGTCTCTCGTCAGGTAGTCGATGCGACTCTCGCAGGTTGTATTGCCAAAGAGTATTATGAAGACGAGAAAGGACACACCTATGTCCTGATGATCATGCCGAAAGCGTCAGTCTGGGATGTGGCCAAGAAAGATCTGAAAGAAGAACTGAATCAGGAACCCGCCTGGCTCAAGCAATCTATTGAGCAGAAAAACGAAGCGCTCGGTCGGATGGATGAAATATTTGGCAAAGAAATGCAGACAGGCACAGGCAACGCGCTTCCATGAAGTTACCGATCTTTGTAAGAAGCGGGGTGGTCGTAGATACCCTTCTAACGGCCATCCCGTTCCTTATCCTGACGATATTCTGGACCCCCCGCTTTTGTCAGGCTGAAGACAACGCGCTGCCGGACTGGATCATTAATCCTCCAACGTCCGCCGATAAAATTTTCGGTATGGGGGTTTTTGGTCCTTGTTTTAATATCAAGACAGGGCAAAAAGAAGCAGTCAATATCGCTTTAATCAATCTTGCCCGCTGCTACCGGGTATTAGTGAGAAGCCAGACCGAGATTCTGAGCAATGGTGACACCTATCTCCTGCTTCCGAAAACATCGATTGACGTTGACAGCGTTACGTTTAATTTTGTTCGCGCCAATGCTGAGACTACGGCGGTTTTCATCGACT
>ORJL010989986.1_pt1 | contig 17105 bp, 22 predicted proteins | sample 1779941 | NCBI WGS metagenome assembly ORJL01 (sample SAMEA104232317, study PRJEB22302) | groundwater metagenome | biome: forest; feature: aquifer; material: groundwater | place: USA | collected 2011-08-07 | depth 5.8 m | reverse complement strand
TATTGAGAACTTTGATTAACCCCTAATTTGTCAAAGTTCACAATAAGGGCTTTTGAATGAAGCATATAATTATTCAAAGTCCTCTATTGTAAAATGTCCCAAAATCTATGTTCTTTGTTATTATAACTTTTACATAACAATAACTATAATGACTAATCAAATAGACTATGTTAATGAGGACGGCAAGACTCTTGGTGTAACAGACTTGAATATTGTCCATAAAAATTTGCTGCTTCACAAATCAGCGCATATTTTTATTGTTGACTCTAACGGCAGAGTATTTTGCAGGAAAATAGCTTCTGGCAATCCTATCTATCCGGGGTATTGGTCTACTTCTGTTGGCGCTCATGTTTTGTCAGGCATGGATTATGACGCAACAGCAAAAGAATCGCTGAAGAGCTCTTTGGGCGTTAACTGCAAACTTGAGATGATCGGAAAAGTAAGAATTAAAGATGACAGAGAAAATGAAGTTAGCGCTACCTATGTTGGTTATTCAAATAAGGTCAAGATAAATGAAAAAGAGGCTGAAGATGGCAGATTTTTTACTCTGGAAGAATTGAAGGATTTGATGCAAAAAGAGCAATGCACTCCTCATCTTTTACAGTCATTAGAACTTTACTTGCAAAAAAAGCATTAAAATTATCAGTGGCTTCAATAAGCTATCATTTTTCCATCACGTAGCAATATAACTGGAAGAGTTTCTATTTGTATGTTAGAAGTTCTAGTAGCAAGGTCCGCATATTGATCTGCTATTTCTCTGCTACTGAAAAATTTTGTTTTCCCACCTATTAGATGAAATCTAATCATATTTGAAAAACAGTCAATGCCTCTTCTTTCTGAAACTACTTCTCCTATTGAATAGCCTAACATAATCAATATCCTATCATTGCTATGGCAAAAGGCTTTCCTAATTTAGTGCCCATGTCTTTTTGGTCGCCTTCAAATTTCTGCATGGCTATATTGCCTAATCTTTCTATAAGAAATTCAGGACAATTGCTTGCAACAACGACCTTCTTTACCTTGCCTTCGCCTATTGCTTTCTTTATTTCCCTGGCGCCTATTACAAACTTGCCTTCCGGCAGTTTTTGAATCTTTTCTAAATCCATAGTAAATGCCTTTTCTGCAAGAAAAGGTCTTTACAAAACTCCAAAAGAACTGGAGTTCATAATGACCTAATCTTCTAAATATTATCTAAACCTCACACAATTCATGCATCCACGGTTGCAGCAACGTCTTTGAATAGATGAATAGTCCATGCAAACAATAGTTTGGTAAGATTTAAATAAGCTCTTATTTTCCTTTTTTGATGGCAAGACGATTATTGGTTGTGCATCCCGAGCAAGAATACGACCAGAATTTGAAAGCTAGAGATTCTATACATGATTTTGTAGAAGAGTTCAATCCTGCAGAGGTTTTTATTTTAGTTGATGATCCGTGTGAAACTGAAGATTATTTGGGTACAAATAAAGGGGTATGGATTTTATCTGAAATGGGAGAAATTTCATCAGCTGATGCTAAAAGGATAATAGACGGTTGTACACAACTGACGATAGTCGGACATAATTTTGACGAGTGTCATTATACTGCCTTTGAAGCTGTTTCAAAGCAGGCTAGTTCACTTGAAATTGTAATGCCTACATATGCATCAACTGAAGGATCTGATTTTGTAAAAATTAGTGATGTTATAGGTGAATCTTGTGATGAATATAGAAGATCACCTTCTGATGTTTTTCATGGGTTTGTCAGGCCATTTCAATACTTTTCAACCGAAGAAAGAATTACACTAAAAGCAGCACGGAAATATGTAAAACTTCTTGCATCCCAAGCAGCTGACCCATCTGCTGATGTTTATATTAACGGCAGAAAAGTTTGTTATAAGCGAAAAGGCGGAAATGATACAACTTTATCAATTAGAAATCACTCGCCAATAGATTTCAGATAGATGTTAAAATAAGCACGCTAATTAATAGCATGCTTCGAATACAAAATCCTGACCCGCTAAATATATTTAGATCAACCAAACGAGTTCTTGAAATGGCAGACAATGTCAAGATAAATTTTGATGCTGTAGAAAAGCTTGCGAGTGAAATAGGCCTATTATTGAATAATAACCATAAATTACAAAAACCTAGCACTGATTTTGAAAATGATCTAGACAGGGCATTCTGGCAGTCTGTGATGGGATTTTGCTACTGGGCCGAAAAGGGAAAGCAAAAGTGGCAGGTTGAATGGCCAAAAGATAATAATATAGTGACAGGCGGATGGTATGGCGTAATTGCGTGCTATGACAGGGCATTAGAAGAAGGAATACCGGTTCTTGATGTCAGTTGGCTTATGGACATTTCTGAAGAAGCCCTAAGAAAAATATTTAGGAGTGCAACTGAATCTGACATTCCGCTTCTGAATGAGCGCAGAGAAATAATGCGCAATACTGCAAAAATTCTTGTAGAACATTTTGCAGGAGACCCTATTTTCATCTTGGAAAAATCAGAATACGATGCTATCAAATTATTGCAAATCTTAAAAGATTTTCCAAATTTTCATGACGTTCCTACGTACAAGAACGAGAAAGTAGTTTTTCTTAAACTAGCTCACCTGGTTGCACAAGAATTTGATCATGTTTTGAAATCGCATGGCAAAGATGGGTTAAAGAATATGGACCAGATCTGTGTTTTTGCTGATTACAAATTGCCGCAGATACTCAGAGCGTACGGACTGCTTGAATATTCTGGCGAATTAGCAAGAAAAGTTGACAATTATGAACTTATTCTGAAGGAAGGCAATGAGGAGATAGAAATAAGGGCAGGAACAATATGGGGCGTTGAACTGGTTAGACAAGCGTTAGGCGGAAAGCATACTGATATTGAAGTCGGACAAGCAATATGGCTCATGAGTCAGAATTCAGAGCTTCAGAAAAAGATCAAACCCTATCACAGGACTTACACGAATTTCTATTAGTTAATTGTTAGAGCTTCCTCTTTGAGACCTAGCCACCATTTGTCCATTGTTTGCATTACGGATTCAAAACTTGATTGAAATTCAGAAGCATTAAATTCATTTATATGGCTTCTGCACGCCTCTTTGAGGCATGACTCATGAGCTTCTTCCCATATGTTAAGATGGCCATCGAAAAAATTCTGAAGCCTGTCCGAAAGTTTAGCTGAGCCTGTTTTTAGTTTTGTTAAAACTTTCACTATTTCTATAACAATTCTTAATTCAGGAATAGCAGAACTCTCCATTGCATATGCTGCACCAGATGCATAGGATGCTTTGTTGTCAGACATGATAGCGGTCATTTTATCAATGAAAATTTGAGTTGCTTTATTTGTTTGAATATTAGAAAGATCAGTGCCTACAGTTTCATTTACTCCCAAAATCAACATATTGTTATGAGTTATGCAGTCTGTCTCAGTGCCTAATTCTTCTCCTAAATTACGCGTCAATTCTACATCTACACTTTTCCATTTTGCAATTCTGGCTGTATTCCTTGTTGCGTACAGAAAATGGACAATATTTCTTGTGAATAATGTATATTGGCCCAATATGTAAACCAACTGATTTGGCGACAAATTGTCTTTTGCGATAAAAACTGGATTAGTTTCTTTGCTTACACATATGTATTCTGACATCATGGAGTTGTTAAGCGTTTCTGTAAGGTTATTGAAATTCATTAAACTCACCCATTTAGTTGTACAAAATAAAGCATGTTGAAATATCGGCTTAATCTTTCAACCTCTTGCTCATTATCTCTAATGGCGTACATAACAGGCCCGCATTTTCTTGATTCCTCAAATCTTGGCTTTTTACCGTATTTTCTTTCTGATTCTGCTTCAAGCCTTTCAAGATCTTCTATCAGCCCTGCAGTAACAATATTTTCCTCATGTCTTTTGCACAGTTTATTTCCTACAGTAAAACCTAAGTCAAGAGAAAAATCCACGCCAGTTCCGGATCTGTTATTCATTATGTCGGCATTTACAAGCGACATAAGATAATCGGATCCGCTTATTTCATAAGTTACCATTTTATTCACTCTAAAGTAATTATTTTCTGTACATATAAAATTGTGTCGTACTTATATGGTACGAATTTATATACTATAGGAACAAGACATTTTATGGAAACAGGCGCGCTGAAGAAAATTATGACTGACAATGAAATAAAGATATACATTACGCTGCTTCGCAACGGGTCTTTGACTGCTTATGAAATAGGGAAAAAGACTGGCATCTACAGGGCTCATGTCTATGACAAGCTGGAAAGGCTTATGGGAAAAGGCTTTGTAACTCATGTTTACAAAGGCGCTAAAAAATACTTTCAGGCAACTTCCCCTGAAAAAATAAAGCAATATTTGGAGGAAAAGAAAAGGGACATAGAACAGCAAGAAGAGCATGTTAACAATTTATTGCCTGAATTACTGAAGATTACATCTACTCATAATGAGAGCACTAGAGTAGAAGTTTTCAAGGGAATTGAAGGAATAAAATATTTTTTGCGCGACATAGTCAAGACAGGAAAGGACGTGATGATTACAGGCGTGGATGATGCAAAGTATGATGAAAATATTAGGTTGTTTATTTCACAATATTTTCGCGATCTCAGAAATAAAAAAATCAAGGAAAGAGTCATCACACTGAAAAGAAAAGGCATATTTACTTTTGATAAATCAATTGCATCTACAACAACCTATAAATTTCTTGAAGCTACACAATTTAATCCCACTAACACATACATCTATGCAAATAAAGTTGTGATTGTTGTTTGGGGCGCGCCGCCGACTGTAATAATGATTGAAAATATCGAGATAGCTGAAACCTACAAAGATCACTTTGAGCATCTGTGGAAACTTGCTTCTGTGAAGAATGAATAATTCTACAGGAATTATATAGGCATTATCAGCAGCTCTTTTTCCAGCTTCGGTATCTTTTGCTTGCCTTTTTGCACTAATTCCAGCAGTCCGTAAGCCTGCAAAAGCTTCAGGTCTTTTGACACAGATTCTACAGGCCTGTTAAGTTCTTTTGCAAGTCCGCCTACAGAACCAAATTTCTTTTCTTTAAGCTTTTTAAGTATTTCCAGCTTTGCCGGCGAAAAAAGCATAGACAGCTTTTCTTTGCTAAGGTCTAAAAATAAAACCTTGTCTGGCGTGCCTTCTGGGTCTTCCAGCATGGCCTTAAAGATAAATTCTTTGATATTCATAATAATCCTTTCCTTTCTTTATACGTTTTTACCCATGTTCTAAAGTTTTCGTCTACAATCTGTACCCATTGATTTAAATCGTGCGTGTAGTCTTCTTTTTTAGTTTTTTCCAAATATTTTGGTTCTGACGATATCCAAAACTTCATTTCATGCAAACCTTCGTGTGCCGTATCTACTCTAAATACATCTTCTGTTTTGCCGTCCTCTCTAATTATTGCAACATTAATAGCAAAATGTTTTACAGCCTTTTTATCAAGTATTATTCGTGTATCAATCCTTATGTTATCATAAGTTTCGATGGCATGTTTCTCCTTCATTTAATTCACAGATGATTTATTATATCAATTAATATATAAAGTTAAGTATTTAAGTCTTGCTTGGCCTCACTCTCTTATAATTGTGAGAGAATAAGCTTTACTTTTTCTTGGCCATGGCGCGCATCTTGTCCATGTCAATGCCAAGCTGGACCATGCCTGTGCCTATGGGAGGTATCTGGCCTACAATGATGTTTTCTATTATGCCTTGCAGGTTGTCTGTTTCGCCAGAGAACGCTGCATTAACCAAGTGCTTCTTTGTTTCTTCAAAGTTTGCTCTTGCAAGCACAGAAGCTTTTTTTCCTGAGATTCCGTAACGACCAATATCATTGACAACACCGTCAAATGTCATCATGTCTGCAAGCAGCATAAGATGCCTTACATCGACTTCCAGACCTTGTTCATCCAGCGTTTCTTTTGATTCCTGCAGAATTATATTTCTTGCAGCTTCAACTCCAAGAACTTCGTAAACCTGATGAATGTCATTTGTTGTTGTTCTTGCGACATCAACGCCTTCTGCTTTTAGGACCTTCTTGAGGTTTGTTCCAACCGATTGTATAATCCAATCGTCTTTTTCCTTTACAACAATAACATTTTCTAACCCTTTTATTCCATCTACCTGCAATTTCAGGAGTTTATTTTTTAACTTTCTCAAGTTTTTCACATCATCCTTCTTTGGCTTTACATAGATGAATGCGCCTTTTGTTGTGATTTCAGTATCCTTTATTCCAATCATAACTTCTTTTGCCTTGTCTTTGTAGGACTCTTTTTCAAGTTCCAGCTCTACTCTCATGTTAATCAGGTCAATAGAATCTGAAACAACCAAGCTTTCAACTGTCTTTGATTTTATTTGGCTGGCAATCTCTTTAGCCTTTTCTTTTGTGTTATATTCTGGCATCAAATATATTTTCATGTGTTTTTCAAATGTTTTGCGCGCATCAAATATCTCAATTAATCTTGGCAGGCCGTGAGTAACTTTTGACAGCCTGTCAGACTGCGACGCCATGGTATAAGAACGCATTGTATTGTGAATAACTAATCCGTTTGCTGTGGTAAATGTGTGATTATCTTCTATTGTCATATCATATACATGATCAGTTGAAGGATCAACTTTTGCTATTTTTACTATTTCATCTAAAACTACACTGTTTTCTAATAAAATTAGATTTGAGTTATTTGCGCTTGTCAGCAACTGAGAAACATTTATTGCAGGTATTTTGTCGCCTACTTTCAAATCCTTTCCAGCAATGGACATAATCTTACCGTCTTTTTCTATTACAAATGAATGATATTCTGTCGCCTTCACTGATCGGCCACTTTTTGTTTTAACTTCTATTAAGTGGTCTGGGCTTTTGTGTCTACATAGGGCTTTGATCCTTTTCCATTCCATTTTCTTTTCAGGACTTAAACTTGGAACTAGGATTTCTAAATCTCTTGATAAATCAAAAATTTCATACCCATCTATTTTTTCATACCCTTCTTGTAAAGCAAAATCTACAAATTTTCCTATTGTTACGGTTTTTATCTTATTTTTATATCTAACGATAACTTTTTCTGCATAGTCCGTACACATCTGCGTAGCTGGTTCGCTAATGCTTTGAGCAGCTATGACGCCTATTGCTTCACCTGGTTCGTACTGGAATTTTTGAATCAGTTTTTTTAGCAGCTCAAGCTTTTCTGCTCTTTGTTTTTCACTAAGGCCCTGCTCCTTGCAAAATGTTTCAAAATCTTCCATGGTCTTTTTTGATAAATCCATATTATTCACCTAAACTACAGCATACCGTATTCCATTTTTTCTGCTGTAAACCAAGTTCCTACTTCTGGAGTTTTTTCAATGCCTGTATGATATTTGAAATCTGTAAAAATTCTTTCAACATCATTGACTCCTCCAACAAATTCTATTTCTGCTTTATCCGACCAACCTGTTTCACAACTCCAATCAATAATAACACCATTAGCCATAAAAGAACCATCTCTGTTTGGCACTACTTCAACAGCTTGCGCATATTGCACGCATGCTGATTGTGCTTCTGCAAAGCTGTCCATTTCAATTGCGTAAACAATTCTTTGTTCATACATAATTATTCACTTTATAATATTATTTTCTTTTTCCCGAGGGTTTTCTTTGTGCATACTTTCATAATGCACGAAAGAAAAGGCTCATTCACCCAAATTCAGAGTCTTTTCCATTCTTATCTTGCCATGGTTTATTTTTGCAGGATCAAGGCCGTCTTCTCCTGCAACAAATTGTATTACATGGCCTTTGCTGTCTCTTACAGTGCCATCATACTCTACTCTTAAGTCCTGCAGCGCATTGATCAGTCTTCTCTCCATGTATCCACTGTGTCTAGTGTGCAGGGATTTGTCCATGAGGTTTTCACGGGAGTTCATTGCGTCAAAGAAAAATTCAAATGGGTCCAAGCCTTTTTTGTAACCAGTGCCTACAAATCCGCAGGCTTTCAATCCCAGATCTCCTGGTTTGAAATGCGTTAATGTTCTGCCAATATAACCTCGGTGTATTCTTTCACCGCCTATTGATTCCTGGCCTACTATGCCGCACATTTGTGTAAGATTAACAAAACTTCCTCTTGCGCCTGTTTTAGCCATGATAACTGCTGAGTTAAATGGAATGTCTTTTTTTATTATGTCGCTTATCGTGTTTGATGTCATTCCACCTAGCTGCAAAATTCTGTTTTCCAGGCTCATTTCTGGCGTCAAGCCAGGTATAAGTTCAAGCTTGTTTGAATAATATGACTTAACTAAATTTTCTGATTCTACTGAATAATCGTCAACAGCCTTTTCAATGCGCTTCTTTGATTTTTCAGATACATCCATATCGCTGATTGATATCGAGAATCCGTGCATTGTTATTGCCTCAAGCGACAAGCGAGTTGCCTTGTCGATGAATTTTATTGTGGCTGTAGGACCGAACTTTTTCTCTATTGCATCTATAAGGGCGCCTTTCTTCTCTGCAAGCGCTTCGTCGTCTATTACGCCGGTTTTCAATACGCCATCTTTGATTATTATATTATCATCAGAAGTTCCGTCGTCATACTCATAGTGCTCTCCTTTGAATTCAATGTTCAAGCCTTTTGGAAGTATTGCGCTGAATATTTCCTTGCCTGTATAGCTTTCCTTTATTGGAAAGTCTTCAATTCCTACAGAAAAGAAAAGCTTAGCAGCTTCTTTTGGAGACAGCTTGTTATCTTTTCTTGTTAAGAAATATGATCCAGATATGTGATCGTGTTTGCATGCAATAATTGGCAAGCCATATCTAGGAGACCTGATGTTATTTTCTACAAGTATTAACATTTCAGCTTCTGTTTGCGCTTCTTCTGTCTGAGGTATGTGCAAGTTCATTTCGTCGCCGTCGAAGTCAGCGTTGTAAGGAATTGTAACGGCAAGATTAATTCTTAAAGTCCTGCCAGGCATTATGCGCGCGCGATGCGCCATCATTGACATTCTATGCAGAGATGGCTGCCTGTTCATTATAGTTATATCACCATCCATCAAATGCCTTTCAACAACAAAACCGATATCAATTTCATTTTTAATTACCTCTTTGTTTTCATTTGTTACTTTCTTTCTAATGCCGTCAGGCCTTACTACGTAGTTTGCGCCTGCATTAGCAGTTGGTCCATTGTCGATTAATTTTTTCAACTGTTCAATATTATTTTTGTTGACTTTGATTGGCACTGTCAGTTCATTTGCTATTTCCTGAGGCACGCCCACATCATTAATTGCGATTTGCGGATCCGGGGAAATTACTGTACGCGCAGAAAAGTTGACTCTTTTACCTGATAAATTTCCTCTAAACCTTCCTTCTTTCTTGCTTAGTCTTTGCACTAAAGTTTTCAATATTCTTCCGCTGCGATGACGCGCAGGAGGAAGCGTAGATATTTCGTTGTTCATTAATGTAGAAATGTGATACTGTAATAATTCCCATATATCTGCTATGATAAAGTCTGGCGCGCCTATTTCCAAATTTTTCTTTAATCTTTCATTAATTCTTACAACGTCTACAAGCTTGTGGGTTAAATCATCTTCGCTTCTTTCACCTGTTTCTAGAGTAATCGAAGGACGCACCGTGACTGGAGGCACTGGCAGGATTGTTAGGATAAACCATTCAGGTCTTCCGCCTTTTATTTTAAATAACACAACATCATCATCTGTCATTTTTTCAAGCCTTTGCCGCACTTCTTCGCTTGTTAACTCAACATTGTTTTCTCTGTATGACGTAGGTTTCTGGAACTCCCAGTCTTTTTGTTTTCCACCGCAATGAGGGCAAGTTTTCTTTTTGCTCTTGTAAAGCTCTGTCAGTGCATTTTTCATTTTCTTTAACTCGTCGTCAGATGCCAATGGACGAGAGCATTCTCTGCATATTGAAGCAAGAATCATGTAAATCTTTTTTCCAAACAAAGGATGAACAACAGGCTTGATTAATTCCAAATATCCGAAATGGCCCAAGCACTGGCCAATAGTTCCACCACATGTTCTGCATCTCAGACCAGGGTCAACTACTCCCAAGTGCAGATCTGTCAAGCCCCCGTCTATCGGATAACCGTCAGGGTCGTAAAGCTCTGCCTGCTCTATCTTGACAGCTGCCATATCCTTTATCATTTTCGGCGACAAAAAGCCGAATTCCAATGCTACTAAATTTGCCATAATAATCACTATTTAAGCATAATTTGTTTTTGCTAATATTCTTACGAAAGACCTTGCCAAACTTTCGTAGCTGGCTAAAGCACTTTCAAAAGTTTCGCCTTTGCCTGTGATGCCTACTCCTATACAAGTGCCTTCTATTACATATTGACCGGTATCTCTTCTTAGTGTAGACGATATTGGCAGTCTTTCAATTTCAAAATTCATATTCATTCACGTCCGTAATCAAGATAAGATAAATTCATTTCTTCAAAACATTCACCGTCCGATCTGTTGTTAGCAATATCACCGCGTCCGGCTAAAATTGTTCTTGCATCTCTAACAGTATGCTTTCTTTCTGCAAGTATTGCATCATATGCTTTCAATGCATCTGCTGATGTTGTGCCCCTTGCTACTACACGTTGTTCTTCATAAGTGCCTGTAATTTCATGCATACCTTCATCTAGTCTGTACGTTGCATTTCTTTTATTAAGTTCTTCGTTGAAATCCATTTTCATTCACCTTTAATATACATTTCTTTCTGCAGAAACCAAAGGTTTCTGAGATCTCAAAGAGCTTTGCTCTTCGCAGATTTCCCGAGGGTTTTCTTCAAACTTTTTATTATTGTTTTTTTGGATACGGTAACCTTTCTTTACGAAAGAAAGGCTAGCCTTATTGCTCCGCGGTTTCTGCTTTGCCTGATTCTGACGTGACTTCAGGCGCTTCTGTTTCTTCCCCTTCCTGTGCTGTGACTTTCATTTTTGGATAAATGCCTAGGCATTTTAATTCATCAACCATGAGCTTGAATGCGTAAGCCATTTCAACATCAGCTATTTTTGCTTTCTTGCAAACAGGGCAGAATCTTTTTCCTTTTATGAAATCTTCAACTGCAACCAATCCGCATGACTGGCAGATAGGTATCTTGTATCTGTCGCTGCTGAATCTTTCTTTTAACAACAAAGCAGCGCCATGAGCTATCAGGCAATCTTTTTCCATTTCCCCTAATCTTAAACCGCCTTGTTTGGCTCTTCCTGCTGTAGGTTGTTTTGTCAATAATGTTACAGGGCCACGCGCTCTTGCCTGTATTTTATTTGCAACCATGTGGTGTAATTTTTGATAGAAGCAAGGGCCTATAAATATTGTTCCTTCTAATTTTTTGCCTGTTATGCCATCATACATTGTTTCTTTTCCATCATCTCTGAAGCCTAATTTTATCAATGCGTCTCTTACAGTTTTTTCAAGGCTGTTTCCACTTTCTTGCTCAACAAATGCAGAGCTGTCTACGATAGAACCTGAAAGAGAAGAATATTTTGCAGATATCACTTCCAGCAGCTGACCTATTGTCATTCTGGATGGTATTGCATGAGGGTTTAATATTATATCTGGCGTTATGCCATTGGCTGTAAAAGGCATGTCTTCTTCTGGAATTGCAATTGCCATTACGCCTTTCTGCCCGTGTCTTGACGTAAACTTATCGCCAAGTTCTGGGATTCGTTCATTTCGAACAACTATTTTTACAATTTTATTTCCTGCGCTTGATTCTGTAATTATAACATTGTCTACAACGCCTTCTTCACCGTGACGGATAATTTCTGAAGTTTCTCTTCTATTTTCAGTTTCTACCATGAAGCTTTCTACAGGGCAGAAAAATCTAAGCGGAGACACTTTTCCGATAAGAACGTCTCCAGATTCCACTGTAATTTCCCTGTTTACAATTCCGTCTGTTCCCAAGCTTGCATAAGCTTCTTCTGTCCTGTAACCTGTTACAGACTTGTCTGGTATGCAAATTGCGTCTTTTTCTATACCCCAATATTTCTTTTCTTCTGTAACGTATGTTCTGAAGAAAAATGATCTTCCAAAGCCCCTTTCTAATGAAGCTTTGTTGAAAACTATACCGTCTTCCATGTTGTAGCCCTTGTAGCTCATAATAGCCATAATTATATTCTGGCCCTGCGGATGCGAATCCAGTCCTATCTGCTGTCCAACAACAGTGTTTATCAAAGGAACCTGCGGATAAATCAAAATGTCAGACTTTGTATCGGTTCGCATCAGGAAGTTTGTATTGAATATGCCCAAAGCTTGGCCAGACATTTTAGCGCCAAAGTTTACTCTATCGCCTCTATTGTGCGCAGCAAAGGGCACTAGCGATGCGGCTAAACCAAGAATAACGCTTGGATGCAGCTCTATATGAGTATGGTCTTTTGTTAAATCAGTGGATCTTAATGTGACAAACGCATAATTTTCTTCCTCAGCATCCAAATATTCTACAACACCTTCTTTTAGCAAATCATACCATGACATTTCATTTTTTAATATGGCATCCAAGTGATCTTGCTTTAACAAAGATTTTCCATTTTCAGCAACAATCAAAGGTCTTTGCAATCGTCCTGCATCTGTATTAATATAAACTTCATTGAATTCTGGAGAATATGCAACATTGATCGCGTAGTACATGCTGCCTTTTCGTCTTCTTTGTTTCAGGCCACTAATAAACTTTTCCGGGGTGTTTGTGTAGCCAACAATCAAACCGTCCATGAAAATAACTGTATCAGACTCTGCCCCAGTCGCTTCTTTCTTTATCACTTCATAAACAATTTCTCTTTCCTTGGCTGTTGCAGTGCGTGAAATAATTGCAAAAACAGCAAGATATTTTCTCAATCCGATGTTAATTCCTTCAGGGGTTTCTTCACAGCATAGTCTGCCCCAATGCGTTGCATGCAGTGCACGCGCTTCAAAATGCTCCTGTGCTGCTGAAAGAGGTGAAATGACGTTTCTTAAGTGTGCAACAGTTCTTACAAAATTTGTTCTTTCCAAACGCTGGCAGACGCCAGTTCGTCCGCCTATCCACTGACCTGTTGCCATGTGTGATACTATACGCTTGCTTAGATAATCAGATTCAACAATAGATTTTATTGAAGGCATTTTTCCTCTTTTTACAAGTTTTTGATATGAATAAACTATTCTTGATACAAGCCCATACTTGCCCAATAGCACAGATCTGAATAAAATTTCCATAAAGTCGCCAACCAGCCTTAATCTTTTGTTGGCATAATGGTCTATATCCTGATCTTTAACATCATGCAGACCCAGCTTCAAAAGCTTTCTGACGACCTTTGTAAGGTACAAAGCCTTGTCTGTCCTGGTTTTCTTGTTCTGCCCCAAATGCGGAAGAAGATACTTGTCCAAAATATCAGCAATCCTCTTGTCCCTGTATTCTTTTTGCGGTATTCTTAGTTTACCGCCGATAAATTCCACGGCTTCATTTGCATTTTTTACATCATATTCGTAAAGGTTAAAGTATATTTCCTGCATTTCATCCTTGTCTGTTGCTATTGCTTCTACTATTTCCTTGTCTGTTTCCATTCCTAATGCTCTTAGAAGAACAACGATAGGCAATTTTTTCAAATTAGCAAATGAAATAGTTATTATGGCATTTTTCCTTTCCAAAAGATGCCTTTGGACAAAGCCTGCTGCTTCGCTGTTTATTCTGGCTGTTTCTATCTCGCCTTTTCTTTCTATTATAGGCCTGTTTGAAAGCACTTCTTCAACCATTACGATGACTCGTTCAGTGCCATTTATTATGAAATAGCCGCCAGGATCGTTTTTATCCTCGCCTGCTTCTTCCAGTTGTTCAGGAGCCATGTTGCTCAAAGCACAAAGCTTTGATTTTAGCATTATAGGCAGATCACCGAGCTTAACTTCCTGTGCTTCCTGCTCTACGCCGTTTATTATCGGTATCATCTCAACATAAACAGGAGAAGAATAAGTCAAGTCTCTTAATCGCGCTTCTATCGGGGTTATGTCCCTTACAGCGCCGTCAGCTTCTTTTATTTGCGGTTTTGGAACTGTTACCTTGCCCAATCGTATTTTGAATTCTGCCAGTTCCGGAGTTTCCAGCTGGATTTCACCAATTTCATCTATAATTTTTTGTATTCTGAAATCCAAGAACTCGTTGAATGATTTTATTTGATGATCTACGAAACCGACGGAATCTTTGAATGATTTAAGAAGGATAGGATAGCTCATAGTAACACCCGAATATAGATGTAGCGCATACCTTAGGCTAGGCGATTAAATATTATGAAGATCACAGTAATCGAGCACAGTACATCAACTTAGAATTTTCTATGGAAAAGTATTTATAAGCTGAATTGCGTGAGAAAATGCACAAAATTACAAAATTCTCAAGCTTTTTATACTACTAAAAAGTCATATTTGCATGGCAGAATTTTTAAAGCCTTATACCACAGATGAGTTGAGAGAAGCAGTAGAGCACAGCAGAACATATAAGAAGGATAATATTTATTTAGTAAATTGTAAAGTTTTGGCAAAATGTCGCGGAGAGAAATATGTAAGGCATGAGCAAAAAATTGGCAGAAGAGTTTATGGCAAAGCAAATGTGCCTGAACCTTATGGTACAGAAAGTTTTGAATTTAAGTCTGAAATTACCGGCTTATCATTATTAACATGGTTTTCTATGATGCAGCTGATTGAAGGCACCAGACTTGGCGATCTGCCTGAACACGAACAAGGCATGGCTATGAATAAAAGAAACGTAGAAATAGCGAAAATTCTTAACCTAGGTATTTATCCTTTAGATTGTTTCCACCTAACAAACAGTTTGCTTACACCAGACGGCTCTGTTTTTCTTGTTGATTTTGGAATGTGGCGTGACGGAACAGAAGAAGAAATTGGAACGTATAGAGGATATCTTAAAAGTGGAGCAAGAATAACAGGACTTTGAACTCTTTTTTCTGAAAAACATACCGCAGTCAGTAATTATACTAATCTTATTCCATTTCTGGCTTCTTCCAGAAGCCAATTTTCATGCCTTTTTGGATCGTAAATTACTATATGCAGATTAAGGCCGATGTCAAGAATTAATCCGAGATGCGCATCTTTAGGTCACAATAACTGAAGTTTTCCTAACATCATACTTTTTCACCAGCCATAGCAAACAAATTTCTAATTATATTTTCTTCAAGATTCAGTTCTTTGCGATATTCCCAAAGCTTTGCAACTAATCCAGAATGTGTTTTTGGCAAAGGCTTGTCGTGTTTTTTTAACATTGAAAAAGCTACATGTATTATTGAGAACTTTGATTAACCCTATAATTTGCCAAAGTTCACAATAAGGGCTTTGAATGAAACATATATTATTCAAAGTCCTCTATTGCATGATAACCTCTGGAAACAGCGTCTTCGTCCAGTCCTTTTCTTTTAGCAAGAAAAGCCCTCGGGGAAAAGGAATCATACAACTACTCTATAATAATAAGACTCTCCGGCTGTTGGAGACCTTCGTATTATTTTTATAACATCGCCGTGCTTGCCGCCTAATATTTTTACAACAGGGTCTTCTGACTTCATTCTTGGCAAGTGCTTTAGCTTTATATTGTAATTTTTCAGAAGTTCGTCAACTTCTTCGCCTTGCATTAACTCATGCTTAGGAACCAGGTTGCTCTTGAAAATATCAAGCTCATCTTCTTTTTTTTCTGCTTTGGCCATAACAAATCACTCAATTTATTTCCATAGGTAAGTTTTTAAAGGATATCGAGAACTTTGATTAACCTCATAATATGTCAAAGTTCATAGTAAGGGCTTTGAATGAAACATATATTATTCAAAGTCCTCTATAACTTGTTCAGCATTTCTGTTCTTTCACAAAATAAAGGGCAGAAGGCGATTTCTTGCATCATAATTCTTTCAATCTTAATTTTTTTTTTCAAAAAAGAAAAATGGCAGTATGGGCCCGACGCCGACCTGATTTGAAATCCAACTAGGAGATCATAATAATTCATGTGAAAAATTAGAGCTTTATTCTATAGAATTGTATAGGAATTGCGTCATATTCGATTGGTGCATGTGTTCCGACAGATTCGCCTGTTCTTGTTCTTTCAACACCCACTAAACACGCATTGGCGCCTCTTGGTATTTCGCTTCGGCTATATTTTCTGCATCAGTGTACATATTCGTCAAGGCTGAATTCTGTACCTGATACATATCTAGCAAGTTGCGGCGAAAAATAACTGATTACACCAACTTCTTCACCCGAACCATTAGTAAGCTTTCCTTTTCTAATATGCAGTGGAACAACTTTTTCCATCTGATATGTTTTTTCAAAAGCTTCTTAAGCGTAGAATAATAATTGTCTTTAAATGCTTACAATAAGAAAGTAAGATAGTAAGAGAGGTGATTTTATGGCAGTAGAAACAGTAAGGATGTCTTCAAAGGGCCAGATAGTCATACCGCAGGATATAAGGGAAGAAATAGATGCAGACGAAGGAACAGTATTTGCTGTTACAGGCAGCATAGATACAGTAATACTGAAGAAAATAGGCACTCCTTCAAAAGAAGAACTGATAAAACAGCTTGGAATAATAGCCAAAGAGGGTAAGAAACGCCTGCAGAGCAAGGGCATAAAGGAGGAGGATATGCAAAAAATAGTTGAGAAATCAAGGAGAAATTAGCATATGAGTATGGACGCTGAGCGTCGGTTCGCTGTTGTATTTGACACAAATGTTCTCCTTTCTTCAACACTATGGGATTGGAGTGTGTCACAGAAGCTTCTGCATAAAATAATAATGGCCGATGTGAGTATATTTTCTTCTACTGAAATAATAGAAGAGTACCAGAAAGTTCTTCACAGAGACTTTGAATATTCAGAAGACGAGATAAATGAAATCATGACGATACTGCTTTCATTCGTTAAGCTTGTTAATCCAGAAGAAAAAGTAAATATTGTGAAGGACGATCCTGACGACAATAAAATAATAGAGTGTGCATTGGCATCTGCTTCTAGTTATGTAGTAACCTATGACAACCATTTGCTGAAATTAAAAGAGTTCAGAGGAATAAAAATTGTGACACCTGAAGAAATGATAGATATCCTAGATTCTTCATAGGAGTGTAAGAGATTTTTCATGGGCCCGACGGGATTCGAACCCGCGACTCTCGGCTT
>ORJL011080191.1_pt1 | contig 17115 bp, 18 predicted proteins | sample 1779941 | NCBI WGS metagenome assembly ORJL01 (sample SAMEA104232317, study PRJEB22302) | groundwater metagenome | biome: forest; feature: aquifer; material: groundwater | place: USA | collected 2011-08-07 | depth 5.8 m | reverse complement strand
TCGCGGGGTTGGCTGCGGAAGACATAACGCAGCATCTGTTGGTAGATTTTGTCATCGAATTGGCCTTGACGCTCGAAGAAGGGGTATTTCTTGATTTGTTCGATGACCTCGCGGTCGCTTACCCTAATCTTACGTTTTTTTGCCTCGATAAGTAAAATAATTCTTTCCCAGGCTTGGCTATCCATATTTAATGATTTCTGTATTTCGTAGAATTTATCTCCGAATTGCATAATTGCCTGGTTTTTAGTGGCTTCAATGGCATTTTGGTATTCTAGGAAGGAGATCGTTTTATTAAAAACCCTTCCGGCATGGGCCGGCTCATCTTTGGTGCGGAAGGCGCTGCCGAATCCCCAAAGCACGAATGGCGGCACAATTATAAAGCAGAGAATAATCCAGACTTTTTTCGCGGTTTTTCTTTTACGCAGTACTTTAAGCATTTTATTTCCTTTCGTTTACTAAGCTGTAATTACGATTCTTTCTATTATAGTTAAGAATACGGATATTGCAACGAAAAAGAGAAGTTTAGTCTTGATATTGCGATAAATAGAGATATAATGTGGCTTCTATATTTTTCTAGGTCATTAAGTAAGGGGAGGTAAGCAAAATGGCGATTTGGGATCTAATTAAGGCCGGCGGTATGACCATGCTTGTCCTTTTGGGCTGTTCTGTTTTGTCGATAGCCATTATTATAGAGCGATGTATATATTATCGCAGAAGATCTAGAACTAAAAGAGCGGAATTTATGAAGCTTGTGAGCAAGGAGTTAGATAATACGAATATTGGAAGGGCCTTAGGGGTATGTAAAGATATTGATACTCCGTTTTCGAGTGTTGTTTATAGCGGGCTTATCCTACATGGCCATAATGAAGTGGTAATATCTAATGCCATGGAAAGAGAAATTGTAGTCGAGACAACTAAATTAGAGAAATATATTACTGTAGTTGGTACAATAGGCAGTACCGCGGTTTATATCGGGCTTTTCGGGACAGTCTTAGGCATCATCAGGGCTTTTCATGATATTTCCGCTAGCGGTACCGGAGGGATAAGTGTGGTTATTAATGGTATATCCGAGGCTTTAGCTTGTACCGCGGCTGGTCTTTGCGTGGCGGTTCCGGCAGTTATGGCCTACAATTATTTTATTAAGAAAATAGATAGTTTTATTTCGGATATGGAATTATGCGCTTCAGAAGTAATGGATTTATTGGCTCTTAAGAAAAAATGAAAAGAAGGCCCAGGCAGAATAAATCAATCGCAGAAATCAATATAACTCCGTTTACTGATGTTATCTTGGTTTTATTGATTATTTTTATGATTACCACTCCTTTGATTCTGCAATCGAGTATTAAGGTTAATTTACCGAGTGCGGCCAGCGCTACCCCGATAAAAAATACTAGCCAGGTAGATATTATTATAAGTAATGAGGGGATGGTATATTTAGGTAAAGAGCCTGTGACTAGAAAAGAGCTTAAAAATAGGCTCACGGCTATGGTTAAAGATGGCGGCACAATGAGCGTTGTTTTATATTCGGATAAGCTGGTCAGGTTTAAGGATATCGTTAATGTTTTAGATATGTTGAATGAGCTGGGGATAAGAAATCTTAATATCGCAGCTCTAAACGAGCAATAGGAAAGGAAGGGAAGAGAGATGTTAGGTTTGATGCATGCAACGAGTTTCGAAGTTTTTGCAATTTGGAGTGTTTTATTTATCGCATTTTTAGGGTTAGGATATGCTTTATTATTACGTTCCCAGATTTTAAGGGAAGATAAAGGTACGCCTAAGATGCAAGAAGTTTGGAATGCTATACGTTTAGGCGCGGATGCCTATTTAGGTAGGCAGTTAAAAACTATTCTACCTATTATTTGTATCCTTACCGTAGTATTGTTTTTCTCGGTTTATATTATTCCTCCTACAGAAGAGGCTTTAGCGCGTTTTAATAATTTCTCTCCTGATATAGTCCGTATTATTGTAGGTGTTGGCCGCGCCATAGCTTTTGTGATGGGTGCGATTTTCTCGCTTATGGTCGGGCAATTTGGGATGCGCATGGCGGTTGAAGGTAATGTTCGCGTAGCTTCAGCATCGCGCAGAAGTTTTGGTGAGGCGATGAAGATTGCTTATCGTTCAGGGACAATTACAGGCATGTTAACTGATGGCTTAGGCTTACTTGGCGGTACTTTAATTTTTATTATCTTTGGTATTGCTTCGCCTGATGTTTTATTGGGCTTTGGTTTTGGTGGTACGCTACTCGCACTTTTTATGCGTGTGGGCGGCGGTATTTATACCAAAGCGGCCGATGTCGGCGCGGATTTAGTCGGTAAAGTTGAAAAGGGAATTCCTGAAGATGACCCGCGTAATGCCGCGGTAGTCGCGGATTTAGTTGGCGACAATGTTGGTGATTGCGCAGGTATGGCCGCGGATATTTTTGAATCCTACGAAGTTACTATTGTTGCCGGTTTGATTCTGGGTTTGGCATTGGTATCAATTACCCACGAATTAAAATGGATCGTTTTTCCGCTTTTAGTGCGCGGTATCGGAGTTTTATCTTCGATTGTCGGGACATACTTGGTCAAAGGCAATAAAAATGATGATAAGAAAACTGACGCCTTTGCCTGTATTAACCGCGGGTTTTATACCTCGGCAGCAATTTCTATAGTTGCATTTTTATTTTTAGCGCTTCTTTATATGCATGAATGGCGGGCGTTTTTATCGGTGGGCGTAGGTATTCTTTTGGCGATTGTTATCGATGAGGTCACCAAATATTTCACTCATACGCATCATGCCCCGGTAAAAGAAATTGCTGCGTCTTCTCAAACCGGTTCAGCTACTTTAATTTTAAGAGGTCTAGCGATTGGTTTTGAATCCAGCGTCTGGCAGGTGGTGGTTATTGCTTTAACTATTATGTCCGCGGTTATTATTTATTGGGGCCAGCCAGTAGTGTTTGTTTTATATGGCGTGGCGATGACCGGTATCGGTATGTTGACCTTAACCGGCAACAACGTGGCCATGGACTCTTTCGGGCCAATAGCAGATAATGCTAACGGGATCGGCGAGATGGCACATATGGAACCTAAAGCTCGTAAGATCATGGCGGATCTAGATGCCGTAGGAAACACCACTAAAGCCATTACTAAAGGTGTAGCCATTGGTTCAGCAGTTATTGCCGCGGTTTCTTTGTTCGGTTCATTTTTAACCGATGTTACCAAAGTCCAGGCGCAGATGGGTGTTCCGGAGGGCTTACGGCTTTTAGCAACCGGCATTCGTGTCTCTGAACCGATTGTATTTGTCGGTATGCTTATCGGTGGCGCAATCCCGCTACTTTTTTCAGCTTTAACCATTAATTCTGTCGCGCGTGCCGCATCCTTAATTGTAGATGAAGTGCGTCGTCAGTTTCGTATTCCTGGTTTAATGGAAGGTAAAGTCGCGCCTGATTATAAGAAAACAGTGGATATTTGTACTGTTGCCGCGCAAAGAGAATTAGTTGGCTTATCTTTGATCGCGGTTTTAAGCCCTTTAATTATTGGTATGTTATTAAGAGTTGAAGCATTGGGCGGATTTTTAGCGGGTGTAATTCTTTCCGGTCAGTTAATGGCAGTATTTATGTCAAGTGCCGGCGGGGCATGGGATAATGCCAAGAAATTAATTGAAGACGGGCTTTATGGCGGCAAGGGTTCTGAAGCTCACAAGGCTTCCGTTGTCGGTGATACTGTAGGCGATCCTTTAAAGGATACTGCAGGCCCGGCATTAAACCCGTTAATTAAAGTTATCAACTTGGTGTCGCTTTTAGCCGCGCCTATTCTTATTCAGTATCGCAATACCGATTGGGGCGTAATTACCGCGATATTAGTTTGTGTGGCTTTAGTGTTTGGCGCGATTCTTTATTCCAAGCATGGGCGTTTAAGCTTTAGGAAATTAAAAACAGAGTCGGGTTTCTAAGATATTTATTGACAAGTAATTAAATTATTGTATACTTTATTGCAACAATAGTAGTAAATAAGGGAGTAGAAATCTTGTGCCTCTGAAGGGCGAGAGAGAACTTACTCTTTAGAGGTTGGTTCTTGAAGTTTCTGCCGTTATTTACTATATCTAGTACGAAAGGAGGGTAGTGAGTAATGGCAAAAGGTAAAGTAAAATGGTTCTCGAACCAAAAAGGTTATGGTTTTATTACACCTGAATCTGGTGCTGATGTATTCGTACATCACACTGCAATCCAGGGTGATGGCTATAAGACTTTAGAAGAAGGCCAGGAAGTTGAATTTGAAATTGAGAAAGGGCCTAAGGGCGAGCAAGCCAAGAACGTAACGAAGATATAAGTCTTCTAAGTCGTTAAACTAAGAGTGCCCCTGATGTAAGTCGGGGGCATTCTTGTTTTATAGGGTTTTTTAACTTTTTGTTATACGCTCGCGAAATTTTTTGCTTTTGTCTTTGCTCGCGCGCGCAATTTTTCGCCGTGCGCTACGGTTTACGACTCTCTCGCTTGTAGAGTACAAACCTTTAGCTTATCTTTCGCTCGTTCGTCGTAATTCCTTGCGCACTTTTGCCGAATAAATTGCTAATGCGCGCTCGCAAATACAAAAGCAACTTATATAGTTTAAATGTCTATGAAAAAACGTGTTGTAGTGGCGATGAGTGGTGGGGTGGATTCTTCGGTTGCGGCTGCATTGTTGGTTGAGCAGGGCTATGAAGTTATCGGGATGACTATGTGTTTTAACCTTAGCGAGTCTAAGGGGAAACGCCCGGCTTGTTGTGGTCTTGAGGGGATAGAAGACGCCCGGCGCGTTGCACAGGCTTTGGGGATTAAGCATTATGTTGTGAATATGCAAAAATCTCTTGCCGACTATGTAATTAAAGATTTCTGTGATGAATATGCGCATGGGCGCACGCCGAACCCTTGTGTTAGATGCAATCAATATTTGAAATTTGATGTATTATTAAAGAAGGCTTTGGCGCTGGACGCAGATTTTATTGCTACCGGACATTATGCGCGCTTAAAGATAGACCGCAGACTGCAGACCGTAGACCGTAGACCAAAGACCAACGAACAAACATATTTGCTTCAAAAAGCAAAAGATAAATACAAGGATCAATCGTATTTCTTGTACCGCATTAATAAAAAATATCTTAAGAATATTTTGTTTCCTTTGGGTAATTATACTAAAACCGAAGTGCGTGCGTTGGCTCGGAAGTTTAAGTTACCGGTTGCCGAGAAGCCGGGAAGCCAGGAGATTTGTTTTTTACCCGATAATGATTACCGTGCATTCTTAAAAAATTATTTTACCATTAAAACAAAACCGGGTAGAGTTGTGGATTTGAAAGGTAATGTTCTGGGAGAGCATAAGGGTGTTGCATATTATACAATTGGCCAGCGCGAGGGGCTTGGGATTGCCTGCGGCTATCCGGTTTATGTTGTGAAAATAGATCTTAAGAAGAATCAGCTGGTTGTGGCGCAGAAAGAAGATGCATATAATTGCGAGTTTCTAGTAAAAAAACTTAATTTCTTAGGTGCGCCAATAAAAAAGAGAGTTGCCGCAAGAGTTAAGATAAGGTATAATCATAAAGAATCGCCTGCCGAGATTGCCCCGCATAAAAACAGGCTTAAAATAAAATTTAAGAAGGCGCAATTTGCAATTACTCCGGGCCAGTCTGCTGTTTTTTATCAGAATGATACGGTTTTTGGCGGAGGCATAATCGAGAAAGTATTAGATTAGATGAAAATTAAAGATAGCTTAGAGGATAAGATTTTAGAGCTTAAGAAAAAGCGTAATGCTGTGATTCTCGTGCATAATTATCAACTACCTGAAGTGCAGGATGTAGCGGATTTGCGCGGTGATTCTTTAGAATTAAGCCGGGCTGCCGCTAAGACTAAAGCCGACGTGATTGTTTTTTGTGGCGTGCATTTTATGGCCGAGACTGCATCAATTCTTTGTCCTAACAAAAAAGTTATCATGCCTGACATAGAGGCTGGCTGTCCCATGGCGAACATGTTTAATGATGAAGATTTAAGGAACTTGAAGAGAAAACACCCTAAGGCGGTATCTGTTGGGTATGTAAATACTTCGGCGGCAGTTAAGGCAGAGCTTGATTATTGTTGTACTTCTAGTAATGCTGTTACGGTTGTAAATTACTTAAAAGATAAAGAAGAAATTATTTTTGTACCGGATAAATATTTAGCTGATTATGTTTCCGAACGAACCGGGCGCAAGCTGATTACTTGGCATGGTTATTGTCCGACACATATCAAGATTTTACCCGAAGATGTTAAGAAGGAAAAGAAATTTCATCCTGGGGCTCAAGTCATCGCCCATCCGGAATGTTTGCCGGAAGTAGTGGCTATGGCGGATGCGGCTTTATCAACCAGCCAAATGTGTAAATTTGTTAAAGAAAGTTCGGCAAAAGAATTTATTGTTGCCACTGAAGGCGGCCTTATTTATCGTTTAAAGCAGGATAATCCTAAGAAAGAATTTTACCCGGCATCAGAGCGCGCAGTTTGCCCAAATATGAAACGCACTACTCAAGAAAAAGTCCTTTGGGCGCTAGAAGAGTTAAAAGAAGAGGTGCGGGTGTCAGATGATATCCGTAAGCGCGCCAAACTGGCTATTGATCGGATGCTGGCAATAGTATAGATGCATAATATCCCAATAGTTTACGAGGATGATTGGTTAGTAATTTATGATAAGCCTTCTGGCTTGTTAGTTGTTCCTACCCCAAAAAAAGAATCTCGCACATTAACTAGTATTACTGGAAATTATCCCTGTCATCGCCTTGACCGCGAAACTTCCGGTTTGATTATTTATGCTAAGACTAAAGCAATCCAAGAAAAAATGATGAATGAGTTTCGTAAGAGAGAAGTACATAAAACTTATATTGCTTTTGTGCAAGGAAGAGTGCAGAAAATTCAAGGCCAAATTAATAATCGTATTGAAGGTCAGGATGCGTTAACTAAATATAAGGTATTAGAAGAGCGTAGTAACTTTGCAATTGTTGAAGTCGAACCAGTAACCGGGCGCACCAATCAAGTGCGCATTCATTTTAAAGGCATTGGCAATCCTTTAGTGGGCGAGGATAAATTTGCTTTTCGGCGCGATTTTAAGCTGAAATTTAAAAGGCTGTGTTTGCATGCTAAGACGTTGGAATTCAAGCATCCGGTATCAGGCAAAGAAATGAAATTAGAAATCGATTTAGCTGAAGATCTAGAGAATTTTTATTTAGAAAATAAATAAGGGATAATATATGCCTATTTCACACGCGATAATATTAGGGATTGTTCAAGGCTTAACCGAGGTCCTGCCGATTTCAAGCTCGGCGCACTTAGTTATTTTACCTTGGATTTTTAAATGGCATTATCAGGGACTTTCTTTTGATATTGCACTGCATATCGGGACAACTTTAGCTTTTATTGCCTATTTTTTCAAAGATTGGTTAGGTATAATTGCGGCGGCTTTTACTAAAGATTTAAAGCGTAAGAATAATCTTTTGTGGCTTATTGTGATCGGTACAATTCCTGCGGCAATAGCGGGTTTAATCTTGGAGAAACAGATTGAAACTTCTTTTAGATCGCCTTTATTAATCGCTGCAATGTTATTTATATTTGCAATTGTAATTTATTTGGCAGACCGTTTTGGGTCTAAACAGAAATCAATAGAAAGAATAGATTTTCCGACGGCCCTTACAATTGGGCTTACGCAAATTTTGGCGTTGATCCCTGGAGTATCTCGTTCCGGAATAACTATATCCGCAGGGCTATTCAAGGGTTTTTCTAGGGAGGCATCAGCAAGATTTTCATTTTTATTGGCTACACCTATTGTAGTGGGTGCAGGGATTTTAGAATTGCGTAAAATGCACTCAAGCGACCTCAATATGGCTTTTTTAATGGGTGTATTGTTTTCTGCGCTTAGTGGGTTTATCGCAATTCATTTTCTATTGCGCTTGGTTAAAAGATTCAGTTTGAATATATTTGTGTTTTATAGGATACTATTAGCCGCGGCTATCTTAATAATGTTTTTAACCAGATAAGAGGGGGAAAATGAGCTTATTAGTTTTAGGGACAGTGGCATTGGATACGGTTGAAACACCTTTTAGTAAGCGAGTTGCTATGTTAGGCGGGTCAGCATCGCATTTCTCGATGAGCGCGCGGTTGTTCACCCATGTCTATATATCTGCAGTAGTTGGCCGAGATTTTCCAAAAAAATATTTAGATTTATTGCGGCACGACAAAATAGATTTCTCTTCTTTAATTAAGACTCAAGGCGAAACTTTTCATTGGACTGGAAAATACGAAGGCGATATGAATGCTGCTATTACGCTCGGTACAAAATTAGGGGTGTTGGCGGATTTTAAGCCAGAGATTTCCGAAGAACAAAGAAAAATAAAATATGTTTTTCTGGCTAATGTGGATCCTGAAATCCAAAAATATTTATTGGGTAAAATGAAATCGCCCACGCTGGTTGGTTTAGACACCATGAATTACTGGATTAGCACAAAGTTAAATTCACTTTTAGACGTAGTTAAAAGAGTTGATGTTTTTGTGGTTAATGATCAGGAGGCGCGCAGTTTAACCGGTGAAACAAATTTAATTAAAGCGGCCGAATGTTTATCCAGCCACGGCCCTAAAATGATTTTACTTAAGAAAGGCGAGCACGGAGTTTTATTTTACAGTAAAAAATTTAAATTTTGCTTGCCGGCGTATCCAATTCAAAAAGTAATTGATCCGACTGGAGCAGGGGATACTTTTGCCGGTGGCTTTATGGGGTATTTGGCAAAGGCAAAAAAGATTGACGCTAAGACTATAAAGAAGGCTCTAGGGTTTGCTACAGTTGCTGCGTCATTTAATGTAGAAGGCTTCGGAGTTGAGCGCACAAGTAAGTTGACTTTGGGTGTCTTAAATTCGCGGTTCAATGAATTTAAAAAATATATTTTATTTTGAGAAGCTAGTCATTCTGAGCGAGCCGAAGGCGAAGCGAAGAATCTGTAGCAGGTAAAGATTCTTCAGCCGCTTTCAGCGGCTTCAGAATGACGATGATAAAAGGGAGAAAGCTATGTTAGAAGAAAAAATTATGAGTGACTATAAAGAGGCGATGAAGGCCAAGGATAGTTTAAAAAGTACAGTTTTGAGCTGTTTGCGCGCGGAATTTATGAATACGGCGCTGGCCAAGAAAAAAGATAAACTTGATGAGAATGATTGTATTGCGGTAATCCGTAAGCAGATTAAATCGCGCCAGGATTCTATAGAGCAGTTTACCGCTGGTAATCGTCCGGAACTAGCGGAAAAAGAGAGAAAAGAGTTGGATATTCTAAAAGCCTATTTACCTGCAGAAATGTCGGTTGATGAGATCAAAAAAGTAGTTGAAGAGGTTGTTTTGGCAGTTGCCGCTCAAGGGATGAAGGATATGGGCAAAGTTATGAAGGAAGTAAATGCCAAAATTTCCGGTAAAGCCGATAGTAAAACCGTCAGTGATTTAGTTAAAGAAAGGCTTTCTAGGTAGGGCTTGATTTGTCTTGACAGGCAAGGGTAATTGTAGTATTCTTTAAGAGTTATTTTTCCCGACACCCATTCGGGCGTCGGGATTTCGCTTAATTATTTAAAAAACATAGGAGCAAGTTTCGCGGGGCTCAATTTTTTATGGCTAATTTGTGATAGATTTCACAAGCCTGCCTATAGAAAGTAACAAAATCCCAAATGTTTGAAGTTTATTACACTGAATCTAACCAGTTAAATGCGTTTTTTCTTTGGCTTAAGAAAACCTATAAGGTTTTTGCGCCTGTAGTTAAAGATCAAGCTGCGCCTGAATTAGATTATTATTATCAAAGGCCAGGCGAGCAAGATCCGCTAATCTATAATTCTTACCGTGTTATTGAGCCATTAAAATCGTTTTTTACTCAATCCTACGAAAAGGTCGCCGATTATTTCTCTCTCTCTAAAAATGTTACTGATATTGTTGATAAGGTAATTATTTTTGGGGTTAAGAATTGCGATCTCGCCGGGCATAAAATTCAGGATTTTGTGTTCCTTGAGGGAGTAGAAGTAGATTCGCTTTATCGCTTAAGACGCGAAAATACAATTTTTATTTCCAGCGACTGCACGGATTTTAAAAAAGTATGCCATTGCCTTGCCTGGGATATCCTGCCGCACCCAAAAGAGGGTTTTGATTTAAATATTTCTCCTTTAAACGACGGGTTTTTAGTTGAAGTAGGTTCTAGAAAAGGAGAAGAGCTTCTTTTGCGGCACAAAGAGTATTTCTCTATTGCCAAAGAAAGTCAAAAATCCGCGCGCAAAGTAAAAAGGGAGCAGCTAATTGACAGGTTGCGAAGGCATATTCTGCCGCAGAATTTAGTTTCTAAAGATAATGTGCAAAAATTAATGCGCGATGGTTTTGCGCTGGATACCTGGAAAGAATTTATGCAGACTTGCGTGGAGTGTGGTGGGTGTAATTTAATCTGTGATACCTGCCACTGCTTTTTACTCGCTGATAAGAAAGACGATGCAGGTAATAAAAAAGTTAGGGTTTGGGATTCTTGTCTTTATGCAAATTATGCCCGGGTTGCCGGCGGAGCCAATCCTTTAAAATTAAGAGCGCAGCGCCTGCGTAACAGATTTATGAAAAAATTTGATTTCTTTGTGGATAATCTGGGGATGCCTGCCTGCTGCGGCTGCGGAAGATGTATTGAGGTTTGTCCGGGCAAGATCGATATCCGCGAAGTATTAAAAGATGTAGCCAAGAAATTGAACGTTAAACAATGAAGAATATTTATCGTCCTATAGAAGCAATAGTCGAGGATGTGATTGTCGAAACTCCGATGATCAAGACCTTTGTTTTACGGCCAAGAGAGGATTTTAGTTTTAGAGCCGGGCAATTTATTGAATTGACTCTTCCGGGAATAGGGGAAGCGCCTTTTACTCCGTCATCGGATCCTAACCGAAAAGAAAAAATCGATGTTACGATAATGAATGCTGGTAAAATTACTTCATTGTTACATGCAAGCACAAATAATATTTCTGTGGGTATTCGCGGACCTTATGGTTTAGGATATCCACTTGAAAAATTTTACGGCAAGGATGTGGTGGTTGTAGGCGGTGGCGTGGGGCTGGCGCCTTTAAGGGCGTTATTATTTGCTTTGTTTGCCGATATAAATAAATATAATAAAATAGTTTTGCGTTACGGCTCGCGTACAGCCAATGATATTGTTTATAAAAACGCGATTCCTGAATGGGCAAATAAAGATAAAGTTAATGTGGTGGGGACTGTTGATATCGGCAGTCCCGAGTGGACCGGTAATGTTGGTTTGGTTACGACTATTTTGAGTGATATGCCGGTAGATGTGAATAATACTGTGGCAATAGTCTGCGGCCCGCCGATTATGATGAAATTTGTAACTTTAAAATTACTGGATTTGGGGTTTTCTCCAGGGAATATATATTTATCGATGGAGAAAAATATGTCCTGCGGCCTGGGTAAATGCGGGCATTGCCGGGTGGGTAGTTTCTACGCTTGCAAAGACGGTCCAGTTTTTACTTATGAAAGCATAAAAGGTTTACACGATATTTGGGATTAAGATGAAAAGATTATTTGTAGATTTAGATATTTGCTCAAGCTGTAAAGAATGTGCTGTTGCTTGCGATTATTTTTACCATCCGCAAAATAACGGGATTGCTTCTTTGCGCGAATATACTACATTTGCTACAATCTGCCGGCATTGTGAAGAAGCCCCATGCGTTAACTCATGCTATCATAATGCGCTTGAGCGTTCGACTGATGGACATCTGAAACGTTATAAAATGCGCTGTACAAGCTGTAAATCCTGTTCTTTGGCTTGCCCTTTTGGGATAATTTTTCAGGATTTTATTCCGTACTTGGATTCAAAATGTGATTATTGCGTGGGCATATCTGGTAAGCTTCCTAAATGTGTGACCAGCTGCCCGGAGAAAGCAATTGAGGTCAAGGAAGTTGAAGAAAGCCTAGAGCAGAATATTTATTTTGTAGGCGAACATCTGGCTGTGCATACGCGCCGCTGGTCCAGAGAAGACGTCCAGCTGCCGAAAAAGAAGTAGGCAATTATAATGTTAAAAACAGCATTCTATTATCTAATATTTCCCGGGTTTTTATTCGCCGCGATTGTTGGTTTGATGTCTTGTTGGATAGACCGGAAGGTTAGCGCGCGTATTCAGTGGCGCGTTGGCCCCCCATGGCATCAGAATTTTACGGATATCGTTAAATTGTTAGGTAAAGAGATTATTGTTCCTGAAGGCGTTAAAATAACATTTCTCCTGGCGCCTTTTATCGGATTGGTGAGCGTAGTTTTGATCGTGGCAATATTAGGCGTTAGCATCCTAAGTTCGTCTCAAGGCTTTATCGGTGATTTAATTGTGATTTTGTATCTATTAATGATACCGGCTGTATCTTTGATAATCGGGGCGTTTAGCTCAAGAAATCCCTTGGCTTCTATCGGGGCCTCAAGAGAGATGAAATTAATTTTAGGTTATGAATTACCTTTTATTTTGGCGGTAGTAGCAGTTATTGTAAAATCATCCGGGGCTATACAGTTGGGGGCAATTATTCAGCAGCAATTATTTTTTGGTTCGAATATTTTTTCTTATTCCGGGGCGTTAGCGTTTATCGTCGCGGTTATTTGCATGCAGGCAAAACTTGGGGCTACCCCTTTTGATATTTCGGAAGCAGAGCAGGAGATTGCCGGTGGGGTTTTGATTGAATATTCCGGATTGCCGCTGGCGGTATTTAAATTAACTAAGGCGCTTCTTTTATATGCCATGCCGTTGTTATTAATTAGTTTATTTTTAGGAAAAGATATGGGGCCGTTGTTTATCAGCCTGAAGTACGTAGGTTTATTAGTGGTTATTATTTTAATTAAGAATACCAACCCCCGTCTGCGTATTGAGCAGGCATTAAAATTTTTCTGGGGCCCGGTGACAGTGTTGGCTCTAGCGGCGCTTGTTTTAGCATTATTTGGGTTGTAATTAGAGATATGTAAAAACGTTGTCATTCTGAGGAGCGATAGCGACGAAGAATCTCGACAGTGACAGATCCTTCGCTTCGCTCAGGATGACATAATCTGGACAGTAATGATATGGATTTTAAATTAAATGCGTTAACAAAATCAATCTGGGTGTATCATGCGGCATGTTCGCCATGTAATAATTGCGATATTGAGATCCTGGATATGTTAACGCCCCGTCATGATATTGAGAGGCTTGGCATAATTTTAGTTGGCAGTGTGCGCCAGGCAGATGCGCTTTTAGTCACCGGTGTGCCCAATTATAAAACTAAGGAAAGATTAAAAAAACTTTATGCCCAAGCGCCTAAGCCTTGCGTGGTTGTGGCGATAGGTGGGTGTGCCTGCGGAAGAATATTGTTTAGGGAATCTTATAATAGTCCGTGCCCGGTTGATGAAATTGTGCCAGTGGATGTTTATGTCCCGGGGTGTCCTCCGAAACCAGAGGCAATGATGGCGGGGATTTTGAAATTAATTGAAAAGATAAACCCCGTTAGAAACATCAAATAAAAAATGGGAATACTAAATAGTTTCTAACGGGGTAAAGGTGAAATCAAAATGAATATAGTCGATAAATTAAAAGAGCGGCTCGGTGATAAGATATTAAAGTTTGATGAAAAATCAGAGCGCAGAATTTACATTGATTTAAAGCCGGAAGATATTTATGAGGCAGTGAAGTTTATCTTTAAGGATTTAGGCTGCCGCTTTGCTACTGCATCTGGAGTAGATACGCCTGTAGGGATTGAGATGTTGTATCATTTTTCTTATGATGAGACGGGGCAGGTTATTTCTTTTAGGGCGCTAATTGCTGATAAAAATAAACCGGAAATACAATCTATCGCGCCGCTATTTAAAGGCGCAGAATGGATTGAGCGCGAAACCTGGGAGTTACTGGGAGTTAATTTTATTGGGCATCCGAATTTAAAGCATTTACTTTTAATAGATGAATGGCCCGAAGGGAGTTTTCCCTTGCGCCACAATAAGTAGTAAGTTAATGGAGAGAAAATATGTCGCATAAAGTTGTAGTTCCTATCGGGCCGTATCATCCTTTACAGGAAGAGCCGGAGTTTTTTCGCCTTTATGTCGAGGGGGAGAAGGTTGTTGATATAGATATAGTTATCGGTTATATGCATCGCGGTATTGAAGAGATTTCCGAGCATAAACATTTTGATCAAATTCCTTTAACGGTTGAGCGCATCTGCGGCATTTGTTCATCAAGCCATCCTTATGCTTATGTATTATCGGTGGAAGATATTTTAGGGGGAGAGGCGAATGTTGTTCCGGAGAGAGCCTTGTATATTCGTGTTATCGTAGATGAGCTGCAAAGGATACATAGCCATATGTTGTGGCTGGGTTTAGCCGGACACTTTATCGGATATAATACTGTTTGGATGTGGGCCTGGCGTTATCGCGAGCCGGTTTTAGATATGTTTGAAATGTTTACCGGCAATCGTAATCACTATGGTATGTGTAAAATTGGCGGAGTCAGACGGGATATTAAAGATGAAGATGTTCCGGTAATTAAGAAAATGCTAGATGAACTAGCTCCGGCAATAGATATGTTTAAGGGCGCGGTAATGGATGATCCAGTAATTCAGGCCCGGCTTAAAGGGGTAGGTATTTTAAATAAAGAACAGTCAATCGATTGGTGTGTGCTGGGGCCAGCTGCGCGCTCTGCGGGGGTAAATATTGATGTGCGCCGTGATGATCCTTATGGCGTCTATGATAGGATTAGCTGGAATGTTATTATTGAAAAAGACGGCGATGTATTTGCTAAAGCTGTAGTGAGAATCTTAGAGATGCGTGAATCGATAAGTATTATTCGTCAATGTTTAGATAAAATGCCTAAGGGCCCGATTGATGCGAACATAAAGGATATCCCCCCTGGAGAAGGTATCGGCCATGTTGAGGCGCCTCGGGGTGAGTGTTTTCATTATATCCGCTCGGACGGCACGAATAGCCCGGTAAGGCATAAGATACGCGCACCCAGCTTTATGAATGTGGCGGCAAACAAGACAGCAGCCGTAGGGCAGACTATTTCCGATACAACGATTACTTTAGGGGCGATGGATCCCTGTTATTGCTGTACCGAAAGATTAATTGTTTTAGAGAAGGATACAGATAAAAAAATTATGAATGGCTGGGATTTGATTAAGGCTTCGCAAGAAAAGACTAAGAAATTACAGGAGGCTTTAAATGGCAGACCTAAATAGCCTAAAGGTAAAAGTAGCCGAAATGTCTCAAACTGCGCTTTCTATGTGGCGCGTTACACACCAGGCGTTTATGGAACATGATATGGATCTGTTTCCCGGGATATTTGAGAACGAAGGTAAATTAAATAATATGCAGAAAGAGCTGGTTGGCGAGTTTATAAAATTAGGCCGTGATCCCCAGATGCAGACTAAGGCGGATTTGATCAGTGTTTATGTTGATATAGTCGGAGATTTGGAATTAATAGGTGATTATTGCAAAGATATATTAGAGCGGGTGGAGATTAAAATAGAAGAGAGGCTGCTTTTCAGTGAGGATTCGGTTAAGGAGTATAATGAATTATATAATAAAGCCGAGGAGGCTTTGGATGAAGTAACTCGCGCTTTAGAAAAAGACCATCCGGCTTTAGTAAAAGAAGTTTTAAATAATCAAGGCCACATTGATACTTTGGTTGATCAATACCGGCTAAATCATAATCGCAGGTTAATTAGCGGCACTTGTACTCCTCTAGGGTGTAATATGTTTTTGAATATGTTGGATTTTACTGCTGCGGTATATTATCACACTAAAAAAATTGCCCGTAGCTTATTAAAAATTAAGAATGAATAATTTTTTCCCATATCCTCTATTTAGAATTGATGTCTTAAGCGGTTTTGTGGCTTTGGCTATAGGGTTATTTACTGTGCTGGTTGTAGTTTATTCCCTAAAGTTTAAGAAAGGCCCCGGGCTTATTAAATATTATACCTATATTATATTAACTGCCGTATCGGCAGTTTTAGCAGTATTAGCTAATAATTTAATTTTACTTCTGGCTTTCTGGGGATTTTTGGGTTTAACTTTATATCTTTTAATTATGATGGGTGATCAGGATGCGCCGCTGGCCGCAAAGAAAGCTTTGATTATTGTCGGCGGTTCGGATGCGATAATGATTTTAGGTATAGGTATAATATATTATTTCAGTCAGAGTTTTCAGATGAGCCAGATAAAATTAGAATTAAATAGCGGGCTGTTGATCTTGGCGTATATTTGTATCGCCTTGGGTTGTTTTGCCAAGGCAGGGGCAATGCCGCTACATTCCTGGATACCGGATTGCGCAAAATCCGCGCCTGTGCCTGTGGTTGCGTATTTGCCGGCGTCATTGGATAAATTATTAGGGATATATCTTTTAATCCGCGCGTCTTTAGGTTTATTTGTAATGAATAAATCTATGAATACTTTTCTTATGTGTATCGGCGCAATTACGATCGTTGCTGCGGTTATGATGGCGCTGGTGCAGCATAATTTAAAAAAGCTTTTGGGGTATCATGCTGTATCGCAGGTAGGCTATATGGTTTTGGGTATTGGCACGGGAAATCCTATTGGCATAGCCGGCGGATTATTTCATATGTTAAATCACGCGGTTTATAAATCCTGTTTATTTTTAAGCGCGGGCAATGTGGAATATCGTATGAATACGACTGAACTGGATGAATTGGGTGGTTTGGGGAAATGGATGCCGATTACTTATATTTCATTTATGATTGCTAGTTTTTCTATTTCCGGGATACCGCCATTTAACGGTTTTGTTTCGAAGTGGTTTATTTATCAAGGTTTATTTATTAACATTGCCCAATCGCGAGGTGCAGCGCAGTCGATTTTTAGCGTTTTTTGTCTAATTGCCGCGATGTTTGGTTCGGCTTTAACCCTAGCGAGTTTTATGAAATTACTGCATGCGGTTTTTATGGGGCAGCGCCTGGATACGGCTAAGAATAATCAGATAAAAGAGGTTCCTCGGGCGATGTGGTGGCCTTGTATAATTTTAGCGGCTATCTGCGTGATATTCGGCGTATTTGCGTTTATTCTTCCTTTAAAATATTTTGTTTTACCAGTTATAAAAGAATATTTTCCGTTGCATAACGGCTCGCT
>ORJL010254978.1_pt1 | contig 17120 bp, 12 predicted proteins | sample 1779941 | NCBI WGS metagenome assembly ORJL01 (sample SAMEA104232317, study PRJEB22302) | groundwater metagenome | biome: forest; feature: aquifer; material: groundwater | place: USA | collected 2011-08-07 | depth 5.8 m | reverse complement strand
TTGACCGCCGAGATCTTAAAATCCCGGTCAAACTGCGTCTTTTTACCGTTTTCTACTGCCATAGGACACCTCCCGATTTGGAGCTGGTTTTATGCTAAAACCAACTCTCCGTTGTGTCCACTAAATCGGGGGAAGATCACTATACTATGAACGAGGAGGTTGCAAGATTGAACACAAAGATCTCTAAATGTATTTCAGCGGTATGTCTTGAAAAATGAAAATCATCTACTCCTGGTGTAAAAAATTTATGGTGTGAAAAAGGACCGTATGAAACCTGAAAAAATTCTCATGTGCTGGAGCGGGGGCAAAGATAGCTCGCTGGCGTTACAGACCATTCTTAAGGACCCGTCTTTCCAGGTAGAAGCGTTATTGACTACCGTCACTGAAGATTATGAGCGCATCAGCATGCACGGCGTTCGCCGGGAACTTCTACTCAAGCAGGCTGAGGCGATCGGTCTGCCGATTGAAGAGGTGCGAATCCCCGTCGGCGCTTCAAACGCTGTCTACGAATCGACGATGAAAGAGTGCCTATTACGTTATAAAGCAAGCGGAGTTTCCCGCGTCATATTCGGCGATCTGTTTTTGCAGGACATCCGGCAATACCGGGAAACCCGACTGGCAGAGATCGGCATGACCGGACTGTTTCCCCTTTGGCATAAAGATACCCGAAAATTGGCCGAGGACTTCATCGCTGCCGGGTTCCGCGCGTTTATTGTTTGCGTCGATCCGAAACAGATTGATCCCTCGTTCTGCGGCCGCCCGTTCGATCGCGCATTACTTGCGGAGCTTCCCACATCCGTAGACTCTTGTGGAGAGAACGGTGAATTTCACACGTTTGTCTATGATGGGCCAATTTTTCAAAAGGCCCTGGTGGTAAAAAAGGGCGAAGTCGTGAACCGAGAAGGATTTTGGTTTTGTGATCTTGTTCCAAGCTCATCAGAAACAAACCCGACCCGTGCAAATAGACCAATAGTAGGTGCACAATGAATCGTCATTTCAAAGCCAGTAGCACTAAGGGCCTTCTTTTGGACCGGACAGGTGTAAATGAAAATATAAGCTGTTTCTGATAAAAAACACTCCTTATTAAACAAAATTAGTAGCAATAATTTAGAATTGATAAAGCGTAATCAAGGTGATAGAATTCACCTGTCTAGGTGTCGAATTGATTCACTAATCCCAAGGACAGGCTATGGCAATAAAAGTCGCTGAGATCCTAGTTATTGATGATGATCTGAGAATCAAAGAGAGTCTCGAATTGTCTTTTCCCGAGTATAAATTTCACGGTGCTCTCAGCGGTGAGGCCGGACTGAAATTTCTTGATAAGACTAAGGTCATCGATCTGGCCATTCTGGATTGTAAGATGACCGGTGCTAACGGCATCGACGTATTGAAAAAGATCAAAAAAAAGAATTTACGGATCGGTGTGATTATGCTGACCGGGTACGGAGACAAGACAACCGTCATGGAGGCTCTTCAGGGTCACGCAGATGACTTTGTCGACAAGCCGTATGCGGTCGAGGAGATGAAACATAAGATTGAGTCCTTGCTGGAAGCCCGAAGGGCAGAGTCCAAACAGTCTGGTTTCGAGAACACAGCAGTCCGGAAGGTTATTCGCATGATAGAAAGAAATTATGACAAGCTGCTCACGCTGGATGATGCCTCCGCGGCTGCCGCACTGAGCCCCAAGTATGTCAGCCGGATTTTTAAAAAAGAGACGCGGCAGAGCTATACCGAGTTCCGTATCCGGATGAGGATCGGTCAGGCCAAGCGCCTGCTGGAAAGTTCCGCGCTGACCGTCGGCGAGATCGCCGAGCGGGTCGGATACGCGAATACCGGATCGTTTGCAAAAATTTTCAAGAAAATATCCAAACTTACCCCCACGGAATACCGCGAGCAGAAAATACACGCTTCAGTGTGGTTCGCACGTTGAACGTGTCCCAAGATCCTTTTCATGACCCAGGGAATTAAAAATCAACCGGTCGTTCTCATTGTCGATGACGATCCTAAAAGTGTCGAGGCGATCCGTCTGGTTCTTGAGGGACGTTTCACCGTGTGGTCGGCTCAGAGCGGCGAAGAGGCCTTGCGGGTGGTCAGCCAAAAAAATATCGACCTCATGCTGTTGGATATCCATATGCCCGGCGGCATGAACGGCATCGAAGTTTTAAAAAGGATCAAAGACAGCGGAGAAAATATTTCGGTGGTCATGGTCACGGCCGCCAATACGATCAAGGCTGCCGTGGAGGCCATGCGGCTGGGCGCGTTTGATTATGTGCCGAAGCCGTTTGACCCCGAAGAACTTCTCGTGGCAGTGGAGAAAGCGGTCGAAAATCAGCGCCTCGTTCAAGAGGTGGCGTATCTGCGTTCGGAAAAGACCACGGTATCTTTTCAAAATATGATCGGCACTTCCAAGGCGATGAAAGAAATCTGCGGAATGATCACAAAGATCGCGCCCCAGGATGTAACGGTGCTGATCCAGGGAGAGAGCGGCACCGGCAAGGAGCTCGCGGCCCGCGCGATCCATGGCGCGAGCCTCCGCAGGGACAAGCCGTTCTTGGCGCTCAACTGCGCCGGCATCCCGGAAAATCTTCTGGAGACGGAACTCTTTGGCTATGAAAAAGGGGCATTCACGGGAGCCGATCGCCAGAAGCCGGGCAAATTTGAGATCGCGAATGAGGGAACGCTTTTCCTGGACGAAGTGTCGAGCCTCAAGCTGGATATGCAGGGTAAAATTCTAAGGGCTCTTCAGGAGCAGGAAATCGAGCGCGTGGGCGGAACACGGACCACGCGGATCGACGTGCGGCTAATCTCCGCGACGAACGTGGATTTGAAAAAGGCCATTCAAGAAGGAAAATTCCGCGAGGATCTGTATTACCGCCTGAATGTAATCCCGCTTCACTTGGCGCCCTTGCGAGAACGACAAACGGATATTCCGCTCCTCTTGACGCATTTTCTTGAGATTTACCGCAAAAAATTCAACAAACCCGTCTTGGGCATCGCCAAAAAAGCCGTAGAATATCTCGTGGATTATCCCTGGCCGGGAAATATCCGCGAATTGGAGAATATGGTGGAACGGCTCGTGGTCCTGTCGGAAGGAGAGGTAATCGACGCGGCGGATTTACCGTTTGAGGTTTTCTTAAAGATCCGTAGAACGATCGAGTCCTTGATGAAGGAAAGTATTATTCTGAAGGACGCGCGTGATCATTTTGAAAAAGAATTCATCACGGCGGTGCTTGAAAAAACGCGCTGGAATCAGACGGAGGCGGCGAAGGTTTTGGGAGTTCACCGCAATACTTTGATCATGAAAACGGGGCAGTTGGGATTGAAACGCGTCTTTCGGGACGCATGAAACGTTTCAGCCTTCTCCTCTTTCTCATTCTATATTTTTTTTGTTATGTTTTGTCGGATGTCCATGCCCAAGATCCGGAATTGATAAGCATCTTCCTGGGCCGGTTGGTCATCAGTCCTACCCGCGCCGCGCAACCCATTGACCAGACGTCGGAGAATGTGTCCGTTGTAGATCTTGGAGGTTCTGAAGGAGCGCCGCCCGGCAATCCGGCCGAGGCGGTTGAAAACATTCCGGGCCTTGATATTGATCTGAGGACCAAATCCTCTCACGCGGCGCCGCTTTCCATACAAGGCTCGACTTCCGATCACGTGTTGGTCATGGAAGACGGTATTCCTTTCAATACCGAGGCCTCCGGGCAGGCGGATATTTTGCCGCTCCTCTCCTCTCAAAATCTGGAACGGATCGAGGTTATCAAAGGTTCCGCCTCGAGCGCCTGGGGCGAATCCTCCGGCGGAGTTGTGCATCTGATCACGAAGGACGTGGGGGATACGGCGGTTCCCAAGGGGGGGGTCACGAATAGTTGGGCGGGTTTTGGTGGATTAAAAACCAGCGCTGAATTGAAAGGCGCAGTGCAAAAGCTCGGTTATTATGTGTCGGGAGATTATGCGGAATCGGGGGGGGCTCGCCGGGCAGGTGGTGTCCCCAACCGCGACGACACGCTGTTGAAAAAAGGTTTTTGGAAATTCGCGTATCCGGTCTCGGACCACTTGAAGACGACAGCCTCCTTCGGATACGCCGGCGCTCAATTGAACGAAGGTATATATATTTCCGACGGCACGAGGACGGAAATGCCTTATTTTGCCCGATACGGCCAACTGCGCTTCGACGCGGACCCCGACGCCCGGAACCACTTGGAAGGAGCGCTTAAATTTAACCGCCAATCGATCGTGAGTGACTGGCTCGACGGCACGACGGGCGATCTTTTGTCCATGACGAGGACGGCCAACAACTACTACGGCGCTGACATCAAAAGCGTCACCAAGCACCGGCGGGAGGACACGCTGGTGGCTGGTCTTGACGTCTCGCGGACGTTTTTAAAGTCCAACCAATTGGACCGTGTGAGAGATATCGAGGTTCAAGCGCCCTACGCGAATTACACCCTGGTGTGGAAAAACATCGATCTGACGGGCGGTGCGCGGTACGATTTGAACGGCGAGTATGGCAGTCAGTTCAATCCCAGCCTTGGCGCGGTCTGTCATTTGCCCGGCGATTCACACACGCTTTTGCGCGCGAACGTCGCGCGTTCCTTCCATGCGCCTCCACTTCTGTGGAAATATTTTGAAAATATCGCGCCCGGCGTCACAAAGAACAACCCCGATCTCAGGCCTGAGAGGGCCGTCGACACCCAGGTGGGGATCGAGAGCCGTCTTGTGCCGCGGCTGTGGCTTAAGCTCAGCCTGTATCGCTCGGATATCTCCGACGCGATCGCGACGGTCGAGGACACCGACGGGTTCTATGTGAAGCGGAATTTCCAGAGATTCCGCCAGCAGGGCTGTGAGTTGGAATCAAAGCTGAAATTGGATCATGACGTTTGGCTTTCTTTCGCCGGGGTCTTCAACGATGTGGAAAACCGGGAGACCCATGAGACCGTTCAGAACCGGGGAGTGACCCGCCCGAGTTTCCGGCTGGGCCTGGATTTACAGACGATCGGCGGATTCAAATTCAATTTTACAGGCCGCTACAACCGGTGGGATTCCTCGTCGGCCGCGATGCCAAACGACCGTAAATTTATTTTTGACGGAAAAGTATTCAGGGAAATCACCGAGCTTCCGGGAGGCGTGCGCGTGATCTGTTTTATCTCAGCTTATAATCTGACCAACTCCAAGTACTGGTCGAATCAGGACTTTCCATTGCCTCCGAGGTATTTTGAAGGTGGCGTGACATTGAAATTTTAGGCGCGCTCACTCCCGGTAGCGCCTATGAAATTAGGCAGTGCCCATTTGAATGTGAGCTTTTTTATCCCCGAACGTCATCTCGAGCCTGCCTGCCGGCGGGCAGGCGAAGCGAGAAAGCTCCTGCCGAACGGGATTTCTTGTTTTTTATAGCATTCTCCGTCACTTGGCACAGTTATTGCTATATTAATCAAAGGAAAACATGTGTCTAAAAGGATAATCATACTTATTGTGTCAGCCCTGACGCTCACGCTCGCTCCCCTTCAAGCAAAACCAAGTCTAACTGTTGAACCTAAGCTCGAAGCGGGATATGGGGGGACGCTCAGAATTGGATACTATTACAAGCCCACTGCTATTAATCCCCTGTTAACTAATCATGGTCTTTCAGCGGATATCATGACGTTGGTTTTTGACCGGTTGGTTCAATTTGATGCGACAGGAGAGATAGAGGGTAATTTAGCCAGTTCTTGGAAAATTTCACCGGATGGGCTTACGTACACGTTTTACTTGCACAAAGGCGTAAAATTTCACGATGGCGTAGCATTGACGGCCGAAGATGTTTGTTACACCTACCAAACGATCAAAGATCCTAGCACCAATTCTCCTTTCGCAAAAGATTTTAGTATCGTTGACAAATTTGAAGCCATGGATCCGTACACCTTCAGAATTCTTTTGAAGAAGCCCACAGCTTCCTTCATTTATTCACTTCGCCGTGAGATAGTTCCGAAACATTTGTATGTTGGAGCCGATATCCGTTCGGGAAGTTTTAATTTTAGACCGGTTGGAACTGGGGCATTTCAATTCCAAGAATGGACAAAAGATGATCAAATTTCGTTAATTGCTAACCCTGCCTATTTTGGCGGTCGTCCTTATCTCGACAAGGTTGTCTACAAAACATATCCCGGTAAGACCGAGGCTTGGGCCGCTTTACTCAGAGGGGAAGTTGACATGGTGTCCTTCATGAATATTGAAGATTATGAACTCACAAAAATTGATTCTCAATTCAAAGCTTACGCAGTGCCCATACCGGACTACTACATGGTTTCCTACAACATAAAAGATCCCTTTTTGGAGGATCTAAGGGTTCGCCAGGCGATTGCATTTGCCGTGAATAGAGAAGACATCATTAAAACGGTCGAAAAAGGATATGGGGTAGAAAGCGTCGGACCTTTTTATAAAACATCCTGGGCATTTAATTCGAAGGTGCGTAGTTTTTCTTATAATCCTCTGGAAGCACTACGGCTTCTGAAGGAAGCGGGTTGGGAAGATGGTAACCAGGATGGAATATTGGAAAAGAATGATAAATGGTTCATTCTGCGCATGATGGTAGATTCCAAAAACGACAAAATGAAGAAGATGGCTATGTTGATTCGTCAGCAACTTCAGGAAATAGGAATAAGAATAGAGATAGTCTTGTACGAAAATGAATCTGAAATGGAAAAGTATGAAAAAACATGTCAAGCGCGTTTAACGCTTCTTCCCGGCAGCGCAGTGGATCCAAATGAAACATCAAAACTATGGCATTCTACGAATGATAGAAAAGGTGGCATTTGGACTCATAATGAATTGAGCGCGGAAGTTGATGATCTCATAAATTTGGGCAGAAACACTCATGATAGAAATAAACGGCCACAAATTTACCGTCGTTTGCATAAAGTTATTTACGATGAACAACCCGCCTGTTTCCTTTATTTCCCATATGTGTTTCACGCGGTATCAAAAAATTTTGGCGGGACGGATGCATTTTTTAATTCGGTTGAGGAACCCATTTACTCGCTTAAGAATATTTATTTTAAACAAGAAAATATTAAAAGGAGGTGATGATAAATGGAGGTTATATATCGCGGAACGGATGATGTGCACGCGTTAGAAAGTCTCACCTGTTGCTATCCTGCGGGGACAATGAGTCGGAGTACTCCCGAAGGCGACTAACTAAGGAATTGGTTATAAGTCTTCCGGGTTTGAGCCGGAAGACTTATAACTGATCTTAAAAATAAAGTCATTCTCACGGAGATTCTGTGCAACTTTCCAAATACACGATTTTCGTCGACGATTATCCGAACGCGGGCGAGTCCCTCATTTTTCATTCGCGAACACAGGCGCTTGTAAAAATAAACGCAGAATTGAGAAATATTCTCATCGGTTTGAGTGAAAATGATCTTATCTCCAATGGTTTTCGAAAGGACGATTTAGAATCTCTGCATAGCATGGGGTTTTTAGTCCGCGATGAGGCTGAAGATCAGGAACTGCTCGAACGGTTCATGGAACAAAAAAAGTACGGTATTAATCAAGCCTATTTTCTAGCCACGATCTTGACCACCTACAACTGCAATTTCGCGTGCACTTATTGTTTCGAGGAAAGTACGCGCACCTCCGCTCAAAAACTAGACCGGCCGACGAGTGATCTTATTATCCAATGGCTCAAGCGGAAAGTAGAAAAGCTCGGGGTCCGGGCTCTCGAATTGAACTATTACGGCGGGGAACCTCTACTGAACCAAACGGCGATCGAATACATCTCCGGTGAAATGAAGCCCTGGTGCGAGTCGAAGGGTGTTGTGTTTCGCGCTGTTTTTCAGACCAACGGCATGCTCCTCACCCCTCAGCTCGTGGATCGTTTCATCCCACTCGGATTGGTAGCTGCACAGGTGAGCCTCGACGGCGTAAAAGCTGTGCATGACGCCCAGCGCCCGATGCGCGGCACTGGTAAGGGAACATTTGAAACGGTGATAGAAAATCTTAAGGCCGTCGCGGACAAGATCCGGATCGTCATCGCCGCAGGCTATGACAAAGGGGACCCGGAGGGCCTGATCGAGCTTTTGGATTATTTGGATGCGATAGGTCTCCTCAAAAAAATAAAAAAGTTTACCTATTCGCCGATCCATCCGTCACTCGGTCCCCAAGGGCACGCTGAAGATATTGTTGCGCCCGCGTGTATGAGTAACTACGACAAAGAGCGATTGCTTCCCGCAGATCAGCGGATCAAAGACGTTATGCGCCAAAAGGGTCTGCCGGTCAAATCAGGCCTGTCGACGTCGATGTGCCAGCTTAATTCCGGCGATAGCGGCGTCACGATCGACACGCAGGGGCTGATTTTTAAATGCAACGCGATGCTTGGCCACCCGAAGCTCGCCGTCGGCAATGTCCGTGAAGAGGGATACAATGAGGTTCATAAGCGTTTTTTGGACTCCGACGCGTGGAAAAAATGCGACGGTGATTGTCCCTACGCGCCGCTCTGTAACAGCGGCTGCCGCCTCTTTTCCTTTTTTAAGACCCAGGATTTTATGGCAAAGAGCTGTGAGCGTTCTTATATGGATCAATTTGTACCTCAGGCGATTAAAAAAGAATACGATATCCGGAAAGCGCAGCAAAAAATAGAAATGCCCCTTGCAGCGCCGCTCGCGCAATCGTAAACCTCTTGTCCGACTGTGGCCCGTTTTTGTTATAATAACCGTATGAAATTCCTCTCTCTTTTTAAATCACACCGGCACTCTCTTTTGATCGCCTTTTTCTGCATCGTGGCCACGAACATCTTAAGCCTCGCTTTTCCGTGGGCTATTAAGCTGATCGTCGATGATATTCTTCCCGGTAAAAAAGGATCGTCCCTGGCGCTTATTTTAGTTTTACTCGCGGGGATCGCGCTGGTCAGGGCGGTCGCCTCTTTTTGGGGTACCTATTTGGGAATGAAGACAGGCGAGAGAATCGCGACGGAGTTGCGGGAGCGGTTGCACGACTGTTTATTGAGGCTGTCCGTCCTCACTGTCGAGAATGCCCCGACAGGCACGCTCCTTTCAAAAGTTGTCGGGGACATCGACACGATCAAACGATTTCTATTCAGCGATGTGCTGGATTTTCTGTGTTCATTCCTGACTGCATGTTTAGTTTTCGCGGTTCTTTTTTGGATGAATGGCTGGCTTGCATTGATTTCCGCGTCCTGCCTGCCGTTTTTTGTTTTGAGCTATCTAAAATTGTCACGGAGCCTCAAAGAAAAATACAAAAAACTTAAAAACGAGCAAGGCGAACTTGCAGGCCAATTGGGCGAGCGATATCGGGGGATCCGCGTGGTGCAGGCGTTCGGGCGGCACGCCCATGAGATGGAGCGGTTTCGCGCGCTCCAAAATCGGATCTTGCGCTCAGCCCTGGGGGTTCACCGCGTGGACACATGGTTTTGGGTGGCGGCGGAGTGTTTGAGCGCTCTGGGGCTCGTCGTCCTTTTATGGTTCGGGACCGGCGAGGTCATGCGCGGGCAAATTACGGTCGGGACGCTGATGGCGTTTTATACCTATATCGGCATGCTGTTCTTGCCGCTCATTAAAATGTCGCGCGTGAATGGCAGTTATCAGGAGGCTCGAGCCTCATGGGAACGCGTGCGGAAGATTTTTGACGAGCCGGAGGGACCGGCATCGCCGGTGAACCCCGTGATTTTACGACCGATGCGCGGTGAGGTCGAATTTCAAGGGGTGAGTTTTCATTACGAGGCTTCTAGGACAGCGTTGTCGGATATTAGTCTTAAAATCCGGGCGGGTGAAACGATCGCGATCGTGGGTCCCAGCGGTTCGGGAAAAACGACGCTCGCGGCGCTCCTTGCGCGTTTCTTTGATCCGGTCTCGGGGCGCATTTTGATTGACGGGCACGACCTGAGGCAATTGGATCTTGGGTATTATCGGTCGCGGCTTGCGATTGTGTGGCAGAATGATTTTCTTTTCAGCCAAAGCGTCTTCGAAAATATCCTTTACGGAAATCCGGGCGCCGGCCGTGAGGCCGTGATCCGCGCGGCTCAGGCGGCCAACGCCCATGATTTCATCATGGCATTGCCTCATCAATATGAAACAAGCGTAGGCGAGGGCGGCATCAATCTCTCCAGCGGCCAGCGTCAGCGCCTGGCCATCGCGCGGGCGATCTTGAGAGACCCGGCTTTATTGATCTTGGACGAGGCCACCGCGTCGGTGGACACGGTATCCGAACACGCGATCGCTTCGGCGGTTCAGGAACTGATGCGCGGGCGAACGACGCTAATGATCGCGCACCGCTTGTCCACGGTGAGGCGCGCGGACCGGATCGTGGTGCTCGAAGACGGACGTATCGCGGCCGTGGGTGATCACGAATCGCTGATCGCGGGCCACGCGCTCTATAGGCGGCTCTACGAAACCAAATTTCAAGAGGTGCTTTCGCTTTGATGCTGCCGAAGAAAATCTGGGTCCAGATGGCGGCCGTGCTGGTTGTTTTGGTCAGCGGGCCGCTGATGACGCTGGGCGCGATTTTAATTTCCACGAGCCGGACCGCCGTCAAGGCCTCGGTTTTGAGAGATCATGAACAGCTCGCCATCCGTGCCGCCAGCGAAGTGAACGAATTTGTTAAAAAACCACACGATCTTCTAAACGCCACTGCGGCGATTCTCGGAATAACTCACGCAGATCTCTGGAAACAGGAAACGGTTTTGGTGGAATTGGCGCTGAATGAAAGTATTTTCGGACGCATCAGCCTTGTCGATCCAAAAGGAAAAGAGACTGCAACCTCCGAAGTCGGAACGCCGCTGAAGGACCGTTTCAGCGAGACTGTTTTTAAAAAAGCGCTCGGCAATGAAGCGGGAATGTCCGATGTGATGTTTTCGGAAGACCACATGCCTTACGTCACGGTTGGTGTGCCGGTCAGACAGCTCGGAAACGTGGCTGGCGTGCTGATCGCGGAAGTGGATTTACGGCAGTTGTGGGACACTGTCGACAACATCAAAATAGGTCACACGGGACGCGCGTATGTTGTTTCAGAAAAAGGCATTTTGATCGCTCACGAGGATAAAAAAAGAGTGCTGGCCAATGAAAATATGTTCTCGCGACCGGCGGTTCGTGAAGCCCTGCGCGGCAACGCGGGCAGTACCGAATATCAGTCCGGTTTGAAGCAAAAATGGCTCGAGGCCTATGCGCCAATCAGGGACTTGGGCTGGGGAATGGTGGTTCAGCAATCCACGGCCGAAGCGTTCGCTTTTTCTATTGTGATGCAGTGGGAGTCATGGGCGTTGATTATCTTAAGCGTGGTTGTTTCGATCGCGATCAGTGTGCCGCTCGCGCGCACACTCGTGAAACCGATCCGCACACTGGTTCGCGCGACGGAATTGGTCGCGCAGGGAGATTTTAGTCAGCAGATTCCTGTCAAAAGAAGTGATGAGATCGGCCGCCTGATCGAGGCCTTCAATGAGATGACCCGAAAACTCAAAAAAGCCCGCGAGGCTGAACGGCTTGCCTCCGTCGGCAAGGCCGCCGCGGCCATCGCCCATGAACTGAAAAATTCAATCGTGATGGCCAGCGCGTACATCGGGCTTCTGCCTAAACGTTCGAAAGACAAAGAATTTTTGGATAAATTTTCTAAAGTCGTGCCCGCGGAACTTGAGAATTGGAAAAGCCTTCTCCAGGAGATCTCCGATTACTCCAGGCACTCTGAATTTGAGATGGGGTCGTTGCGCGTCAACGATCTCCTGTCTCATTTGAAGTTTCTTATTGAGGAGAGACTTCGGGAACGACAAGTCGCGCTTGATTTCCGGGTGACGCCTAACCTGCCGTCGATCCGGGGCAACGCGCAAAAATTAAATCAGGTGTTGATGAATCTCGTGACGAACGCGATCGACGCGATGCCGGATGGTGGGCTTTTGAAAATTGAGGCGCAAGCGCAAAATGAAAATGTCACGATCAAGATAGAAGACAACGGCAAGGGAATCCCGCCGGAAAACCTCGACAAAATTTTCGAACCGTTTTATACCACCAAAAGCCAGGGGCTGGGTTTGGGGCTTTCGATAGTTCGCACGATCATGGAACAGCACGGTGGGCGCGTTGACGCCTACAGCGAGCCCGGCCAAGGGACCAGTTTTATCCTGGTCATTCCCGGAGGGGTCGGATGAACACGGTTTCAGTCGCGCTATCCATTGGGCCATCGATAGGGCCGCGTCTCAATTTATCTCCGCAAATGAGGCAGTCTATTCAAGTGTTACAGATGCCTTTGGCGGATTTAAAACTTTTGCTAGAAAATGAACTGACGGCAAATCCTCTGCTTGAGGAGGTGCGTGCCGGCCGGCCGGCCGGTTTTGATGATGTGGATGGTTCCGGGGAGTGGCTGAGGGATGTGCTAACTCAAAAGCCGGTTTCTCTTGGCGAACATCTGTTGAGACAGCTGGGCCTGCTTTCCATTTCTAGGCGTCAGCTTGCCATCGGCAGGGAAATTATCGGCAATCTAAATGAAGACGGCTATCTTTGCCGGACGATTGCCGAGATCGCCGAAGACTGCGGCGTGAAATTGAGCGAGGCGGAGTCCGTACTTTCTTTGGTGCAGGCCTTCGACCCGAGCGGGGTGGCGTGCCGGGACCTTAGGGAATGCCTTTTGATCCAACTCAAATCAAAAAATTTCCACCTCGCGGAGCACTTACTGAAAGAATACCTTCATGAACTTGAGACGAAAAAATTTAAAGTAATTTCCGTAAGATTGAAGGTCAGCGAGCAGGATGTGCATCGAGCAGTGGAGGAGATCCGCCGTCTGGATCCCAAACCGGGACGGCAGTTTAGCCAGACACGATCTGTGACCATCGTTCCAGAGGTTGAGATTTACCGCCGAAAGCGGAAATATGAGGTCCGGTTAAATCATGATGAGTTTCCGGAACTCAAGATAAACGCGCATTACCGGGAGTTGCTGGCCGCGGCGGATACGCAGGAGGAAACCAAGCGTTACCTGAAGGAAAAAATGCGCGCGGCTTTAGACCTGATGCGGGCGCTCCAAGAGAGAAGGAAAACGGTCAAGAGGCTAGCGCGCCTAGTGGCGGACGCGCAGGAGGAATTCTTCGAACAAGGCCCCTCATGCTTGAAGGCATTGACGTTTCAGAAGGTGGCCGAAGCCCTCGAGGTGCACAAGTCCACCGTCTGGCGTGCCGCCGCCGGAAAATTCGTCGCGACGCCGCAAGGGACGTATGAACTCAAATTCTTTTTCTCGCCGTCTCTGCCGCACGGCGGTGGCGGGTATTCCGTCAGGAGTGTCCAGGCGCGTCTTCAGGAGATCGTGCGTCATGAAGACCGTTCAAAGCCTTTGAGCGACCAAAAAATAGTAACTTTGCTCGGCACCCAGGGATTCCCGGTCTCTAGGCGCACCGTCACCAAATACCGGAAAAAACTCCGCCTCCAATCCTCCTATCTTCGTAAAGCCTGACTCCCTGGGGAGTTTTACGTCTCAAAAGTGGAATTTAGACAGTAAAAAGACGAACCCGCACATTTCAATTTCAGGCATTTTTGTGCAAATATAATCATGGGAAATCAGCCGTTTTTTTATTTTACCACGGACACTCATGGCCCGAAAAATCATGAACGAATCGAAAAGATCACAGCCGCATTCTCAAGGCCAGATGGAACATCTCTTCTCCATCATTCCGTCCATTCTTATCGGCATCGATCCGGAAGGAACGATCACCCGATGGAACCGGACGGCAGAGACGGTTTTTGGCCTAACCCGGGAGCAGGTCCTGCGTCGGCCGATCCTTGGCTGCGGTGTCTCGTGGGATGTCCGCGAGATCCAAAAGGGAATGCAGGAGTGCGGTAAAAATAACCGGCAGATCGTCCTGCGGGATATTGGCTTCCGGAAACCGGATGGTTCACGCGGCATCGCCGGCTTTACGATCAACCCCGTCGATTTGAAAAAGGAAAATAAAAATGCGCTGTCATTCCTACTCTTCGGTGCGGATGTCACTCAAGCCCGGCGCGTCGAAAGAAGGCTGGAGGCGGAAAACGCGGTGACACGCGTATTGTCCGAATCTCCGGAGATCGAGGAGGTGGGGAAAAAGATCGTGGAGGTGATCTGCGGCCAATTGGATTGGGAGGCAGGCGCCCTATGGAGAGTGGACCCTGAGCGGAAAATACTTAGCTGTACCAAAGCTCATTGCGTTAAGCCGGACGGTATTACCTTTTGCGATCGGGAGGCATGGTGCAAAGAGATCCGGATGGGCGAGGACCTGCCGGGACGCGTGTGGGCTAAGGGCAAACCCTTATGGACTTCCGATGTTTCGCGGGATACGAATTGCAGGCTTTTGACCTGCAAGAAACCCTTTAAGATACGGTCGGCCTTCGCTTTTCCTATTATTTTGGGAGGCCGGGTCACGGGTGTCATGGAATTTTTAAGTTCCAAGGTCCTGCTGTGGGACAAAGAAACGCTTCGGACCATGAAAAATACAGGCCATCAGATCGGGCAGTTCTTCGCGCGTAAAAAAGCTGAAGAGGAACTCAGGGAAAGCCGGCAGCTTTACGCAGACCTTGTCGAAAACGCGCCGGATCCCATCGTAATGCTGGATACCCGCGGTTTTATCCTGAAGGCGAACGCCGCGGCGGAGCAGGCCTCGGGGTACACGGTCTCGGAACTCGTGGGTAAGCATCTCGCGCGCACGGGCCTACTAAGCCTCCCGTCCCTGTCTCGCGTGATCCGGTTGCTCCGGCTGACCGTGCGGGGCAGAAAACAGCCGCCGGTCGAGCTTGAGATCATCCGGAAGGATAAAAAACACCTTTTGTTCGAGGTTAATTCGCGGGCGATCCTTCGAGAAACAAAAGTGACCGGCATTCAGGTGATCCTTCGCGACATGACGGAACGCCGGCATCTGGAGGAACGGATGCTGCAGTCTCAGAAGATGCAGACCGTCGGCCAACTGGCCGGAGGGATCGCGCATGATTTTAACAACATCCTGACCGTGATCAACGGCTACGCCGGTTATCAATTGGAGAATCTGGAACCGGGCCATCCCGCCAGAAGCGATGCGGAGGAGATCCTGAAGGCCGGAGAACGCGCGGTCGTGTTGATCGGCCAACTGATGGCATTTTCCCGAGGCCAAAGTTTTCAATCCAAGATCATTAATCTGAATGATCTGATCAAGAACATGGGGAAAATGTTTGAGCGCCTGATCGCCGAGAACATCGAGTTTAAGATTGTTCCCGCATCCGACCTGGGCGTCGTGAAAACAGACCCCAATTACATCGAACAGGTCCTGACGAATCTGGTGGTCAACGCTTGTCAGGCCATGCCGGCCGGGGGAAGGCTCACGGTCGAGACCCGAAACGTCACGCTCGATGAGGAATACGCGCGCCACCGCCCGGATGCCAAGCCGGGGGAGTATGTCTTGCTTGCCGTCAGCGACACAGGGGTGGGCATCACGCCCGAGGTCCGCGGACATCTTTTTGAGCCCTTTTTCACGACAAAAGAAAAGGGCAAAGGCACCGGGCTAGGCCTAGCGACGAGTTACGGCATCGTCAAACAAAGCGGCGGCAGTATCGACGTGTACAGCGAGCCCGGCCAGGGCGCGAGTTTTAAGGTGTATCTGCCGAGGATCAACGAACCTGCCGAAGTCCTCGTAAGACCGGAAAAGTCCGGTCATCTGCCGAGGGGGACAGAGACCGTGCTGGTGGTGGAGGATGAAACTGCTGTCCGGAATTTTATCGAGCGCGTTCTCTCTCAACAGGGTTACACGGTGCTCGAGGCCTCCAACGGCGTCGAGGCCATACGGATGATCGCTAAACACGGCGCCGGTGCGATCGATCTTCTGATCACGGACATGGTGATGCCCGGGGTCGGAGGCCGGGAGCTCGTCGACCGGCTCAAATCCATGTGTCCGAAAATGAAAGTTATCTTCATTTCCGGATATACGGAAAGTATCTCCATTCAAAACGGCGCTCTGAAGACGGATGAGGCGTTCGTGCAAAAACCATTCTCTTCCTTAGGGCTTTCTTACCGGGTGCGAGAGGTTTTGAATAAATGACCGGCTCAAAAAAATCCTCATCGCCGCCGAATTCCGCGCGTTTATTGTTTGCGTCGATCCGAAACAGATTGATCCCTCGTTCTGCGGACGCCAGGTTGATCGCGCATTACTTGCGGAGCTTCCCGCATTCGCAGACCCTTGTGGAGAGAACGGTGAATTTCATACGTTCGTCTACGACGGGCCAATTTTTCAAAAGGCGTTGGCGGTAAAAAAGGGCGACATTGTGAACCGGGATGGATTTTGGTTTTGTGATCTTATTCCAAGACCGGCAAGCCCATTGAAAATAAACCCGACCCGCGCAAATAGACCAACAGAGGTAGCACAATGAATCGTCATTTCAAAGTCATGAGCACTAAACGCCTTTTTTCTTACCGGACAGGTGTAAATGAAAATATAAGCTGTTTTAGGTAAAAAACACTCCTTATTAAACAAAATTAGTAGCGATAATATAGAATTGATAAAACATAGTCAAAGTGATAAAATTCACCCGTGGATCTTGCGGTCAACGGCGGGGGACGCGATGCTGTTAGATTTGGGCTTCCTGATATGCAATTCTCTTTAAACTCATGCCTACGCGAATGACAGAAGAACAAAGAACAATACGTTCCACCAAACGGTTTCTGATCGTTATTATCGTTTCGATTATCCTCGGCGAATCTTTCATTATGGTATTGTTTTCCTACATCCATCCTCCTAAATTTATAGAATTATTCGGGGATTCTATTCTGCTTTCATTATTGGTCAGCCCGGTTCTTTATTTCTTTTCGTATAAGCCCTTGATGACGGAACGCGAAAAAGTAACACGTATCGAAAAAGTGCTTCGGGGGACCAATGTGGATCTTGAAAAGCGTATAAAAGATCGCACTTCCGAGTTGGTTCAGCTCAATCAAGAAATGCAACTCCAAGTTTCAGCGTTGGAGGCCGCGGCCAACGGGATTTTGTTGTCCGACCGGAATGGGCTAATTGTGTGGATCAATAAGGCTGATCTTCCCCCGATTTAGTGGACACAACGGAGAGTTGGTTTTAGCATAAAACCAGCTCCAAATCGGGAGGTGTCCTATGGCAGTAGAAAACGGTAAAAAGACGCAGTTTGACCGGGATTTTAAGATCTCGGCGGTCA
>ORJL010326515.1_pt1 | contig 17121 bp, 19 predicted proteins | sample 1779941 | NCBI WGS metagenome assembly ORJL01 (sample SAMEA104232317, study PRJEB22302) | groundwater metagenome | biome: forest; feature: aquifer; material: groundwater | place: USA | collected 2011-08-07 | depth 5.8 m | reverse complement strand
GGAGGCGGAAGCCCGGCACGACGCGGCCGCGCTCGGGTGGGGGGCCCCGCCGAGCCGGCGCCGACGATCACGATGTCGTGCGTCTCCATCACGGAGGTCATACCATCAAGCCGCATCCGATTCGATCGCACACGCGTTGGAAGCTTGATGCGCCTCAGACAGAAAGAGCCTGCCGAGGCAGGGCCGCCGCCGAAGCCGGAGCTGCGCGAGCCCACTCTGCCCGACCCGGGCCTGCGCGACCTCACGCTCGCCGACTGGAAGGCGATCTTCGTCCGTGCCGCCAAGGAGTTCATGGACGACAACGCGACGATGCTCGCGTCCGCGCTCGCGTACAGCAGCTTCTTCGCGATCCCCTCCGTGCTGCTCGTCACCGTCGGTGTCTTCACCCTCGTCGCGGGGCCGGACACGATCACGAACCTGATGGCGCACTTCAACACGGTGATGCCGGGCCAGGCGACGGAGCTTCTCGGCAGCTCGCTGAAGAATCTCGACGCGCACCCGGCGTCGAGCGTGGTGATGACGGTCGTCGGGTTCGTGCTCGCGGTCTGGTCGACCACCGGCGCGATGAACGCGTACATGCTTGCGATCAACCTCGCCTATGAGCGCAAGGACCGGCGCTCGTTCGTCCGCAAGCGCATCGTCGCGCTCGAGATGGTCGTCGCGATCGGTTTCGCATTCGTGCTCGTTGCTGTGCTCCTCATCTTCGGCCCGCAGATCGAGAAGACGGTCGCGTCGCACCTCGGGTCGGCGGGCGGCGTGCTGAACGTCGTCTGGTGGGTCGCGCAGGTTCCGATCCTGCTCGTCGGGCTGCTCGCCGCGTTCGCGGTGCTGCTGTACCTCGCTCCCGATGTCGAACACCGCAGGTGGCAGTTCCTCACGCCGGGCTCACTCGTGGCCGCCCTGCTCTGGATCGCGATCTCGGGCCTCTTCGCCGTCTACACGTCGTCGTTCGGCTCGTACAACAAGACGTGGGGGACGCTCTCGGCGGTGATCGTGATGCTCACGTGGCTGTGGCTCTCGGCGATGGCGCTGCTCTTCGGCGCCGAGGTGAATGCAGAGCTCGAACGCAGCCGCGAGTTGCGCGGCGGCGCGCCCGCGCCCTCCAAGTCCTGACGCGACGCCCCTACGAGCGTCGTGTCAGCGTTGCAGGCGGCAGATCGGCGAGCGCGCCCTCTGCCTGCTCTTCGTGCAGGAAGCGCAGCAGGTAGTACGCGAACACGCCGAAGAAGACCATCGCCTGCTCGACGGCCATCGTCACGCCGGCGATCTGCTGGTCGACGAGCGGGCCCGGCCCCCACGTGCGCGGCGCGTGCGCGTAGAACGCGTAGACGGGACGCGGAATCAAGGCGAGAAGCAGGCCGAGCGGCGACGCGAGCACGAACGCTACGAACAGGTACGCCGCCTTCGCTCCGGACGGGAGCGTGCCGTGGATGACGGGCCACCACAAGGCGATCCCGGCCGTGAGATACATCACGTGCTCGATGTGCAGCAGCGAGTGCGGCTGGCGCAGCGCGTAGTCGTACACCCAGGGCAGATGCCAGACGAGGTAGGTCCCGATCCACACCGGCAGGGCGACGAACGGCTGGAAGAGCACGAATCCGCGTGCGCGTGCCGCGACCCCCGCAGGCACCGCGACCACGAGCAGCGCCGGCGCCCACTCCGCCAGTACGACGTTCTGCAACAGGTGCGCCCAGAGAAACGTGTGCACCGCGAGCTGCTGGAGGTCAGTGAAGAAGGCGAGAAAGAGGAGTGCGAGAGCGGTAGCCGCCGCCGCTGTCTGCACCCGATCGGGATGGTCGCGACGGGTCGAGAAGAGGTACGCGAGCGCCAGCGCGGGCACGAGCCCGACGGCCTCCGCGGAGAGATGCATCCCGCTACGCTAGCCGGGCGCGGGTGTAGCTCAATGGTAGAGCTCCAGCCTTCCAAGCTGACTACGCGGGTTCGATTCCCGCCACCCGCTTGGACGCTTCGCTGCGCTCGCTTCACGGGGTAGACAAGTTTCCCCCGTGGGCCCCCTTCGGGGTTGTTGTACTCCCGGCCGGGCGCGCCGCGACTCCTAGTGAAACGGCACGCCGGGAAGCACGCCCTGCTCGAGCTTCCTGCGGCGGACGACCGCGAGCAGCGCGGCGTCGAAATGCTTCTCCGCGAGCGGGGCCCGCACCGTCGGCCGGGACGGGAGCGGCTTCGTACTGCACCTCTTGCTCGCCGGATAGCTGCTCACGTCGGCCATCGAACAGCACATTGTCCCACATCGCGGGGCCTGGAACTTCAGGATTCGTCCACGAGCTCCGCGGTGAGCTTCTTCGGCGCCAGGAGCAGCCAGGAGTCGATCACGAGCTCTCGCACCTGCTCCAGCGGCGCCTCGAGGCGCACGAGCAGGTACGGGTAGCCGTCGTAGTGGGGAGTCGTGAAGACGAGATCCGGCTGCGCCTCGAGGAGGAACGGCTTCTCGTCCCCGTCGCAGCGGACGACGAGCCCATCGGGGCGCTCGCGCAGCGTCACGAACGACTTGCCGCGAACCTTCAGTGACGGGCGCCCGTACGAGGTCGACTCCTCCGTCTCGGGTAGCTCGTGCCCGAGCGCCAGGACGTCGTCCCACGTGATCATCGAAGCGGCGTGATCACCGCGCGGTAGGCGGCGCGCGAGCCGGGCTTCGACGCGAGATCCCAGACCGAGCCCGCCCGGCCCGAGTAGTAGGCCGCGAACTCCACCCGCCTGTGCGACCGGAGCCACTTCGCCATGTCGCGGACGAACGCCGGGTCGTCGAGGCCCCACAGGCCCCATTCCGGGAACGCGAACGGCTTCGACGGGTGCGCCCTGTAGAGCTTCTCGGCGGCCGCCCAGGTCGCGCCGTGGCCTGCGATGTCGTACAGGTCGTCGCCGATCACGTCGACGTACGCGTCCCCGGGGTAGTACGACTGCGCCGAGTTCCCCGGCACGTCCGGCGAGCCGAACCCCTGCGGGTTCCACACGACGCGGAGCTTGGGGGTCGTGACGGGGAGGTCGCGGTCGATGCCGGGCAGCCCGAGCTTCGCGAGCTTGGCGTCGATCTCCACCTGCGTGCCGCCGCGGAGGACGACCGCGATCCGCGCGAGCGCCTTCCGGTTCCAGAGCGTCGAGTGCGCGGCGTCGCGGCGTGTGCCGTTCTTGTTGTAGGCACAGGTCGACTCCCAGTGCCCGTTCATCTCCGGGAACGGCCGCACGTAGAAGCGGTCGCCAGGCCACGCGTCGATCTGGGCGTTCAGCTGGAAGAGGAACTGGTCGTTGCGGCCGATCGCGAGGCCCTGCGGCGTCGCAGACTCGTGGGCGCCGTACGCGCCGGCGTTGAGCGCGAGCAGCGGGACGGGGGCCATCGTGGAGACGATCTGGGCGAGGTGGGCGCCCTGGTCGAAGCTCGCGAACGTATGGCGTATCTGGCTGTCTTGCCCGGTCTGCGCCGCGAAACGGCCGGCGTCGCCGTGCACCCCCAGGATCACGCGCGCCGACGCGACGGGTGCCGCCGCGAGGGCGGCGAGGAGGGCGGCGGTGACGACGAGACCACGCATGGCCTGCCCCCAGGGTAGCCGGGGAGCTAGGCGAGCTCGACGCGCTCGATCACGACGTCGGTGCGCGGACGGTCGCGCGCGTCGGTCTCGAGTGCGGAGATCGTGTTGACCACGTCCATGCCGTCGGTGACGCGGCCGAAGACGGTGTGCTTGCCGTCGAGCCACGCCGCGGCCTCGGTGGTGACGATGAAGAACTGGCTGCCGTTCGTGTTCGGGCCCGCGTTCGCCATGGCGAGCGCCCCGCGCACGACCTTCTGGTCGTTGAGCTCGTCCTCGAACGTGTAGCCGGGGCCGCCCGAGCCGGTGCCCGTCGGGTCGCCGCCCTGGATCATGAAGTCGGGAATCACGCGGTGGAAGACGACGCCGTCATAGAACCCGTCGCGTGCGAGCTTCGTGAAGTTCGCGACCGTCTTCGGCGCGTCGTCGTCGAAGAGCTCGACGACGATGGGCCCGTGGTTCGTGTGAAGGGTGGCGGCGCTCATGCCGGGCGCAATGTACAGAACCGGCGCAGAGAGGAAGCTGGGAGCAAACCCGGAACTTGCGTTCGTGGGTATCGACCGCATCGTCCATTTCAGGCCGCGGACGATCTTCGCGGTGCTCGGGGTCTTGATCCTCGTCGGGGTCGTGCTCTACGTGCTCTGGGTCGCGCGCCATGTCGTGAGCTGGGTGCTGATCTCTCTCTTCCTCACGCTCGCGCTCAACCCCGCGGTGGACTGGCTGCAGGCGCACGGTCTGCCGAAGCGCGGGCTCGCCACGGGCGTCGTCTTCCTCCTGGCGCTCGCGGTCGTCGGGGGGATCGCCGCCGCGTTCGTCCCGACCCTCGTCGACCAGGTGAACAGCTTCGCGAACAAGGTGCCCGACTACGTCACGCAGTTGACGCACGGGAAGGGCAGGTTCGGCTTCCTCGAGACGCGCTACCACATCGTCGAGAAGGTGAAGGACGCCGTCAAGAACGGCGGCGTTGGGCGCTTCGCGCTCGGCGCGGGTGCCGCGCTGACCGTCACGAAGAGCGTCATCACCGCGGTCGTCGCGACGCTGACGATCGTCTTCATGACCTTCTTCATGCTGCTCGAGGGCCCGATGTGGACGGATCGCATCTTCGGGCTCGTCCCGGAGCAGGAGCGGCCGCGCTGGCGCAGCGTCGGGCAGGACATCTACCGGACCGTCGGCGGCTACGTCACGGGCAACCTGCTGATCAGCCTGATCGCGGGCGTCTCGTCCGGCATCGTGCTCTGGCTCGCCGGCGTGCCGTTCGCGGTCGCGCTCGGCCTGCTCGTCGCGCTTCTCGACCTCATTCCGCTGGCGGGCGCGACGATCGCCGCGGTCGTCTGCGTGCTCGTCGCCATCGCCGCCTCCGGAACCACCGCCGCGATCATCGTCGGCGTCTTCTTCGTCGTCTACCAGCAGCTCGAGAACCACGTGATCCAGCCGCTCGTGTACGGGCGCACGGTGCAGCTCTCACCGCTCGCGGTGCTCGTGTCCGTGCTCGTCGGCGCCCAGATCGCGGGCGTGCTCGGCGCGCTCGCCGCAATCCCCGTCGCGGGGACGATCCAGGTGCTGCTCGTCGACTGGCGCAGGAATCGCCCGGAGCGGCGCGAGGCACGGCCCGCCCAGGCAAGCCCCTGAGCGACGCGTTCGCCGCGCGAAATACCACTTGCAAAGATGGGTCTCGGGCGCCGGAAGAATCCTTCTTTCGGCCGATGAAGACCCGGCGCGAAATGCCGATTGTCTCTCTGGATGCTCGGGGGGACCTCACGCCGCATCGCCGTGGCCCTCGCCGCGGCCTGCCTGTCGCTCGTGCTCGTGGGCGCGGCCGTCGCGTCGCCGACGCAGCCCCGCCGCCCGGCCGCCTCGCTCAGCTCGCTCGAGCAGGGCGTGCTCGCCGACATCAACGCGTTCCGCACGCAGCACAAGCTTGCGCCGCTCCGCCTCTCCGCGCCGCTCACGACCGCGGCGCGTGAGCACACGCAGCAGATGGCGGACCAGGGCTACTTCGCGCACGAGTCCGCCGACGGCTCCGCGTTCTGGAAGCGGATTCAGCACCTCTACACGTCGAGCCCGTGGCGCTACTGGTCGGTCGGCGAGAACCTACTCTGGTCGTCGCCCGACGTCGACGCGCAGGGCGCGCTGCAGATGTGGCTGGACAGCCCGGAGCACCGGGCGAACCTCCTGACCGCGCGCTGGCGTGAGATCGGCGTCTCGGCGCTCCACGTCGCCGCCGCCCCCGGCGCGTTCCGCGGCCTGGACGTCACGATCGTGACGACCGACTTCGGCGTCCGGCACTAACCGGCGCCAACCAGTACTCCCGCCGTTCTTTCACCCGAGGTCGCGTTCGCTTCCCTCGTGCTGCAGGGTAAGCGTCTCAACAGCCCGGGGAGCCGACCGCTCAAAGCCAACGGAATCGATCCGTCGGCAGTCTGCTCGTACAGCGGCGTCAGAGCGCGGCGGTCAGGCCGCCGTCGACGACGAAAGCAATGCCGGAGACGTACGACGCGTCCTTCGAGGCGAGGAACGCGATCGCGGCGGCGATCTCTGAGGGATCGGACTGGCGGCCCGCGGGCACTGTCCTGTCGATCAGTTGCTCGACGTCTTCCTCGGTGACCCCTTCGAGCAACGGGTCGTTGAACCCCGTCTGCACCCAGCCCGGGCAGACGCAATTGATGCGGACACCGGCGCGCATGAAGTCGGTCGAGAGATTGCGCGTCAGGTTCACGACAGCGCCCTTCGAGGCGTTGTAGGCTACGAGGTTGCCAACCCCGTAGAGGCCTCCCGTGGATGCGACGTTGACGATCGCGCCGTCACCCCGCTCGATCATCCCCGGCAGGAATGCACGCGCCATCAGCAGCAGCCCGTCGACGTTGACCGAGAAGGTGCGGCGCCAGTCCTCCAGCGCCACGGTCAGCGCGGTGCCGGTGAGGAGGACGCCGGCGTTGTTGACTAGAACCTCCACCGGCCCAAGATCGGCGCTGATGCGGTCGGCGAAGTCGTCGACCGCCTGCTCGTCGCCGACATCGAGAACGTAGGGGTGGGCTTCGATCCCGTCGGCGGCCAGGCGTGCGATCGCCGGCGTTGGATCCTTGACGTCGGCGATCGCGACCGTGGCACCCTCCGCGCCCAAGCGCCTTGCCGTCGCCTCACCGATGCCGTGGCCGCCACCGGTGACGACCGCCACGTTCCCTTCGAACCGCCTCATCGCCTTGCCCTCTGGTTCAACGGGTGACGTCCGGCTTCGAAACGCGGCCGCAGTTGGCTATACAGGCGGCTCCTCTCCAGCGGATGGACGGCGAGTGGCGTCACAGTGACAGTGTCTACTCAGATCAAACGCCCGTCGGGGCGCGCACGGCCGGCCAACCCAGTGTGGCGACGGATAGGGCCGGGCGACTGGTCGGAGGCTACGGGAGAGTGCCTCCGTTCAGCTCCCGCCGACGGGCTTCGGCTTCAGGATCGTAGGCGACGATCCAGATCAGCCTGCTCTCTTCGGTCGAGTTGTTGACGACGCGATGAGGCGCGTCCGAGTCGAAGGCGATGTAGTCGCCCTCCGAGAGGACCTCGCTCCCGTTGCCGAGCTCGACGGTCGCAGTGCCGGTGAGGACGATCGCGTAGTCGCGGCCCGAGTGCCGGGCGAGCGCGGGACGCGACGCCCCACCCGGCGGAAGCAGGAGCTCGGCGACCTCGAGGTAGGGGTCGTCGACGTGCATCAGGTACTCGCGGCGGCAACGTCGATCGTCGATCACCCGCCGCTCTTCTTTCCGGACGACGTTCGACTCCCCCATCGTCGCCTCGTCTTCACGCTCGAGGAGCTCGCCCGGGCGAACGCCCAGCGCCTCCGCGATCGCGACGAGGGACACGAGCGACGGGCTTGCTGTCCCGCGCTCGATACCGCTGAGCAAGCTCGGGCTGATCTGTGCCGCCGCCGCCACCGTGCGGGCGCTGAGCCCCCGCTCGCCGCGAATTGCGCGAACCCGGCGGCCGACCGTTTCGGTCACGACCTTCGGTGACTGCCTCGCCGAGCCGGAGACGCGCGGCTGCTCGGCTTCTGGTTCGCTCATTTTCTCGGCCATCGGCTCAGCCTTTCCTCGACTCGGCGAAGTCATACCAGCGCCACTGGATTGAGAGGGCTGGCGGTTCCGCCCACGATCGGAAGCGGTGCCGCCACGAACATGAACTCGTAGATACCGCGCTGCGCGAGGTCGTCGAGCGCAAGCCCTTCGAAGATGGGCATCCCGCAGTCGCGGAGGAGAAGCTCGTGAACGGGGAAAACGAAGTCGTCGAAACCCGATGGAAGCAGTTCGAAGGCGAAATTGTCGGCGCCGACCGCAGCGACGTCCTGATCGGCGAGCCAGCATGCCGTATCGAGGTCGGGGCCGGGCTCGCACGCGAAGGTCGACTCCGATGCCGCGCAGGCCGACCACCAGCCCGTCCGAATGAGGACGATGTCGGCGGGGTGCAGTTCGAGCTTCGCGAGCTCGAGGCACCGCTCGAGCTCCTCGACACGAACCGCGTGATCGACGGGAAGCACGTCGACCCCGAGCGCGGCCGGCACGTCGAGCAGGATCCCTCGGCCGACGATCGGCCCGAGCGTCTCCGCGCCGCAGCGATGCGCACCGGTGCTCGTCACGGTCTCACGCGAGAAGCCGTTGTAGAGCTCCTCGCCGTGCCAGACATGTGCAAGCGCGTCGACGTGCGTCGCGGTGTGGAGCGCCAGTAGCATCGAGTCGTCGCTGAACTGCGCGCGTGGCGGGGGGTCGCCGGCGCGCAGGTAGTCACCGCCGTCGCGGTGCATGAAGTGGGCCGGTGCCGGGCGCCGGGGAGACGTGGGCGTCTTCCGGTCAAGCTCCTGCGCGAGCGGTAGAGTTTCACCCAGGCGGACGAGGCCTGCTGCCGCCTTGATTTCCGCAGGGCCGAGCAGGTTGAGCGTTCCACGTTCATCGTCTCCGCCCCAGCGTCCCCAGTTGCGGCGGGCGAGCTCCTGCTTCCTCGTGATTGCGTCCGGGATCTCCAACAAGGTCTCCGTTCTCACACGACTCTCAGCACGACCCGGCCCGTCGCCGTCGCATGCTCTGCGAACGCGTGCGCCTCTGCGGCCTGCTCGAGGGGAAATGTACGGGCGATCACCGGAGCGAGCCGGCCCGAGGAGACGAGCTCGACCGCCTCTGCCAGCTCGGCGGGCGTCGCGTGCGACGAACCGAGGACGCTGAGCTCCTTCAGGATCACGAGCCCGAGCCCCAGATCGGCCTCCGAGGGATCGACGTTCCCGACGACGGCTACCCGGCCGCCCGCGCGGACGGATCGGAGCGTGGAGGCGATGGTCGGCGTGCCGACGCACTCGATTGCCACATCGACCCCGTCTGGCGCCCAGGCGCGCACCGCCCGGTGGAAAGCCCCGTCCGGCGCCACGACGACTTCCTCCGCACCCGCTGAGCGGACGTCGTCTTCGACCTCGACGCTGCGGATCACGGCTATCACGCTGGCGCCGAACAGCCGTGCGAGCGCGACGGCGTGTATCCCGACGCCGCCGTTCGCCCCGGTGACGAGCACCGTCTCGCCTGCCGTGAGCCCGGCGCGATGGAGCGCGTGGAGGCCTGTCCCGACGCCGCAGGGGAGCGTCGCTGCAGTCTCGGTGCTCACGCCGACCGGAAGATGGACGGCGTTCGACGCCCGTGCGATGATGTACTCCGCGTATCCGCCCGCGACGTCCTCCCCGTAGAAGCCGCCGCCCCGTGTGCACAGGTGCGGCTCGCCGCGAGTGCACGCGGCGCAGTTGCCGCATGCGAGCCGCTGGTTCAGCACGACCGGATCGCCGGGCGCGAACCCTGGTACCGCGCTCTGTTCGACCTCCCCTGCGATCTCGTGACCGAGGATCTGGGGCAGCCGGGTGCCGAGCGCCCCTCGGCGCGCGAGCAGGTCGTGCCCGCACACGCCGCATGCGTGGACGCGCACCAGGATCTCTCCGTCGGAGGGGCGCGGCCGGTCGACCGACGCGGAGCGAAGGGCCTCCGGCCCGCCGAACGCCTCGAGGACCACGGCGCGCATGGTGTGATCGCCCGTCAAGATCCGAACGCTCCCGCGGCAGCGAGCTCGCGCACTGCAGCGTCGTCGTAGCCGATCTCCGCCAGAAGCTCGCGGCGCGCGCGGGGCTCCGTGCCGCCGGTCGCGTCCGAAGGCACCGGCGCGCGGAGGCGAGGCCGCCCGTCCTCGTCGGCGACGAACAGCGCGCGCTCGGCGACCTGCGGGTCGACCGCGACCTCGGCGGGGCCGTTCAGCGGCGTCGCCGGGATGTCCGCCTGCCAGAGCAGGTCGAGCCACTCCGCCCGGGAGCGCGTCGCGATCGTGGAGCGCAATCGCTCCGCGACCTCTGCGCCACGGCGGTGCCTGCCCTCGTGGCGCGCCAGGACGGGGTCGTCGACCCAGTCGTCCCACACGAGAACGGCGCACAGCCTTTGCCAGAACTTGTCCTCGACGACGCCGAGCGCGAGGTAGCTCCCATCTGCGGTGCGGGCGACACCGTAAGCCGGCTCCTGCCCGCCCTCGTGGCCGCCGTCGGCCCGGCCGTGCTCGACCTTGAGCTGCGTCCAGAAGACCGCGCTGTCGATCATCGCCACGTCGAGGTAGCGACCCTCCCCGGTGCTCGCGCGCTCCAGCAGCGCGGCCGCGATGACGAATGCGGCCATCGAGCCCGTCGCGAGGTCGACGATCGGCAGGCCGACCTCAGCGTGGTGCCCGTCGCCGAGCGGGTCGACGCCCCCTCCGACCGCGAGGTAGTTGATGTCGTGGCCCGGGACGGAGCGGTACGGCCCGGCCTGCCCGAATCCCGAGATCGAGCAGTAGACGAGGTCGGGCCGATGGGCCCGTAGCGACGTGAAGTCGATCCCGAGGCGTTCGACGACGCCCGGCCGGAACCCTTCCACGGCGACGTCGCTCTGTGCAGCCAGACGCTGCGCGATCTCGCGCGCGGCGGGCACGCGCAGGTCGAGCGTCAGCCGCTCCTTCCCGGCTTCGAGCGTTTCGACCATCCCGGGGTCGTATACGCGCGCCGGGTCGCCACCCGGCGGCTCGATGCGCGTCACCCGAGCACCGCTCGCACGGAGCAGCATCGTGGCGTACGGCCCCGGGAGCTGGAGCGAGAAATCGAGCACCGTGATGCCCGCGAGCATCCCGGCCCGAGGCGTCATCGGCCTCTGGTGGAGGTCGGAACGGCGGACGCGAGCTCGTCGCCCCACGTCCCGAGGGCTCTCCGGTCGAGCTTGCCCGTGGTCGTCTTCGGCAGCGCGTCGCAGAGCTCGAATCGGGCCGGGACCTTGAACCCGGCGATCCCGGCCTTGCAGTAGGCACGAAGCTCGTCCAGGGTGAGGTCGGCGCCGGGAGCGAGGATCACGAACGCGACGGCGACCTCGACCAGGCGCTCGTCCGGCACGCCGACCACGCCGGCATCGAGCACGGCCGGGTGCCGGCGCAGGAAGTCCTCGACCTCCGACGGCGACACGTTGATGCCGCCCGTCTTGATCATGTCCGTCGCACGTGCCCGGAAGCTGAGCCAGCCGTCCTCGCCGAGCGCCCCGAGGTCACCCGTCCGGAAGTAGCCATCGTCGGTGAACGACGCCGCCGTGAGCTCGGCGTCGCCGAGGTACTCCGGGATCACGTACCCCTTGACCTGGATCTCTCCGACCTCGCCGTCGGCCACCGGTGCACCGGACCTGGTGTCGACGATCCGGAGCTCGACACCCGGGAGCGGTGGTCCTTGCGCGTGCAGCCGGCGCTCGAGCGGCGCGTCGGCCGGCGTCACACAGCAGTTCCCGTACGTCTCGGTCCCGCCGTAGATGTTGCAGATACCGGTCACGCCAAGCTGGGTCGCGGTGCGCTCGACGTCGCTTGGCAGGCCGATCGTCAGACCCGTCCGGAGCGAGGCGACGCGCGAGCGGTCGAACGCCTCGTGCGTCACTAGCGCCTTCGTGATGTTTGGGAGCGTGTACAGCGCCGTGCAGCGCTCACGCTCGATCAGCGCCAGGGCGTTCCCGGGATCGAATGTCTCCTGGAGGACGAGTGCGCCCCCGTGCGTGAACGTGCTCACGAGCGCGTTCGAGCAGCCATAGCTCCAGAAGAGCGGGGCGGAGAGCCAGACGCGGTCGTCGGGCTTGAGCAGCATCCGCTCACCGATGTTGAAGCCGTTCTCGATCATGGCGTAGTGCAGGAGCGGCACCGCTTTCGGGCGCGCGGTTGAGCCCGACGTGTAGAGAATGAAGGCAGTGTCCTCGGGCGACGGGCCGCCGGCCGGCAGAGCCGCAGGGCTCCCGGCCTCATCGAGCCACTCGGCGAACGAGTGCATGCCGGCTGGCCGCTCGTCCCCGATCACGGCGATCGTGTGGAGCTCGGGAAGCCGCTCGGATCGCCATGCGCCCGCGGGGGCGGTCCACGCCTCGGGGACGATCTCCTGCAGGAGAGCGAGGTAGTCCTGGTTGAGCAGACGGTCGAGCGTGATCAGAATCGACGGTCGGGCGGTCTCGAGCATGTGCTCGAGGTCCCAGAGGCGCACCCACGTGTTGAAGGCGGCGACGGTCGCGCCGATGCGGGCCGCCCCGAACGCCGCCGCGAGCCACTCGGGCCGATTCGAGCACAGCAGCCCCACGACGTCCCCGCGCTGCACGCCGAGCGCGGACAGCGAACCGGCGATTACGGTGGCCTGCCGCCGGAGCTCGTCGTAGGAGATCGTCTCTCCCTGCTCCGAGACGACTGCCGGGGCATGCGGCCGGCGCTCGGCTAGCTCGTCGAGGAGATCGAACAGCGTCCGGGCGCGCGGAGGCTTCATCATCACGCCTCGCCGTCTGCCCCCACGTCGTCCTCTTCGACCCAGCCGAAGACGGCGGTCGGCGCGCCGTCGGCGCCGACGATGCGGAGTGGGAGCGCGGCGAGCATCGCGCGCTTGCCGGCCAGCTGCTCCAGGCCGGGGCCGAGGTTCTCGACGATCAGCACGTCGTTCCCGAGGAGCCGCGTGTGCACGGGGAAGTCGAAGCCCGGTTGTCGCGCGATCGACGGTGCGTCCGGCGTGATCGCATCGACCCCGAGCATCCGCACGCCCTTGCTGACGAGGTAGTCGGCCGCGTCGCCGGTCAGGTACGGATGCTCCTCGTATTCGGGCATCCCGTAGAGCGCCGAATACCCGAGCCAGAGGAACACGATGTCGTTCTCGCGGATCCTGGGCGATGCGGCCTCCAGGTCTTCGGCCGTGATGGGAACGATCCCCTCGCGCCGCACGTCGAGAACGACTCCCGGCCCGGCGAAGCGATCGAGCGGGTACTCGTCGATCGTGGGCCCGCCGGGAAAGAAGTGTCGAGCGGCGTCGACGTGTGTCCCGGCGTGTGCGCCCATCGCCAGCTTGGTGATCGAGATGGTGCCGCCCTCGATCGAGGCCGGGAGCTCCTCGAAGACGAACGACGGCACGCCGTGCGGCGTAGGGCACGACATCCCCTCGTAGAGCGGCTGCGCGAGGTCGACCCACCCGGAAACCGGCACCTGCTCGAGTAGGTTGACCATCAGATCCCCCGACCGCCGTCGACGAGGATCTCGCTGCCCGTGATGAACGATGCGTCGTCGGAGGCGAGGAACGCCGCTGTCGAGGCGATCTCTTCGGGCTCGGCGAGCCTGCCGAGCGGCGTCGCCTTCGAGGTCGTGTGGTCGCCCGCTCCGAACTGCGAGAGCATCGGCGTCTTCGTCGCGACGGGGCAGATCGCGTTCACGCGGATGCCGAACTCCGCCAGCTCGATCGCGAGCCCCTTCGCCATCAGGTTCGCTCCACCCTTCGCCGCTGTGTACGCCGAGAGCTTCGGGCGGGGCCGTACGCCGGCCATCGACGACGTGACGAGGATCACGCCGCTCCCCTGCCGTTTCATGACCGGGACGACGGCACGCGCGGCGATGAAGAACGCCGTGAGATTCACGTCGATCACCTTCCGCCAGACCTCGTCGGTCACGTCCTCGACGTATTCCGCCGTCATCGGGGCGCCGGCGTTGTTGAAGTAGCAATCGAGCATGCCGAAGCGCTCCACCGTCTCGGCGACGATCTTCTCGATCGCGGCCGAGCTCGTGACGTCGGCCTGCCGCGCCAGGCCGCGATCGCCCGCATCCGCGAGAACGCCCTCGACCGCCGCTCCGTCGAGGTCGACGCCGACGACGTTCGCGCCGTCGCGGAGGAACCGCTCGACGCTTGCGCGCCCCATGCCGGACGCCGCTCCCGTGATGATCGCGGTCTTGCCTGCGAGTCGCTGTGCAGTGCTCGCAACCGTGGAATCTCCTTCGTTCATGACTCTCCCACCTTGATGCAGACGTTTTTCAGCTGTGTGTACGCAAGGAATCCGGCGACGCCCTTCTCCCTCCCGAACCCGCTCTTCTTGTATCCCCCGAAGGGGAGCTCTACCCCGCCGCCGACGCCGTAGTTGTTGACGTACACCTGGCCGACCTTCAGCCCCGCCACGAGGCGGAACGCGCGGTCGATGTCCTTCGTCCAGATGCCGGCGATGAGCCCGAAGTCGCTCCAGTTGCCGAACGCGAGGGCCTCGTCGGTCGTTCCGAACTCGGAGATTGCGAGCACCGGCCCGAAGATCTCTCTCTGCGCGAGCGCCGAGCCCGGGTCGACGCCGTCGAACACGGTCGGCTCGACGAAGAACCCACCGGGCGCGGTGCTTTCCGGCACGCCGCCGCCGATCAGGAGACGCGCGTCGCTCGACTTGCCGGCCTCGATCGCCCCGAGAACCGCATCATGCTGACGCTTCGTGATGAGCGGGCCCATGTCGGGCCCCTCCACTGCGTCGCCGACCCGCACCTTCCCGATGTGCTCGGCGATCGCCTCGGCGAGCTCGGCGTGCACGGAGCGCTGAACGATCACGCGCGTCCCTGCCGAGCAGGCCTGCCCACAGCTCCACACGAGCGTCGAGACGATCGTGTGGGCGGCCTCATCCAGGTCGGCGTCCGCGAACACGATCTGCGGTGATTTGCCGCCCAGCTCGACGAGGGTCGGGGTCAGCTGCGTCGCAGCGCCGGCCAGCACGCGCTGTGCGGTGCCGGGCGAGCCGGTGAACGTGATGTGGTCGACGTCGGGGTGGGCTGCAAGCCGGGCGCCCGCGTCGTGCCCGAACCCGGGCACGATGTTGACCACGCCGGCGGGCACGCCGGCCTCGTGGAGGAGCCGCCCCAGCCGCAGGGTCGGCAGAGGCGCCTGCTCCGACGCCTTGATCACCATCGTGTTCCCCGTCCCGAGCGCGGGGGCGACGCTACGGATCGCGAGCTGGTAGGGCGAGTTGAAAGGGACGATCGCGCCGCATACGCCCCAGGGCTCGCGGACCGTGTAGTCCACGTAGCCGGGGCCGAGGGGGATGCTGTCCCCGCCGACCTTGTCGACGCAGCCCGCGTAGTACTCGCAGTACTTCGCGGCGACCTCGATGTCGTTGCGGACGGCGCCGATCGGCAGCCCCCCGTTGAGCGAGCCGAGCCGGTCGAGCTCGCCGGCTTGCTCTCGCAGGAGTGCGGCCACACGGTTCAGGATCGTCGCCCGATCACGGGGCGTTGTCTTCGACCACTCGCCCTCGAACGCGCGCCGTGCCGAAGCGACCGCTGCGTCGATGTCGCCCTCGGTCCCACGCGCGACGTCGGCGATCTTCTCACCTGTCGACGGATTGAAGGTGTCGAACGTCTCGCCACCGGCAGCGAAGGCCTCCTGACCGTCGACGAGGAGTAGTGCGGCCTCGTTCGTGCTCATGACGCGGCTCCGTCCTCGGCGAGGGCGAACTGGAAGTCGGTCATCCGGCCGACGCGGTCATCCTGGAAGACGACGCGTGCGCGGCTCCCGATCTTCAGGCGCTCGAGAGCGGCGTCGCGGTCGCTCAGGTCGATCCCGCCGAGGAAGTTCGCGACCGCCGTGTCCGCACCGTCCGGCCGGATGTAGGCGATCACGTACGGCGGCTCGGGGAGGCCCTTCACCGGCTGGTAGACGATCGTGAACAGCTCGAGCGTGCCCTCGAGGCCGAGCTCGATCCAGTCGGTCGTGCGGCAGAAGTCCCGGTCGCAGAACTCGCGCGGTGGGACGAGGACCCGCCCGCACTCCGGGCAGCGGATCCCGAGCAGCTTCCGGTCGTCGCGCAGGGCACGGAAGAATGTCGCCGTCACCTCGTCGGCGGTGTGGCGATACGTGAGGTTCCACTGCTGCTCGACAATCCACGGCTCGTGGACGTCGGGCAAGGTCTCGCTGTTCGTGGTCATGACCCACCTCCCCGCGGCTCGCTCGTGAGCACCGCGACGTTGAAGAACTGATGCGACCCCCCCGCCCCGGTCGCGACGGCGACCTCGACGTCGGGTACCTGGTGCTCGCCGGCGCGACCCTGGATCTGCAGGGTCGCCTCCGCGAACCGGACCATCGCGGTCACGCTGATCGGGTTCGTGCAGATCGTCCCGCCGGACGGGTTGACGGGCAGCCGGCCATCGAGGTCGAACGTGCCGTCCCAGAAGAGCGGTGCGGACTTGCCCAGCTCGGCGAGCCCGAGCGCCTCGACGTTGTGCAACTCGACCGGCGAGAACGACGCGTAGGTCTCGACGACGTCGATCTCACCGGCCGGATCGGTGATGCCCGCCATCGCGTACGCCTGGTTCGCTGCGGTGTAGAGCGACTCCGCGTCGCCGTAGTCGAAGCGCCCGCTCGCGGGGCCGACGCGATCACCGATGAAGTACGTGTCACCCGCCATGCCGATGCCGCTGATCCACACCGGCTGGTGCACGGCCTCGTCGACGACGTCCTCCGCGCACAGGACGACGGCGCAGCCGCCCGCCGACTGCGGGCAGGCGTCGAGCACCTTCAGCGGCCAGGCGATGTAGCGGGACTCGAGGACCTCCTCGATCGTTACCTCGCGCCGGATGTGGGCGTACGGGTTCTTCGCGCCGCCAGCGTGGCTCTTGACCGAGGCCCGCGCCATGTCGCGCTCCGTCGTGCCATACCGGTGCATGTACCGGCTGGCGGACATCGCGATCATGCTGATCGTCGTGAACGGGAGGTCCCGCTCGTAGAACGGGTCCCAGATCTTGTTGAAGATCTGCTGCGCATCACCGCTCTCGGCTACCCGGTCGGCGCCGACCACGAGCACGGAGCGGAAGCGTCCCGACGCGACGTGGTGGTATCCCGCCTGCACGGCCGAGAGCCCTGTCGCGCCGCCGGTCTGCACGCGCAGGACCGGCTTGAGGCGCCCATACAGGCTCTCGATGCACCAGCGCTCCGCATGGTTGACTCCCATCAGAGTCTCGGGTGCGAGCCCCAACACGATCGCGTCGACGTCGTCGATGCGCATGCCGCTCGCGTCGAGCGCGCGTGCGGTCGCGGTCCGGAGCAGGTTCGCGTACGTGTCGGCGTCGCGTGTGTGGCAGAACTCCGTCTGGCCGACGCCGACGGCTGCGACCCTCGGCCGGCTCATCGGACCTCCTCCAGCACGAAGGCGGACTGGAACTGCCCGGCGAAACCCGATGCGATCTGGACGAACGCCCGCGAGGCGGGCCGGATCCCCGGCGCCTCGCCGCGCACGCAGCGGCTCGCGCGGACGAGCCT
>ORJL010631829.1_pt1 | contig 17139 bp, 15 predicted proteins | sample 1779941 | NCBI WGS metagenome assembly ORJL01 (sample SAMEA104232317, study PRJEB22302) | groundwater metagenome | biome: forest; feature: aquifer; material: groundwater | place: USA | collected 2011-08-07 | depth 5.8 m | reverse complement strand
GTTAAGGTACTTTAAACTCTAAACTCAAGGAATTATCTGGCGTAAGACTTAGATCAGCGACCCAGTGTGCGTCTCGGTCGCAACGATTGCCAGATTGAAGTCAGTTGATGCCACAATTCGTCTCGTGACATAGCCACAATCGGTGGCAATAGAAAAACTAAGCCCGTACAAACTAATGTGTAAATTACACCGCTGATCACAAAACTCAATAAGATATTCTTGACCGCCAAGTCTACTGTCGTCGCGCTCAACCAGGCTATACCCGCCAGCAACATCACCGAATAAATCTGGTGAAAGAAAAAATATCTGAAAGGCAAGACCAAGGACCGACAGATAAACCACATTTGTAAATTTACGCCAATAAACTGAACGAAGACCATCTTGAGCGCCAAACCCGTTGCACCCAACCCAAGCCCAAACAATGTAGTTGGCGCTACCAACCAGAAGGTGAATAGCAAATCCACCACCATCATACCCAAACCTAAATTACGATAAAGTCGCGTCCGCTCGGTGGCTAAAAGAAAGGACGCGCTTAATTGCCCATAGGTCTGATGCATAGGGTAGAGCGCCATTATAGAAATAGGCAAAACAGCCTGCTGGAAATCGCGCCCACCTACGAGTATTGTAACTTTGCTTGCCTGGACTGTGACAAACACAGCTAGAAAAGCCGCAATCGCGTACAGGAGAGGAATATAACGTTTAAGCATTGACCGCATTTTATCCAGATCGTGCTCGCCGAAAGCTTTCGCCACCTCGCGCCAAAAAAGCTGCGTCATTGAGCCTGAAACCAGAAAGCACAACGCGCCGATTTGATAAGACAATCCATAAAAACCTTGTTCGACCGAACCGGCGAAAGACTGTAAAAACCAACGATCCTGAACGCCATTGATTAGCCCAACAAACATAAAAAGTAGTAGCGGAGCGGAATAATCGTAGAACTCATGGACATAGCCCTTGACTTCACCAAGAGTCAACCTGACTCTTGGCAACAAAGCCAATCCATTCCTTCTCAAGACAGACCACCAACCTATGCCTAAGAAAACTAAGGTAGCATAGTGATATAGAAAGAACTCGGTCAGGCTAAAACGCTGTAGCCAAAACATCAGCAAGATCAGACCTAAACTCAAAACCTTTTGCTGAAAGCGAAAAATTTCGCTAGAAACCGTCAGACCATATGCATCCATCACTTTGTTGATGATCTGCGTGTACCAAGTCAGCAATCCCCAAATAGCCGCCAACCAGATATAGCGCGCCTCTTGACCCGGCCACAATCCTTTGTCTAATTGCAAACCGAACACTATCGGGACAGCTAAGATTACCAATCCACTGACGATCGCCGCGAGTCCTCCGAAAAAACGTAACAACCCTGGTTCATGGGAACGCTGAGATAGCTTGCTATAGAACCCAGAAGAAATACCCGAGTCAAAAAAACTAACCACTTGATAAAAGAAAGTGCTTAAAAAACTAAAGTTGCCATAAGCAGCTGGTCCGAGCATACGTGGAACTAGTGCCTGCACTGCCAAAGTGATAGGAAGACCTATAAGACTTGTAACCAACTTAGATACATAGCGCTTTCTAAGCGAATCTTCGTTTTTAACTGGCTGGGCATTATCTACAACTATTTCCACACATTACTCCGTATCAAATTGTTAATTGACAACTATGCATACGCTCTTGAAAAACTAAAATTTCGTATTCAGTTTTTCAAACCGAACACGGCTCGACGCACATTGGATATTTTTTCAAACGATGGCTTAGATGGTGTAGAGACCAGGACGGTATCTGTCCAGATGTTGCCGCGCCCACTCAATTGTACGTTGCAGTCCATCTTCCAGAGTCACTTTCGGCTCCCAGCCCAATATATTCCGCGCTTGGGTATTGTTCGCTAATAACCGCTCAACTTCACTTCCACTAGGCCGCATTCGCTCAGTTTGGCTTTCAATCTGAATAGGCTTACCGATCAACCGCGCTACCAAATAAGCCAAATCGCCAATGCTAATTTCACTACCCGAACCTAAGTTGAGTGTTTGCCCTATAGCAGCCTGGGTTGACGCAGCTAATACAAATCCATCAACAGTATTGGAAACATAATTCATGTCGCGAGTAGGATGCAAACTCCCCAAATGCACAGTTTCGCCATTCAGGCATTGGGCAATTATTGTAGGAAGTACTGCACGGGCAGATTGGCGTGGACCGAAAGTGTTGAAGGGTCGCACAATAACAACTGGCACGTTAAATGAAAGGTGAAAAGATTCGGCTATTTTATCCGCGCCAATTTTGCTGGCGGAATAAGGTGACTGACCCTGCAACGAATGCGCTTCATCTATCGGCACATAGTGTGCAGTTCCATACACCTCACTCGTTGATGTATGTATTATGCGCTCAACCCCTAACTCTCGTGCACATTGCAAAACATTTAAAGTACCTTCGATGTTCGTGCGCACATAAGAAACAGGAGCATGATAAGAATAGGGAATGCCAATTAACGCAGCAAGATGGAATACGATCTCCACACTTTGCATTGCTTGGTGTACGCTATCCCTGTCACAAACATCACCAGCTATAACGTTAATTTGATCGCGAACAGATGATTGATCAAGCCAACCCCAAGTCCCGAGAGCGTTGTAATGCACTAAGGCATGGGTGTCGGCACCTAGTTCTACTAGGCGCTCTGTCAAATGGCTACCAATAAAACCGCCCGCACCAGTTACCAACACTCGTTTACCATTCCAGTTCAAGACTGCATCCTCCCATTCCCAACATCATCCTGGGCTTTGATGTAGTCAGCATGTTGGCCAATATCTAGCCAATATTCATGGATCGGGAAACTAATCACAGTACGATTAGCGTTCAACAACCATTGAATCAAATCAGTCATATTGAAGTATTCCCCCTGTGGCATAAACTGAAAAACCACTGGTTCCAGCAAATAAATACCGGCGTTAACTAAGAATCCTAATTGCGGTTTTTCGCGTAATTGCCGCACTCGCGAGCCTTCGCATTCGATCACACCATATGGAACTTGTACGTCATAGTTGCGCACTGCGATTGTCATATCCGCATGGTTCTCTCGATGAAAAGCCAGCATCGCGCCAAAATCAACCCGAGTCAAAATATCGCCGTTGATCACCAGCAATGGTTCATTGGGTGGTGCCATTAGTCCAAGTGCTCCACCCGTACCCAAGGGTCGATCTTCATTCACGTAACTCAACTCAATACCAAAAGCGTGTCCATCACCAAAGTGTTCAATAATCTTTTCCGGCTTGTAATGGGTAGTTACATTCACCCGACGAATGCCCACATCTCGTAGCTGATGGATAATACTTTCCATCACTGGCTGGCCATTGACGAGCAACATGGGCTTTGGTAAGTTTTCCGTAAGTGGGCGCAATCGGGTACCCAGCCCTCCAGCCATAATCACTGCCTGTAAGTGCAAAGGTTGTACGGGGAGCAAATCTTCCAGCGTAACTAGATCTATAACCCGCCCATTCCCATCTAACAGAGGGACCTGTCGCACCACATGCTCTTTCATCAACTGAAGTAACGTTTCTCGTTCCAAGCCTAAAGGTGCTGTTACGGGCTTAAGATCAAGCGACTTCGCTTTTCGTGCCAAGATAGTCTCAACCTGAGACTCTAAATCAACCCCATCTAATATCGCTCGACGAACATCACCATCGGTGACGGTACCCAAGAGATGTCGACCCGAATCTACGACTAGCACGATCCCGCGCGCGCCACGGTCAATGGAAATGATCGCCTGGCGAATCGAGCAGGCGAGCGGAATCGATAAAACATCAATATCTGCCCACATGATCTATTTCTTTAGCAATAGCACGCCGGGAAACAACAATCCATCCAAACCCGAATCGACAAAAGTATGCATAGCATCAATCGCATTGCACACAATCGGTTCACCATGCAGATTGAAAGAGGTGTTAAGTACAGCTCCAATCCCTGTCCGGGTTTCAAAGGCCTTGATGATCGCATAATAGTCTGGATTAGCCAACTGTGTCAGAATTTGCGGCCGCGCAGTAAAGTCGTAGGGGTGAAGAGAGGCGATAAGATGTTTCTTAGCCAAGGGCGTGGTATCAAAAGCAATTGTCATAAAGGGTGCCATGATTCCTTTAGGGTTAACAAGATAGTCATCCGCTCGCTCACTCAGGATCGTAGGAGCAAATGGCATCCAAAAATCACGGGATTTAACCATCTCATTAATCTTGCGCACGTTTTCCCAGTTAGACGGATCACAGATAATTGACCGATTTCCCAATGCCCGCGCACCAAATTCCATTTGCCCCACACAACGCGCAATTACTTTTCCTTGAACTAACTGGTCAGCAATATCATCTGCTGTTGGCTGCGCGATAACCTCAAATCGTTCGTAAGCATGGCTTGTTTTCAATGCATGTTCAACTTCAGATTCACTCAAGGCTGGGCCAAAGTACATGTGATGAACAGGTTGTATTTTATTAGCAGATTGATTAGATACTACGTAAGCCGCCCCTATACAAAGCGATTCGTCGCCACCGCTACCCGCCACATAAAAATTTTTCACTCGCGCCAGTTCAGAGATAACTTTATTTGCTTTGACATTCATCGCCAAGCCACCGCTAAAAACCAGTTGATCTGCGTTCAGTTCTTCCAGCACGTTATCAATCCATTCCGTCACCATTTCTTCAAGCCAATCCTGAAGCCCGCCAGCTATCCCATCAAACCGCACCCCTTCGATCTCGAATTGTTCCTTGAAATAGAAATAAGTATCCGAGGGCTGTTTGTTCCATCGAAAGTCCAGGCCATCTACCACCAACGTCTCTTTAAAGATTTTGTAAGCGGGTTGCTTAATATACTCTTTAGCATAAGGCGCCAAACCCATGACCTTATACTCATGTTCGTTTGGTTTAAGCCCTAGAACCAAAGTCGTCCAACGGTAAATTCGGGCTAAATGGCAATTAGAGATCCGGTTGACTTGAGTAATTGTGTCGCCTTGTGCGACACTGACTGTTGCATTACACCCATCACCCCATCCATCAGCAGTCACGATTGCGGTTCGTTTTGAGCGGTCAATCGGCGCAGCAAAATAAGCATAATGAGCATGAGCGGTATGATGATCTACAAAACAGACTTTATCCGTAGGGATACCCAAATGCCTGAACACAACCTTCTTACGCTCTTCTCTAAAAGCTTCGAGCCACTGTTCTTTCGGGATACTCTCTAAAAAGCCGAAATCATAATAATTCCCATCAGAAGCGCCCAAGCGCGAATCTTTTTGAACATCTTCCCAATAGATAGAGGCACGTTTCTCCAACAGAACGGGCTTCCAATAATCGTGCATCTCGCGTACGTAATCTTTGATTTTGTATCGCGTCACCCGTTTAATCTTTAGTTGAATAGGGTCTTGGTCAAAACCAGCATAAACAACAGAATCAATGTCTTCAGGGCGAATGTTCGCCCAGTTCAAAACGAACTCGATCGCCTGACGTGGATATCCCACATCATTCTTAGCTCGTGTGAACCTCTCTTCCGCAGCGCAGGCGATCACTCGACCATCTTTCACAAGTGCTACCGACGCGTTGTGATCTTCGTTTATGCCTAATACAATCATTTCATCTTCTCCTGTTTGATACAATTTCAGATTTCTTCAGGGAACCGTATTAGAAAGACTCGAAATATAACCCGGTGTGCCTTCCAGCGTTGTATACTCGTCATATACAGCGTGTTTCAATTTCCAAATCCCGTTTTCCTTTTTCCAGATATGTGGCTGCCGAAAGCGGTCAATCACGCTCCAGAAATGTTCCTCAGTGATATCCAGATATTCCAAGAACTCTTTAAACCACCGACCTGGAAATTCTCCGTCGAACCTTTTAACAAGTGCCGCTGCTTCCTCTCGGGTAATATGCCCGTCACGCACCTCATGCGCTGCATCAGAAGTACATCTTGCTATACCAAACTTAATGAAGGCTAGGTAATAATGAAAACCGTCCATCTGATCATCCAAGCTGGCGTATTTAGAATAAGTCCCCTCTGACCTTCCTGCAGGGTTTGCCTGAAACCCAGTATGTTCACTGGCATAGTAATAGTTTTCTTGTGGCACCCATTTTTTGTAGTAAGAGAACCAATGAAACTCAACTCCTTGTTTCTTCATCTGCTCAATATTAGGCGGGCGATAGAACATCAAGTCACTATCGTCATAATCGTCTTTAGTAAAATAATCCGTCTCTTCCAAACCGTACTGAATCAAATCATCCACCATGACACCTTTGAAATACTGCTCAGCCCAGATTTCAAACGGCATCCCTCTAAGGTTATAAACACGCGGATCACCGCTATACTCCGCTTCACCATTCTCGCCAAAGAACACAAGTTTGATGCCAAAGTTATTGGCGATATGAAAGGCATAGCATAGTTGACCATAAGCAAACGGTTGCCAAGCATCACCAAGCGACTCAAAAGCAATCCGTGATAGATTGCGATGTAAATGTCCATTTGGCCAAGCCATCAAATTATTGAATCCACCCACCTTGATAAAATTCCGAAAATTATGGAAACCGTGTGGCGTATATTCAAAAGGCGCCCACGTTACGGTTAAAGGGTGCATACCATATTTGTACTTTAACTCATGCGAAACGCGACTACTGTCTTTGCCCCCACTACTGGGAACGATAATGTCGAATCGTCCATCACTCCTGCGATGTTGATCGCACAACTCCTGCAGTTGTTGTTCACGTTCTTGCCAATTAATTTCGCTCTTCTTTATTTCCGCATATCGACATGCCCCGCATAACCCATCATCTCCAAAATGAATCCGGGGTCTTTGGTTTGAAACCACACATTTTTTACAGAACTTAACCTCTTGAGGCAAATGAGGTAGCTGCTTATCCAAGATTTTCGCGCTAACCATACTGTTTTTCCTAAAGGCTTTCTTTGAGGTTTAATGCTAGGTTACGATAGATTCTTAACCCTTGCACACCGCTTCGCTCCGGATGAAATTGGCAGGCAAATACATTGCGATATTGCAGGCTTGAGCAAAATTCACTATCGCCGTATCGAGTGAATGAAAGCATCACATCGCGGTTTTGCGGTTGAACAGTAAACGAATGAACAAAATACATATACTCGCTGTCGCCGACCCCGTCTAACAGTGTCCCACGCCAGTCGCGTGTTGCGTGGATTCGATTCCATCCCACTTGTGGCACTTTCAGCATCCGCCCATTCTCTTCCGGTTCATCAAATCGTTTAACAGTCCCTTCAATGATGCCAAGCCCTTTATGCCGTCCAAATTCATAACTCTCGGTCATTAACAATTGGATACCTAAACAAATACCTATTAATGGCTTGCCCGAATCTGCCACGTCACGCAAGACACTCGCCAAATCTAAGGAACGCAACGTCTCCATCGAATCACCGAATGCACCTACGCCGGGCAATAATACCGCATCAGCATTTAAAATCTCATCACGCGATGATGTGATGTTGGCTTGCATTCCCGCAAACTCGCAAGCGTGCTTCACACTAAATAAATTGCCCAAGCGATAATCTACAATCGCCACACGCATCGGCTGCGTCATGTTATTTCCATTTGCAATGGGCGGCAATCAATCCCATGATCAATCAGCATCGCTTTTAGCTCCGGTAACGAAACGGGTTGTATCTTAGAGAAACCCGTGCCATGTTTTAGAAATTCAACATTGCCTTCAGAGGAGAAATCTTGGGACTCTTGTCGGATCCGTTCTACATAGTGGTAATGTAAAAGTGAAGCGGTACTTGCGGCGTCAGCACATCCTTGCCGGATTACATCTATCACATCACTAACACTCCCCGCGCCGCCATGTGCAATGACCGGTATGGAAACAGATTCGGCAATACGCCGAGTTAGCTCTAAGTCGAAACCTTTACCGGTACCTTCTCGATCAATGGATGTTACTACCAATTCACCCGCACCCAACGCTGCCGCGCGTGTCGCCCACTCAAAAGCATCTATCCCAGTACTTTGCCGTCCGTAATCGGTGTAACATTCATAACATCCATCCGGCTTTTTGATCACCTCAAGTGACACAACTATTGTGGATGATCCAAACGTCCGCGCCGCTTCGCTAATTAATTCAGGACGATTAAGCGCCGCCGTATTGATGGATACTTTATCCGCGCCCGCGCGCAATACAGCTCGGATATCGTCTACAGTACGCAAACCACCACCGACCATTAACGGAATAAAAATCTCGCGGGAGGTGCGTTCTACAATCTCTAACAAACTATTACGCCCATATAAACTCGCCACAGTATCCATGTAAGCCAATTCATCCGCGCCGTGTTCATAATAGAAGCGTGCGAAACTTTCGGGTTTGCCTAAAACGCGCAAACCTTCAAGATGAATGCCCTTAACTAAATTGGGGCCCTTAATATCCAAGCGAGGGATGATCCGAATATTCACTACACGACCTTTATTTTGATAGCGGTTTCGCCGGCACTCCAATTACGGTGACGCCATCCGTCACATCTTTTACTACTACTGCCCCCATTCCCACTACTGCATTCTCGCCGATCTTAATGCCTTGCCGCACTGTTGCGCCCGCGCCAATGTGCGCCCCATCACCAACAGTCACCGCGCCCGATAACCGCGCCCCCGTAGCAATGTGCGCATGGTCTCCTATCACACAATCATGTTCCACAATCGCACCCGTATTAATGATCACGTTCTCACCAATGCGCGTTTCAGCATTAATCACCGCGCCCGCAAAAACTACTGTACCTTCACCAATATGCGCCGAAGGCGAAACGACTGCTTGTGGGTGAATGATAATTAACGGTTCAAGGCCATGTGCTTTGCCAAGCGTAAACAATCGTCGTCGCAAATTTGCATCACCGACTGACCCAACGCCAACAAAAAATTTAGTCACGCCTTGTTGTATCAATACCGGCAATTGGTCGTCCCCTCCTAATACTTTCACTTCCAACACTTCGCGCCCATGTAGCAATGGATCAGGATCAGTCAACCCCACCAAATCTATTTCATTATAACTTCGCAAGATTTCAATGATCACTTTGGAATGCCCGCCTGCACCCAGACCTAAAACTTTTGCTCTCATTCATCTACTCGATCACAAAACTTCTTCACAAGCAACGATTCGTCTAACGCCACACGCTTTATAGCATCTACAATGGTCTTCGCTGCTTCGATACTGGTTACATAGAGGTTATGCATATCACGCAACGATGCACTAAACTCATTTGACGTCGCACGATGAATTCCCTCAAGGATGTTGGCGCGATCATAACCCACATCAATTACATTGATGCCACGCGCTCTTCCTTCTTGTCTGTTACCTATGTTTACTACCGGCAATCGGAATGAGGCGGATTCAATTATTCCACTTGACGAATTGCCAACCATCGCACGCGCAATCCTCATGATACTAAAGTAACCTGTCGCGCCAAACGATTCTACCTTTTGAAACATGGGGTTCGATTTGACGCAATCATTGATCATGCGGATCAACACTCGTCCATTTGTGTCTGCATTTGGCAAAGTAAAGACCGCAGGCAAGCCACACAATTCCAACGCACTCAACAACTCATTCATCTGCCATTCGGCTTGCTCATACTCCAATGTGGTGGGGTGAAATGTAACTAGCAACGGCGCGTCACCCAATCGTAAATTAAATCGTGTTTCAAGTTCAGCGCGAGACATAAATGGGGTTGTATTTAACGAATCGAGTGACAATGCACCACTCACAATCACTCGCCAGTCTTCTTCACCCATTTGCCGCACGCGCCGTGCATACTCTTGGGTAGCTACAAAATGCAAATGGCTCATCTTGGTGATCGAATGTCGTAAGACATCATCAATCGCGCCCTGAGTCAACTCGCCGCCATGCAGATGTGCAATTGGAATATTGAACGGCACTGCGGCGACAACCGCCGCATACATTTCAAAACGATCCCCTAACACAATTAGTATGTCGGGGCGAGATCGCGCATACACTTGCGCGAACCCCATCACGCCAACGCCCACCGATTTAGCAATCCCTTCTGGCGTATCAGAGGAAAGTAACATCTCAACGCGCTCGGCGATCTCAAAGCCGTCGGCTTCGATTTGTTTGACCGTCAACCCAAATTCGGGCGAGAGGTGCATCCCCGACACAATCAAATGCAACCGCAAATCAGGGTCACTTTTTATGCGCTTCAAGAGTGGTAAGTAAATTCCGTAATCGGCGCGCGAAGTAGTGACAACACCAATTGTCCTCACGCCAACATCTCCAATGTAATCAGGGTGCCTTGCGCGATTTCGACGCGGGTAGTTCGCCCAAGCAGGTAGGGGAGCATCATCGGCGGCAACCCCGTGCCAGGGCGAAGAATCACAAGATCGTTTTCGCTCAGCGTTACGCCTCGCGGAATGGTGCGACGGGCGATCACGCTTTTTCGCACAACGGCAGTAGTGTTAGCTTCGCTTGGCGCGGGTTGTTTTCGCCCATCACCTAATGCCGATGTGATACTGCGAATGCCGCGCACCATCGCTTTAAGTTCATAAGGCTCAAGCGATGCTTGATGATCGGGTCCCGGCAAAGATCGATCCAGCGTAAAGTGTTTTTCGATAACTACCGCCCCCAATGCGGCTGCCGCCAACGCGATCTCGATCCCCAACGTATGATCTGAGAAACCGACCGGCACTCCAAAGGCTTGCGCCATCGTCTGCATAGCTCGCAAGTTAATATCCGCAGGTTCGGCGGGGTAATTGCTAACACAATGTAAAAGAACGATCTGCGTGTTGCCTGTGGCAGTAATCGCGCGCATAGCCGACTCAACTTCACCAAGGGATGCCATGCCCGTCGAGACAATCATCGGCTTAGTTTTTCGCGCTACATGATTCAAAAATAGCGTATTGGCAATCTCGCCAGAAGGAATTTTAAACGCGGGAACGTTTAACGCATCAAGTAGATCGGCACTCTCTTCATCAAAGGGTGTTGAGAGAAAAGTTATTTTTTTCTCGTTGCAATGCGCGATCAGTTCGCGATGCATCTGCTCCGACAGTTCGAGTCGTTTGAGCATTGCATATTGTGACTCAGCAACGTCGGTGGATTGAAGTTGATACTCCGCTTTAGGCGCAGTCGAGGTAACAAGTCGCCCGGCTGCAAAGGTTTGGAATTTGACTGCCTCCGCCCCCGACTCGGCGGCAACGTCGATCAGGCGGTGCGCGATATTTATATCCCCATTGTGGTTCACGCCCGCTTCGGCAATCACAAAGCAAGGTTGGTTAGCACCAATATTGCGATCGGCGATACCGATTAACTTCACAGCGTTGTCCATCCTCCGTCCACTACCAAGTTATGTCCAGTGACATAAGACGACATATCCCCTGCTAAGTAAGCCACTGCCCCTTTCAAATCTTCTTCAACAGCCAAACGTTTTAACAACACTCGCGATTCGTAACGGGCGCGGAATGATTCGGGTTGCCCACGCCAAACGCCGCCCGGCGAAATAGCATTCACGCGCACAACAGGCGCAAACAACGAAGCAAGATAGCGGGTCAATTGTAACAACGCGCCTTTTGAGGCTCCATACCCTGTCGGATTCGACATTTCAGTTCCTTCATATAAACTCATATCAGGTCCTACCATGCCATAGATCGAAGAGAAAAGAATAATTGATCCATGCTTGGAAGCAATCAGTGATTCACGTGCTTCCTGAGCCAGCACAAATGCCGCCGTCACATTTACCTGAAACGCCGCATTCCAAGCAGCAACACTTTGTTTCTCAAACGGAACTGCCCAACCCGGCATTTGCGTCGTACCCACAAACGCCGCACAATGAATCAAAATATCCATGCCACCCATCGCATCAATCGCTTGGCGCACTGTCGCCCGCGTTGCAGATTCATCAGATAAATCACATGGCAATGGGTAAGCCATAGATCCCAAAATGTCCACACTCGCCTGACAAGATTTAGCATCCCGATCCAGAATCCCTACCTTCGCGCCAAGCTCGATGAGAGTTTCTGCCGTTGCCTGTCCAATGTGCCCTGCACCGCCGGTAACAAGCGCGCGCCGTCCTGTCAAATCTATCAACTCGCTAATCTTTCTCATAGAGTCTTCGATCTTTCGCTCATCATCAATTCCGCTATGCGGAAATCTAGCTCGGTGTCAATATCTACCGCGCGCTCAGATGGAACAGTAATCGCTTTCACCTTACCATCAAACATAGAGGTAGCATTCAAAATAAATTTCGGTTTCGCCGCATAAACCACAGTTGTAATATCGTAAACAGCAGGAGCTGATTGACGACGATGAATTGTTTGGCTCGGTGGGATGACGAGTCGCGCATAGCCACTTTCGTCTAGCACCACTATATTGAAGTATGGATTCCGTTCCGCCGATTTGACAGCGAATACTAGATCAGCGTCACTTTCTTTAAGAGTGCGAATGCATTCTTCCACGTCTTCCACCGCGCGTAAAGGTGAAGTAGGCGAGATACACACAAAAATTTCTATGGGCTGTTGCCCCGAATCACCTGACAAAGTTCGAATGGCATGTTGCCACACCAACCATTCGGGCGTATCGTCTTGGGCTAATTCCGCGGGGCGTATGAAAGGAACTTCTGCGCCATACTGTTTAGCGACATCAGCAATTTCAATATCATCGGTAGAAACTACGATGCGATCTATCATTGAGCAAGCGCGAGCGATTTCTATCGAGTGGACAATGAGCGGTTTCCCGGCAAGTGATCGGATGTTTTTTCGCGGCACACCCTTTGACCCACCGCGTGCTGGGATCACCGCCAGCACATAACCATTGCTCATGGATACTCCACCTCTACTTCACATCTCGACTCCGCGGCGCGGCGCGCGGCATCGCAAATCGCCAGCGCGCGGACTCCATCCTCGCCGGTTGCTAATCGCGGATCAGGCGATGTACGCGAACTTTCGATGAAAGCCAAATCTTGAGCCAAATACATTTCATCATGAGATTGCGGCGAATGAAAAACTTGCTCTGCCTGACCTGCCATTGCCAACGTCACAACATGAGTGATGCCGTCCCACTCTAACGAACCTTGTTCGCCCACAACTCGCATCCGTCGCCGAGATGGACGAGAGAGATAATCTAAACTCATCGAAACTAACACGCCGTCATCTGTCTCCCAAAGCAAGTCAGCTGTTTCCTCTGCCTCAATACCCAAGCGTTCTAGGTTGCGAATCTTGGCTTGCACCGCGCGCGGCCAACCAAATAACCACGTCGCATAATCTATCTCGTGAATCAAATCGCGCAGTACGCCGCCTTCACCAGCGCGGGCAGAATACGAGTCGCGGTAAGGGCGATCAGGTCGCCAATCAGGAAGATACGACTGGCATTCGATCCGCACGGAGTAAACCTTTCCAACGTGAGTCAAAAAATGACGAAAATCATTCATGGCAGATTGAAATCGCAAGCAGCATCCAACCCACACCTTGCGCTCTAACGAGATCGCCACATTCATCGCCATCCGTGCCACTTGCGAATCAACCGCCAACGGCTTCTCAACCAACACATCGCATCCCGCTTTGGCGGCGGCTTCAATGCCGGTAGGATGGCAAGCCGTATCCGTAGCAATCACGGCATATCTGATTCCTAATCGCGCCGCCTCTTCCCAAGAAGCAACAACGCGAAAGCCCTGTTCTGTTAGCAAAGTACGGCGCTCTGAACGGATAGGCATTGCCGCAACTTGTCCTTCAAAAGATTGGTGAAGCAATCGCAAATGCCGAAGACCAATGGAACCAGTGCCAACAACAACATAATTCACTGTTAATGTATCAATGTCAGGCATGATCAGTTAAGGTCAAGGTACAACGACACACCGTCAATGATAATTACTGGCAGAGGTTGATTTATCTTCCCGAATTTCATCACTTGAACCCCATATTCTATACACGTCAACCGCACCACATCCGCCAACTCGCCTTCGCCGCGAATGACAATTTGATCAAATCCCTTCTGTCGCACTTTATTTACCAACCGCTTCGCTTCATCGCGAGTCTCGCGATATAATCTCATTGAGTACCCAATAGATATGACTGCCAACTTGGCCCGAATCGTAACACCTTGTGGCGTAACCATATACTTCAGTCGTTTGCGCTCCAGTCGTTTCACTCGAATATACCCTTTTTCGATCATACGTCGAACGACAAAATTCACTGTGCCAACAGCCACACCCAAATGCTCGGCGAGTGTAGATTGAGTCGCATCGGGATTATTCTCTATATGTTCTAAAATTTGCAGGTCACGTTCCGAGAAACTTTCAGCAGGCATCACCACTCCAAAATTCAATAGTTGAATTATAACACGCTTTGTCAAGCTGTCCAAGAAGCGCAAACCCGCCTGTATAATAAGCAACATGATGCCAAGACTTAAACAAATATTTGCTCAAACAGATTCGCTATACCTACGCGGGCGGCATTTCCTTCTTATTGATGTTGTGCTGATCGCGCTGTCGTATTTTTTCTCCTACGTCTTTCGATTCGATTTGGGGAAATATCAAATCTACTATGAGCAGTTTAGCTTGTTCACGCTCATTCTCATCATGATTCGGCTGCCGGTGTTTTACTACTTTGGGCTCTATCGCCGCTTGTGGCGGTATGCAAGTGTGAAAGAACTCGTTGAGATCGTGTTTGCGGTTTCTGTCGGCAGTGGCTTGGCGTTAGCTCTATTTATTATTAGCAACTCCTTCAACTGGTATCCACCTTACGCCAATTTTCCGCGTTCTATCTTCGCGCTTGAATGGTTGCTCACACTCCTTTTGATTGGCGGCAGCCGCTTTGCAATCCGCATCACCAGCGAAGGATGGCAACCGCCGTTGAGCAAAACACCAGAGTTTAAAACGGCGATCATCATTGGCGCGGGTGATGCCGGTGTGGCACTCGCGCGCGAGATGCAAACAAGCCCTCATGTTCAGCTGACCCCAGTAGCATTCGTAGATGATGACCCATTAAAAACTGGTGGCCAAATTCGTGGTTTACCGGTCATTGGATCAAGGCAACAGATTCAGGCAATTGCAACTCAAACCGGAGCAAAAGTTGCTATCATTGCTATGCCTACTGCTTCCGGAAAAATTGTGCGCGAAACCGTTGAACAATGTCATGAAGCGGGACTCGAAACACGCATCATCCCCGGCATTTATGAATTGCTCGATGAACGAGTCACGGTGAAGCGGCTTCGCAATGTTCAGCTCGATGATCTGCTTCGACGCGAATCAAGAGCAAGCGACACAACGTTTACTTCCAATTATCTAACCGGGCAGCGGGTGTTGATCACTGGCGCGGGAGGTTCTATCGGTTCGGAATTGTGCCGACAAATCGCGCGATACCAGCCTGCTCAAATGATCCTTCTAGGGCATGGCGAGAACAGTATTTTTCAGATTCACAACGAGATAGCGTCGCGATTCCCAGCCATTAAATGTGATCCTGTTATCGCCGATGTGCGTAACCTAAAACGCCTGACGGATATTTTTCAGCGATTCAACCCCGATATTGTATTCCATGCCGCCGCGCACAAACACGTCCCTCTGATGGAACTGAATCCATCCGAGGCAATCACGAACAACGTCTTCGGCACGCGCAACGTTTTGACAGCGTGCGAGGAGACGAATGTCCAACAATTTGTGTTGGTCTCCACTGATAAAGCGGTGCGCCCTGCCAGCATCATGGGGGCAACAAAGCGATTGGCAGAGATATTGGTTTTAGAGACAGCTCAACGCACGGGCAAAGCGTTTGTGACAGTGCGCTTTGGTAACGTACTCGGCAGCCGCGGCAGCATCGTGCCAATTTTTCAGAATCAAATTGCCACGGGTGGACCCGTCACCGTTACCCATCCGGATGTCAAACGATTCTTTATGACGATCCCTGAGGCAACTCAATTGATCATCCGCGCCGGAGCGCTAGGGAAAGGCGGCGAAATTTTCGTTTTAGACATGGGTCCGCAGGTTAAGATCGTGGATCTAGCAAAAGATTTAATCCGACTCTCAGGATTGGAAGTGAACCGTGATATAGACATTGTCTTTACTGGATTGCGCTCCGGCGAAAAATTGGAGGAAGAACTTTTCGCGCCCGATGAAACCTACGATACAACGCCGGATGAGCGCATCTTTGTGATTCACAGTCGCCCTAAACCGTTAAGCACAGTTCTTCATCAAGAACTGACAGCCCTTGAAGCATTGCTGCAACACAACAGTAATGACACTATGCTTAAGTATGTAATTCGCGCTATCTCGAATCTCTCACAACTGAGCGATGTTTCATGCACTTAAAGAGCGGCAGTCCGTTACAATGCATCGGCGTTTAATTGCCCACCCTCTCCTTTGGCTGTTACTGACCGCTTCAGCCATAGGCATCCTGCGCGCCTCGTTGGTACCGTTAGGCAATTACAACATTGATGAGGCCCTACACTTAGAACAAGTGACGGACATCCGCAATAAATTGCAGAATTGTGAAAACAAAATCAGGTGTGTTTTTGTTGATATACCTAACGTCGTTGCACAAAAAAATAGTGGCATAGATGTATATCGTGGGCTCATCTACTATTCCCCGCTTGCGGTTATTCAACTTATCCTGCCCGATAACACGGCGGAAAAAGATATTGTTGTTATTGCGCGTCTTTCAACCGTCCTGCTCAACTCTCTGGCAGTCATTATCACCTACCTCACTATCCGAACTATCCTTCCCTCGTCTCGCCCGATTGCTCTTTTCATAGCCAGCTTCACCGCTCTCTTACCCAGCTACAGCGACATGATGAGTGGTGTGAATCTTGAAGCACCATCTGCTTTAATCGGATCACTGATCCTCTACGCCGCGTCTCGCCTCATCGTTTTGGGATTCACCCCTTTAAACATTTCTTTGGCTTTGCTCTCGGCTCTTTTGGGCTATTCTCTTAAAGGTACGGTTTGGATCACTTATATCGCTCTTGCCTTAGCGATATGGTTTCGGCTTCCCTCTATCCGTTGGCGTTGGTTAACTGCACTGGGTGGGATACTAATGACAATAGTTTTGGGATGGCGATACAACCCCTTGACCTCACAAGGCGTTTCAAATTGGTATTACAAACACGAACATATCGCTGCCGTTGCAGTTCTTCCCCAACAAACATCCGTATTGAGGCGCGAAGGAAACTACAGCCTGCTCGC
>ORJL011734818.1_pt1 | contig 17146 bp, 11 predicted proteins | sample 1779941 | NCBI WGS metagenome assembly ORJL01 (sample SAMEA104232317, study PRJEB22302) | groundwater metagenome | biome: forest; feature: aquifer; material: groundwater | place: USA | collected 2011-08-07 | depth 5.8 m | reverse complement strand
TCGGCTTCGTCCAGGAAGATGGAGTCGCTGGCCGCATCTAGCAGTTGCGCTCGAAGCCGTAGCTCATCGTCCGTGGTCTTGCGATCGGCTATATCACGGACAACGGCAATCATGCCTACGGGGTTGCCTTTGTCGTCTCGCATGGCGGACGAATGGATCTCGCCCCAAAAGGTCGTTCCATCCTTCTTCACAAGCTGATACTCGTTCCGACCGACATACTCCCCCCTGACCAATCTGCTAATCGCGGTGCGTGCTCGTTCTCGATCTTCAGTCGCGACCCATTGCAGCGGTGGGCGGCCGATGATCTCGCTACTGTCCGCGTAGCCAAAGAGCTTCATGATCGTGGGCGAGGCGTATGAGATGGTTCCATCTGTATCCACGACAGCAATGCCATCGGGGGAGGCGTCGGTGATTGTGCGGAAGCGTTCTTCGCTAAGTAGCAGCTCTGTTTCTGCCTTCCTACGCTCGGTTACGTCCGTATTGATTCCGATCATGCGGAGTGGCCGGTGGTCGGGGTCGTACAGGACATGGCCTCTAGCTTCGATCCAACGGATATCGCTATTGTCGAGTCGCCGGATACGGAATAGGGAGGAGATAGCGTCGCCTTCGTCGATCGCGCGCCGGATATCTGCGCGTACCTGCTGAACGTCCTCAGGAATTACGAACGCTTCCCAGTCCTCCATGGTCTTTCCACTGAGTTCGCCCGGCCGGACGCCATAGATCTCTTCGAATTCCTGGGACAGCAAACCCACGCCATTACTGAGGTCCAAGTCGTACCATCCGGACTTGCTCGCCTGAAGCGCCATCCGAAGATAGGCCAATTCCTTGTCTGTAGCCTCTCTTGCCTCCGCGAGCGCCGCTTCTATCCGCTTGAGTTCGGTGTGGTCTACGGAAGTTGAGAGCAGGAATTGTTCGCCATCGAGATCCTTCCACGGCTCCTTTCCCGCTCTCAGCCTCTTGCCCAACTAGACACCACCCTTCCTTCTCGACCGGGGCGCCGCTGCATTCAACCGAGGTTGATGGCGCCGGAGTTGCAGCGGCCGATCCTGTCCAGCCTTCAATAGACGCGATAAAGGACAGGCAAGTAACTGCGTGGCGCTCGCGTCAGGCCGACTTCAATCCTCCGATAATCGATGCTCCGATACTGGCGGGATGCGTCCCAATGTTCAAAGGTGCCAAGGCCGGACGAACCGGCAAGCTTGAGATAGTCGTCCGAGCCTGACGGGACGCCCCCTTCCGCATCAAGGAAATCGTACATCACGCAGTCAATCGCCACCGGGTCCCTGGAGAAGAATAAGCTGTTAGGTGACCTATTGCCAAAGGTCGGCCATGGACTGGGCGTCTCGATGTAGTTGTCTATCCTGGCCCCAAACAGACCGTCGCCGACTACCAGGACGGTCTTGTTCTTGATATGCTGATTGTTGTAGATGTCGACCAGGCCGCTATACGCGGACGTGTAGTTACCGTCGCCGAGCTCAACCGACCAGTGGACCACGTCGCAGCGGTCGAACGAGCCGAAGTGATTCTTGAATCCGAGAGTCACACCGGCCATGCCGTGTTTCTTCATGATGGGCATGTTGATGAGGTACGAGGCATTGGCAAGGACGTTGCAGATTGGCCGGTCATCTATGGCGGGGCTGCCTTGCGGGACGTTGAAGTGGATTCTTTCCGTGGAGCTGTATCCCAGCGCAATTGAACACCCACCCCCATTGGAGTGGAACTGGACGTTAGGGTAGAGCGCAGTCACCCCAGCGACTAGCCGCGGAGGCATCTCTCCTGTGTGCCAGCCGTTGGTGACGTCATACACGCAGATGTCGCTTTCCGGAACGCCAATCGCCTTCAAGCCCCTGATTACCGAATTGACGGGTTGCGGCAGGGCGTCGATCACTTGATCGGTGTCGCCGCAGTCTGCGTTGTTGAGGTTGATCTTGATGGCTACCTTCTGACCGGACGTGTACCCAGGGATCAGCGCGTGCCACGCGCCGGCTAGGGTTGCCGTGTTCGTCAAATCACGAACGCCCTGGTCAGTCATGTTGTCAACCAGGGTCTGATTTACATAATCGCCGTACCAACCCGTGGTGTAGTCCCAAAAGGTGGCGTCGGTACAGTGAGTGTGAACCACGCGATTCGGCGGGAACGCCATGCCTCCAAGAGGCGAGTGGGATGCGCCGCTGACAGGTGGCGCCCAGAGCCGAAGAGCCAGGCCCGCGCTGGAGACTCCCGCGGCGGCGAGGAACTCACGACGCGAGATCTTCGGCATGTTCGTCCACCTTTCGTACTAAACTAAGGCACTCCATCTGGATGCGCCGGTAGGTATTAGGCATGCCGCTTGGCACGAGGCGCCGAACGCTCGTCGCTTCGCTACCATGCGCCGGAAAAGGACCTCAGCAATGCAGGCAAGTAGACGCGCAATTTGCCATCGAAGGCCAACCTCTGAGGTACCAGTATGTCCAACGCCACGCCCCCCAGGAACCGGCGTCCGGCGTAGCCTTCGATGGCGACCCGGGGCAGCGTGCCCTGCACTGCCGCCGATCCTGGCTCGACAGTAACGGTCGCCGTGGTGATGGCCTGGGGCGCCAGGGTCACTGTTATGGGCATGACGGTCACCATCCAGTCAGAAGGCATGTCCAACCTCCGGACCGTCAGGCTGATCTTAGCGGTCTGGGTCAGAGGGTTCCCAACCTGGAAGCTGTAGCTGGTGGCATATATGAGAGTCAGGTTATTGGAGATGGCCTGTGACGCTCGCCCTTCAGAGCTCGTTCCAACCAACGGGTTTGAGCTAAAAGCCAGGCCGACGCCGCGCAGAGCAGAGGCGAGGGCTGTCATTGAAGCCATCTGGTCACCGGCGACTTCAGATGGAACTGCCGAGAGCCTACGTTGCCTCATAGCCTCGATCTCCTGGTCCGTCATGCTGATAACACGGGCCGCCTGGATCTCGGTAGCATTGAAACCCTGGCTCCGAAGTTGCTGCTGGTAGGAACTGATGGCATCGGCGGTGACGGTGAGCCGGCTATAGCCGTCGCTTCGAAGCGCCTGGACGTAGGCGTCTAGCCGGCCGGCGCTGACGGCCATCGCCAGGCCTGACTGCTTCTTATAGTAGTCCAGGGCTGCTCCCTGTTGGGCGGTCCAGTAGGCATCGCCTGCCTGGGCGGCCCCGTCGTACCGGTCCATGGACACGAGGGCAGCCTTCAGTTTGGAGGTCTGGTCCAAAAGGGCGTCCACCAATCGATTGGCGGCCTCTGCCCGCGCCGGCGACAGGCCCGTGCCAGGCTGCAGGCGTGTGTAGCTGAAGATGGGGGGCGTGGCCAGGATATCGTAGTCCTGCCGTGGCGGGTCCTCTGCTCCAGCCAGGGCAGCCGAAGCCTTGCTCCACGTCTCCAGGTTGAACTCAATGATCTTGCCCACACCGGCGCTAGGCACGGCGAAGGGCATGGCTGGGAACTCCCCTTCCAAGAGCGCGGCGCCGATCTCCACCGCGTAGTGGCCGCCCTCGATGGCGTGGATGGCGGTGCGCGCTTTCCTGACTTCATCGTATTCTGTGGCACGAGACCTGGACCCAGGGGCAACGTCGACGTTCCTCTGGCTGGAGCCCGTTCCCTGGTTCTGAGCCAGAGACACGCCGCTGGCGGTCCTGTACGAGTACTGCACTTGAAGGCAGTAGTGCCCGGAGGCGGGCGGCGACCAGGTGACCTGCACAACCGACTCCCCCCCGGCCGGGATAATGGCGCCCTCTACCTCTCCGACGGGACCGAAGACCAGGCCAAGGCCGAGCTGGGCTATGCCGAAGGTAGCATTCACGGTAATCGGGAAGTCGTTAGGGTTCTGGAAGCGGGCCCTGAGCGCAGTGGGGACTCCCTGGGTGATCGGCTCCGGGTCAATCTCCAACCCGTCGTTCAGGTAGGGCGCTGCCTCGTCAGGAAGCAGGGCCGTCCCTCCGGAGGCCGGGGTGAAGGTGATCCTGGCCGAGGCGCTTCGAGCGGCCTCGCAGCTCAACTGGCTGTCGAGGACGGCAGTCAGCTCCGCCTCCCCCGGTGAACCTGAAGTGAGGTAGGCGAGAGTCTGGCCCCGGACGTCCGTAAGAGCCCCGTCAACGACGTCGCCCAACGTGCTGCGCAGGCGCACAGCTCTTCCAGGAAGCGGCTGTCCGTTGCCGTCCTTGAGCCCCACGGTTACCCAGGCGCGGATCACGCCGTCTGCCGGAACGAACCACCGCTGGGGGGCAAGAGATAGTATTCGGGCTTCGCTCGGGCTAAGCGGATCGGGGCTGGCGCCGGGGTCAGTCAGAAAAGGGCTGAAGGCCACTCCACCGCTTACGGTACTGCCGGAACCGCCCGGATTACATGAGGTGTTTTCCAGTAGCTGCGGACCGTTGTTGGACCCCCACCAGTTATTTGCCGCCATAAGGGTCAGGCCCGAATCCACATTGCGGACGCCGAAGCCTGCATTGCTGATGATCTGGCTGGAGGCTATGGTGGTGCCCGCGCCCCCGTACCAGGCATATATGCCGTCCGCGCTGCTGTTGCGGATTATACTGTGGGAGACGCTTGCCTGGCCGTCCTGGACGTAAAGGTTGCCCCAGTCGGCCCCGTACTCTATGATAACGTAGCTGAGAGAAGCCGCAGCAGGGTCGTCGGGCGAACCGGCGATGCTCAGGCCTCTCCACCAGCCGGCCTGCTTCTTCGTCCCCGTGAACGTTATCGGCTCCGTGGGGGAGCCCGCGGCCACCAATCTTCCCTCCACCGCCAGCCCGGCGTTCTGTTGGAACCGTACCTCCACCCCCGGTTGAATAGTGAGTGAAGCTCCCCCGGCTACGTCCACGGTGGAAACGATGACGTAGGGCAGGCCGGCACTCTCCCAAGTATGGGTTCCGGAAAGTGCGCCGGCGCCCAGGGCCACCGCGTCGAAACCGTTCCCGGTGGCTGAGAGGCTGTACAGCACGGGGTTAACCGACCCATCGATGAAGTTGATGGCGTATCCGAGGTTGTTGGTGAAGGTGGAGGCAGAAACATGAGCAACGCCTCCGTACCAGCCGTAGATACCGTCGGCGCTGCTGTTGCGGATTATGCTGTGGGAGACGTTGGCAAGTCCGTCTTGGACGTACAGGTTACCCCAGGCGGCGCCGAACTCGATGGTGACGTAGCTAAATGTGGCCGATGCAGGGTTTTCAGGCGATCCCACGAGGCTGATGCCGTCCCACCAACCCGGCTGCCCCGTGGTCCCCGTGAAAGTGATAGGCTGGCCGGACGTGCCGGCTGCCACCAGCTTTCCGACTACTGATAGCCCCGCAAATTGCTCGAATCGGACCTCCACTCCTTGCTCGACCGTCAGAGTCGCGCTGGCGCCCACTGTAACATCGGCAGTGACCAGGTAAGGGCTCTTAACCCGCTCCCAGGTCGTATCGGTAGCGATGTCCGAAGAGATTGTAGTGGCAGCCAGCGGCCCGTTGGGATCAAGGGCGGACGGATCACGGGCGCTTGAAGCGCGAACCGGAGCGTTGGCAACCGGGAGCAACACCAGCAGGGCCATGACGAGGGCCGCCAGGACGAACGCTGTTCCCAGTGTCACCGGGGAGAGGACGGACGGCCCTCGTCCCTTCATGGCATTGCCTGTTCGAACCAGGTTGGCGTTACGCATGTTTTAACCCAAGTAACGGGAGCGCCGAAAACGCCCAGTCATTCACGGGTCGAGTGTCGGCGCCTGGGTTCGGCTTGGCGCCAGTATAGCACAAGGACTTCACTTGGAAAAGACACCAAAGCATACTTGCCGATTTGATTCGTCCCTTGGCCGAACGAGGGGAGGTGGTAACGTGGTAAGCTGGGGCTCCGCCGGAGGGTTCACGAGTGAGAGGCCTAGGTTGGTTCCTGGCCGCCGGGCTAAGGTGAGAAAGCTACGTTTGCCCGATCTTGCATCTCACACCGTGCCTCTCGATGATCTCTCTATACTTGCACATGGCTTCTTCATCAGGGGTTTCGAGTGCGTCCAATCGGTAAGCGCGCCCCATGGCCTGGTACTTCTCTCTGCCGTAGGCGTGGTAGGGCAATAGCTCGACGAAGTCGACCCGAGGCAGGGTCATCGCCAACTCAGCCAGGGCCGTTATGTTGTCCCCATCGTTCATTCCTGGTACCACTACCTGCCTGATCACCAGGACCTTCTCGTTTCTTGCGAAAACGGACGAGGCGGTCATAAGGTTCTCCAGTACGATGGCATTGTCGCGCCCCGTAAGTTGGAGGTGCCGTTCTGGGTCTATGTGTTTCAGGTCTATGAATAGCCAATCGATTCTGTCCAGAGCATCCGCGAACTGGGATGGATCTACGCTGCCGGAGGTCTCTACGGCCGTACGGATGCCTTGCTCTCTGCAGGTGGTCAGAAGGTCCATCAGGAAACCGGCTTGCGAGAACGGCTCACCGCCTGTACAGGTGATGCCTCCGCCTGAACGGCGGTAAGCATGTCTATCCTTCTTGACGACCTCCATAACCTGCTCCAGGGTATACGAACGCCGGTAGCTGGAAAGGGCGCCGGACAAACAAACGGAAACGCACCGGCCGCAATTGGTGCATGCCACATGATCCAGTCTGGCCCGGCCGTCCTCCGGCTTTAACGCCCCGGCGGGACAAACATCGTAACATAGTCCGCAGCCGGTGCATCTGACTGGTGAAAAGGCTAGCTCCTCCCCTCCCCTCTGGCCTTCCGGATTGGAGCACCATAGGCAGCGCAGAGGGCAGCCCTTGAAGTACAGATTGGTCCGGATGCCGGGACCGTCGTGGATGGCAAAGCGGTCGATCTTCCAGATCGCGGCGCCGGTGTCTTTGCGGATTTCTGGAGGCCCGGCTTTCAAAGGGCTGCTTCCCGCGTCCGTCCGCTCTTCAAAGCCTGATCGAAGTGCGGCCGATTATCTGGTCCTGGACCTTCTTCGACAAGTCGATGAAATAGGCGACATATCCGGCTACCCGCACCATGAGGGTCGGATACAATTCCGGATGCTGCTGCGCGTCCAGTAAGACGTTCTTGTCCACGCAGTTCGCCTGGAGATGGTGACCGCCTCGGCTATGGTAGGCGTCGACCAGGTCGATCAAGCGGTGCTTCTTCTCCTCGCTATCCAGGTTGGTGACGTACAGGTTATGAATGCTGCCAAACTGCCTTTCCAAGCCTAACTTGGTCACCGAGTTGATGTGGGCCACCGGGCCTTCCCTGTCCGTCTGGGCCATGGGTCCAACGTTGTCCGAGAGCGGCATCCCCGCCTCCCGGCCATCCGGAGTGGCCCACACGAAATTGCCATGGGCTATGTGGGCCACCGAAACGTCCGTGCCCGGCGTGTTCCGATTCCCCATCGGACCCACGTGGCTTCTAGCCACTCCATTGGCGAAAACGAAGATCTCCCTGGTCAGGTCATCCACATAGTCGTCGTCGTTGCCGAACTTGGGGGCATCGTTTAGCAGCATCTGTTGAATATCGCGGTAGCCCTCGAAGTTGGCGTCAAGGGCTTTGACCAGATCGGCTATTGAGATCTTCTTCTCTTCGTACACCAGCTTCTTAACAGCGGCCAACGAGTTGCCCACGGTGGCCCATCCGCCCGGAAAGGAAAGCCCCGGCCCGACGGTTACGCGAGCGCCCCCGGCATTGGCCGGCAGGCAGCGCCCTATGCAATCATCGGTAAGCAGGCTCTGGAGCACCTGTGGGAAGGGCGCTTGCTGCACGATCTCCATATATGACCCCGCGGTATGAGCGTCGTCGATCTGCTTCGCGATCTGCTTCTTAAGGGCGTCCATGAACTGGTCGAAGGTCTCGAAGGCCGCGGGATCGCCGGTAGCAAGTCCCAATTGTTGCCCAGATCCGTTTTGTCCGGGGCTCCGCTTGATGCCATTGAAGAACACCATCTCCAGAGACAGAGGGACGTTTACAAAAGCTCCGGCAGTGTGCCCGTACTGCTTGGAGCCTGGACCGAAGGGCTCTGAGCAACCCCTGATCCAGCCCAAGCTGGCCTCGGCGCGCGTGTAGCCCAGTTCCATCAACTGGACCTTGAGCGTTTCCGTATTGATGAACTTGGGCAGCCCTAGCCCCAGTTGCACCAGATCGGCAGCCTTCATCTTAAGCTCATAAGGGGTTTCCCTGGGATGGCAGAGCAGAACGATGTCAGGTTGGACCGTTCTCACGGCCTTGACGGCATCCAGACAGAGGTAAGACAGCTCGTTGGAGGCGTCCTTGCCGTTCTCGTCGATGCCACCCAGAGAGATGACCTGGAACTGGGAAAAACCAGCCGCGCCTATTGCCGTCAGGGAGTCGTATAAGAACAGGTTGTTGGTCATATTGAGGAAGAGGTTTTCGATCAGCTCCTGGGCCTCTTCCCGGGTCATGACGCCCCTCTCGATATCCGTTTTGTAGAATGGGTACATATACTGGTCGAATCGCCCCGGAGTGAATACGGGCCCGGTTGCCTCTACCTGGATGGCCATGTGGATCAGCCACATGGACTGGATCGCCTCATAGAAAGACCTGGCCCCCTGGTAAGGGACTCGCCGGCAGGCCTCGGCGATCTGGTGGAGCTCTTGCCTGCGTCGCGGGTCCGTCTCCAGGGAGGCCAGACGCTGGGCTTCATCTGCGTAACGGCCGGCGAAGGCCCTGACGCCCTCCACCGCCATCAGTAGGGCGTTGAGGAAATGCTCTTTGCCCAGGTCCTGGGTATTGGATCGGTCTAATTGCGAGAGGCGGCGGCGTGCTCGCTCCTCGAAGGGCTGGAGTCCGCCCATGGTGATCTTCTCCCAGGGCGGCGTGAAGTGATAGCCGAGGAAGAAGACCCCGGAAGAGGCGTCCGCCCAACCTGTGCGCAGCACTTTGGAGGAAATCTCCGGAGGGCACGACCCAATCCAGTTATCGAAGAGGGTCTTGCCCTTCCATGCCTCCAGGATTTGTTTGGCCTCCGCCATTTGTTCCGGCGGAACCTGGAAGGGGTCCTGGGGCCGGTAGGGCAAACCTTCCAGGTCTCGCAACAGCCAACCACCGTGACACTCCGGGACCACCGGCACGCATCTTGGCCTGCATGCGCGCCTGCCGACGATCAGCTCATCGTCCGCGATGGTGACCGGCAATTCCTCTAGCGTCCTCTTCAGGGCCTTGGCCCGCCGGAGCACGGGAGGCTGTCCTTCGGTTTCTGCGTAGACTGCCGTGTAGGCTCTGGCTCGATGAAGGCAAAGCGACTGCGGCGTTGAGTGAAGCCGCTGGTTCAGCCTCCGAATGCGCTCCGTGCTACCCAGGGTAACGACCATGCCTTGTCTGTATTCCTGGCTTTCGAAGGAAACCTCTTTGAGGTCAAGCATAGGGCACGCTCCTTTTCCGGCGGTCATGTCCAACGTCCCTGGCAGGAATCCGAGGCAGCCGGACATGGGGTGTTCCAAAGGACCTGAGTTTGGATCGATCCTTGGCGGAAGCACCAAGCATACGCGATTATATCCACTTCGGCTTCCGGGACGCAAATCTGCGATGAGGGATGTCAAGGATTGGGAGGATGGCGACGGATGAACATGACCAGGAACTTGTCGCAAGGCGAGGCACAATAGCTGCCACCTGAAACCGCGCGGCGCGCGAGGCTCGCCACGCTTGACGGACTCAGGCCGTGTCAGGATCGAGAGCGCCCGTGCTTAGATTGGCATGGAGAACTCACCAACCAGCCGCAGACAAATATGGCTGGAGCGTGTCCTCCATGTTGACGCGCTGAGTGGATGCGGCTAGAGGCCGCAGGCAGCTAGGATCCCGTGATGTTACAGCGGGTGGTCGGTCCTTGGATTTGCTGACAGTTTCCATACTGCCCGCCAAAGCCCAGGCCCCCCATGTAGGCTCCTGTGCCCCCGTGAGGCGTGCTCTTGCAGGCGGTCAGCACGGCCTCTTCGGCCTTCAATAGCACTCGCTGAACGCTTGGAGTCGTGTATTCCTTTTTCATCTGGAGCGTTCCTTTCAGTATACTCAGGCCACATGCCGGGCCAAGACCACGTTATGCCTAACCTGGTTCTGGGGGTAAGAACCTCACTTCCACGAGTTAGACACAACCGCTTGGCTTGATTTTATCCAGGCGCCGGCCTCCTGTCAATGCCTTAACGCGCGCTTTATTGTACAAATGCATGATATTTCCGGGAAAGGGCTGACTCAGCTCAAAGCGGCCAGCGCCTGTTCGATTTCTTGCCTGGCGCAGTCTCCGGACTCGCGTTTAAGCGCTGATCCGAGGGCTTGATGAGCCCTTTCCCCGCCGAGGCGCCCCAATGCCCAAGCTGCGTGGGCACGCACGACCTCCTCAGGGTCGAGTAGGGCGCCCGCCAGCGCCGGCACCGCGGCTCGATCTCCGAGATTACCTAGGGCGATGGCTGCATTACGTCGAAAGAACTTCCGGTCGCGTATGTAGTTGTACATTAGCGGTCCCACCACGCGATCGTAGTACTCGTCGGTGAGGCGCAGCATCGAAGGAAGGTCGAACTCGCGGGCTTTCTCAGCTAGAAAGGGATGAACCGGCGGCCTGGCCTTCAGCTTCGTCTGGTTCCGCGGGCACGCCTCCTGGCACCGATCGCAGCCGTGGACCGAGGACCCCATCTTCTCGCGGATTTCCGCCGGGATGTAGTGCCGGTCTGGGGTCCGCGTGATGAAGTTGTTCAAAGCGATGCACATTCGGGGGACCATGCGTCCGTCGGCGACTATGGCGCCGGTCGGGCAGGCGTCTTTGCATGCATGGCACCTTGGTGGGCAGTGGAAGCCTTCCTGTGGCTCGTCGTACTCCAGCTCCGCGTCGACCACGATGGAGTATATCATCACGAAGCTACCCATACCGGGCACATTGATGAAGGTGTTCTTCCCGAACTGGGCAAGGCCTGCCCTGACGGCGGCCTGTCTATCGGCTATTCCAGCCGGGCGCGCTGGACCCAACCGGAGTCCTCTTTCCTGCAGGAATTGGCGCATGAGCTGGTGACGGACACCGTGGATCCGGGTGGCTGGCGTCAAGAAGCAGCGTGCCTGGTATAGTCTTGCGACCCGTCCCAGAAGCTCCTGAGGGAAACCTTCCGTGGCGTAGTCGTAGATCAAGACTACTACCGACTTGGCCTCGGGCAAGTTGTTCTTCGGGTCCACCGCCTGGGGCAGCGTCGGGAAATCTCCGTAATCCGAGCCGCTTGTTTCCAGGCATTCCTCCAATTGGGGAAAAGGTTCAGCGGAGGTTATGCCAACAGCGTGATAACCAAGATCCAGGCCGAAGTCCTTGATTTGATCGGTAAGTGACATGGCTCTTTCATGTAAGGGCACATTCGGATTATAGGGAGTCAGAGGGAGGGGTGTCAACTCCGCTCTTCAGGATTAACCCACCCGGATGCATTCCTATGAGTTAGCGATCTTCGGTGTCTGAGGCCCACGGAAGCCACCCTTTCTCTGTAGGCTATGGTATAATCTCCGCAGCGAGGACCCCGATTATCTCCGGAGTGCGAAACATGAGTAGGATTAGACCTGGCCTGCGTCACTTCCCCCCTAGACCGATCAGCGTCGCCTCACTGGTCATCTTGATTTCAATCCTCACGTCTTTGGCTGGCTGCGGCCCCGCGGGCCAGCAATCCAAGATAATGAATGTAGGGATGCTTCTAGGTTCCGGTGGACTGGGAGACAAGTCCTTCAATGACTCCGCATATAGTGGCTTGATGGAAGCGCAAAGGAAATTCAATATCCGTTTTGAGACGGTGAACACCGCCAACAAAGAGACCGACTTGAAAGCGCTGCGCGCTTTTGGGCAGAATAAGTATGACCTGGTGATCTGCATCGGGTTTGAGCAGATGGAGAACATCCAAACCGTGGCGCGAGAATTCCCGCTGAGCCGATTTGCCGCGATCGACTTCGAAGTCGCAGGAGAAAACATTGCGTCGGTCGTATACCGTGAACACGAAGCCGACTTCCTGATGGGGGTGCTGGCTGCAATGATCACAAAGTCCAAAACGGTGGGGGTGATTGGCGGAGCTGATAGTGCGCCTATCAGCCGCATCATGGCGGGATTCAAGAAGGGAGTCGCCTACCAGGACAATAATGTGATCGTGTACTCTGATGTCGCTGGCACTTTCTCCGACCCGCAGGTCGGGCTTGCTCTCGCGCTCGCTCGCTACAACCAGGGGGCCGATATGATTCATAACGCTGCGGGCCGGACCGGTCTCGGCATTATTGAAGCCGCTCGGCAGACCGGCAAATTGACGACAGGAACCAGCGGCGATCAGCGGTACCTGGCGCCGGGAAACGTCGTAGGGAATCGACCCAAGCGGGTAGACACCGCGGTGCTGATGATGGTTGAAGCAATCAAGAGCGGAAGCTTCAAATCGGGAGTGCGGTCCCTAGGACTCAAGGAAGACGGTCTTTCGTTGGGGCCGTTCGACGAGACGATCGTAACCAAGGCCATGTCATCCCGGCTGGAGGACCTGAAGCAGAAGATCGTCAAAGGGGAAATTGTCATTCAAGCAGAATAGGGCGATGCATCCCAATTTGTTTGTCAACCGCTTGAGAATATGGATTGATGCTAGCATTCAGCGCCGCCTGCTTGTCTGGAGCACGTTCTTCTGGTTGTTCTCGGTGGCCGTTCTGGGCCTCACGTTCTGGCAGGTCGGTCAGGCGCAGATTCTAAATGAAACTCGCCAGCGAAACGTACAGCTTGCCTCAGTCATCAGCCGGGATGTTAATGCCAAGATTGGCGATGTGTTCTCTGACATCCGAGGCTTTTCCAGGCGTCTCGAACAACTTGGTCCAGACTCAGACCGCGACTATGCCTCCTTGCTTCCGTCACCCCTCGATCTGCCGCAGCACACGGGCGCGGTCTATATCTTCGGGAGCGACGGCGATATGGTCTATTCCTTTGAGGGAGCGCCTGAGATCCCCAACATCGGACGTTCCGGCGGTATTTCCTCTCGCCCACCTGTCCGCCCGAACGAACTGATAGTCGCCACCTACCGGGCTGCGAGCAGCGGTGGTAACTACTTGTCTGATGTTACCTTCAACGGGATCGAGCGTAATCCGGTTTGTTACGTTGGGACGCGCATTAGTCCTACAAGAGGAAACACGTCGGTCGCGGTCTTCCAAGTTGACCTGCGTGACATCTGGCAGCTCGCGGAGTTGACCACCATCGGTCAATCTGGTTTTGCCTACGTGGTTTCGGGGCAAGGGGTGGTTGTTGCTCATCCCGACCCGGCCTACCTCGGCCGCCGCATACCCACGGTAGTTGAACCCTTGGTGTCGGGCTTTGAGGGTTCCATCACGTACATGGACCCATTGGCTGGAGAAAGGGTCCTCGCGGCCTACAGTCCAGTTGGAGGTTCGACAGGGTGGGGGATCGTAATACAGCAGGGCGAGGCTGAACTAGGTGCATCTGTGGTGAGCACCGGCATCTTTGTGATAGGGATTCTGGCAGCGCTGTGGCTAGTGGGTAGCGTAGGTATCGTATTGCTGGTCAGAAACTTCACCAGCCCTATCGAGGAGCTCACCGCGACTACCCAGGGCATTGCGTCCACCGGGTTTCTTGCTAAGACAACGATGGCATACAGGGATGACGAAATCGGCCAGTTGAGCCGGGCTTTTGACGAGATGATCGAGCGGCTGCAGGCAACCGAGGGAAGGGTGGCAACCGCTGCCGCGGACGAGCGAAACCGGCTCGCTCGCGACCTGCATGACGCAGTCACTCAGACGCTCTTCTCCGCCAGTCTTATCTCCGAGGTGCTGCCGGTGCTCTGGGAGCGAAACGAGAATGAGGGGCGCAAGCGGCTGGAAGAAGTGCGACAACTGACGAGGGGGGCACTGGCGGAGATGCGGACCCTGCTGCTGGAACTGCGTCCGTCGGCGATTGTTGAGGCCGAGATGGGACAGTTGCTGCGTCAACTTGTTGAGTCAGTCGCGGGGCGAGCGCGCATACCGGTAACCGTAGAAGTGGATGGACAGTGCCCCATACCGAATGAAGTCAAGGTAGCGCTATATCGCATCTCACAGGAAGCTCTCAACAACATTTCAAAGCACTCTGGAGCTAGCGTGGCACGGGTGAGGCTGCTCTGCGAGAATGGCCAGGTCATGTTGACGGTGGCCGACGACGGGCGGGGGTTCGAAACCGCAGGCGTCAGGCCGGAGAGTCTTGGGCTCGGCATAATGCGTGAGCGCGCCGCGGATATCGGCGCATCGCTCACAATCGAAAGCGGGAGGGGCCAGGGCACCGAAGTCAAAGTCGTTTGGGAGGATGAACAGGGCAAAGGGGGCTTCACCGCTCGAACGCTGTAGCATCCCCAGTGAACGCCCAATTTGCAGCCGTCCGGCACGAACTCCCTGGGTTCAATTCAATCTTCAAGGTTGTATCGCTGGTGAGTGACATCAAGAGTATCCCGCTGGGCTTGCCCAGGGGCATCCCGCCTTCCGATCGCCCCTGCAGGAAGCCATCGTAGCAGTATGTATTGCCGTCCGCTCTCACCTCGCCAAAGTCGCGATTGGTCAATCCGCCTGCCTCGACTTCGAACGAGTACAACCCCATGTTCATGCCTTTGACCGAATTGCCAATTGCCATGACTGGTTGCATTGGGCCAACATAATCGTGTGCCAGACCAAGCGATGGACTCAAGTCGGTGCTATTGCGATGGTATTTGCCGGGGAAGAACCAATTGCCCTGCGCCGTGCCGGACTTATCTTGCATGAATGTACCGCCAATCGGCTCTGCCGTCCGCATATTGCCGCCAAAGACGCTTCCAGGCTTACTCTCCAGCCCCTTTTTCGTTTGGGCTGTGAAGTAGTCTAACGGCGAGGCGTAGTAAGGATAGAAATGGTCATAGTGTTCCGTCTCTACAAAGGCAGCAGGCGGACGACGGAAATCCACGACACCGAGATCCACGCCCGCCGAATCAGGCCCGGTCCCCAATTGCTCACCCGATCTCAGAAAGATGGACATGTTTTCATGACGGCACGTTGTAACCACTGCCGTTCCGTCGAAGAAGGAATTGCATTTGGGGGCGGATGTCTCTAAGGCGGTGAGCAAAGTCCTCGAAAGGGAAGCGAGGTGCCCGAAATACACGCGCACTTCGCGGCACGGATAAACGAAGACCTGATAATTCGCGCCCCCTGTGCTGAAGGACGCCTCCCAGATTTCCGCGACCCATACCGGGCCTGGGGCTCTAACAGGTTTGGCCACTGGCTTTTGCCCGGGTAGGGTCATTGAGAATGCCGAGTGTTTGGCTGGAAACATGTGGATGGGCGGCGACATGAACCCTAACGGGCGAAACGCCAGGAATTCGCTTGGGTCTATTGGGAGAGTATCGAACAGCGGAGTGCTGATGTCGGCGGCGCAGGCCGGAATTCGAGCGAGCGGTTCTGCGCGAGTGGCATCAGGTTTCGTCATTTGCGAGTCTGGCTGAATCCCTCTTGCCGGTTGCGGAGAGGGCGTTAGCGCGGTGGTCACCGAATGGACACTATTTGGCGCTGGCGCGTCAGGCGCGATTGAATAATGGCAGGCAATAAGTACCATGGCAGTCATCACAAGGATGACCGCGCTGACGGGAATAACAAGAGGGTAGAACCCTACTCGAAACACCTGCTTTGCCGGACAGAATCCAATCGGGAACGTTCCGGTTCCACTATCGAACTCACAGATAGGCGGCGGCATTGCGCCGGTGGCCGCCTTGGGCGGGACTGCCCTTAACTCTACGTCAGCTTAATGGCGATGGCAAGCCTCTGTCTTCCGATTCGTTTTCGAATCCAGCGATTCCGCAACTTGTTTTGTTGACGCCGTCTAATCCCTCGTAGATCTGTGATCTGCTGTTAGGTCAGAATGACTGACCGAATTCGCATTAAGAAGATGTGTTGACTTTCGGGCGTTATCTGATATAGTAGAGTATATCAGAACAGCAAGGAGGTCCCGTATGACTCACCACTCTCAACTCCCCCTCAAGGACCGCGCCGCACGTTCGCGTTTGATCCAGTTCCTCGCTGCCGATAATCCCCTTGCTCGCGCTAGCCTGGTCAGCATGGCTCGCGCCTGCGGAAAGAAGGGGTGCAGGTGCGCCACAGCAGAGAAGCATGTTTCTCTTTACCTGGCCACCCGCGTCGGCAAGACGCGAAAGATGCTCTATGTCCCGCCGGAGCTAGAGGATTTGGCCCGCGCTCTGGTCGACAACGTAAGAAAGGCCGAGGAACTGATCGAGGAAATGTCGCAAGCGTCCCTGGAGCGTTTCGCCCAGCAGAAAGCCCAGCGCAAAGAACGGTCCCGCCAATGATGGGCCGATTTTGCTGCTACGTAGAAAAGGTCTTTGGCTTGGGCGCGCAGATAGAGCAGTTGAGCGATACGCGCCGGAGGCCCCAGATTCCCACTTCCGCCATTTTCCTCAGCGCTTCATGATGTTTGTAACACGCCTGCAAAGCCTCAATGGGATAGAAGGCCAGCTGCGCGTGCCGGGCCGATGGGAGAAGATCGTGGGGAAGCGCAAGCCTAGCGCCGACCGCATCGGAGAGGTCGGTGCGCTGATGGATTCCGAGCAACTGCGCGACATGCTTTCGAGCGTGAACCACCGCTTAAGGCGGAACAAGGTCTTGGATGAGAGTCCCTGGCCTCTGCGGTTCGTGGCCCTCGACGGTTACGAGTTTTTTCCCAGTAGAAAACGTCATTGTGAAGGATGCTGCCAGCGAGAGATAACCATCGGCAAGACGGGCAAGGCGAGACAAGTCACCGAGTACTACCATCGCGGCGTTGTGGCCCATCTCGTGGGTTTCCATCTGCCGGTCGTGCTCGACGTCGAGATGATTGAGCCCGGCGAGGGCGAGATCGTCGCCGCCAGGCGTCTGACAGAGCGCCTCATGGGCCGCTATGGGCGCTTCTTCGACGCCATCCAAGGCGACGCCCTCTGCTGGGAGATGCCCGTCTTCGCTCACTGCCGCAAGCACGGCAAGCACCTCCTGGCCGTCCTCAAAGACAACAACCCGGCGTTTCTGGCTGACGCCAAAGCGCTTCTTGCGGGAGAGCCGGACCTGGCCCGCAAAGCGGAGAACGGACGCTACATCCGTTACCGGGACCAAGAGGGCTTCACTACCGACTCCATCCAGTCTCCCCTTCGAGTCCTGCGCACGGAGGAGACCTGGACCCAGCGCGAACGCGTGGCGGGCAGGTGGATTGAGAGCCAGCGAGTCT
>ORJL011322828.1_pt1 | contig 17147 bp, 22 predicted proteins | sample 1779941 | NCBI WGS metagenome assembly ORJL01 (sample SAMEA104232317, study PRJEB22302) | groundwater metagenome | biome: forest; feature: aquifer; material: groundwater | place: USA | collected 2011-08-07 | depth 5.8 m | reverse complement strand
TCGGTCGAGCCGTTGTCGGCGATGACCAGCTCGCAGTCGATCATACCCTCACGCCCGAGGCAGGCCCGCACGCGCGCGACGCTGTCCGCCAATTGCGCCTCTTCGTTGAACACCGGGATGGTTATGTTCAGGAACATGCCTCAAAACAAGAGCCGACGGTGGAAGTCGCCTGCCGGAGACTCAGCCCGCAGCTTGTGTGCCGCGCCCCGGAGCCTCCCGGCAGCAAGACGGATTGTCAGCTACCGGGACTGGCCCCTCCGCCGATGGTGATTGAGAGTTGCGCAGGTCCCTTCCCGCCAGCCACACAGCGTAAGCGATGCCTGCGCCCAGCATCGTGCAGAACACGAGCAGGCTTAGCCATTCGGGCATCCCGACAAGCCCCCCCAGGCTCGGGTTGAGGTCCATGTGCCTCAAGTCCCACAGAAAAAAAGTGAGCGGACTTGGCGTCTCTGCCCTCAAGATGGAACCTACCGCAATCGTGACCGTTGTCAGGACAACGGAGAGAACACCGAGCGCTCCGGCCAGCCTGGGCAGCGCGGTTACCCCCATCGCGCACGGCAGCGCCAACAATGGCAGCATCGGGGCAAGGTAGCGAGGCCCGATGGAAGGACCGGCCTGCCAATCCCAACCCCGGCCGGAGATGACCACCAACTGGAGCAACGGCAGGCCGATGCAAAGCCACCATCCCTTGCCTCTCAGCTCGGCCTCCCGCGCCACCGCGAGTAGGAGAAACGGCGACCAAAAGAAAAGCCCCCGTTCCGGCGAAAAAAGCAACATTCCGGCGATGTCCAGTCTTGGCCACTTGATCGCGAAAAGACCTTCGCGCATTTCAGGGAATCGCGCCTGGAAGCTGTAGGGTAGGTCGAAGGGCGTCCCGATGGTGGCCCAACTATAGGCGGGCACCAGCAGCAGTGGCACACCAGCCCCGACCAGAAACCAGAGCAGGCCGGGGCCTCGGCGGACCGCCAGATGCAGCACGAGGCCGGCGGCAACCAAGCCGGCGGTGTACTCGCTCGCCAGCGCCAAGCCAACACAAACCCCGGCCAAACCCATCCGCCGGTTCCCTGGTGCCGTCCCCAGCAGATCGACTGACCACACGGCCACCGAAAGCAACCCGACAACCACGGTGTGACTCCAAAGCGCGGTGGCATAGTAGAGTGGCATCCCGCCAAGCGTCAGGACCAAAACGGTCACCATTGCGGCGCGAGCCTCGACGCGCCGCCGGAGCCACGACCACAGGGCGACGCCTCCTAGCGCCAGTGCCATCCCCTGGGTGGCCACGCAAGTGACCCAGCTACTGGCCAGCCACCCCGCAGGGGAATCCAGAGGCACGCCGACGGCAGCCAAGACCCGCACGGTCGCGGCGAAGAACGGTAACGCCAGGGTAACCGTCCCAGGGGCCTTGTCGGAATAGTAATGCCCTTCGCGGAAGGCCAAGTCGCACGTGTTCGTACGATGCCGGTCAATCGCCAAGGTGCCGTCCTCCACCACCGCGTGAAGGATGTCCAACCGCGACACGGGGGTGGGTGCGAACACGTTCCGCTGGTGCCAGTACGCGGCGGCGAATAGCAGCAGCCCGCCAAGGACAATCTCAGGCAGCCTCAGAGGGTCCTCCACGATGGGCGAGGAGCAGAACGCCCGCAGCCGTGATGGTTAACGCGATGCCAAGAGCCAGGCGGGTGGCCCCGAGTTCGGTCAGGCCCAGCCACTTCCACGACGATCCGAGACACGGGCAGGGCCCGTGGGGGGCAATCACAACCTTGGCAGCATGGTAGATCAGGAACTGCACGCCGAGGCCAGCCAGCACTAGGCCGCGCAGATACGCGTCCCTGAGCACGATCAGCCCAACGCAGGTCAGGACCTCGATGCCCGTGGCCAAAACCAATACTGTGCTCACCCTAAGGCCTAATACGGGGTCCTGCACGCTCATCACCAGTGCTGTGCTGGTCATCGTGCCAATTTTTGCGGCGGCGGTGGCCGCAAGAAGCAGCCACGCCGCCGCAAAGGTCGCACGACGGAACAGTTTCATTGTTACGGGCAATTGCCGCCGCTGATCAGTTGGTCAAGAGGCCCAGGTGGGGTGGGCCACCCATTGATAAATTGACAAGCAGGGCAAGTATGAGATACTGTATATACGCAAGCCGTATCAGTCACGCACTCGGGCCAACCCGAACCCACGACGACGCAGACCCAGTGCGTTCCGTGGTTTGTGACGGGCCACCTCTGGAATGTTTTGCATGATTGGCAGTCGTGGCCCACCCACGTCGCGGTAGTGCATGGCGGATCGTTCCAAGTATAGCATGTGGTTGTTGCAGCCACCATCGAAACGACGGTGCCAACGATGCCGAAGAGCGCAAGGAGAATCACGCTCATTCTTATCCGGTTGTTTTTCATACTGTTCCTTTCATCTGTTCTTGTTGATCTGTGTTAGCTGTGGTGATCGAATGCCTTACCCATGCGGAACACCACGGAACCGCTGGACACTGCCCCAATTATCGGTTCTTCGGCGCCCGTCGCGCGGCTACGCCCAGAGCCAGGGTCCCGAGCGCGAACGCGACTGCCAAGGCAGCGTAAACAGCGCGATGAGGGCGAACGTCGAGTTGAACTCCTCGGGCACGAAGATCCTTCGGGTCCATGACTGGCTTTGTCACACCCTTCAGGGTCACGTAGGAAAGGCCGTTCGACGTCTCGACCTTGCCGACAGGCGGCCCAGGAAGGAACCGCTCCGGGACAAACTCGGCCATGGGCACTGGGCCGAGCTGCAAGCGGTGAACGACCATGCGACACATGGTAAACCTTACATCCCCGACCACCAAATCACGCTCGATCTCATGAGGAAACCAAGCAGGCTGGGATGTGCCTCCATACGTGTACCGGATCGGGCCGTGTAACGCCCCTTTCCCATCCATCCCAACTTGGGCAGGTTCCCCAGTCCATTCGAAACCGCGCACGACGTTACTGCTGTCCACGTGCATGAAGGCCGAAAAGGTCCCACCGTCCGACTCTTTACGGTAGGTGAAGGTGTCGCCCGATCGGACTACCTTGCCGGGCGGCCCTAAAGGGACGCCAGCAGTGAGGACAATCGAAATGCTGTCCAGGTGGCTCAGAAGCATTGGGGTCACCATGTCCCGTTCTCCTGGTTTCTGTAGCCCCTGGACTTTTCGGATATGGACGCCCAGCACTTTGTAGTAGGAAACAGCCGAGTAGGTGTCCCCCGCACGGATACTAATCTCGTCTTCTCTATTCGTGTCGAAGGTGTCGTACAAGCCGACCCGCTGGTTCGAGGTTCGCAGGATGTAAGCGTTGGTCTGCCAGCATAAAACAATCCACTGAGTATTTGTTGTGCCGATCGATGGGTGGGCATACCAGTTGCACTCAACCACCATCTCTCGAATCGGCGGCGGTGACTGGATAAACTCGGCAAGTCGCTCCTTGAAGTCTGACTGGGCAACCAGCGTTGTGGCCGTTATCAACATCGCAAGCGCGCTGTGCTTAATCATAGATCCCTCTCCAAGTGGCGGCAGGGCGTGCGCGGCTCAGTAGCCGCTGAGTCCATGAGCGCCCGAGACGCCCCGTCCCCGAGTCCGGCTCGCCACCGAGAATATCACGCTCTACCAGTTGCTGAGTAGATGCCACATTGCGCTCGAATGCCTCCCGCGCGTGTAGCCCGCCTTCCCGCATCTGTGCTGTCACGCATTTACCCGTCACGCGTTTCCCGTTCGCACCCGACCACCAACGCCTCAGCCCGACACCTCGTTCGTGGTTTTCACCAACGTCCTTCATTTCATCAAATTGTTTCACGATCGGATACCCTCGTCTTCGGAACGGCCCTCCAAAGCTCCAGCACATGCTACCCACAGGGCTGGGCTGTCCCGAAACTCAAACTTGATTGATTGTAGATTGGCTGCCATACCACGTTCGTTACGTCGCAAATATGATCGCACCAGCAGCGTTAGGAAAGCATTTTGAGTTGTAAAAACGCGACAATTCATTGTAAAAACGCGACACTCGATGTCTATGGACACCTCTTTGAGGCGGTGCAGGCCGCGGCATACTCGCCTGGGGTCAAGGAGTAGGCCTTCCGAAAGGCGCGGCAAAAATGGCAGGGATCGTGGAATCCCAACCTGCTCGCGACGACCTTGGCCGGAACGAATTGACCCAGCAGCCGGCACGCCTCCTCCAAGCGCCACCCGCTTAACGTTTTTTTGGGAGAACTGTCGAGGTCCACCTGGAATTGGCGCTCCAAGCACCGGAGCGAGAGGCCTCGGCCTCTGGCGAACTGCTGGACATCAAACCCCGCAGCACGGGCCTCCTCTCGGGCGAATACGTGGGCCAACGACACCGGTTTGGCCAAGAGCCCGTCAGCCCCCGCCATATAGGACGACAAAAGCCTTGTTCCGCGCGCCGCCTTGGCGACCCAGTAAACACGACTCGGTGGCCCAAGCGCCTTGAGGCGACGCAGGCATTCCAGACTCGCCATATCGGGCAGCCGCTCGTGGAGCAGGGCAATCCCGGCGCTGCCTGCGGGTGCCCTACCGAGGGCCTCCGCGCCGGTGCGACAACGCGACAGCACGACCGCATCTCGCCCTTCGAACGCGCTGGTGTCCAAGCCCACCTCGCCAATGCACGTGAGTTGGATGGGGGCGGTGCGACCTAATTGTACAGATGATACCATGTTGCCTCCTCAGCGGGTCAGGGCTTGGCGCCGCGCCGCCAGGTAACCGATGAACGCGCGAGAAAGCCGGCGAGCGCCTCGATAGGTGCCTCGGATCCCGCCTGGGCCTGCCTCAGCAGTTCCGCGTCCGATAGCTCCTCCGGTTTCATGGCGTCCCCACGGGGAGCGGGGGGCGGAGGGCGGAGGGCGGAAGGGTCCGCGCAGAGGTGCGGAGTTCGCGGAGAAAACGGCCAGTCCCGGTCTTCTCGGCGCTCTCTGTGCCTCCGCGCGAGCCAAGGGGCCTGGTTCTCCAGTGGGGGCGAGGGGGCGAGAGAGAGAGAGGGGGGGCACCCCAGGAGTGTCGGTCACAGTCAGATCATGACGTTTCATATTCGCCTTGATTATTCTTCTTCCGAATCCGTTCGAAAATTCACCGCCGAAGTCATTGAAGCAGACGGAATGACCCACCTGGCAAACCACGGAACTCGGCGTTGAACTTTTGAGGATGCTACCAGGGGCTGGAACCTGGTCAATCTAAGTGTTGTGGTTTAGTGCGGGCGCACGGCGGACGGAGGTGCCAACCGCAAAGAGCACAAAGAACACAGAGAACTGAGATAGGATGAAAGACATCAAGGCATCGTGCAACCGGATCCGGCAGACGGCCTGCGGTCCTCTCTGTGTTCTTTGAGTTCTCTGCGGTTAAATGAAAGGCACGGGGACGCTTCACGCCATGTTGGCGGCCGGCTGAGGACAGCCAGCGCTACCGTCTCCACCAAAGGCAGGGCGCGATGTCTCTATCGCGCCACCCCGGACGTTCGACCGCATGGTGAACTTGGAACTTATGAAATCAGGAAGGGGAGAAGAATGTGCATCCTGGTCTTTTCCTGAGTCCCTGATTTCCAGATTCTCTACGTGGCTGCGTCATTCGCAATTCGCGGCTGCACCTTCTTTTGATTGCCGAGGCTGCGGCGAAGCCGTCGCAGGCCTTTGAGGTCCTCCCACGCGGTGCGAAAGATTTTCACACGGCTGTCGCGGTCGTCCACCCACCGGACCGGCACATCCATGGTCCGGTAGCCCAGCCGTTCCGCCAGCACCAACAGCTCGGTGTCGAAGAACCAGCCGTTGTCCTTGACCAGCGGCAGAAGGGACTGCGCCACCTCGCGGCGAATGGCCTTGAAACCGCACTGGGCGTCGGAGAAATGGGTGCCGAGCATGGCCCGGATCAGTCTGGCGTAGCCGCGGGAGATCAGTTCCCGTTTCCAGCCTCGCGTGGTCCGGGAGTCGGGCAGTAGCCGCGAACCTACCGCCAGATCGTAGCCGCCGCAGGCGGCCGCTTCGATCAACGCCGGCAGAGCCGCCAGGTCCGTGGACAAATCCACGTCCATATAGCACAAGATGTCCGCCCTGCTCTCCAGCCAGACCCGCTTCAATGCGCCACCCCGGCCCTTCGCATCCAGGTGAACCGCGCGGATCTCGGCGAAGCGCCGACATAACGAACGGGCAATCTCGAACGTGCGGTCGGTCGAGCCGTTGTCGGCGATGACCAGCTCGCAGTCGATCATACCCTCACGCCCGAGGCAGGCCCGCAGGCGCGCGACGCTCTCGGCCAATTGCGCCTCTTCGTTGAACACGGGGATGGTTACGTTCAGGAACATGCCTCAAAACAAAGGCTCACGGTAAAACTCCCCTGGCCCAAGATCTCGATTTGCCGCCCACAATGTTGGCGGCGGAGACGGAGAGAAGCTCTGGTTACGGCAAGGCATAGGAGCTTAGCGGCCAAAGAGGTAGTAATCGCCCGGGTACACACCCCGTTGATCAACGACGCTCGAACGATGGTATTTTCGCGTCTTGAGTATGCACCTGTATCCACGCCGCTCTAATTCTGGACCGAAATCGCCGAATGAGCCATCCAATTCTCGCGTGCGCAAGTCCGGAAAGTTAGGCACCACAAACAGGTAGGGGACCCCCAGGTCGGTCACCACATCGAGCCAGAATCGCACCCAAGCCAGGGTGCTCTCGCTCCAGCTATGGATATTCGTGGCCAGACTGAAGTGGCCGGGTCGGAGCTTATCAAGATGGTCAATGGCTACCACGTTCGCACGCTCACAGCCGCGGTAACGCAAATAAAAGTCGCACAGGAAGGTGCTGGTGGCGATTGCATCCACGCAGGTGACCGCTCCGTTAGGAAAGGCTCGGACGAACCGGTGCGCGAATCGCCCATACCCCGCGCCGATGTCCAGGATGTCCATGCTGTCGTTTACGTTCCATCCCAGGGCCTCCTTGAGCCAGTGCAATTCGACGATTGAATCCAGGAGATCGCGACTCACAACCAAGCCTTCACCAACCCGCCACAATTTGACGCCGAACTTGGAATCCTCGGGCAGAGACCGCAGCCACCTGCCCTCATCGAGGACTTCGACGTAGGCCGTGGTCAGCCTGTACCTGTCCAGAGAACCCGTGAGATAGGCTTGGCTGAGGTACGTCTGCTCGGCCCGGAACAGGCGAAGGTTCACGCGGGGCTCCCAGACCGACCAGCATGAATGGCCCGGTGTCTTCATCCGGTCGTAGCGACCACGCAGGTCCACCAGGTTCGGATTGTCCTGCCGGAGGTATTCGCTCGTCTCCGGGTCGAGATCGCCCTGGCTTGACCTTCCCAGTTTCAACTTGCCCAGGTAAAGCCAGGTCAGCGTCCGCAACTCTGTGGGGATATTCATGGAGGAGGCCCGTCGGCGTTCATCGTTGGGCAAGGTACCTGACTATCACGGTGGGGTTCAGTGATCATACCATCTTTCCAGGCATGGGTGCTCCCTCCAAGTGCGGCGACAAGACCGGCCGGGCATGCCCGCCGGACTGGGTTACAAACCGGCGCTCCCACTCGAGAACTCCGTTGTAAAAGAGCCAACGAGCAAATGCCGGTGGACACCACCGCATACACCAGGTCAGGGCAAGCGCTACGTGCCCGGCCGCCCCGAGCCGACGCCCGTACCGCCGGCTCGCCAATCGCCGGGCGCGAAGCGTGGCATCGACGGTCGCGCGGTAATGCCGCATGCACGCGCTTGTGCCCCAGAGCCGCTGGCGCACAAGCACGTCCGGCAAATTGTACAGGTCAAACGCTTGGGCCAGCCTCATCCACAGCTCCAAATCCTCACCCACAGCAAAACTCTCGTCGTAACGACCAAACCGAGTGAAGCACTCCTGCCGGATTAGCACCGCGCTTTGGCAGAACGGGTTCCTGTAGCCGCATGCCGCCAGGCAGGCCGTGTGGTTGATCGGAAACCACTTGTGGCCTATCGGATTCCCCTCCGCATCGATCAGTTCGCACTGCGCACCGCATACTCCAACTCGCTCATTCGCAGCCAGTTCCATCCACTCGAGTTGCACCTCGAGTCGGTTGGATAGCCATACGTCATCGCTGTCCAGGCGCGCGATGTACGTGCCCCGGGCCTCTTTGATCCCGAGGTTGGCCGCCGCGGGAATGGCCATGCGGCGGGGCAACCTCACGATTCGCGCCCTAGGATCTCCCTTGGTGTGCCGTTCGATGACTTCTGCCGAGCGATCCTCGGACCCGTTCTCAACGACGATCAGCTCCCAGTCGTTGAAGCCTTGCGCGCGGACACTCGCGATCGCCTCACCGACAAACCGTTCCCGGTTGTAATTGATCATCACGACGGAGACCAGCGGCCAGGCACTCATGTGGCCACTCCCTCTCTCGAATCAGAGCGCTTTTGCGACTGCCAGAGGTGGAGAATAACGCCGGTTAGGGCGGCCGCCATGACCAGCGCCAACAACCAGCGTGGAACTGCCTGGATGCCGAACAGGAATGGCAGATACGCGAATCCCGATGCGAACTGGACAAGCACCGGCACCCACCACTGCCGCGGGACATAGAATGCGTACACAAGTGAAAGCACGTCGGCCTGAAAAAAGTAGCGTTCCGCCACTCCTGGGAGAAAAAAAGGTGGAAACAGGCCACACAGCAGAGCGAATGACACTAACCGTTGAGATTCCGCTACCCGGCTGTGAGGCCATTTCACCATCCACCAGATGAATCCTTGAGTGCTAAGGACGGCCAGTCCCGCTCCTGCGAGGTAGATTACCTCGGACGAGGAATCCGGTAACCACTGATACCAGTTTGCCGCCCCCAGGTTTAGTGCTGCCGGATGCACAGCCTCAGAACCCCAGTGGAATAGGGCTTTTCCAATAGACCCCCCTGCCAAGAACACCGGAACGCCGAGTCCGCAATAGATCGCCACGGGAATCCAGATCCACTTCCAGGGCAGCTTTTGAGTCAGAAACAATCCGCCGATGAACGGGCACCAGAAAAACGCCTGGGGCTTGAGCGAGCCTGCGATGCCAAAAGCGATCAGGGCGGGGACCGGTCGTCTCTCCAAGACGTAAAACAGGGACGCCACGAGGCCGGCGGTGTAGAGGATGTCACACTGGCCCCAGACCGCGCTATTCATGACGACCGTCGGTAGGAACAGAAACAGCGCGACTGCCACCGAGGAGAGCGGAATGGACCGTTGGCGCCGTACCAAACGCCACACGTACCAGGCGGCCGCGTAGTCTCCGACCAGAGAAATCGCCTTTATCGCGTAAAGCTTTTCCAACGGCAGGCTGGTCACGAGCGAAATGAGATAGAGGTAGAGCGGTGGATAAAAATAGCTGAGAAAACCGTTGGGTATCCCAGCCAAGCCGTGCCAACGGCCCTGCTCGACAAACACGGCGTACCATTTATCCAGGAATACTCGATAGTCTTCGCTTTCACATCGGAGGACAGAGATGCGCAGGAGCAACGAGCCGGCAACGGCGCAGTACAGCCATACACCTCGGTTTTGGAGAGTCAGTGGTCGCTCAATCGACGGCCTTGATCGAGTATCTGCCCCCCCATCGTCTTCACGGTGCATAGAGCGTCCTTTCAAGAAGTGGATCATGTCTCTCCTGTGCACTTTCTGCCGGCACTATCCGGGAGGTGCCGCCAGAACCACCAGATGCCGCCCGCAATAATGGCACAGAATAGTGCCACCGACACACACGGTGGCAGACCTAACACCCTTCCAAGCTTGAGGCACAACTGACCCTTCAACAGCAAAGGCAGGTGAAGGTCGACCAACGGATTGGGATGTGCAGTAAACTCAGGGCACGCATCGGTGACCGTCGCGAGGCCTGTAATTCCGATCGACAGTGCCGCTAGAACGCCTCCGAGCCGCAGGAATCGCTCAAAACCCATTGCGCAGGGCAACGCGAGCAAGTGCAGCACGGAAACGGGTACACCATCGGTTGGTTCCGAACGAGGGGAGGGGTCAACATGCGCTCGTGGGCAAACAGCCGACTGCCAAGCGCCGGGCAGGAGGTACCTAGCGGCGCGTGACACGTTCCAAATACCGTTACCGGGCGCCAGCGTGCATGCCTCCAGGATCCGCTCGACGTCCGGCGCCAAGTAGTGTCGGTCATACGACTCGCTGCTCATCATCGTCGCTTGGCGGACACCGCTTTCCGCATGTGACAACCATGACCGGACCCCTCCACAGGAAAACGCTACCTTGCCAGGGATGCGGAGAGCCCCTCTGCGGCTAGCACGACAGTTCGGCATACGCCATAGCCCCAGCGACTGCCCCTGGCCGGCTTTTTCGCGAACAGAGCATGAAACCCGATGGCTCCTTTGCCGCTCCAAAACCTGTCTCTTTCGCCAGACACGGCCGCAACGGCGATCCAGGTAGCAGGGCGACAATACGAAACCCATATCGCCCCGCCACGAAGTCCTCTACCGAACCCAGCGGCACCATTGATCCCACGCCGCCTTCCCGCTCTCTCCGAGCTAGAGTGCCCACGACACAGGAACGGTCGCCCGCAACAACTCCATACCGCTCCAAACTCGTCAGGACCATCATCCTCCCTCTTCCGACAAGGTACTCATGACGCCCACGGAACTAACAAGTCCACCGAGCGCCGACGCAGAAATGCCCACGAGGACCATCCAGGTGGTTAACTCAAGTTGCGGGCTCGACAGTTGAAACAACCGTCCGATCACTCCTAAACAACTGCAAGGGACAGTAGAATAGGTCACATGAAGCCCGACCTTGTACACGCTCACAATACCGCAAAACCACAACAGGGTGGCGGACCGTTGCATCAGGGACGCTACGGACCAGACTCGCCATGCGACAGCCAATTCGAACACTGCCGCGATAATCATTGTCTGCTTATGGGTCATGAACGGCAGCAGGCTATCGATGGAGTCCAGAAACTCATTCTTGGAAGACACATCTAGAAGCTTTGCAAGGCCTGTTATAAACAACAGCGCAACGCAGCACAACGTTAGAAAAGAGAACACGCGATGCAGCATAAACAACAACATTCGCCAGAGGCCGAAGACCAAGTGTACCGACGTTCAAATAGCCTATATCGCCGCTACACTAGCGAGCAACACCGCACTGAGATGCGTGGAGGCAATTCCGTCACGGTTCTTGGGACCAGCACTCCCATCGGGCTATTGTTACGGACACGTGGCGGTATCGTCGCACGTGCTCCCGCCAGCGTATTTTGAAAAGACAGGCCACTGGGGCCAACTCTGCACGTCACAGGACGAACCATCCCAGCTGCATGTGCCGGTTCGAGCCTTTTTGTTGCAATCGGCGGCGGTTTTCAACGCTGCACAATATTTTCCCTCAGCGCCATTAGCGCTTTGGCACCAATAGCAGCCGTCGTACATGGTGTCGGTCTTGCTTCCGCTGCAGTCAGTTGCGCCGCCTGTGCAAGATCCGGTGATGGTCTCGCCCTTAGCTACGCAGGTTTGGCCCGACAGACAATCAACGCCATCTGAAGCGCCGACGCCGACCAAGAGGCAGGCATAAAGCGCGCTCGCAGTGAGGAGCGGTCCTGCGTCAGAGCGGAACAGGCGTTGTATCATGTGTTTGGAGATATGCATAGTGTGTACTATTGTGGTGTTATGTTGTTTTTGGGGTGTTCTCCGCGCGGTGTTCCGGCTACAGACTTAGCAGGATGTCGTGCGCGAAGGAAATACGTAACAAGCGGAAGCAACATCAGCACGCTCAGAGCGATGCCAAAGAGCACTCTTTTAGCCCTGAGATTCGGGGGCAGTACGTAGTACTGATCCTGGGCTATACGGGAGATAAGTTTCCGCACGTGGGGGCTCGTAGCAGATGGGATGTTCCCATTAGTTGTGGTATATCCGACAAAGTTCACCTTGGCCCCGAGGGTGCGGACGCGTTTGTCTGTTACCCAGGCGCCGTCTTGCACGAGCGGAGTTGCCACTTCGGTTAGCGTGGAGGCCGAATCGACATTTCCGACGGTAAGATAGGCGAGATCGCCGCGCTCCCACTGAAGAAGCTTCCAGTGCTCAGGAATGTCCATGTTCGCCACTTGTTTCCACGAGGACACCTCGATGACAGCCCGGACGTTACCGTTGGTGTAAGCTGCAGAGGTATTGCGGTATAGGCGTTCCCGGATATCCAGCACGTCTCCCGGTGTTTTGAATTCGAGCAGTTCGACGGAGTTCTTGAAGACAGATTGGTCGAAGAGAAAATCTGCGTGCTCGGGAACCAATGCATGTGGCGAGCCCCAGCGAGATTTGAGGCGGCAGCCATGGACGTTGAGATCTAGCCGCGCATCCAGGTGTGGAATCACGACGGGTTTTCCTTCGTTTTCCTTAATATAACTCGTGGCACAGTAGACGAACCATAGCAATCGTTCGTCCCAGTCCAAGTCAATGGGATAGCCGTCGTGGTACGCGGACGCGATAAGAGACTGCTTGCCGCGTGGGGTCGTGCCAGTATTCTGGACAATGTAGTCGTCCGTAGTCCACGCCCCTTTAGGAGAATGTGTGCGGTCATCGATGCGCCACCGATGGCGTGCTTGGTCGGATTCGAGTCTGAACCTGATGACCTGATCTGGGGATTTGGTATGGCTTGCAGACGGCCTGTACGTCGTCTCGACAGATAGCTCAACAGCAAAAGGCTCCAGAGCCCGACCCTTGGGTGCCGCAGCCAGCAGGAGAAGGGCAGCAGCAAGCGCGATCTGGCACCTGCGACTCTGGGCCATCGGTGCCATGGTGAGCGGTTGCGGCATTCTCCCGTGATCGGTATGTTTCATAGCCTTAGGCTCCCGAGATGGGTTGGGTCACTTCCATTGACGCAATGCTGTTTTCGCCCGCAGTAACGGAACAAACCTCCCGAGAGGCGCAGCAAGAGCGAGCCTGATCGTAGAATCCCACGCTGCTCTCGACGACCATGACCCAGCTGCCTGCGAGATGCTTCCAAGCGCCATCGGCTCGGCGGCTGCCCAGGAGCCCCCTGGCCGCCGGCCTGGAACAGAAGCTCCAAGGCGAGGCCACTGTCGGGCTTCGAACCCGCCACGTGTATTCTGGGGATCTCCATAGGAGTTGCCACTCGTGGACTGATGCTGCCGAGTGTAGCGGGAAGTCCTGCTCTGTAATGCCACGTGCTTACCTGTCACGCGTTTCCCGTTCGCACACGACCACCAACGCCGCAGTCCGACGCTGCGGTCGCGCCTATCACTAGCCTCGTTCATGTCATCAAATCGTTCCACGATCAAATCCCCATCGCTTCGGCGCAGCCCGCCACAGTTTCAGCACATGCTTCTGGTGCCGCTGGGCCGCTCCAGAACTCGAACTGGATCAATAGCGAATTGGACGCCATACCACGTTCATTACGTCGCGAATATGACCGCGCCAGCAGCGTTAGGAAAGCATTTTGAGTTGTAAAAACGCGACAATTCATTGTAAAAAAGCGACACGCGATGTCTATGGACGCCTCTTTGAGGCGGTGCAGGCCGCGACATACTCGCCCGGGGTCATTGAATAGGCCCTCCGAAAGGCGCGGTGAAAATGGCAGGAATCGTGGAATCCCAGGCTGGTCGCGACGACCTTGGCCGCGAAGCCTTGACCCAGCAGCCGGCATGCCTCCTCCAAGCGCCACCGGTTTAGCGTTTTTTTAGGGGAACTGTCGTAGTCCACCTGGAATTGGCGCTCCAAGCACCGGAGCGAGAGGCCTCGGCCTCTGGCGAACCGCTGGACATCAAACCCTGCGGCACGGGCCTCCTCTCGGGCGAATACGCCGCCCAGTGACACCGGGTTAACCAAGAGCCCGTCAGCCCCCGCCATAAAGCACGATAGAAGCCTAGTTCGGCGCGCCGCCTTGGCGACCCAGTAAACACGGCTCGGCGACCCGATCGCCTTGAGGCGACGCAGGCATTCCAGACTCGCCATATCGGGCAAGCGCTCGTGGAGCAGGGCGATCCCGGCGCAGTCTGCGGGCGCCCTACCGAGGGCCTCCGCGCCGGTGCGACAAGACGACAGGACCACCGTATCTCGCCGTTCAAACGCGCTGGCGTCCAGGCTCACCTCGCCAATGCAGGTGAGTTGGATGGGTGTGATGGGGCCTGATTGAACAGAAGATACCATGTTCCCTCGTATGCGGTTCAGGGTTTCATGCCTCGCCGTCTCGTCACCGATGCACGCGCAAGAAGCTGACGAGCGCTTCGATGGCTGCCTGCGATCCCGCTTGGGGCTGCCTCAGCAGTTCCGCGTCCGATAGTCCCTCCGGTTTCATGGCGTCCTCCTGGGGCGCAGGGAGCAGGGAGCAGAGGACAGAGGACAGAGGGCGGAGGGCGGAAAGGCTCGCGCAGAGGCGCGGAGTTCGCGGAGAAAAAGGCCAGTCCCGGTCTTCTCGGCGATCTCTGCGCCTCCGCGCGAGCCAAGGTTCCTGGTCTTCCAGAGGGGGCGAGAGAGAGGCACCCCTGTAGTGTCGGTCACAGTCAGATCATGACGTTGCATATTCGCCTTGATTATTGTTCTTCCGAATCCGTCCGAGAATTCACCGCCGAAGTCGTCCAAGCAAGCCATGGCGGGAGCCCCCAAAAAGCCCACCCGCGCGGACGACACGTGGCATCGTGAAGACGTGTCGGCGACCGGGTCGAAACCGGCAGCTTCCGTAAAGGTAGGGCGCGATGTCCCTATCGCGCCGCCTTGGGCGTTCGAACGCGTGTTTGGCCGGCTGGGGACAGCCAGCCCTACCTCATTGTGCGGCGGGAGTGGCATCGCGATCGCCGCGCTCTGCCCGTCCGTCGCGCGAGTGCACTGGTGGCTGGGCGAGCCTCCGCCCGATTTGCCCGACATCGATCGACTTTTCATATCCGTTATCTTTTGCACTCAAGTCACCGATCATATTCAGCATCAGCGGCTTCACCCTGGACGGCGACCTGACCGCCATGGATGAAAACTGGCGATGAACCTTCCGATCATAGCTGGTTATGTAAAATCGTCTACCTACGGAAATCCGTAGGATTTTTGAACATCTAATGTGGTGGATTAGACACTCCAAGTCATCGTAAAGCGTTCTCGCAGATGACCGATTGGCAGGCTCGCTTTCGCTCTGTGCGATCCCCGTTGGAACGGGGCGGATGCCATGGGGGAACGCGCCAAACGGTCAGCGGTGCGAGAGGCACACGGACGCGCCAGGTCATGTCGGCGGCGGGCTGCGGACAGCCAGCTCTACCCGCTCCGCAAGGGTGGGGCGGGATATCCCTATCGCGCCGCTCTGGGCGTTCGAACGCGGATCGGGTTGGCTGGGGACAGCCATCGCTACCGTCTCCGCCAAGGTAGGGCGCGATGTCCCTATCGCGCCGCTGTGAACGTTTGGGCACGTCCACGACTGGCTGGGGATTGCAGATTGCACATGCGGACAGCCTCCGGCATTATGCGCCAGAAGCGCAACAATCTGAACAGGTACGATGCGTGCTTTCATGATGATGGTGAGTCTTCTGGTGTTTGTCGCTGATGCGATCCGCGAAGGGCTTCGGCGGCTCACCGGCAGGCGGGCTGAGGCGAAGTGCGTGGTGCTTTGCTATCATTCGATTGCCGCGCGACGTCGTGTCCGCTTCGCGCGGCAGATGGATTTGTTGGTGCGGTGTGCGCGTCCATTGGGCGCCGAAACCAGAGAACGCTTGAGTCCAGGCGGACGGTACGCGGTGGTCACGTTCGATGATGCGAATGAAAACATCATTGCGAACGCGCTTCCGGAGTTGAGCAAGAGGGATATCCCCGCGACGGTTTTTGTGATCACGGACAAGCTGGGGAGAATTCCGGACTGGCAGAATTTCGGGACGGATTTCACGGAGGACGAGAGGACCATGACCATCGAACAACTGGCCAAACTGCCGTCACGCTTGGTCAGCCTCGGCTCGCACACGATGAATCACGCGATGCTCACATCGCTTGATCTCAGCGCCGCGAGGCGAGAGATCGAGGAGTCTAAACGGAAGCTCGAAGCGATGGTGAATCTCCCGGTGCGGACGTTCTGTTTTCCCTATGGCGCATACAATGAAGCGTTGTTGGGGGTTTGTCGCGCGGCGGGATACGAGCGCGTGTTCACGACCGAACCGGTGTTGGCATTGAGGCGGCCGGACGAGTTTGTCGTTGGGCGGGTATGGGTGGATCCGACGGATTGGGAGTTGGAGTTTCGCTTGAAACTGGCAGGCGGATACCGGTGGATGAAGACGCCGGTGAGGCTCGTGCAGCGTATGCGGCGGATGTTCGCGCCGACGAATGCCCGCTAAGAGGGCTGGTTCAAGGTTGCTTGGTACCTCCCACTCCCCAACGAGGTGGGCCACAGTTCGTGGAACAGGGCGTTTTCGCTCGTCGTATGGGGCGCGGAGACTTCCTCCAGCAGCGCGCCGGTCTTGAGGCAGAAGACGCCCACCAACCGGGCCAGGGGAAAGCCACAACCGGGTTGCTGATCCTCCGACTGGGGGCAGGCCTCGCGATTAGCCTCGGTGTCGGGGAGGTTAAAGCCCGTGCCGTCAACGACTTTGAGCGGGCGGGAAACCGACAGCCCGGCCAAGAGGCTTTCCCCGTGAAGCGCCAGGCGGTCGGCCAGGTGGCGACGGATGTCCACCAACTCGCCGATGGCCCAACGGGCGCGGGCCTGGCAATAGCCGCTGGTGTTCTCGTCGATCTGCGGGCAGGTGGGCTGGCTTTGGTGGTAGGCCTTGATTTGATCCAGGGCTTTGCGACAAGAGGCGCCGGGATTGAGGACCTGGTCCAGAAAGGCCATGAAGGTGAGTTTGGGGGGAAAGATGCGCTCGCGGTCCGTGTCATTGGGGGCCAGGAGGGCGGGGGCCAATGGGTGAACAAAGGCCCCTATTACCTCTGGACCGGCAAGCGCCAAGGCAAAACAGTCTGCTATGCGTTATCCAAAGCGCAGTATGAGGTGGCCAAACAAGCGATTGCGGCTAATCGGCGAGTGCTGCAAACCTTGACGAAACTCCAAACACGGACGCTCGAACAAATACTAAAAAAGGCGCCGGGAGTCCGCAAACGTAAGCAACTGATAACTAGAAGGTTATGTCTTAACTACCCCATTCCCATGAAAGGTGCTCGTCGCCACGTTCGCATCCGCAGTTACATCTCCACCCTGCGCAAGCACGGCCTGCCAGTGCTTAAATATCTCCGCCG
>ORJL010376107.1_pt1 | contig 17147 bp, 12 predicted proteins | sample 1779941 | NCBI WGS metagenome assembly ORJL01 (sample SAMEA104232317, study PRJEB22302) | groundwater metagenome | biome: forest; feature: aquifer; material: groundwater | place: USA | collected 2011-08-07 | depth 5.8 m | reverse complement strand
TCGGTGTCGATGTTCACCTTCGCCACCCCCCGGCGGATCGCCTGACGGATCGCCTCCTCGGGGACGCCGCGCGCGTCGGAGAGGCGCCCACCGTAGCGGTTGACCTCCGCGACCGCCTCCGCGGGGACGCTCGACGCGCCGTGGAGGACGATCGGGAAGCCGGGCGGGAGGGCCCGGGCGATCTCCTCGAGGCGCGCCAGCTCCAGGCGAGGCTCCCCCGAGAACTTGTAGGCGCCGTGGCTCGTGCCGATGGCGACGGCGAGCGAGTCGCACCCCGTCCGCCGCACGAATTCGGCCGCCTGCGCGGGGTCGGTGTAGGAGGCCTCGCCGTGCGCGACCCGGACGTCGTCCTCGACTCCCTGGAGGCGGCCGATCTCCGCCTCGACCTGGACGCCGCGTGTGTGGGCGTGTTCGACGACCGAGCGGGTGATCGCGACGTTCTCATCGAAGGGCTTCGCGGAGGAGTCGATCATGACGGAGGTGAAGCCCCCCTCGATGCACTGCTTGGCGAGTTCCAGGCTCTCTCCGTGGTCGAGGTGGAGGGCGACGGTGACGCCGGTCGACTCGATGGCCGCCTTCACCATATGAGAGAGGAAGGCGGGGCGTGCGTACTTGCGTGCGCCGGCGGAGACCTGGAGGATCACGGGCGAGCGCAGCTCGGCGGCCGCCTCGACGATCCCCTGCACGATCTCCATGTTGTTCACGTTGAACCCGCCGATGGCGTACCCGCCGGCGCGGGCCTTCCGCAGCAGGTCGAAAGAAGCGACGAGCGGCATGCCGATACTCCCATGCAGCATGGACAGGCGCCCGTCAGGGCGCCGTGGACCGCCGCCCGTGAGGGCGGCAGCCAGCGCCGCCAGCCTGACGGCTGGCGATCCACGGCGCCCCGGCCCGCTGCGCGGGCGCCCCGCGCCTCTCCATGGAACCTGCAGGGTACCCCTTTGGCCCGCTGCATCAAAGCCTATTGACAGGGAGACCCCGGGGCGTAGAATCCCCCGCTCACAGGAAACCAGAGGCGAAATGGACTCGAAGCGGCACAACCTGTCTCCCACCTCGGCGCAGTGTAGCTGTATGCGCATGCGCACCGCGGTGGGACCGATCGGGAGCTGTCGCTAGGACCCTCGGCCGGTAACAACGAAGCCCACCGCAGTCGCGAGACCGCGGTGGGTTTTTTCGTTTCCAGGGTCCCCCCTTCGAGATCACCTCCATGTTCGCCCTCTTCTCGCTCCTCGCCGCCCTCTACCTCGCGACGAACATCGGCGCGAACAACGCGGCCACGTCGATGGCCCCCGCCCATGGCGCCGGACTGTGGGGGCGCAGGCGGACGCTCGCCATCTACGCGGTCGCCGTCCTGCTCGGAGCGATCGTCGCGAGCCACGCCGGCATCCGGACGCTCGGCTTCGACCTGATCGGCCCCGCGCTCTACGAACGGCCGCTCCTCCTCCCGATCGTCCTCGCCGTCGCCGGGAGCTGCATCCTCACCGCCACGCTCTTCGGCCTCCCCGTCTCCACGACGCACGCGACCGTCGCGAGCCTCGTCGGCGTCGGGGCCGCGCTGGGGTCGGTGCGGGAGGCGGCCGTCCTGCGCCTCCTCGTCTGGTGGGCGGTGACGCCGTTCGCGGCGCTCGCGTCCTCCTACCTCGTCGGGAGGCTCCTCTACACGCGGCTCCTGCTCGGCCTCTACCGACTGCGCGGCCGGCGCAGCAGCCGGCGCTGGTTCGGCGCGCTCGTCACGCTCACGGGGGGGTACGTCGCCTTCTCCGCGGGGGCGAACAGCACGGCGAACTCGGTCGGCGCCCTCGTCGGCGCGGGGATCCTCCAGTCCCGCGAGGCGGCCTGGATCGCAGGCCTCGCGATGGCGTCGGGAGGCCTCCTCTTCGGCGGCCGCGTCCTCGACACGCTCGCGAAGAAGGTGACGCGGATCTCGCTCGTCCGCGCCGTGGTCGTCGAGCTGGTCTCGGGGAGCGTGGTCCTCGTCTCGGCGCTCTGGGGCGTGCCGATCTCCCTGACGGCCGTCGTGACCTTCTCGATCCTCGGCCTGCGCCTCGCCCGGACCGCGGCTGCGATGGAGACGGAGAAGGCGGTGCCGCGGATCCTGATCGCCTGGACGGCGAGCCCCTCGGTCGCCTTCCTCCTCGCCTACCTCTTCATCGTGACGGGGAGGTGACCGCGGCGATCTGCTTCTTGAACGAGGCGACCTCCTCGCGCGACAGCGGGCGCCAGCGTCGCCGTAGACCGTCACCCAGTCGACAACTTGGCTCGACAAGGAGGCGGCCTCGATTCGGAGGATCTCCGAGGTTGGCACGGGGGCGCTACCGAAGCCGGGGAACTCCGGATAGTCGGCGTTCCCCCGCAGATAGTTCCATCGGCGACCGACTGCGGCACGTCAGGGTTGAGCCCCGTGTCCGACAAGAGCTTGCGCATGTACCCGACGCCGACGCGCAGCCGGACAACGTCGTGCCCAAACTGCGTGCGGCCGTACTCGCCGTACATGTCACGCGCGGGCCCGGTGCAGCCAGGGGGGTAACCGCTGGGGAAGTAGCCCTGCCAGCACATGGCCGAGGGCTGTCGTCGGCTGAGGCGCAGAAGCCCACAAGGGTCAAGAGAGCGCAAGTCCTGAGCACGACCGGGAGGAGGTGTTCTGGTCCATTCCGGAAATGCGAACGCGGCCTGCGGTCGAAGGCGCGCGGACCGGGTGGGTTTCTTGACGGTCCGCGAACGCGTGGAGCGTCGGGGCATGCGTCGCACGCCCCGCGCCCCACGCTCGCGGCCGCTCCGTCTACCGCGCCTGGGTCGCCACGGGGCGCGTCTCCCCGTTCAACAGGTTGTAGGCGCTCGAGGGGGCGCGGATCCACCATGCGAGGGTGAACCCCGTGCTCACGTCGTCGAAGACAGGCATGTAGCCCCCAAGCTGCCCGGGGTACCTGCCCAGGCCGACGACGATCTCCGCCCGCCGGTCCCCGTCGAAGTCCCCGCAGCACGGCCGCGTCTCCCCGTTGGCCGCACCGTAGGCGTCCCAAGGCACGCGCACCCAGGCGCGGTGCGCGTACTGCCCGTCCGCCCCGCGGAACACCTCCATGATGCCGTTCGACCCGCGCCCCAGGCCCAGGACGATGCCGCAGGTCCCCCTGCCGTCGAGGTCCCCGCACGCCGGCCACACCGCGCCGGAAGACGCGTTGTACGCGCTCCACTGCACCCTGAAGGAGCGGACGCGTGCGTACCCGTGCGGGGCGTCGTCGAAGACGTCCACGTATCCGCCGTCGGCGCGGGACGCCGCGTAGCCGAGGACGATCTCGGCTCGCCCGTCGCCGTCCACGTCGCCGCAGGCGGGATGAACCTCGCCGGAGGCGGCGATGTACGCGGCGCGGCCGCAGGAGATCCGCGCGATCGGCGCGAACCCACCCCGTGCGTCATCGAACACCTGCACGTACCCCGCGCGCCCCGGCGCCGCGCCGGTCCCGAGGAGGACTTCCGCGCGCCCGTCCCCGTCCACGTCGCCGCACGCGGGCCAGGTCTCCCCGTTCATCGCGTCGTAGGTCTGGTCCGGCAGTCGAAGCCACGCCAGGACGCGGTAGCCCGCCTGTGCGTCGTCGAGCACGACCGCGTAGCCGCCGGCCTGCGGGCAGCGCCCGAAGGAGACGACCAGCTCGTCACGCCCGTCGCCATCGACGTCGCCCGACGCGAGCCGGGTCTCGCCGTTCGCGTAGTTGCAGGCGGCCCACGGCGCGCGCGTGCCGCCGAGCGCGGCGAACCCGCGCGTCGCGTCGTCGAACGTCGGGATCGAGCCGTTCCCGCCCCGGCCGAGCCCCACGGCGATCTGCGCCGGCCTCGCGCTCGGAGCGTGCTGCTCGATCCACCTCATGAGGGCGTCGTACTTCGGCGCCTGGGAGCGGGGCTCGGCGATGTACTCGAGCGCGCCCCACCTGCCACTGGAAGGGCCGTAGCCGTCGCAGTCGTTGAAGTGCACGAGGAGGCCGCCTCCCGCCGCCTGCCACCCCTGCAGGAAGAGGTCATAGATGCTCCCCATGCGAGGGGAGCGGGCGGCGCCGTCGAAGAGGTCGTTGATCGTCGTGTTGTCCGCGAATGGGCCCGCCGCCCTGAGGTCCAGTCCCCCCTCGTAGGCGATCATCGGGAGCCCGTGGCTCCGCGCGACCTCGCGATTGGCGGCGACCTGCTGCAGGACCGTCGGGAGGGCCGTGTTCTGCAGGTAGTTCAGGAACTGATCGAGCGACATCGACAGGACGGCCGGCTCCTCGTTCTCGTCCCACATGCCCCAGTAGGGGGCGATCGCGAGGGCGTCCGTGTGCGCGACGGCCAGGGGGTCCGACAGGACCGCCTCGGCGACCTGGGGGAACTCGCACCAGGCGGCCAACACGCGGGTGAGCCGGTCGCGGGGGATCACCCGCTCGAAGATCTCGAAGATCTGCCTCGACCGCAGCGTGTAGAAGCGCATCCGCGCCTGGAACGGGTCCGGACCGAGTCCGCGCCGCAGGCCCTCGGCCTCCGCGTACTGGTACTCCGGGAAGATCTCGTTGAAGACCTCGTTCGAGTACTCGACGTAGACCTTCAGGCCCGCGTCGAGGCGCTGGGTGACGAACTGGGCGAAGTGGAGGACGTAGTCGTCGTCGGCGCGGGTCGGGATGCAGAACCACGCGTCCGCGTGGAGCCGGTTGCAGAGGTCGAGCATGACCTCGAGCGGCGGGCCGTTCGTGCTCCACTGCGCGTCCTCGAGCTGCGGGCGACGCAGCCAGGTCTCCTGCGTGTACCAGCGGGCGTCCTCCCCCAGCAGCCACTGGTTGAAGCGGAGCACCCGGTAGCCCCGGTGCTTCTCCACGTACATCGGATTGAAGACCTCGCTGTCCGCTACGTCCGCGGGCATCCGGATGCGGATGTTCCGCAGGTAGTTCGCGGGGTTCGTGGAGGTGATGGTGAGTCCGATTCCGATCCCCCGGTTGTCCACGTCCAGCACGAGTCTCCCCGCCGAGGTCTCCATGACGCGGACGTTGTCCGTCCACTCCAACGTCCCCACCCCGTCGAAGAGGACGACGTAGCGTCCCGACGGGTAGTGCCCGCCGATGCCCCAGCACATCACCGTGCGCGCGACCTGGTCGGCGTCCAGCGACGTGACCCAGCCGCGCGCGTCCAGATGGAGCGCCCGCCCGTCCTCCCACACGCTCGAGCTCCCCGAGAACAGGGGCCGCCCGTTCTTGAAGACGTCCACGAACGGGAGAGAGGTGGCCCAATCCAGGACTCCCCCGAGGTTCGTCCCGATCGGGACGTCCTCCGCGCGGGCCGTGCGTGGCGTCAGGACGCCGAGCAACACGGCAATGAGGAGAGAGCGGACGCAGACTGGTGACTTCATGGCGCACCTCGCTGGGAACCGTCATGCGACCTCACGCCGGCCGCGGGCGAGGGACGGTCCCTCCGTCTCTGCCCCCGATACCCATGGGGTCGGGAGGTGTGACCGGGATTCCCGGAAGACGGGGAGGGGGACTACGCCTCTCGCCCCGGGTCGGTCTGCGGGGTCCAGTCGGGCGGGAGGAATCCGCGCACGAACGGGAAGAGCCCGACCTCGATCAGCTCCTCCTCGATCCGCTCGCGGGCGGCGTCCTCGAGGGTCCGGGCGACCTCCCTCGCGAGGTGCTCCGCGAAGGCGCGGCGTGCCCTGCTCAGTTGCTTGCGGAAGGCGTCGGGCCGCATCGCGCTTCCGCCTTTCGTCGCCAACCGCGCGGCCAGGGCCGCCGAGTCCTCGTCCGGGTGCGCCTGGGAGAGGCGCAGGACGGTGTACCCGAAGTTCCCCGGGCTGGTGTGCTCCTGCTTCTCCAGGGCCCTCCACGCGGCATCGAGAAGGCACTGCCGCCACTCCCCGATCCACTCCTGATCCGAGGGCGAAGGAGACTCCTCGCCGGCGGCGACCTCCGAGACGTCGGCGTCGACCTGCGCGCGGGGACGCTTGCGCTGGAGGAAGGTCCGCGCCGCGTTCCGCACGGCGGCCTTCAGGTAGTCGCGGAACCGGCCGCGCGCGGGGTCCGCGTTCGCGAACCCCCGCTCCAGGACGCGCACGAGGAATTCCTGCGAGACCTCGTCTGCGTCGTGAGGGTCCCTCGTCAGGGCGGCGGCGTACTTGCGGATGGCCGGACCGTAGCGGAGACAGAAGTGGGCGGTGTCGCCGAGCTGGGGCCATCGCGTGGAGATCCACTCGAGGCGCGAGAGGGGACGCGAGTCCTTCGCAGGTCGTCCTGTCATCCCTGTCTCCTACCGTCCGCCGCCCGGGCGATCGGCCAAGCCCTCGGGAACCTGCCGCAAGCGGACGATGCCGTCCCAACAGGCGGTCGCGACGACCCTCCCGTCGGGGGAGTACGCCACGCCGCCCACCGCGTCGCCGTGTCCCGCGAGCCCGCCGATCCGCACGCCGCGACCGGGGTCCCAGAAGGTCACGTCGGTCCCTCCGGAGGCAAGTACGGCGCCGTCCGGCGAGAACGCCACGCACCACACCTCTCCCCCAGGGTCGCTCCATTCTCGGATCCGCTTCGACGTCGACAGGTCCCAGATCTGGATCGTGGGCCCGCCGCAGACGGCCAGCGTGCCGTCGGCCGGGGAGAAGCAGATGCGATTCACCTGGAGTCCGGTGGAGAGCTCCTCTCGAGGCTCCCCCGAGGGGAGTTCCCAGGTCTTCACGACTCCATCGCGCGCGCCCGACGCGAGCCTTCGGCCGTCCGCCGAGATCGCGACGCTCCAGACCCACGATGCCTGGCCCGCGAGGACCCGGGATTCCCCCGTCGCCACGTCGGCGAGGCGGACGCAGATCGGGGCCTTCCCCTCCTCGGGCTCGAGACCCACGGCAAGCGTCCTCCCGTCGGAGGAGAAGACGATCGAGTAGACCTTCGCTTCGGCCCCGCCGGCGGGCACCGTCACGTCGCGCCCCGAGACGAGGTCGTGGACGCGGACGTCTCCTCCTCCGGAGGCGGCGACGAGGTCCCCCTTCGGGGAGAACGCGACGCAGTTGACGGCCATGTCGGGCCACAGGGAGGGCTCTTCCCGCCCCGTCTCGAAGTCCCAGACCCGGACGCCGGCCAGGTCTCCGTCGAACGTCCCCGTGGCGAACCGCTTGCCGTCGCGCGAAAACGCAGTCGCGCTCGCCTTCCCCCTCATCCGGATGTCGACTCCCTGGGCGAAGACCTGTTTCTCCCACGCGCCCGTGGCGGGCGGCGCGCCGGCGTCGCTCTTGCCGTTCGCGGAGGGATGGGCCTCGGGGCCGGGGCGCCCGATCCAGTGGACGATCGCGCCGATCAGCGCGAGCGCGGCCAGCGCGGCGGCGCCCCAGGCGGCCCTCCGACCCGCGGGCACGGCAGCGCCGGCGGGGGCGGACGCGCCTCCCACCGCTTCCCCCGTGATCACCGTCGGCAGGACGCTCGCCTCGCGTCGGGCCGCCGCGGAGCCCTCGAGCGCCCGTAGGGCGTCGGCGCGCATCGTCGTGGCCGAAGGGTAGCGATCGAACGGCTCCTTCGCCATCGCCCTCCGCACGATCGCGGCGCACGCCTCGGGCAGCGAGGGAACGACCGATCTCGGGTCAGGGACCGGGTTCGAGCATTGCGCGAACATCACCGTGAGCGGCATGCTGGAGGGGTACGGGGGCCCGCCGCACAGGAGCGAATAGTAGGTGGCCCCGAGGGAGTAGATGTCGCTCCGTTCGTCCGCCTTCTCTCCCCTGCACTGCTCGGGGCTCATGAAGTGGGGAGTCCCGAGGACGCCGCCCGATCTCGTCAGAGACGCGCCCGACGCGTCGGCCGTCCGCACGAGGCCGAAGTCGGCGAGCTTCGCCGTGCCGTCGCTGCACAACATGATGTTCGCCGGCTTGATGTCCCGGTGGACAAGGCCAGCCTCGTGGGCGGCGGCGAGCCCTCGGCAGACCTGCTCGAGGACCTGGGTGGCCTCGGCCCAGGGGATCGCGCCTCGCGAGTCGATCGTCGCCTGGGCGCTCTTGCCCTGGACGAGCTCCATGACGAAGTACTGGACCTCCCCCTCGCACCCTGCGTCGTGGATCGTGACGACATTCGGATGGTGGAGCCGCGCAGCCGCGCGGGCCTCCCGCAGGAACCGGCTCTCCTCGGTCCCGTCGCCGTCCACGGAGTTGGCGACCACCTTGATCGCCACCTCCCGCCTCAGCACGGAGTCTTCCGCCTTGTAGACGACGCCCATCCCTCCCTGACCGAGGCGACCGAGAATCCGGTACTTGCCGAGCCTCGTGCCGACGTGAGGGTCCCCCAAGGTCGACGCCGCGGACGTGCTGTCGGGAGAGGGTCGGGGCGGATCCTGGGGGCGGGACGGGGAGGACGGCTCCATCTGGCTCGTTCCTCGGGGGCCGGGTCGCACGGAGGAGAGTACCATACCGGCGCACGTCGTGACGCGCAAGCCGGGAGTCCGTCGATTCGCCGGTCACAACCGCAGTCCGACCGAGTAGGGGAGGTGTCTCGTTCGGGGATCCTCGAGTTGCGGAGGTGCGTCATGCGCGAGTGCCGGCGCCCGAGCGCGGGCATGGTCCTGGGTTCGTTCGCCGGTGTGGCCGCGGTCATCCTCCTCGTCGCGGCGTCCTTCGCGGTCGCTCCCCCTCGGGGGAGGAGGCCTGCCCATGTCCGCGGAGCCCGCCTGGGCCTTGGCACAGGCCCCACGAGGCTGCAGGAGTTCGCCATCCCCCGCCCGGCGGACCGGCAGCCGTTGCCGCAGCTCCCGAGCGCGGAGGACGGCCCCCTCGGAGGACATGGGGATGGCACGCTGGCGCAGACGACGGAGGCACTCGCCGATCGCCTTGCAAGGGACCCTCGCGCCGAGGTCCGCGGCATCGCGCTCGAGGCCCTGATCGGCCGAATGGGGAGAGACGCGGCCGCGCGGCACGCCGTTGCCATGGCGGCGATCGCGTCCAAGGACCCCGAGGTGCGGCGCAGGGCGATGTCCGTCCTCGGATGCTCCTCGATCGTCGCGCGCTGACGGGACAGCACCTAGCCTCGCGAATCCGGATCGCAGGTCACAGGCGCGATGGGGTCGGGTAGTGGAGGCAGTGGGACGCGTGATGTGTCCCGCAGAATCAAGGTTCTTTTCGTCGGAGGCTGCCATGCTGAAGAAACTGCTCGGATCGGTGTGCTCCTTGGTCCTCCTCCTGCTCGCGTTCGCGCCGTCGGAGACGCTCGCGCAGGGGAGCCTGACGCCGCTCAACGACGACTTCACGAACCCGACCACGCTGGCCTCCTGGCGGCGCGTCTACGCCGAGGAGGGTTGGGGCGCGGACCAGCTCGAGTCGCTGGACATCGGCAGGACGCGGAGCGACTGGTTGACGATGGTCCCCCGCTCGAGCGTCTGGTACCAGGACTGGCGGGGCGAACTGACCTTCAAGCCCGTGCAGGGGGATTTCGTGGTCACGACGCGCGTCCACGTCTCCTCGCGCAGCGGATCGGGCACACCCCAGAGCAGCTTCTCGCTGGCGGGAGTGATGGCCCGGGTTCCCAACGCGCAGCGCAGCCTGTGGCAGCCCGGCCACGAGAACTACGTCTTCCTGTCGCTCGGGTCGGCGGACCTCCCGGGGACGCTGCAGTACGAGGCCAAGAACACGGTGGACAGTGACTCACGGTACCAGACGAGTCCTTCGGGGACGTCGGAGGCGTACCTGCAGATCGCTCGCGTCGGGAGCGTCTTCATCCTCCTCGCGAAGGCGCCGAACCAGCCGTGGGTCGTCATGGGGAGGTACGATCGGCCCGACATGCCTGCGCAACTCCAGGTCGGGATGACCTGCTACACGGATTGGGACACGTGCTCCGCGCTCGTCCCCTACACGCACAACTCCACGTCGATCACCTGGGGCACGCCGGACCTGATTGCGCAGTATCACTACATGCGGTTCGAGCGCCCGGTCCTGCCGTCCGCGCTCCAGGGGGTGGACCTGACGGACTCGTCGGCAGCGCCGGACGATGCGCTCCGGGGCTTCCTGGGAGACGCGGCGACCTGGTAGGTTCGCAGGATGCGGATGGACCGCCTGGGCTTGGCCTCGGCACGACGTGGAGGCCAAGCCCGGGGCGGTGTCAGGATGCTCTCCTCGGCTACTTCCCCGTGAGCTTCCGCACGGCGGGCAGCCAGGATTTCTCATAGAACCGCGGGTCCGACCCCTTCGTCGCCCAGAGTCCATGGAGCGAATCCAGCATCGGGCCGTAGCGGTCGCGCCAGGAGTCCCACGCGAGGGCGCCGCGCATCTCCTCCTGCGGGACCAGCGGGTCGCACCACGCCCGCCCGTTGTACTTCAGCATGAGGTCGACCTGGTCGGGTACCGCGACGTCCCACTTGTCGCCGTCCACGATCCCGATGCAGTTCGCCTTCCGATACTGCGAGGCGACGTACCGGGCGTACGGCCAGTCCGCGCCGTGCCCCTCCACGGCCTCCCCGCGGACCGTGGCGGTCGCGTAGGTGTCGATGAACGGCATGAAGAGGTCGGGAACGCCGAGCGGCGCGCCCCCGCCCCCCATCTGCCCCGTCGAGTGCAGCGTGATCGGGCCCGAGGGAAACAGCTCCCGCACCATCCGCAACTGCTCGTATCCGACAAGCCAGTCCTGATCCGCGGGGAGACCGTCGATGTACACGCCGCCGATCCCGTACTCGTCCCGCCAGCGCCTCACCTCGTCGACGTACTCCTGGGCGTCCCGGCTGTAGTAGTAGTTGGAGGAGATGTACTGGCTGGGCTGGAGCCCCATCTGCTTCAGTCTCGCGATCCGCTCGCGGACCCACGCCTCGCCGAGCGGCTCGTACCTCGGGCCGAACGACATCCCGTATCCCTGCACGCTCCAGGTCCACGGGAGGGTCGTCGAGAAGTTGCCGGGGTAGATCGTGTCGTACTCCTCAAACGACATCTCGTCATAGGTCCGCGCCGGGCGGTATTCGAACGAAGCCTTCCAGTCGAACGGCCTCGGCGGGAAGACCGAGATCGCAAGGCGTTCCCCAGGCGTCACGGTCCAGGCGACCTGCCAGCCCGCGGGCGCGCCGCTGAGGAAGTTCGTGTCGTTCGCGACGTCGACGAAGTCGAGGTCCGGCGTGATCGCGACGGCGCCCGACAGGCGGCCGCACCCGACAGGGATGCAGGGGTTAGCGGTGAATCCCCCGACGTCGTCGAGCGCGATCAGATGCCCGTGGTACAGGCGGTTCCAGCGGCCGGCGATCCGGCTCGTGCACGTGAGCGTCACCTCACGCTGGGGCGAGACCATCACCATCCCGTCCGCCTGCACCCCGAACGTGATCTCCCCGTTGGTCAGGACGCAGACCGATCCCGATTCGTGGGAGACCTGGAGGCCGGCGAGCGGCACGGACGAGGCCCACGTCGCGACCGGGCGCTTCCGCTCCAGCCGCTGGTCCGCGAGGATCCTGTCGTTCGCCAGGTCGAAGGTGTACCTCGCACCCGTGGTCTCCACCACGATGCTGGAGCACGAGGCGACCACCGAGGTGACCGCCATCGGCAGGGCTCCTACGCCTCCCCGAAACGTGACGCCCGCTCCCGCGGCGAAGGGCACGAGCGCCCTCTCGGGCAGCTCGAGGAACCTCGCGTCCGCGATGCGGAAGCGCTGGCCCGCGATCGTGCACATGCGAAAGACCTGCAGGATGAAGTTCATCACGTGCGGGTTCATCGGCGAGGTGAACTCCCACTCCCATCGCACCCAGCCGCCTGTGCGGTTGGGCAGGCCGTTCTCGTACACGGGGAACATGGGGCCTCCGCGCTGGTCCTGCTCCTCCTCGTGCAGGAGGTCGAAGATGCCGCCGACGTTGAGCTCGGCCCGGTGGTCCGCCGTGCGCTCGAAGTCGGCGTCGATCAGCACCGACACGACGTAGGATGGCCCGTCGCTCTGCATGGTCATGGAGTATGTGGACGGGGAGTCGCTCGCTTCGCTCCTGGAGAGGGGCCCGCTCGGCATTCGCCGCAGCCTGGCGATCGGCGCGGCGATCGCAGAGGCCCTGCACGCGGCCCACGAGGAAGGCGTCATCCACCGCGACCTCAAGCCCGCGAACGTGGTCATCGACCGCGGCGGCCGTCCCCGGGTCCTCGACTTCGGCGTCTGCCGGCTGCTGGACGACGCGGCGAGGCTGACGGCGACCGGCGACCTCGTGGGGACGCCCGAGTACATGGCTCCCGAGCAGCTCCTCGAGTCCGTGGAGCAGGTCGACGCCCGCGCGGACGTGTATGCCATCGGCGTCGTGCTCTACGAGATGCTCACCGGCGTGTCGCCGTTCGCCGGGGCCAACGTGTTCCAGACCCTTAAGCACGTCGAGGCCCTCCGCCCGCCCGCTCCCTCGACGATCCGACCTGGGATCCCCGCGGAGGTCGACGCGCTCGTCGCGCGGGCGATGTCGAAGTCGAAGTCGGATCGCCCTGCGAGCGCGCGAGAGTTCCAGCGCGCGATCACCGCGGTCCTCGACCGGCTCCCGTCGCAGGGCCCCGCGGAGGAGGACTCCTCGCCACGTCGCAGGGGGCCCTCTCGCCTCGGAACGCTCGTCGCGGGGATCCGCCGGCGAAGGGGGGCGTGCATCCTCGCGCTGGTGACGCTGCTCTCCACGGCCTCGGTGGCGCACCTCGCCTGGAAGGGGGCGCAGGCCGGGCGTCGCCAGGAGGAGGTCGCACGAAAACTCCTCGCCACGCTCCGCGGACAGATCGCCGGCGAGCGGGACCCGTCTCGAGGAGGGGAGCCCGAGGTGCCGCCGGCGCGGGGTCCTCTCGAGCGTGATGCGTCACGAGGCGGCGGAACGGATCGCGCTGGCGCTCGACCGCCTCCCCGTGGCGCTTCGGGAGGCCTTCGTCCTGCACTCCGTGGAGGGGATGCGATACGAGGAGATGGCGCTCGCGACCGGCGTCGAGGCGGGGACGCTCCACGTACGCGCGCACCGGGCTCGCGGACTCCTGCGACGGCAGCTCGGCTCCGTGGTCGACACGCTGTGGAGGGAGCAGCCGGGCCCCTAGCACGCACGATTCACGAACGCGCCGCGGCGGCTCCGCGGAGGGGGGGCGCTTCGCGACCCCCCCGGGTCACTTCCCGGCAGGAAGTTCCGGTGTGCGGTAGTCCGCACCATAGCCCGCCCACACGGGTCCCAAGACCCGCGACACGCGGTCATCCGCCTCGATTATCGCGATGACGAGCGGGAACCGCCCCGGCGGCTGGTGCCACGTGTTCGAGTTCGCGCCCCAGGCCTGGCCCTCGGCGTAGGCCCGGAAGCGCAGGACCCTCTTCGCCTCGATCAGGACGTCGATCTCGCCGTCGATGTGTCCCTCCACGCCGATCGGTCCCTTGTAGTTCTCGCAATCGCCGCTGACCGGGACGAACTCGGACTTGACTCGCGCGAGCACGCGAGCGTCGGACAGGAGCGCACGGCTCAGTTGCCCGTTGTTTCAGGTGCAGCCGAGGACGTTTCCGTCCATGACCCAGATGAACATCGGCTTCCCGGTCCGTTGCGATTCGACGCGGGCGCGCATGACGTTCGGCTGCCAGGGGATCTCAAGCCACCGCTGTTCCGCCGGGGTCGGGAGGACTGAGGCGATCTTCTCCTCCAGGTCGGACGCGGCCGCCGCCAGCGAGAGGGCCAGGACGAGCAGAATGCGCATGGGTGGGGCTCCTTCACTGCATGTGCGGCCGAAGCCGGTCGGCCTCCCCGCCCCGGGTGTCTGACTCCCGATCCAACATCATGACCCGCCGCTGCGAAGCGTGTCTAGGGCAGTGAGGGATGTGGCTTTCCATGGCGCAGGGCCGGGACAGGCGATAGACGTCAGGGCCGCGGGAGCACGTCGATGAGGATGAGACTGTCGGGTCGATCGAGCCTGATGATCGCGCGTCCGCTTCCGTCGACGACGATGTCGTCGAGGGGCTCCTCCTGCCACTCGGCGCACAGCTCGTAGCCGGGCGCGGCGTAGGGGAGAACAATCGAGCGCACGGTGACTGCGTAGGCGCCGGGCGCGAGGCCGTCGAGCGCCACCGACAGCTCTCCGAGAGGCTCGGCGTAACGGTCGACCAGCAGCACCTGCACGCGGCCGCCCTCATGACGCGTGGCGAGGCTGCGCAGTCTGCTGCTCGCGTCGACAACCGCGACCTTCACGATTTCGCCATCCACCATGCCGCGGAGCGCCTCGAACGCGCGGTACGTTTCTCGCGGGCGGTACGTCACGCGCTCGACGACGTTCGCGGGGGCGGCCTCCCCGGCAGAGGGGACGACCGCTACCCTCTCGTGCACGGCCTGGATCATCGACTGCGTGCCGACCGGCTGCCCGCCGTTCTCGTCCGTGTCGTTCCAGCCGTAGTAGTGGGCGCGGATGTCGATGTGGCGGTCGCCGTTGGGGTCGCCGTAGACCGTCACCCAGTCGACAATTTGGCTCGACAAGGAGGCGGCCTCGATGCGGAGGATCTCCGCGGCCGGCACCGGGTCCCGAGCGTACCCCGGATACTCCGGGTAGTCCGCATTGTTGAACATGTAGTTCCACCCCGAGATCGACTGGGGCACGTCCGGGTCGAGCCCCAGGTCGAGCAGGAGCTTCCGGTAGTACTCGACGGCCACGCGGAGGCGGACGGCCGTCGGGTCGTAGGTGATGGAGGAGGCGTGCTCGTCGTAGCAGTCGCGCGACAACCTGCAGGCGCAGCCCTCGAGGCCGTACATGTATCCCTGCCAGCAGACGGCCGAGGGCTGGAACTTCGCCTGCCCGAAAAGGACGCGGGCCACCTTCTGCGTGTGGGCGAGCCAGTCCTTCGCGTCGACCGCGTCCTGGGCCGGCCCAAACAGGTCGTGCGAGAAGATGGCGTGCCCCGGCGCCGCCAGGCGCACGTCTGGAAGCGTCCCCTGCAGCGCCATCTGCGTCACGACGTAGAACTCTGCGTGATCGAACATCGCCTCAGGGGCCCGCACGCTCCGGTACCTCCCCAGGTAGTACGACTCGGGCTCGGGGAAGAACTCGATCATCGGGTCGGGGAGGCCGCGTCGCCGCAGGTGGGCGCCCACCTGCCGCATGAGCGCCTCCCACTCCTCGATGTCGTGGGGCCAGAGGGTGACGTTGTAGTCGTCCATGGGCGGGCACGGCCTTCCCAGGAAGTCCGGGCAGGAGAGGACGCCGGGCACCACTCCCAGTCCGAACGTGAGCCGCTCGCGGCGAATCCCCAGGCCGCCGGCGGCGGGGGCCGCCTGCAGCCTCGCGACGTGGTCGTCAAACCTCCTTGTGTCCATGTAGAGGTCTCCTCTCGGCCCGAAGGGACCGGTCACGCCCGGTGCGCGGGCGGTGAGCAGGGCCGAACGGAAGACGGTGATCCCGTCGCCGAAATAGAGGTTGCCCTCCTCGTCCATGGAGTCGAGCAGCGGAATCGAGTCCGTGGTGAGGCCGAGTCGAGCCCAGATCTCCCGCTCGGACGGATTGTCGATGTCGGCGGGGTATCCCTGCACCGCGATGTAACCCTCGAGAGCGCGACCCGGGACGGGATGCGGGTCCCCGACGGCGACGGTGACGCCCCGCAGGACGGCCAGGGGCGCGGGGCCGTCGTCGGCTGAGGCGCAGAACGCGGCCACGGCCAGCAGCGCTCCGATCCTGGACGCCTGCCCGATTGTCGCCCACGGGGCCCGTCGCGCTGCGTTTCCCTGGTCCATCCATGGCCTCCTTCCGTCATGCGCCGTGGATCGGCCCGCGGGCGACCAGAAGGGGGGCCCCTTCGGCCGCGCCACGGACTCCCGACCCCGTCGTCCCCCTGTACAACGCTTGTCCCCGGGTGTTTCAGCGATTCTTCAGCGGGGCGGCCCGCCGTCCGGGGCTCGGCGCCTACGCCGCGCAGAACCTGCGGGCTAGCTCAATCGCCTCCGCATGGCGACGGAGGAAGAAGTAGCAACGCAGATGGCTGTCGAGGTTCTCGACGACGGAGCTGGCCCGGACGGTCTCCTGGGCAATCTCTTCCACGGCCGCGAGGATCGCATGGAAGCGTTCGCCGAGCTTGCGTCGGAGTTCCGACCTACGCTCCCAGCGCTGCTGGGACTCCAGGTCCATCTCGATCGGCGCGGCGTCCCCCCAGGCCCGCGTGCGAACGCGGGGCGCAGTCCCCTTTGACTGAGGTTCGTGGTCGATTCGATGCGGCAGGTGCCCGGAATGACACGGGCGGAGAGGGACCTCTCGGTCCCTCTCCGCCCCGCATCGCAAGAGGTCGTCGGTGGCTACCGCGTCGCGCAGAGCGTCGGCCAGATCGCCCCGCTGGTCGAACCACGGGTGCCGGACGGCACCTGGCACCAGCTCGTCGCGCCGAAGCCCGTCCCCGTCGAGACCGACACGCCGACGAACTCGGCGCCGCCGCTCCCCGTCCCGACGAGGAGGTCGGCGCGACCGTCCCCGTCCACGTCGCCGAGCGCCGGGTGGATCTCGCCGTTCGCGACGTTGCAGTCGCTACGACCCGCCTGGTGCCACGCGCGCAGGGCGAGGCCCGGCGCCGCGTCGCCGAAGACGGCCGTCCAACCGCCGTTCGTCGGGTAGGTCCCGAGCCCCACGACGACCTCCGACCGACCGTCCCCGTCGATGTCGCCGCAGGCCGGCCACGTCGCGCCGTTCGCGGCGTTGTACGCGCTCCACGGCACGCGGGCAAACCGGGAGAAGACGAGACTCGTCCCGCTCGAAACAAAGTGCGCGAGCCAGCCCCCGGAGGGGCGGTACGTTCCAAATCCGACGACGAGGTCGGCTCGCCCGTCGCCGTTCGTGTCCCCCATGGCCGGGTGCGTCTCTCCGTTCGCCCGGTCGTAGGCGGCGAAAGGGGTCCGGATCCACGCGCTGTGCGCGATCGACCCCGCGGCCCCGCGGAACACCTCGAGCAGGCCGCCCGAGGTGGCACCCAGGCCGACGACGATCTCGTCCTGTCCGTCACCGTCGATGTCGCCGCAGGCCGGCCAGCTCTCGCCGTTCGCGGCGTCGTAGAGCGACCACTGCACGCGAACCCACTGGAGGAGCCGCCGCCCGTGCGCCTCGTCGTCCAGGACGGCGAGGTACCCGCTGCCGCCGCGGCCCAGGCCGACGACCAGCTCGTCCGCCGGGTCGTCGTCGAAGTTCCCCGCGGCGGGGCCCCGCCCCCCCCCCCCCGGGGTGGGGGCCGCCCCCCCGGAGGGCCCCCGGGCGCCGGGGG
>ORJL011136030.1_pt1 | contig 17149 bp, 14 predicted proteins | sample 1779941 | NCBI WGS metagenome assembly ORJL01 (sample SAMEA104232317, study PRJEB22302) | groundwater metagenome | biome: forest; feature: aquifer; material: groundwater | place: USA | collected 2011-08-07 | depth 5.8 m | reverse complement strand
GCTAGGGCTAGACGAAGAAGTTATTATCGAAGCTTTTTTTATGAATCGAGATGAGATCAAGGAATTAACATATCGTGGTTTTGAAATTGGTAACCATTCATATTGTCATGATAATATGACCAATCTAAGCTCCTATGAATTAAGGCGCGATATTTATAAATCAAAGGAAATTTTATCAAGCATTTTGGGTGATAAAATAAATATTGAATCTTTTTCATATCCTCATGGGCGCTGGAATAAAGAAGTTTTAAATATTTTGGTATCTCAAAATTTCAAATACGCTTTAACTATAGAAGAAAGAGGTATCGCCAAAAAAGATGGTCATCTTTTACTGCCCCGTTATGATACCAATTCAATTAAGGATTTTTTAAATTTATGAATTAATAAGAAATAAATATGAAGACTATACAGAAAAAAGTTACCCAAAGTTTTTTTAATAAAGTGGCCAATGAGTGGTTTGAACGAACTTATGACCCCAAGGGTAGTTATCTAAAATTTCCTGTTAATCGGTTAAGGAAAGATGCGGCTTTAATGGAAATAGAAAAACTGGATTTAAAGCCAAAAATGAAAACTATGGATATTGGTTGTGGTACCGGGCAATTGGTAGTTGATCTTTTATATAAAGGATTTGAAGCTTATGGAATAGATGTTGCCGATAAAATGATCCAAGAAGCGAATAAAAGCCTGGTTAAATCAAGGGTTGATAAATTTAACCAAAAAGAAATTTTTAAGGTTGCCGATGTTGAAGATCTGAACTTAGCCAAGAAGCGCTATAATTTAATAACAGCCTTAGGATTGCTTGAATATCTTGATACTGATGAAGAACTTTTCAAAGTTTTGAAAAATGTTGTTGTTTCAAAAGGTTATGCTTTAGTGGAGTGCCGCAATAAGTTTTTTAATTTGTTTTCTGGAAATAACTATACTTTATCAATTTGTGAGAGCGGCCAACTTAAAGGATTGGTTAATTCTTTGTCCGAAGTAGAAAAGTTTAGCCCCATCGCGGATATAGGGATACCAAATATACAAAAATTAGTTACGGCCAGCATAGAAAATTTTTTAGAAGAATCAATCGGCAAAAAAGAATGGAATGTTTCTACCCAGAAAAAATATACCAAATATCCTGAAAAAATGTTGAGGCGACAGCATACTCCCCAAGAATTAGCGAAAACGGCTAAAAAATTCGGTTTTGAATTGGGGTATGTTGTTTATTATCATTTGCACCCTTATCCACCTAAGTATGAAAAAAAGTTTCCGCAGATTTATAACAAGATTTCAGATTTGATGACTCCCTTGGGGCAAACCTCTTTAGGCGCAACTTCTGCTTCGGCTTTTATCGGAGTTCTAAAAAAGAATAACTAGTGACCAATAAAAAAGTTAACTGGATATTAATCGGGATAATATTTTTAGCTCTGATTCTAAGAGCGCCGGGTTTGTGGTGGGGTTACAGCAATTTGGATTTTTGGGAGCCGGATGAATATCAATACTTCGGCATTGCCCGCAATGCCATCAATCAGTTTGATAATAAACTTGTGCCGGACGAGGAGGTCACCGATCAGTTTAACGCTCGCGCTTTAGGGACTCACATGGCCTGGTTGGGGTATCCTGTTATAAAGTTTTTGGGATTACCCAATTATTATTTGCTGGCCGTCGGGCGGTTGGTGGCCTTAGCTTATTCCTTGGCCCTTTTGTTTTTATTGGCCATAATCGGCCGGAGGATTTTTAACAATGCCAGAATAGGCCTATTGGCGGCTCTGGGTTTGGCAGTTTTTGATCTTAATGTTACCTATAGCCATTATGGAGTGCCCGATATTCCCCATGTCTTTTGGTTTTACTTCTCCGTCTATTGGATCTTTAGATTGATTGATTCTTGGCGTGAAAACAAAAGCGAATTACCTCTAAAAGAAATTTTATGGTCGGCGGTGGGAGTAGCATTTTCTTTATCTTTTCGTTTCCAGGCGGTTCCCTTACTAACCTTGCTGGTTGTTTTGGGTTGGAGTTTATGGGCGGCTAGATTCCCAGAGCGAAGAACACGGTTAACCTGGGCGCTGGTGGCTATTTTGTTGGTGGCCGGAGTATTTTATATATCGGTCGGATTTGATTACAACTGGCATGAGTTTTTGAAATCAAAGAAGGAATTAGCCGAGGGCGCTTTAGATATTATACAAAATGGCCGACACGATCACTGGCTATATAATCCATTTCTTTATTTTATGGCTATTTTAACTGGAACCAGTTTTTTAGCGGCAGCATCATCTTTCGCCTCGCTTATTTATTTTTTCCGTCACGAAACAAAAAACTCAATAGCTCGCCGATTTATCCGACTGATGATGCTGACCTTGCTCGGCGCTTTTATATTTTTGTGGTTAGGCGACGGGACTTTTGTGCGCCACGCTAATATATTTTTGCCGGCGGTAGCTTTGTTGTCCGCTTATGGCGGCATTAAGTTTTATGACAAATTTGAGGCGAAGCGACTGTTAAAAATAGGAGTGATTGGAATAGTGGTCGTCTATACCTTAGGGCTGACTATTTTTTCTCAGTACTATTTTGTCAAAGATAACCGCTATGAGGCCGCCAGGTTTCTTAAAAATTATGGCTCAAACAAAAAAATAGTTTACTCCGGGTATGCCCATGTCAAGGGCTTAAATTCTTCGGGACTATTACCTGATCTAGATAATGCTGATTTAGTGGTTATGCACGAGGCCTTATATGGCCGGTATTATAAAAGTTTCACTGTGCCTTTTAAGAAATTTCCTAATTGTTGCCAAGACACTTTTTTATGTCTGCCTCAAGAATGTTCAGCCGTTCAGTCGATTCTAAAAAATGAAACAGATTATCAGCTTATTAAAGAATATCCGATCAATAATCCTTTTCCCGAGAGAATTTTATTTAAAAATCTTTTCGGAACCTATGAAACTTTTTTAGGGGACATTCTTATATACGAGAAACAAACCAGTCCAGCGTTGTCCGTGCCTGCCAGCGCCGATTAATTATTTTTCCGCCGCCAGCCAAAGATTTAGGCCTAATTCAAAATGTCCGCTGGATATTTTTTTATCTTCAAAACCAGCTGTCCGCAGAAAAGTTCTTAAATCGTCGGGCGAATAAAGATTTTTGTGATCATTAATTTCAATTGGACTTACTAATCTAATTTTAGCCAATATTCGCAGTAGGATGTTGGTCCAATGGGCCGGTGTGGTCATGATGCACAAACCCCGAGGTTCTAAGACCCGGTATATTTCCCGAATAAGTTTTTGGGCCAGTTCCGAATCGGCGTGCTCTATCATGGCCAGAGCGGCAACGATGGAGAAGTTATCTTCCGGGAAAGGGAGATGGGGATTTAATTCTATATCTTGGTTAATCCTGATTATGGGGGTCTGGTTTTTCTCCAGTTGAAGCGGGGGGGATATTTTATCCAGACCGTATTTTTCTTTAAAAGATATATTAGCCAGAAAAAGCGGAAAAGAACCGCAGCCGATATCAAGAATTTTGCCCGAGCGCAGGGAATTTGATATTAAACTATCGGCTATATGGGCGCGCCTTCTGGCTAATAATTTTTCTAAAACTCCATAACCCCTGGTACTGCTTAGATTAGACATTTAGATAATTAAAATGGTATATATTATTCTATTAATACAGCTATAATATAGCAATCAAATGGTTTGGTAAAGTTTTATCTAGTCGCTTCATTTAATATTTTATGGATAACTTATGAAAATTTTAGTAACAGGCGGGGCTGGTTTTATCGGCAGTCATTTAGCCGAGCAACTTTTCAAAAAAGGACATACTGTTTTTATACTTGATAATTTATCCACCGGCAGCATGGATAATATAAAACATTTATTAAAGAACGGCCGTGTTACTTTTACGCACGGATCGGTTTTGAATAAGTCCGATTTAATTCCTTTGATAAAAAAAACCGACAAGATTTTTCATTTGGCCGCCGCCGTGGGGGTCAAATTGGTCACAGCGAAACCCTTGGAGTCAATGATAACCAATGTTGACGGCACCAAAAATGTTTTGGAATTGGCAGAATTAAGAAACATTCCGGTGTTGTTAACTTCTTCTTCGGAGGTTTATGGCAAAAGCGACCAACTGCCTTTCAAGGAGGACTCCGATAGGAAATACGGCTCGGTTTATAATGAGAGATGGGGTTATGCCTTATCCAAGGCCTTAGACGAATTTTTGGGCATGTCTTTTTGGCGCGAGCGCCAGTTACCCGTGGTCATAGTGCGTTTGTTTAATACAGTGGGACCGAGGCAGACCGGCCGTTACGGCATGGTTATACCTCGCTTTGTAAACAGCGCCTTAACCGGTTCACCCATAACTGTTTATGGCACCGGCAAACAGACCCGCGCTTTTTGCCATGTGGAGGATGTCGTGGGGGCGTTAATAAAATTAATCGCTTGCCCTAAGGCCTATGGCGAAGTGGTTAATCTTGGGTCTACCCAAGTGGTTTCCATAAACGATTTAGCTCGAATGGTAAAATCAATAACCCGGAGCAAATCCCCGATAACCCATATGGCTTACAAAGACGCTTTTAATGAAACCTTTGAGGATATGTTAAGCCGCGTGCCCGATCTATCCAAAGCTAAGAGATTGATTGGTTATAAACCCAAATATAATCTTAACGAAATTCTAACTGCGGTAGCGGATTATCATAAAAAACAGAATCATGTCTAAAATAAAACTTTTATCGGTTATTGTCCCGGCTTATAACGAAGAAAACTCAATCTCTAAAACACTTGCTATAGTGGCCAGTGTCGCGCCGTTAAAGGAAATAATCGTTGTTAATGATGCTTCTACGGATAAAACTGGTTTGATATTAGAAAACTTAAAAAGAGATTGGGGTGATTATAGAAATTACCCCTTTTTAGAAAGGTTAATAGTAGTTAACAAAGAAGTAAATGAAGGCAAGGGCTCGGCTATTCGCGCCGCTCTGCCGTTGGTGGCGGGCGATGTGGTTTTGATTCAAGACGCCGACCTGGAACTGGACCCACGCGAATACCCCAATTTGTTGGAACCGTTTGATAAACTGGACGCTGATGTTGTTTTTGGTTCCAGATTTAGGCGGGAAGGCATTATCCGCGTTCATGGCACGACTCATTTTTTAGGCAATAAATTTTTAACTTGGGTTTCTAATTTTTTAACTGGTCTTTATTTAACCGATATGGAGACCGGTTATAAAGTTTTTAGCAAAGAAATTGCCAAGTCCTTAAAAATAAAATCCAACCGTTTTGGCATAGATCCGGAACTTACCGCGAAAATATCCAAGTTGGTTAAAAAGAGGGCATTAAGTTTTTATGAAGTGCCGGTTTCTTACCGCCCGCGCACTCGCGCCGAAGGCAAAAAGTTAAAGGCCATCAAAGACGGCTTGGTGGTTTTGGCGTCAATATTTTATTTTAACATCTTTGATGGCACAAAAACTTAATAAAAATTTCTGGATTGTTATATTTTTTTCTATTCTGGTGGGGTTATTATATGTACTCCCACCCATTTTTGTTTGGAAATATTTTTCCAACAGAAACGAGTCCTTTGTTCTAGCCAGCTTTTCAACTTATCAAGATGAACTAACTGTCTATCTCCCAAAGGCGCGGGAGGTTTACGATGGCCATTTACTGACACGAGATCTTTATTTTGATGAACAGAAACCAACAGTTCTGAATGTTTTGCCGACCTGGTTTTTCGCCGTTTTTATATATTTGTTTTCAGGAAACATAAATTTGGCTTACCTGTCGGCCCAATTCTTTTTTATCGCCGTAATATTTATTTTATTATTCTATCTGGGATTGTTTTTGTTCGGCAATTCCAAACCATGGGCGTTATTTTTTGGGTTAATAGGGGTATTAACTCCGCTGTTATTTGCAAATTATCGCTTTGATTTTAATAGCCCCCTTGCTGCTTTTAAAGATTTGGCATCTCTTTCGGTGAAACAATTTATTCCAATCGCGCGCACTCAAATACACAAAATGTTTTTAGCCCGCGTAGACGATCCTCTATTAACATATCCAATATATATTTCCGCAATCTTTTCATTCATCGTTTTCTGGCGTAAACCCAAAATCGTTGGGGCTGTTTTGGCGGGTTTGTTTGCTGGTCTTTTATTTTATACTTATTTTCATTATTGGATTTATTGGATGATTTTTTTGGGCGTTACAGGAATCTACGCGTTATTTTTCCAGAAAAAAGATTTTATAATGAAATACCTTGTTCTGGCTGGCGTTGTGGCCTTGGTCTCAATTCCTTATTTTATTAATTATTTTGCTTTCGTCCATGCGCCGGGCAGTTTGGATTATTCGCTTCGTTTGGGCTTGCGTTTGGGCCAGGAATCCCATCTGGATGATGCTTTGGTTTACTATATCTCTTATATTTTGTTATTGGTGGGCGTTGGGGCTACGATTTTTAAACGCGACAAACCTCTGGCAATTTTATTTTGTCTTTTTTTGGCGGCGGCTTTCATAAGTTGGAATGTTCAGTTTATCTTAGGTAAAATGGCCGTGTATTGGCAGGTGAGCAAAGCCATATCTCCATTAGTTTTTATAATATTTTTTTATGTTTGTTATACTTTAATCCAAGAAATTTACAGGAGTCGTAAAGTTTTTAAAAATGTTTTTAAGGTTGTTTTTTTAGTGCTGACCCTGGCCTTAATATCCAAAAAGGTTGTAAATGTTGCATCTATTTATTATAAACCGGCGCTGGATGTTGTAGCCCTATACCAGTTTAACAGTAATATAGATAATTCTTTCGGGTGGTTGAATGTTACTAAAGAATCAGAGCCAAAGGTTGTTTCTTCTTCTTTGGTCACATCATTGTATTTGAGCACTTATACTTCCAGCCGGCCGTTTTTAGCCACGGGATTTATTTCGCCCATGCCCATGGCGGTTCTTGAAAACCGTTATCTTACGGCGAACAAGTTGTTTGGGGTGGCAAGGGATATTTTAGAAAAAAGAACTACGGAAAATTTGGATGATTGTGTTTCAAACTGTCCCATAGAAAGTTGGTTCAATATTCATAAAACCCCGCGGTTTTTATATGTAAATTATTTTTGGCAGAACACGGATCGGGGAGATAATTGGTTGCCTTTGGATTATTTGGCCGATCTCTCGGATCGTTACAGTAAATTAAATCCGCGCTGGAGTGATACGGATTCAGATTATGTTTATTATGGCCCTTGGGAGAAACAGTTTTCCGAAACTAATTTTGATGAAACTCCTGAACTGAAACTAGTTTATAAAAATCCAGAAGTGGCCATTTATAAAATAAAATAATGGTTAAAGCAGCGGATTTAAAATATTTAGCAATTATTATAACAACTGCTTTTGTTTATAGTTTTGGTTTGATTTTTTTTACTGGAGTACCGGCCAGGTATCAATTGAATAGCGATGCCGAGGTGCATTTGGTTCATTGGCGGGAGTTTTCCAGCAATGACCGTATTTCGTTGGTTAACGACGCGATGTTTAAGTTGGATATTCGGCCCAAAGGAGAATTATTTATTGATAAAATAATTGTAAAAATCGGAGAATTTTTAGGAATTAATATTTTAAGTTGGTCAGTGATTATCTCTTATATATCATTATTAATTTTTTTAAGCGGAGTTTATTTTGTGGTCTCTCGAAGCTTAAATAATCGTCTAGTCGGATTTTTAGTGGGGTTGGGGAGTGTTATACCCGCTTTTTCTTTAGGCGGATCTTCCTGGGGGCTTCCGGCCAACGGTTTTTTACCGAGGGATCTGGCTTTGGGTTTGGCGGTCTGGCTATTTGGACTTTATTTATTTGGAATTAAGAATAGGTCTATATGGAATATAAGATTAATGTTTTTGGTAATGGGTCTTTTGGCCAATTGGTATCCTTTACTGTTTTTCCATTTTAGTTTAGCTCTGATACTCGCCGATATAATTAGATTAAAGTCCCTTAAACTGGATCATATTCTCTACGGTTTAATTTTTTGTACCGGCGCTATTTTCGCTATTTCCGATATAGTTTCCAAATCGCTTAATTTTACGGCTATAAACATGGAGGCCTTTCGTGGCCGTTTTAGTTATCTGCTTTTGGAATCGTGGGAGTACGCTTTTTTCAGATATTTAAGAAGGTTTATTTTATATTTAATGGCTGTGATCGCGATTTATTTTGCCGGCCGGAAATATTTTTCTCGGGATAGTTTATCGCTCTTAAAACCATGGCACTCGCTTTGGCTAAGTTCAGCCGTTCTTTCGCTTTTGGGTTTGTACTTAGAAAATTATACTTCTTTTGCCAGATTCTTTATTTCTCGGTTATCAGTTTGGTTTATATTTTCTTCCATGGTGATTGTCGCTTATAGTATTTGGTTGGCAGCGGACCACAGAAGTAATATGGACTATAAAATACCGGCGATATTTGCCGCATTGATTATTTTTTTAGGTCAGTCCATGATCCCAACGGCCTATAGGCATGCGCGTGACCTTCGCGCAAATTCCGAGAGTTATCTAAAAGAAATGGCTACTATAGAGAAACTTAAAGAAATTACAGCGCTCGGCGATTTAATTTTTATGAATCCGGACCGGGCGGGTAAAATCAGGACTTATGGTGCACGAGGCACTTATGTTAGCTGGAAAGACGGCAATATCGCGGTTTTGGATGGCGTGGGCGCTTTGGAATGGAGTCGGCGGCTTAAAGAAGCCGATGAGTCCTTCAACTCCGGCAGTTTTGCTAAAATCGCGGCTTTCGGGCGGGCCAATAATATTAAATATTTTTTATACAACGAAGACGAGATTATCGGAGAAGAAGAAATAAAAAAATATAATATTTTTGAATTAAAACCTTACGCGGTGGCTAAAATAATTCCATAATCATGACTTTTTTTAAAAATAACTTTTGGTTAGTCCTGATATTATCGTCTTTTTTGGTAGGCGCGCTTTATAGTTTGCCCCAGTTTTTAATTTGGAAAAATCTTTATGATTCAGGCCAAGAATATGCGGTCATACAATTAACCCACCACAGTGATGAGGCCTACGGGCATATGCCTATTGCTCGTGAGATTTATGACGGCCGTTTTCCACCGAGCGATTTATATTTTAACCAAAAGACGCCGTCACTCTTTGGTCCGTTTCCGATTCCATATATGTTGATGGCGTTTTTTATTTGGCTGTTTCACGGCAATATAAATGCGGCGTACACAGGCATTCATTTTGTGGCCCCGGCTTTTTTATTTGTTTTATTCGTATGGCTGGGTCTGGTCATAACCCGACGGCAATCATGGGCGTTCGTGGTCGGCTTTGTGGGCACATTGACGCCGATCGTGTATCATTTGCCCTACGCTTTTAAGAGTTGGGATAATTTCTTGAATGTTGTTGTGAAAAACTTTTATCCATTAATTAAGACCCCGTTGCCGGATCTTTTTTTGTCACGGACCATGGATTCGTTGTTAACCTATCTTGTCTTTATTCCGGCGATCATTGCGCTGATTATCTTTTGGCGATCACCGAGTAAGAGAACTGGGGTGTGGGCCGGCGTGATGCTCGGAGCGCTTTACTACACCTATTTTCATTATTGGGTATTTATGACGATCGCGGCTGGTTTATTGGGATTAGTTGCCTTGTGGCAACGAAAAGAATCATCGGCGCGGTGGCGGGCGATGCTGTGGTTGGCTGGGACTGTAGCCCTGGTAACCATTCCGTACTGGGTTAATTTTTTCCAGTACATGCGATTGCCGAATTCACGCGAGGTTACAGATGGTTTGGGCACAATGGAATATGGCCGTTCACTCCGATTGTTTCCGGTGATTTTTGAATATTTATTTTATGGAGCGCTTGGTTTAATTGTGTACTGGTTTTGGTGGCGTGGTAGCGAGCGAACGAGTCGGGAACAAGCAATTTTATACTGGGCTTTTATCGTGGCAATGTTTATAACCTGGAATGTGCAGGTGATAGCCGGTTATGTGCCCCAGCCGGATCACTGGCCGCGGACTTTTAGTCCGTTTATTTTCGTGATGAGTGTTCATGTGTTATATGAATTGTCGCGCCGAATCAATCAGCGGACGGTGGCAATCGGTCTCGTTATTTTAAGTTTACTGTTGGTCGTTAAAAAAATCAATAACATATTTATTTTTGTGAATCCGCCGGCGCAGGTGCTGGTTGAGTATTCATTTAATCCGCGCGTTGTCGGTTCGTGGCAATGGATTAATAAAAATGTATCCGGCGAACCGGTAATTGCTTCGCCGTCATTTATCAGTTCGCTGTATTTTACCACCGAGACAGCGGCTCGTCCGTATCTGGCCACAAGGGTTAATTCCAGCGTGCCTAATAGCGTGTTAGAAGACCGGTTTTTGGAAACATATAAAGCGTTCGGCGCGTCGAGTGCGATGGTAGAACAGCTATTGCGCAGTGATCCGCGAGAGCTTTGCAGTAAGTTTGTTGATTGCTCAATAGCCAATACCAATGACACGCAAAATTGGCTGAAGACACCGCGTAATTTATACAGCAGTTATTATCGAAATCAAATTAGGTCTGACGCGCCGACTATTTTTCGGCATGTGACCGAGGATAAAGTCCGGGAATTAGTTCAGCGTTACCAGCAACTGCCGCCGGTTTCTTGGGATCAGCTTAACGCGGGTTATATCTATTACGGACACTGGGAGAAACAGTTAGCCCAAAGTAGTTTCAACCCAAATTCTGATCTGTCTTTAATTTACCAAAATTCGGAAACAAAGATATATAAACTCCAAAAATAATTTTATATCACTGCCATCGTATTTGTATTTTAGAGAGGCAAGGAATAATATACCAAAATGGAATATTTAGACCCTAAAGAAATAAAAGAAAGTTCTGAAGTCAAAGAACGTCTATCAAAGTGGGTAAGCCCGACTATTCGCACCGGCTTTAGTGAATATTTGGTTAATAAATATATAACTAAAAATAGTTTTAGCCTGCTAGACGCTGGTACAGCCAGCGGTGAATTTGCGAAGGTTGTTAAAAAAGTAAAACCACAAGCGAAGGTGTATGGTGTTGATATTGAGGACTATCGTAAAGACACAGAGGGGGGCTTTGATGGTTTCTTCGAGGTTGATTTGAACATTTCGCGGTTGCCGTTTGAGGACAATACTATGGATTATGTTACGGCCTGGTGTCTTATTCCTCATCTTGAAAATCCCTATAATTTTACCCGTGAAGCCAGTAGAGTGCTTAGGCCCGAAGGTCTGTTTATGTTTTCGGTAATCAACGTTGTTTCTCACGGGCATCGAAGGTATTTTTACAGGTACGGCGAGCTCCCTGGTTTTCACGACAGGAATAATCACATTACTATTTTAACCCCTGCAGTATTAAAAAAAACCGTGTTTAAATATTTTGATGTGGTGGGTTGCGAATATCTTTTAAGCCCGAGTATTTTTAGTGGTTTTTGGGGTCAGATACGAGGGGTTATGCATAAACTTTTGCCCGACTGGACTCGCCAGAGATGGGGCGCGAAAGTGTTTTATATTTTACGTAAGAAAATACTTTAACATATTTTATAGATGTATATTATGCGATTATCAATTGTGATCCCGGCGTATAATGAAGGATCGCATCTTGAACGAATTGTTCGCGACATTCACGAGGAGCTTCAAAAAATTGGGTCCGATTTTGAGATTATTATTGTTGATAACGGTTCTACTGATGATACTAGGATCGTTCTTGAAATGTTACAACAAGAGATGCCTCAAGTGCGCGCTCGCCGCGTATTCCCCAATTGCGGCTATGGTGGGGGGGTTTTGACAGGCCTGGCTATGGCGCGGGGCGAGATAATTGGGTGGACAGACGGTGATGGCCAGATAGACGCGGGAATCTTAAGAGAAATGTATGAAAAAATGCGGCAAGAAAATCTTATCTTTCTCAAGGCCAAGCGGACTATACGCCATGATGGAATATTGCGCGCAATACAAAGTAAAATATATAATCTAATTTTTCATGCGTTGTTCTCCACATCGGTCAACGATGTCAATGCCAAACCAAAATTTTTTCGGCGCGATTTTTATGAGAACATTGGTTTGGCGTCTGTTGATTTTTTTATTGACGCCGAAATTGTTATTAAGGCCTTGCGTTCGGGGATTCCCATAAAAGAGCATCCAATTGTTTTTCAATCAAGAAAAGAAGGGATTTCCAAGATAGGTCTGGGGGCGGGGCTTGAATTTGTAAAAAACTTACTTTACTATAGATTTTTTAAGCGATAAAAAAGTAGAATTATTATTAAATTACTAATTTATGAAATTAAGTTATCCCAAACATCACTTCGTAAAAACCGGACATATTAGCGCTTGTCAGGTTTGCAATTCAGATAAATTGCATACTGTTTTGGACTTAGGCCATCAGCCGTTATGCGACACCCTATTGACTGAAGCCATGCTCAACGAACCAGAAAAAAACTACCCGCTTCGAATGATGTGGTGTCAAAACTGCACCAATGTGCAGATAGATTATTGCGTGGATGGGAAGGAGGTCTACCATCCGGGTTATCCGTATAAGAGCGGTATTACAAAAGAGTTGGTTGAATACCAGATAAAAATTAGCCAGTCGTTAATAAAAAAATATAACTTAAAACGCAATGATCTTGTTGTTGATGTTGGCTCCAATGACGGTACATTGCTAAGCGGTTTTAAGAGTACAGGTATTAGAACAGTGGGGGTAGAGCCGACCAATATTGCAAAAATCGCCAAGGCCAACGGCATCAAAACCATACAGGCCTTTTTTGACATTAAAACTTCTGAAATTATTAAGAAAAAATATGGACGAGCTTCGGTGGTTGTAACTACAAATGTGTTTGCTCATATGCAGACATTGGGAGAAGTTGTTATGGGCATATATAATTTATTAAAAGATGACGGCGTATTTATTTCTGAAACGCACTACCTTTTAGATGTAATTCAAGGGGGCCAGTTTGACACTGTATATCATGAACATTTGAGGACATACTCGTTAAAGGGGCTTATTACATTATTTGGCCAGTATGATTTTACGGTCACGGATGTGGAAAGGGGAAGTAGATATGGGGGTAATATTCGCGTACATGTTACGAAAGGCAAAGGCAGGCCGGTTAGCCCGGAGGTTGGAAAATTATTAAAACTGGAAAGGGAGTCGGGGCTGGGGAAATACGAAACATATGTAAAATTTGCGGACCGTGTTAAAAAAGCTCGCCTCAAATTTGTCGATTTTTTAATAACTACAAAAAAATCTGGAAAATCTATTGTCGGAAATTCTTGCCCTGGCCGATCCTCCACGCTTCTTAACTATTACGGAATAGATAAGGAGTTATTGCCGTATTTGGCTGAACAGCCCACCTCTCTGAAATTAGGCATGTATTTGCCCGGCAAACACATTCCAGTGGTTAATAATAAAAGATTAATAGATGAGCAGCCGGACTTTGTTGTTTTATTGGCTTGGCACTATGCCAAACCGATTATGGAGCAATTAAAGGCCCGGGGGCTTAAATCGGACTTTATTATTCCCTTGCCAGATTTTAAAATAGTGAAAAATTCGGAAGTTTGAGTATAAAATATGTTCACGATATGGCTAAATTAAAGATCGCAGTTTTGGGGGCAGGCAATATTGGAAAATTTCATGTTAGAGAATTTATAAACGCAGGTGTTGATGTTACCGCAATCCTGGGCAGTAGCAGAGCAACAGCCGCCCGGACCGCCGAAATCCTGCATTCTGAATTTAATGTTAAGCCCAAACCATATTTTGAATTGGATAAGCTTATTGAAACCGAGGACATTGATGCGGTAAGTGTCTGCACCCCCCCAGACCTGCATTATATCCAGGTGAAAAAATGTTTAGAAGCGGGCTTGCATGTTTTATGCGAGAAGCCTTTGGTGCTAAATTCCTATTTAAATAACTGCGACAGAGCCAAAGAACTCGTGGAATTATCGGAGAAACAAGGCAAGATACTTAGCGTTAATACGCAATGGCCTTCGGTTCTGGATTATATAAAAAATCAGGTTGATTTTTCCCAGCTGAAAAGTTTTTCCATGTACACTCAGCCGGGAGCTCCAGGCATAGATATGCTCCCGGATCATCTGCCGCACGCCAATAGTATGGTTGTAAAACTAATTCCTGGCGGGCGCGCTGAAGACATAAAATTTATAAAATATTCCCGGGAAGATCTGGGTATTTATTTCACATATATAAATAAAAATTTGGAGTGCGCTATAACCTATAGATTCGCGTATAAAGCCGACAGGCCAAGAAAAGTAATATTTTCTTTTGACGGCTTGGAGTTCAGTAGAGAAATAGGGGAAAATTACCAGCAAAGATTGGTGGCAGACAAAATAAAGTTTGACATAGAAGATCCTTTGAAAATATCCATTGGAAAATTTGTGGGCGCGATTGAGGGTAAAAATCCTCCTCTGGTGAGCAAAAAAGAAATAACTGAAAATATGGCTCTGCAGGATAGGATTATTGAAGAGTATATGAAACAATAAAACTAGTCGCTGAGTTTTTAAATTATATCTATATGCGCATGTTATCAAAAGAAGAGATCAAAAAAGCAGAAATTCCCGTAGTGATACTATGCGGAGGAAAAGGGACGCGATTGAAAGAAGAGACAGAAATTATCCCCAAACCGTTGGTGCGAATTGGGGAGCGCCCAATTTTGTGGCACATAATGAAAATTTATAATTCTTTTGGTTTCTCGCGCTTTATTTTGCCTACCGGCTACAAAGGAGAAAAAATAAAAGATTATTTTTTCAATTATCCTTTGCATCAAAGTGATTTTACTGTTGATTTTACGGAAGGAAAACAGAATGTGACAATGCATGTCCCGGTTGAAGAACGGTGGCGCGTAACGATTGTCGGCACGGGCCTTGAGGCCGAAACAGGGGCGCGGCTCAAACGCGTCGCGTCATACATTACCAGTGATATATTTTTACTTACATACGGTGATGGAGTGGCCGATGTGAATATTGACGATTTAGTCGCTTTTCATTATGCTCACGGCAAGATGGTAACCATTACCGGCATTCATCCTCCTGCCAGGTTTGGGCATATAAAAATTGATGATTCCAAGGTTCATTTTATGGAGAAGCCCCAAATGCAGGATGGCTATATCAATGGTGGTTTTTTTGTATGCAACAGAGCCGTGCTGGAACGCTTATCCGAAGGAAAAGAACTCAACTTTGAGCGGCATATACTTCCTGAATTAGCGGCGGAATCCCAACTGGCGGTGTATTGCCACAATGGGTACTGGCAGTGTATGGATACAGTCCGTGACATGGAATTTTTGAATGAAGAGTGGAATAAGGGTGCCGCAGCTTGGAAGATTTGGTAATAAACATGAAAACAATTGTTTCAAACAAAAAATTTTGGAAAGACAAACGGGTCCTGGTAACAGGCGGGGCCGGTTTTGTGGGATCGTGGTTAAGTTACGAACTGGCGGCTCGGGGTGCTCGCGTGGTGATTCTTGATATTAAACCGGCGCTACCTCTCCTCGGCGAACCGCATGATCGTATCCTCAAGAAATCCGTGTTCGTAAAAGGCGATGCGCGTGACGCTTCGTTATTGCGTACCCTCTTTACTCGGCACAAGTTTGATACTGTATTTCATTTGGCGGCGCATGTTTTAGTCGAAGATGTGCTGGCCCATCCCAGCGAAGCTCTAGACGCGAACATTATTGGAACAGTGCGCGTGCTTGAGGAATCACGAAAGCATCGCAATATTTCCGTGGTGGTTGCGTCTTCCGATAAGGCCTATGGAATTCACAAAGTCCTCCCTTATAAGGAGCACTTTCCTTTACTGGGGGAGAATCATCCTTATGATTGTTCAAAGGCCTGCGCGGATCAAATTGCCCGTATGTATGCGGGCGTATATAAACTTCCTGTGGCGGTAGCGCGGTTTGGGAATATATATGGTGGCGGGGATCCTAATTTCTCCCGACTTATCCCGGGAACAATCCGAGCGTTGCTTAATGGAAAACCTATTAAGCTTCGAAGCGACGGTTCATATCGGCGCGATTGTGTGTATATAAAAGATGTTTTATCGGCCTATCTTTGTTTGGCGGAAGGTCTGGCGCAGGGAAAAGTTTTTGGAGAGGCCTTTAATTTTGGGCACAATAAACCACTGCGAGTACTCGAGATAGTGAATCTAATTTCTAAACTTATGAACAAAAAACACTTGAAGCCGATTGTTTTGAATAAGGCCAAGAATGAGATTCCTCATCAATATCTTGATTCATCTAAGGCGATGGACATATTGGGCTGGCAGCCACAGTATGAGATAAGAGAGGGCTTACAGGAGACAATAGAGTGGTACACAGCCGCCAAATGAGAACTATTTTTATACCAATTTTCCAGGGAACTGAAGCGAGAACAATATTAAGGTCAGACATATACACCCGTTTGTTAGCCGAACCAGGTGCTCGTCTGGTTTTTTTTGTTAAGAGTTCTGAACAATCATTTTACTATTCTAAAGAATTCAACCATTCTCGGGTTGTATATGAAATTATTTCAGATTATAAAAAAGCAAGTTTTTTGGAATCGTGTTTCAGTAATCTGAAGTTTTTTTTAATAAAGACAGAAACGCTGGACCTAAGAAGAAAAATGGATCTGAAAAAAACCAATAATTATGTTAAATATTTTTTGAGTTACTTTAGCAATTTGGTTTTGGCCAATTTTTTATTTAGAAAAGTTACCAGATTTTTGGATTATCATTTAGTTAAAGACAATACATTTAGTAGCTATTTTGATAAATATAAACCCCAGGTCGTTTTTTTAGCTCACCTTTTTGATGATCTAGAAATAAGTTTATTAAGAGAAGCTAAGCGCCGGGGCATAAAAAGTATTGGTTTGGTAAATTCCTGGGATAAACTTACTGCCAGAAACGCTGTCCGAATTTTACCGGATAAATTACTGGTTCCCAATGAAGTCACTAAAAAAGAGTCGCTTAAATATGCTGATATGGGTGATAAAAATACTATAGTTACAGGACTGCCCAACTATGATTGGCATATTAATTATAAACCGCTAAGCCGCTTGGATTTTTTTAAAAAGAGGGGCTTAGATTTTTCTAAAAAATTAATTGTTTATGCTCCTATGGGAAAAACCTTTAGCGATTCTGATTGGGAAGTTATTGATTTTCTACAGCTATCAATAAAAGGCGATTCCATTAGTAATGCTCAACTGCTTGTTCGCTTTCCTCCCAATGATTTTATTGATG
>ORJL010920718.1_pt1 | contig 17149 bp, 12 predicted proteins | sample 1779941 | NCBI WGS metagenome assembly ORJL01 (sample SAMEA104232317, study PRJEB22302) | groundwater metagenome | biome: forest; feature: aquifer; material: groundwater | place: USA | collected 2011-08-07 | depth 5.8 m | reverse complement strand
TACGAGAGATACGTCGCCGTCAACACGGACATGGTAAAAGAGGGCGAGATAGCCTCTTTGAAGGACTTGCTGAATCCCAAGTGGAAGGGCAAGTTGACGATACTGGACCCGACTATGACGGGATCGGGACTGTCCATGTCGTCCTTCCTGGGACGGACCGTGGGTGTTGATGCCGCCCTGGAATTCCTGCGCGGCCTCAAGCAGCAGGGCGTTGAAGTCACCCGGGACAAACGAATCCAGGTGGAATGGGTGGCTAGAGGCAAGTATGCCATTGCCGTCGCCCCGACGCCGGACGTCCTGGCGGAGTTCAAGGCGCTGGGGTCTCCCATCGCTTCAGTGAAGTTGGCGGAAGGAGGCGCCATGCAGACCGTGGGCGGCGCCCTCGGCATACCCGCCAAACCGGCTCATCCCAATGCCAGTACTGTCTTCTTGAACTGGCTCTTGAGCAAAGAGGGACAGGAAGCCTATGTGAAAGGAATTCGTCTGCCCAGCGCCCGTGTGGACGTGTCGAGGGCAGGGATAGATGAACTGTTCTTTGCCGGGCCGAATGACAAGATTGTCTATGGCGATGAGGAGTTCTTCCTGCTGCAGGGGAAATTGGTCCCCATGATCCAGGGCATTTTCGCGGCGGGAGCGAAGTAGTATCTTGAATTTGTGGAGTTGCGGGCTCTTGCGATCCTATCCGTGGCACGGCGGGACATTTGTCAAGGAGGTCTGAAGTGAAAAGAATTCTCGGTATCATCCTCGTGGTTTCAGTTGTCGTGATATCAGCGAGTTGCGCCGGCGGGGCATCTCCGGCGGCGACGACCGCCGCGCCCAGCCCAACGAAGCCGCCGTCTTCCGTGGCGACGACCGCGGCTCCATCGCCCGTCCAGTCTCAAGTCCCCGAGTGGAAGACCACCTGGGACCAGAAGGTGGCGGCGGCGAAAAAGGAAGGGGAAGTCACTTTTTACTCGACGGCAGGACCGGGCGTGAGGGACGAGGTGACCAAAGGTTTTGCCAATGCCTTCGGGATTACCGTGAACTTCGTACCGGCGCCGCCGGGAGAACTGGTCCAGAAGCTGGTCACCGAAAGAACAGCCGGCTTGAACCTGGCGGATGCGATCAATTGCGGTGGGGGGACATCTCTCACCGGCCTCAAGCCTCAAGGTTTACTGAAGCCTGTCGAGCCGGAGTTGATTCTGCCCGAAGTGAAAGACCCGAAGGCCTGGGTGATGGGGCGGCTGCCGCTGGTGGATAAAGACGGGATGGTCTTCGGCATGCTGGCCAGTTATGAAAGAAACATCCTGATAAACACCGAGCTGGTTAAACCGGGGGAGATTTCTTCATTGAAAGACCTCTTGAATCCCAAGTGGAAGGGAAAGATGATCATGCAGGACCCGGTGTCCGGCGCTGGACTGGGACTGGTCTCCTTTATGGCGGGCTTGTGGGGCGCCGACCAGGCGTTGGAATATGTGCGCGGTCTGGCAGCTCAGGGTACCGTGTTCACACGCGATTGGCGGATGCAGGTTGAGTCGGTTGCCAGAGGCAAGTATGCCATCGCCATAGCCCCGCACCCGGAGGCGACGGCTGAGTTCAAGGCTGCCGGTGCGCCACTGCAGTCGGTATCAGTGCAGGAAGGGGCTACTCAGCAGACTGTTGGAGGCGCCCTGGCGGTTCCGGCGAAGACCGGGCATGTCAATGGTTCTACCGTATTCGTCAACTGGATGCTCAGCAAAGACGGGCAGGCGGCCTTTGTTCGGGGAATGAAGTTGCCGGGCGCCAGGGTGGATTCCCCGCGGGAGGGCGTTGATCCCTCATACTACCCGGGGCCCAACGAAAAGGTAATCTGGGGCGATGAAGATTTCTTTCTCCGTCAGGGCAAGATGGCGCCTTTGGTCAGGCAGATTGTAGACGCCCAGGGCAAATAGCCGCTGGGCGAAAAAGGAGTTTATAGCATGAAAAGGGTCTTGTTGGGTGTCATTCTGTCACTCTTGGTGGTCGCATTGCTGGCTGGAGCTTGTGCCCAGTCTGCGCCAACTTCTGTCCCTCAGGCGACCAAGGCGGCTGAGACGAAGGGTACCGCGGCGGCTGATTCAGGCTGGCAGGCAAAATGGGACGCAACCCTGGCCGCGGCCAAGAAGGAAGGGGAGGTGGTGTACTACACGACGGCAGGGGCTGAGACGAGGACGCCGATCGGGGAGGCAATGAAGAACAAATTCGGTATCACCGTTGAGTTCGTCACCGGGCGCGGCCCGGAGCTGAGCGCGAGGGTTATCAAGGAGTATAGCGCCGGGGTCTTCATGGCGGATGTAATGAATTCAGGCGGTGGGACTTTTACCGGGCTGAAAGAAGCGGGTCTGCTGGGGAAACTTGAGCCTGTTCTTGTCCTTCCCGAGGTCACCGATCCCAAGTCCTGGGTGACGGGTGGAGTGCCGTACATTGATAAGGACAAGATGTTTCTGGGGATGTTGGCCGTTTATGAAAAGTACGTGGCCCGCAACACCGACCTGGTCAAGGAGGGGGAGATAACCTCTCTCCAGGACCTGCTGAATCCGAAATGGAAAGGCAAGTTGGCCCTTTTCGACGTTACTGCCACCGGTTCGGGGGCTTCGATGGTCACCTTTATGGCGAGGGTCTGGGGTTTGGACAAGACGAGGGATTTCCTGACTCAACTGGTCAAGCTGGAACCGGGGTTGACGAGGGACAAGCGACTTCACCTGGAATGGACCGCCAAGGGAAAATACCCGGTGTCCCTGGCGCCCAACCCTGAAATGGTGTCTGAGTTCATCGGGCTTGGGCTTCCCGTGACGCACGTCAAAATCGCTGACGGCGGAACTGTAAATACAGTCGGCGGGGCGATTGGAATCATGGGCAAACCGGCCCACCCGAACGCCAGCAAGGTCTTCATCAACTGGATGCTGAGCAAAGAGGGACAGTCCGTTTACGCTGGCAGCTTGAAGCTGCCTGGCGCCAGGGTGGATGCTCCCACTGACGGGATCGACAAGAATACCGTTGTCGGACCGGGAGACAAGTTTGTCCTGGCTGACGAACAGTATTTTATTCTCCAGCGAGATGTGCTGGCCATGACCAATGAGATCATCGCACCGCTGATGAAATAGATATTCAAGGAGTTATCAATGAAAAGACGATTGTACATCCTGGTATCCGCCGTGCTGTTGGCTATCGTGACCATGTCCTGCGCGGCCGCGGGGACGCCGACGGTGCAGCCGAGCGCCGGCCAGACAGCGGCGGCTACAAAGGCGGCAGCGGCTCCCGGTTCGTGGGACTACGCCCTCGCCGAAGGGAAGAAGGAGGGCGAGGTGATGATGTACACGTCCATCAGTCCTGAGGCGCGGAATGCGTTGAGCCAGGCTGTCATGGCGAAATATGGCATCAGGCTTGACTTCCTTGTTGGCAAGGGCGCTGAACTCAGCCCCAGGATACTGAGTGAAAGGGGCGCCGGGTTGTACCTGGCTGACGTCGTAAACGCCGGCGGGACGACCCTGCTGCAATCCCTGAAGCCCAGTAATGTTTTCGTAGACATACAGCCTGAGTTGATGCTGCCGGACGTGCTCGACGCCAAGGCCTGGGTCGCCGGGAAAGTTCCCTATATTGACAAGGATAGGACCGCCATGGGTATCATCGCGACTACCCAGAGGTTCGTCATGCGCAACACCGATCTGGTCAAGGCCGACGAAATAACCAGCTACCGTGACCTGCTGAATCCCAAGTGGAAAGGGAAGAAGATAGTCCTGTATGATCCCACCGTGGCCGGTGGAGGCAGTTCTTTCACCGCGATTCTGGTACAGGACTGGGGAATGGACGCGGCCAAGGATTTTCTTAAGGCGCTGGTCCTGCAAGACCCGGTGATCACCAGAGACGTTACCGTCCAGGTCAAAGATACTGCTCAGGGGAAGTATCCCATCGCCATCTCTACCCACGTAGAGACGTCGGCCCAGATGATTGCGGCGGGCGCGCCTCTGGCCCTGGTAACCGTGAAAGACGCGGTCAAGATCGGCAGCATGGGCGCCGGCGGGCTGTCTCTGCCATCCAAAGCGCCGCATCCAAATGCCAGGAAGGTCTTCGTCAACTGGCTTCTCAGTAAAGAAGGCCAGCAGATATTCTCCAGTAACGTTGGACTTCCCAGTGCCAGGAAAGACGTATCCCGGGAAGGGATAAACCCCACTTTCTTTGCTCTGCCCGAGGAAAAGATCATCGTGGAGGACGAAGAGCATTTCAACTTGCAGGGGACCATGCTCGGCGTGGCCAAGGACATTTTTGCCCCGCTCCTAAAGTAGCGGATTCACGGGTTTGAGCTAACAAGAAACATATACAGGAGGACAAATGCTTCGTAGGCTGGTTCCGTTAGTCAGTGCCATCATGGTCTTTTCTCTCCTGGTTATCGCCTGCGCCCAGTCGGCGACTCCGGCCACTCCGACGCCTGCGGCGACTGCCCCGCCCGCCGTCAAGACGGCTGCGCCTACCGCTGCGGCTACCGCAAAGCCGGATAAACCACAGTGGCAGGTGAAGTGGGATTCCACATTGGCAGCGGCGAAGAAGGAAGGAGACGTTCTGGTGTATGCGAACGTTAGTCCGGAACTTCGGAACGCCATACCGAGCGGCTTTACTCAGAAGTACGGCATAAAGTTGGATTTCTTGACAGGAAGCAGCGGGTCGGCGCTGGCGGCCAAGCTGATCAGCGAGTACGGCGCCGGGCAATACCTGGCCGATGCCATGATCCTGGGAGCTACTACTCTGGTGACCGATTTGAAGCCGAAGGGCATGCTTCAACCGGTGCAGCCTATGCTGCTGTTGCCTGAAGTCACGGACCCTAAAGTCTGGCGTATGGAGCGCCTGCCTTTCATCGACAAGGACACCCAGGCGGTGGCCATGATCGGGTCTTACGCCAGGTACGTCGCCGTTAACTCCGATTTGGTCAAGGAGGGGGCGATCGCTTCGTTCAAAGACTTGCTCAAGCCGGAGTGGAAGGGCAAGATAGTGCTGTTCGACCCTACGGTGGCCGGCTCGGGAAACGAATTTGTTGGGTTCACTCAGAGCATATGGGGGACTGATGCGGCTAGAGACTTCCTCGTGCAACTGGCCAAGCAAGACGTGACGGTCACCAGGGACTACCGCTTGCAGGTTGAAACGGTCGCCAAAGGCAAATACGCCATCGCTCTGGGGTACCGGCAGGACAGTGTGGCAGAGTTCGTTGCTTTGGGGGCGCCCATCGCGCTGGTCAAGACCGTTGAGGGCGGCCAGTTCACGTCTGGCGCGGGAGGACTGGGTATTCCCAAGAATCCTCCCCATCCCAATGCCACGATAGTTCTGGTGAACTGGCTTCTGAGCCAGGAAGGCCAGACTGTCTTCATGAAGGGATTCGGGCAGCCTACCCTGCGGATGGACATTCCCACCCAGGGATTTGTCGATCCGTCTTTGCTGCCTGGTCCAGGGGATAAGGGCACTATGCAGGATGAAGAATACATGCTCAGCAAGGGCAAAATGCTGCCTATCTCCAAAGAAGCGCTGGGGATTAAATAGAAGAACTTGAAGCAGAATCCAGAATCCAGAATCCACAATCCAGAAGAGGAGCATTCTAGATTCTGGCTACTGGATTCCGAATTCTTTTCCCTGGGGAGCTTATATGCCTGATCTAAGACAATGGGTTTCTAAAGTCCAGGAAATGGGAGAGTTGAAGGTGGTAGAGGGGGCTGATTGGGACCTGGAGATTGGCACGCTCTCCAGTCTGTGCGCCAGGAAGAAGGATGGTCCCGCCCTGCTCTTTGACAAGGTGAAGGGCTATCTGTCCGGCTACCGCGTACTGAGCAACTGCACCTCGGGTGAAGCCAGGGTCGCCTATACCCTTAACTTGACTCCTAACCTTCGCGGTCTCCAGTTGATAGACGCATTGCGCCACAAGTTTACCGATTGGCAGAAGACCTATGAGCAGTTTCCGTCCGAGGTCGTCAAGATTGGCCCTCTGATGGAAAACGTTCAAGACGGGAATGATGTAGACCTGTTGAAGTTCCCGACGCCCCGGTGGCACGAGCTAGACTTGGGCCGGTATATCGGAACGGCGGATGCCATTGTCACCAGGGACCCCGACAGCGGTGAGATCAACGTCGGCACTTACCGGATGCAGCTGCAAAACAGGAACACCTGCTCTCTCTACATTTCGCCCGGCAAACACGGCCGGATTCACATTGAAAAGTACCACGCCAGGGGCCAGGCGGCGCCGGTTGCAGTTTCCCTGGGGCACCATCCCCTGATATTCAGGGTGGCCTGTATAGAACTGCCGGCGGGGTCTGAATACCAGTTCGCCGGGGCTATCTCTCAGAAGCCGGTCGCGGTTATCATTGAGGAGGTCACCGGCTTGCCGGTCCCAGCCGAAAGTGAGATTGTCATTGCAGGGTTCTGTCCTAAAGGCAAGATGATGGACGAAGGCCCCTTCGGGGAATGGACCGGCTACTACGCCAGCGGCACCCGTCCCGCCCCGATTTTTGAGGTGGCCCGGGTCTATCACCGGAACAATCCGATTCTGCTGGGTTCGCACAACGGCGTGCCTCCTCACGAGGAGACGTGTTTTCACACGGTCGTCAAGAGCGCTCTGCTACACAACGAACTGATAAACATGGGTCTTCCCGACGTTCGGGGTGTCTGGCTTAGCGAGTTTGGCTTTCAGCAGTTCTTGATCGTGTCTATCAGGCAGAGGTATGCCGGGCACGCCAAGCAAGCGGCGCTGCTGGCCAGCCAGAGCCGGATCGGGGGCTACCTGGGAAGGTACGTGGTGGTGGTGGACGACGACATCGATCCGACCGATACCCAGGAAGTCCTGTGGGCGATATGCACCCGGTCGGACCCGGAAAAGGACATCGACATTTTGCGAAGGTGCTGGAGCAGCGCCCTCGACCCCATCGCTACCAGGTCAGGCGGCGCCTACTTCAATTCCAGGGCGGTCATCGATGCCTGCAAACCCTTCGAATGGAAGGAAGACTTCCCTAAGGAGATAACCATAAGCCCGGAGCTGGTCGACAGGGTGAGGAAGAAGTTCGGGGACTTGCTCCGGTAATTACTTTGACGCGGCGTCTATAGTCTTCTTGGCCAGTTCCATCCAACGGCTCTTGGCCGCCATGGACTCTTCGAGATCGTCGCGGAAATACTTCTTCCCTGGCGAAGGAATGAACATCGGATTGATCCCCTCGGTGGAAGCGTCCAGCCTTCTCACTGGGTTGCCGGTGGTCTTGGCGAATATGGACTGCGCTTCCTTGCCCAGCAGCCAGTTCAGAAAGACCGCGGTGGCGTTGGGGTGCGGTACCTTAGGCGGCACAGCCACTCCACCGGAAGCAGTGGCCACGAGGCTGTCGTCCTCAATCATAGCCGCTTTCACCGGGGCTCCCAGGTTGATGAACTCTGCCAGCATGGCGGTGTCGGGAGCTATGTCAATGGCGTACTTTTCTTTGGCCAGGGATTCTATGTTGGCGCGGTAGTCCCGAGTAATGACCGCGCCCTGCTCCTTGACCAACTTGGTCAGGAAGTCAACGGTTTGTGCTTCACCCCAGACGTTGGTGCCCAGGTTCGTTATCAGAGAGTTGCTCGCTCCGGCCACCGACGGGTCGTGGGAAACGATCTTGCCCTTGTACTGGGGCTTCAGCAGGTCCTTGTAGCTGGTCAGTTCCCCATCTTTGATCATGGTGGGATTATAGAGAAGGTTTCGCAATAGGACCCCGGTCATGCTGAAGGCTAGTTTGTCCTTGTCGACAAAGGGCAGAGCGCCCCCGAGCCAGGCATTGGGGTCGCGAACTTCGGGCAGAATCAGGTACTGGTCCATCGGCCCCATGATGTTGTCGTTCTTGGCGGTAAGAATGACGACGCCGGTCCCGAAGGCATCTGCCAGGTACAGGCCGGCGCGGTTCTCGGCGATTGCTTTGGATACGATTTCAGTGGTGCCGCTAAACGGGGAGAACTCCAGGTCGATCCCGTACCGGCTCTTGAAAGCCTGGGTGAATTCGGTTCTGGTGGCTGGTTTCCAACTGGTGTAAACGGTGACTACGCCCTCTTTCCTGCCGTCGGCCAGGACCTTGTCCCATTTTTGCTGCCAGCCGTCGGTGGAGGCCGTTGTTGTGGCTTTGGAAGTTGGGGGCGGAGTCGCCGGAGAGGGGGTAGCGGCGGAGCCGCAGGCTGTAAACAACAAAGCAATAACCGTCGCGATGGACAATAGAAGATACGTAAGTTTCATTTCGCCTCCTGATAACAAGCTTCATCTGCCGCATCTCGATTCCGGCAGTGTAAGTATGGGAAGATGATAGCTGTCGGCGGTGCGGTTTGTCAAATTAGCGTGTTGGCTCTGTTGTCTGCCGCAGGGAGGTACTATTTCAATGAGTAGATCCATTGGATCAAGGGCGCTTCGCTGGGGCTGGACCCGAGCCATGCGAATATCGTTATGGTCTGGTTACCGGCAGCAGTGGTCGGAGGCCGGTATTCCACTACCATGGATCCTTCGGACGGAAAGCGGTTCGAGCCTCCCCCGATAAACAGTCTCATAGAGCCGTCAGTGCCTCCCGATAGCATTCTGGTAGAACCAGAAGTGGCAGCGGCTTCGGCGTAAACGCTACCTCTTCCGATGGCGCCGGGCTTGACGAACCCGGCGGCTTTTCCGCTGATGGTGAAGTTAACGGGCTGGCCAGAGAACAGCTCAAGTGGCGGGGGTTTGATTGTGAAAGTAAAGGTCTGGTCAACCTGGTCAGTCACGCGCGACCGCACGGCCATGGTGTCTTTTGTTACAGTGTAGCTGAGAGCTTCAGGTCCGGTTCTGGGGGGAAGTTCCAGGGGGGCGTTCTTGGGATTGGGGCGAACATCAGACAGCACCCATTTTAATGACGCGGGTTTGGTGGAGGGTGCCGGAGACGGCGTGGGCGTGCGTGCCGGAGTCGAGGACATGATAGCTGTCGGGCGGACAGTAGGCGTGCTGGCTGGTGTGGGAGATGCCGTAGGAGATGCCGGGGGTGTTGGTGACGGCGCGCCGGTCGGCGTTATCGTGCCGGTGGGCTTCGGGGTCAGGGTAGGCTGGGCGTCCTTTTCCGCCAGCAGTTCCAGTACCTTACGCCAAACCCCGGAGTTGGCCATGATACCGGTGTGTTCAACCAGCTTGTCGTCCGTTTCGGGATGGACTGAGACTGCCTTGTTGTTCAATATGTCGGGGTAGTCCGGGTACGCCCCGGCGCCGCCGACGGCGTAGACGAAGAGTCGGGCGTCAGGGGCGTTTAGATTCTTCCCATTCCCCATTCGGGCGGCGCTCAGAAGAGGCACGGTGCCGTCGCCCGGCCCGTAAATGTTCAGGGCGTAGTCCCTCACCTGGGCGGCCGTGTAACCGGTGGCTTCTCGTAATGACAGTGGCGTGTCCCTGGAACCCTGGACGCCGATCAGGTGATAGTATTTCACCCCGGTTGAATCGCGGCTCCAGTCGTCCTGGGCGTTTCCGTTCGATGTGTAAGCATGAAAGTCCCGGTTGGCTTTGGCAGGTGACTTCATTACGTCGCCCATTTTCGCCGGGTTGGGGAAGAGTTCGTCGACTTTGCCGTTTGGGCCCATCAACTGTTCGAACGAAAGCGCCTTTTCCTGAGGAGACGCCAAATTCATCGCTGCCTCGGTGAGGGTTTCGACGCGGGTGTAGGGAGGACCACCCAGGGCAAAATAGGCTTCGGATGACATGAGTTCGTGGACTCCGGGAAAGTAGTTCAGCATGCCTTCGATGGGGCCCTCTGCGAATGGGTTGGAGGTCGTGCCTACCAGGGTTTCTTGAAACGTCTCCCAGGCGACGGTCGGCCCATAAGAAACGGGGGCGCTCAACTTCGCGTAGATCATCTGGTAAAGGGGCTTGGCCGAGCCGAGGAACGGGGCAGCTATTGTAATGAGTTTGTTTACCCTGTCGCGGTGGTCGATGATGTAGCGCCGGGCGACCAGTCCGCCCATGCTGTGGGTTACGATGTTGACTTTCTTCCCCGGGTAGAAAGCTGCCGCCACCTCTACGTAGTCAGACAGAATGCGGGCGTTTTCCTCTATTCCCAGGCGCCAGTCGTAGGCGAAGACGAACAGAGATGGCTTAGGTTTTTGGGCGGGGAAAGCGCCGGATGCCGTCCGCCGTTCTGGTTTGCCGCTGACATCGTATTCAATGTATCCGCCCGTGTCCTTGAGGTATTTGAGAAACTGTTCATAGAATTGCGTACTGCCCCAGTGACGAATAACGTCCGTGGGGTAGATGGTCTCATGGTTGGTCGCCGGGTTGAGACTCAGCCGGAAGAAATCGTCACGGGTAGCCTTTACTGTTGTTATGCCGAGATCTGCCTCCAGTCCTCCCGGCGGCCACAGGATGCGGGAGTCCGCGGATGCGACCAGCACGGAGCCCTGAATGCCGGGGATGAATACTACCGGGACACGGTCTTCAGGCTGCTTATCAACGTCCTTGCCTACGGTATCTGGGCCGCCTCCGCAGGCAGCCATGAATGGCCCCGCCAGGAGGATGAATGTCATTAGCAGGAGTGCCGCCCTGCTCATAGGTACTGCTGGTCTCACATTGCTCGGTAACATCTTCAATCGCCTATCTTCCTTACGGGGCGAGGCGCTGGCACCGATTCGGACACCAGGCTGACCCGGACTAACCCTCGGTTCTGGAGAAGGGACGCGGGTCGAATCGTCCTCACCGTCCGGTATGTCGGCAACTAACTTTGGATAATGGCTAGTATTATAGATATGATGGCTGATGTTGTAAAGGGACTCTTTCTTTAGGGTAATTGATGTGGTAACATACGTCCCAGACGATCCGGGCCAATATACGTGAGAAGGGGATATCCTTATGGTGAACTCTTGGCTCAAGCCACTGACCGCGGTTCTTGTCTTGATTGTGCAAATTGCAGCTTGCAGCGAGGTCCCGTCTTCAACGGTCACGCAAATCGCTCCCATCTCGACCGCTTCTCCTACCGCACCACCTGCCACGCCACCTCCTACCGCATCACCTGCCACCCAATCGCCCTCTCCAGTTGCGCCGACGGCCAAACCGGCGACGTTTTCTGTGGCCGAGTTGGTTGTGGACAAGACGGAGGTTGCGTCTGGCCAAACCGTGACGGTGACCGCGAAGATTTCCAATAGCGGAGAAGTCGAGGGCCGGTATACCGCCGAGTTGACCGTTGATGGCAAGAAGACTGATGCGAAGGAAGTTACCATATCCCCGCGCGGTACCGAAGCGGTAACGTTCGGTTTCACATCCTCGGAAGTGGGGTCACATCAGATTGCTGTAGGAACATCGCGGAAGGCTGTCACGGTCTTTGAAACGCGCCAGTACTTGCTTCGCCGGGACAGGGGCGAGTTGAGTTACAACTGGAGTGTTTATGATCCGAGGGGCCAGTGGACCCGATTTACTCCGCCTGTAACGCCGTTTACCATCCGTAATGTACAGGTCCGGGGCAGACGCAACGAGTTCAATGATCCTGACAAGAAGAAATACACCATAAAGATATGGGACAAGGGTTTCTCTAAAGAACTGTTCTCCGCCGATTACCCGTACTCTAAGTTCTCGACGGGATACGCCATGGTGGACAATGAAATAGAGCCGGGAGTAGTCGTAAATGACGATTTCTATGTGGACTTCATCAGTCGCTCGGAACAACCCGCATCCGGCCAACAGCCGACTGTGGTGATCTATCTAACAATTGACTACACCGTCGGAGGTGAGCAGTACTCCGGTTATTCCTATTCTGGAACGATAGACTCCAGCCAATTGGCGTCCAAGATTGTGCAAGATCCGAGGTTCGCGTCCTCAAGTTGGGTGATTCAGGTCCAGGGCACAGGAAGATCAGCGGACCTCACGCCAACTCCCGCGCCGCCGAAATCGAGCATCACCGCGAGACCGACCCAGGCCGCTCCGTCGCCGACGATAAGCGCCAGCGAAATGTTGAACACTCTTAAGAAGTCCATGGTTCGGATCAAAACCGATTCAGGCAGTGGTTCCGGACAGGTGATCCTTTCGGACGGTTATGTCCTGACAGCTAACCATGTAATAGAGGGCGCAACCAGTGTCAAGGTGGTTATGCCTGATGGAACGGAGTTAGCCGGCAAGACCCTGGGCAGGGACGAAATGAGGGATATCGCACTCATCAAAGTGTCCGCAGAAAATCTCAAGGCGGTATCAGTCGGCAAGTCCGGGGACCTGAAGGTCGGCGATGAAGTATACGTTGTGGGGTTTCCGCTGGACCTGAAAGGCGACGCCACGGTGTCGAAGGGCATTGTCTCGGCCAATCGCAAGGACAAAGATACCGGAGTCACGGCGATTCAGACCGACGCCACTGTCAATTTCGGAAACAGCGGGGGCGCACTGGTTAATAAGAGCGGCGAATTCGTCGGGGTCATTGTCAGCAAGTACATCGGTACAGGCGTAGAGGGGGTAGGATTTGCTGTGCCCTATGATGAGATTAATGCTGTGATGGCCCGATTGAAGGCGGGTGAGTTCATCGAGATGCCTTTCGCCTCAGGCGATACGAACGTCACGAAGTTCGAAAGCAGGAAATATTTCTACTCGTTCTCCTACCCTTCATCGTGGAAGGTGGGGCGCGATCAAGAGGACCAGTTGCTGATACAGGGCAGCGGAACGTTTATTTTGGCCCGGGTGTTTCTGGCAGGCGGCGCCGAGAACGTGGCGGATCTCGGAGCCCTGGTGAAGCTCGTCAACGACAAGGCGAAGCAGACTTACCCCGATTTCAAGGTTGTGTCTAACAAGCTGGTCAGTCACGGGTTAACTGGCGTGGAATTGACCTTCGACTATACTTACCAGGGAGAATCGTACCGCGGCGTCGCTTTTGTGGCGCAGTCGTTGACCGGGGGAAGGGGGCAACTGATGGGTTACGTTATTGAGGTGGACACGGCACGGGCGGCCCTGAAGAAGCAGAATGCGAACGTGCAAGCATTTCTCAACAGTTTGAACGTTGTTCCCTAAAGGAGTCGAATCCCCTGACCCGTCCGAGCATTCTTGCACGGCAAGGGAAGAACGGAGGACTGGATCGTCCGGTACCCATGCGTCAACTCACTGAAGGAGCCGGCGGGGACTTGTAGCCGCGGGGGGTTATCATCTTCCCGGCATGCGCGAAAGTCAAAGAGTTGCCAACGACAAGGGTCGTTGACATGTCAACGTCGTGTTTGGCGAGGTTTGCAATGGTAGTCACCGCGACGCTCTGGCCGTCGCGGTAGGCGTTGGTGACGATGCCAACGGGGGTCGTGGCATTCCGGTGTTCGAGGATGAGGCGCATAGCCTCTTTGAGTTGCCAGGTACGCTTGGTGCTGGCAGGGTTCATGAGGACGAGAACGAAGTCGCCTTCGGCAGCCAGAGCGAGGCGTTTGGCGATGGCTTCCCATGGCGTGAGCAAGTCGCTGAGGCTGATAACGGCATAATCGTTGGCCAGCGGAGCGCCCAGAAGGGATGCCGCCGACTGGGGTGAGGGGATTCCCGGGACGATGACTACCTCAATGGGCGCGCCGACCTGGTGGACGACCTCAAGAATGGGGCTGGCCATGCCGTAGACGCCGGCATCTCCGCTGCAGACCACGGCTACCGTGTTTCCGGCCACGGCGAGTTCCACCGCCTGCCGCGCTCTTTCCATTTCCTGTCTCATCCCGGAGGAGATGACTCTCTTGTTGCCCAGCAGGGAGGCAATCTGGTTGACATAACCGCGATAACCAAGGATGACGTCGCTTTCTTCAAGGGCAGTCCTGGCGGCCGCCGTCATTTGGTCCGGACTGCCCGGACCGATGCCTATTACGGATAGTTTGCCTTGAGATTCCATGTCGTTGTCCTGTTCATTTCCTAAGGCGGGCACGGCATGCCGTGCCCCTACGGGGTGGGTGAAACTCGCGATGTTGCGGTGTCCACCCCCGCAGGCTTAAGCCTGCGACTACGAGCCGCCTGGGCCTGCCGGTCATAGAGGGGATTGCTCCGTAACAAAGTTGTATCGGGCAATGGCGACGGCGACTTTGCCCAGTTTCTGTTTTTCCAGTAACAGAGTCCGTCCGTTGGAAGCAAGAAGGGCGGACGGCTCACAGACGCCATCGACCCCAACATAACGGGCCACCGTGGCGGAGGGGTTTGGCGCCGTGAAACTCCTTAGCCTTTCGGCGGGGAAGAATTGCACCGGCAGCCGGCGCCTCTTGGCCAGATCGAGCAGACCTGTTTCCTCTCTCCTTGAGTCGATGGTGGCCAGTATGCGTAACGAGAGGGGCGAAAGATGCGACTTTTCGAGCGCTCCCAGGAGGGCCGCTTCCAACTCGCTGGCGGAGAGACCGCGGTGGAAGCCGATCCCCGCCACCAGGCTCTTTGGCCGGATGATCACGGTGGCGGCTGGCAAGCCCTCGAGGTTGAATATCCTGTCGGTAATGACGACCGCCGCCGTGCAGCCTGAGCTTTTCAGCATGTCCAGGGAGGGGTAGACCGAAATGTTCTGTGAGAGAGGTTGACCAGCCTGTCGGAGGTCTTCCCCAGCTTCCTGGAAAAGTCCTACCCGTTCGCCATCGATGATGGCGGAGCTAACCCTGGTGATTGCGGATCGGTCCTCAATCTGCCAGCCGAATCGTTGGCCGAGGAGGTCTACTGCCAGGGTTTGTAGCGATTCAGCAGCGGAGGTGATTACAGGCTGGGCACCCAAAGCCGAGGCTACCCGTAGCGCCAGGTCGTTGGCGCCGCCGGCATGGCCGGAGAGGAGGCTGACGGCGAATTTGCCGGCCTCGTCAACGATGATTACCGCCGGGTCGCGGTACTTGTCTTTGAGAAGTGGCGCCAGAAGGCGGACGGCGGCGCCCGCCGGCATGAACAATACCAGGGCATCACTCGCGGCGAAGAGGCCAGGGAGGAGGTCTTTGACGGAAGTGAACGGTAGTCCAGCGCCGTTGAGACAGAAACGTTCCGGGAGGTAGAGGCGGCTGGCTGGCATGGCGCTGTGAAGCTTCCGGGCCAAGGCGGCGCCATGCTTGCCCAGGGCTATGATTGCTGTAGTCGCGGCCATTGGCTCAGGCCGGCCTTTCCTGGATTCCTGCTTTCGCAGGAATGACAGAAGGGGTGCGGCTTCGCGCTTTCGCGGGAATGACGCGCTCTGACTGTGCTGTAGGGGCAATCCCTTGCGGTTGCCCAGGGCTGGGCCGGGCAGGCGCAAGACCTGCCCCTACGGACGTTCCGGCGCTTTTTGAATCCCGTTCGAAGGCGGCGTCATACAATTTGGAGCGGGGGAAATCGGTCAACTTGAGTTCCGGTGAGAAGACCTTCCCGACCATGATAAGCGCCTGCTGCCGGATGCCAGCCTTCTTGACCTTGGCGGCGATGTCCTTCAGGGTGCCGCGGATGCGTCTTTCATCTTTCCAGGTGACGCGGTAGACCACTGCGGCAGGAGTCTCGAGGGAGCATCCCGCGGCTACGAGTTCCTCAACCACTTTGCCGACCTGCCCGACGCTGAGAAAGAGCACCAGGGTCGTCTTCAATGCCGCGAGCGCCCGAAGGTCCTCCGGCACCGGGGTCCTTCCCGCCGCCCGGCTGATGATGACGGTCTGCGTTATCTCCGGGACGGTGAGTTCGGTCTTTAGCGCAGCGGCGGCGGCGAATACCGAACTGACGCCCGGAATGACGGTGTACTTTATCCCGTGCTCCTCCATGAAGGCCATCTGCTCCAATATTGCCCCGTAGATGGAGGGATCGCCGCTATGGACCCGGGCCACCAGCTTGCCCCGGCTGACGCGGTCCAGGACTATTGCTTTCACTTCATCCAGGGACATCGCGGCGCTCTTGTGGATTTCGGCGTCTTTCCGTGCCCACCGGAGCAGTGCGGGATTCACCAGAGAGTCGGCGTAGATGACCACATCGGCCTGGTGTAAAGCCTTCTTTCCCTTCAGGGTAATCAATTCTGGATCGCCGGGCCCGGCGCCAATAAGAAATACCTGCGTTTTCATTTCTTCGTCACAATCAGCAGAGAGAAATAGTCCAGCTTCTGTCCTTTCAGTTGGCGTATGTCCCTGACCACAGTTTCATCTTTCATGGAACACCTGGTTACCAGCACAGCCTTGCCGGCCAGTCCTTTTCTTTCGAGAAGCGCGAGCAGCGAGTCGAAAGCGCGGTTCACCTTGAGGAAGACGACCGTGTCGGCGCGGTCCAGAGTGCCTTCCAGGTAGGCCTCATCGTTGACAGCGGGCACAATGAGAAGGGTCTCGTCGCCGGCGCCCAATGGGGTTAGTGACCGGGCGGCGGCGGCGGTGATGGAGGACACCCCGGGAACCGTCTCTACCGTGGCTTCCGGATAGAGGCGTTTCAACGACCTCAGCACATGGATAAAGGTGCTGTAAAGCATGGGATCGCCTTCTGTAAGAAAGGCCACGTCCTTGCCTTCTTTGAGTTTCGCCGCGATAGCTGAAGCGGCATCGTTCCAGGCGTCACCCAGGCGTTTCTCGTCCGTCGTCATGGGAAAAGACAGGGGAATTGTCTCCTGGCTCCCGACCGTTTTGAACTTTTTCAGGAGGGAGATCGCCAGTCCTTCGGTGTTCTCGCGCCCTCTGGGCATACATAGCACGGAACATCTTCGGAGGAGACGCCGGGCCTTCACAGTGATGAGGTCCGGGTCTCCGGGTCCAAGGCCGATCCCGTAGAAACGGCCGGTCTTTGTCTTCATATCTTACACCCGGTAACAATAAAGATGGGGTTGAGCGGTTCGAGCCGGGTCAGCGCCCCGATGGGCTGGCTCCTGGAAATATTGACCTGGGTAGTTTCCGGTCCGAGACCAGCCTCCAGCAGGATGTTGATGACTGTGCCGAGGTTCTCGAAAGTCGCCACGTTGGCCACCAGCCTGGCTCTTGGCTTTAACCTGTTGATGCAGACTGCCAGGATCTCCCGAAGATGCCCGCCGCTGCCCCCGATGAAGACCGCATCCGGGGACTCCAGGGCGTGTAGTGCCTCCGGAGCTTCGCCCTCGATGACTTTGAGACGCGTCGCTCCGAAAGTCATGGCATTCTGCTTAACAAGCGCTGCGGCCTCGCGGTCTTTCTCGATGGCGTAGACGGCGCCCTGGCGGCACAGCCCGGCCGCTTCGATGGCCACCGACCCCGAACCAGCCCCGACGTCCCAGACCACGTCGGCAGGCCGCAATTGCATCTT